>Ga0209525_1000157_pt1 | contig 19836 bp, 27 predicted proteins | sample JacPin_JW_Ref_O1_FD_187958 | JGI IMG/M metagenome (GOLD analysis project Ga0209525, IMG submission 187958) | Forest soil microbial communities from Algoma, Ontario, Canada - Jack Pine, Ontario site 1_JW_Ref_O1 (SPAdes) (version 2) | ecosystem: Environmental > Terrestrial > Soil > Boreal... | reverse complement strand
AAATGAGTGGATAGGCGAGTAGTGATGCGAGGCGCCAACACCATCGGCAGTGCGAAAGGCAACATCGCGATTCCGGCCGAGAGCGGCTTGAAGCGATAGACATTCTGCAAGTAGAGCGGCAGGAAAAAGACCATCACCTGGGCGCTGGCGCCATAGCCAATCATGGCGATGACTGCGCCGACGAAGGTCCGCCGCCTGAATAGCGCAAAGTCCACCATGGGGCGCGCCTGGCGTCTCTCGAGTACGACGAATGCGATCAGTGAAGCGGCAGCCAGGACCAGGCGCGATAGGATTCCGACGGAGCCCCAGCCCTCCTCGTTGCCTTGAATTAGCGCCCAGATGAGCAGCCCTAAGCCCGCACTGAAAGTGATCACCCCTTTAAAGTCGAGCGACTTCGCGTCGGGATTTTTGGATTCCGCGACCAGCTTGAATGTGGCCAACAAAAGTCCGGCGCATGCGGGCACATTTACGAAAAACACCCAGCGCCAGCCGACAAAGTTGGTAATCGCGCCGCCTACGATAGGCCCTACCGCCAACGCTATTCCGAGGCTCGCGCCCCAAAAGGCAAACGCCCCAGCCCGCTCGACACCGGTGAATTCGTGACCAATGATGGCAAGCGACGCGGTTAGCAGTAGCGCGCCACCCAGACCTTGGACGGCACGAGCACTGTTCATGGCCCAAATGGTGGTGGCCGCCCCGCAGGCGGCGGACGCCGCGGCGAAAACGATGAGTCCAAAAACCATGGCATGCCGCCGGCCCCGTAGGTCCGCGTAGTCGCCCGCGGCCAGTAGCAGCGCGGCGTAGGTCAACACGTAGGCGCTGATCACCCATTGAATGTCGGTGAAACTGGCGCCGAGCGAATGCCCGATCGAGGGCAGGGAAACCGCCACTATGTTCGAGTCCAGCATGATCAGCGAGGAGACTAACGAAGTGGTCACAAGCACGGGAAATTTGCTGTCGTAACTCATGTGGATGCCCACATTGACGATTTTTCTTGGAAACGTAATCACTCGAATGAGTGAAAAGGCGGGGAATAGACTCACTCCCCGCCGGAAGACCTAACGAACGTGTTTGGGCAGGAAAGCCAGAATGTAATTGGCTATCGCCGTCGACTGATCTTCGAGGGCAAAGTGGCCGCTGTCGACGAAGTGGATCTCGGCGCCGGGTGAATCCCTCTTGTACGCCTCGGCTCCCGGCGCGATGAATATGGGATCGTTCTTACCCCAGACGCAGAGGACTGGCACCTTGGTCTGTCGCAGCGCCGCATGCCATTGAGGATACTGTTTGACGTTGTTCTGGTAATCATAGGCCAATGCCAACTGAATCTCCTGATTGCCGGGCCGATCCAGAGTCATCTGATCGAACGCATAGCTATCCGGACTTACCCACTCAGGATGCGGGAACCCTTTTGAATATTGAAACTTGGTGGTCTCCAGAGTCAGCAAGCCACGCACTTTCTGCTCGTTCTCCGGTGTCTTGGCTTTCCAGTAGGGAATGATGAACTGCGCCCAGAAATCTCCTAGACCTTCCTCGTAAGCGTTGCCGCTTTGCGAAATGATGGCCTGAATTCTATCGGGGTGTTTGAGCAGCAGTTTGAACCCGATCGGAGCACCATAGTCCTGGATGTAGATGCTGTATTTCTTGACGTTCACCGCGTCGAGAAACTGATCCATGACCGATGCGATGGAGTCGAAGGTGTAGGTGAACTTGTCCACCGCAGGCATATCACTATGCCCATACCCCGGCATGTCCGCAGCGATGACATGGTAGCGGCCGGCAAGCTTTGGGATCAAATCGCGGAACATGTGTGAGGAGGACGGAAAACCATGCAGCAACACAATGGTCGGGTTTTGCCGGGAGCCTGCCTCGCGGTAGAAAATGTTGAGACCGTTCACCTGCTGGGTGTGATAGACGATGCGAGCCGAGTCGTCACTCCCGGGCGCCGCGTAAACAGAGAATGAAACCAACAATGCAGTGATTGGCCACCAAAAGCGTCGATACATGTTTTCTCCCTGGCGAACCGCAAATATTCCAGGTCGAAATCTTCCCCACTTTTCCGCCGAATGTATGCCCTCAACCGAGTGAATCCGCCATACCGCTCCGATTGGGTTTACAAACACGGACACCCGGCCCTCAATTGGGCGCCTCGAGCAAACATTCGCGCGCGCGGTATATCATGTGCTCATGGCCGCCTCAGCTCAGGATAACGCCATCCGTCTATTGCTGGCCGACGATCATCCAATGATGAGAGACGGTCTCAAGTTCACGCTTGAACGCAACCCGGATATTACTATCCTCTGCGAGGCGGCAGATGGTGTGGAGGCAGTGGAGAAGTTCGCGCAGTATCGGCCGAATGTTGTGCTCATTGATCTACAGATGCCGCGCATGAAAGGCCTGGAAGCGATTTCGCAGATTCATAAGATCGATCCGCAGGCCGCGATCATTGTGTTGACCACCTTCCATGGCGACTTTCGCGCCGCCCGCGCGTTGGCTGCGGGCGCGACATCGTATCTTCTCAAGTCGGCCAGCACGGCGGAAATCGTCGCCGCGGTACGCAACGCGGCGGTCGGAGAGGCCACTATCAGTCCAGAAGTGGCTGATGAATTATCCCGCTTCAGCGTCATGCAACCGCTGACCGAGCGAGAGATCGCCGTGCTGCGCCTGATAGCACAGGGCAAGCAGAATCATGTCATCAGCCGCGTACTCAGCATTTCTGAAGAGGCTGTCAAAAGCCGCATCAAGAACATTCTTCAAAAACTCGACGCTCGAGATCGCACGCAGGCGGTCACCGTCGCGACCGAACGTGGTTTCTTAAGTTAGAACCTTTGCTTCCCCAGTGGATAGGCGAGCCGTCCGGGCAGCCTCGCGAATCGCCTGCAGCAAGGAAACCGTGGAGTCCGCCTTCGAAACAAACACGATTTTTCCCCCAAGAGTCGACTCCACCGCCTCGCCAACGGCAAACTCCGATGTGAGCACCACGACGGTCGCGGGTGCGCAGGCGCGGTTTATATCGCGCACCGTTTGCAAGTCATCCTCGTCCAGCGTCAAGTCGATTAGGCAGGCATCTGGGCGGTGTACTTGGCAAGCTGTGGGAACTTCCACCAGAGAAGGCACCACGGCGACGACCCACATATCGGACTCTTTGGCCAAGGCCGCTGCCAGTCCCTCCCGAATGACCGGTAATGTGCTCGCAATCATGATACGAACCGGTTTTTCCATGCCTTAACTGCCTGGCCAGTCCATCCTGCCGTTCACGAAGCCAGTATTTCTCAAGCGTCCCAGTTTTTGAAAGCTCGCGGCAGGCTTCTGCCTGCTTTTCACTGGATCGAGTGGAGATTTCCGGCTTCGCGCTACCTAGATTGATTCGCCAGGAGTGATGAGCGAAACGAATTGACCCAATCAGCCATTACTTGAGGGCGTGAGAGTGTCTTACAAGTTCTTGGAAATCGCTCGAACCCCGGGAGTAGTCGCGGCGGAGGAGCGCAATGGGAGCGCCAAGTTCTTCAAGAACTTCAAGGGACACCGGGACTTCGATCGTCTGAGCGAAAATGAACGCGACTTCCTGGCAGCGCGCGACAGTTTTTACATGGCCACGATTTCAGAGTCGGGATGGCCCTATGTTCAGCATCGGGGTGGTCCGAAAGGTTTTCTGAAGGTCCTAGATGAGAAAACCATGGGGTTCGCGGACTTTCGCGGCAATCTTCAGTACATCAGCCTCGGTAATATCGCGACACGGGACAAAACCTCGCTCTTCTTCATGGACTATCCGAATCGGACACGTTTGAAAATGTTCGTGCATACCGAAGAGCGCAGCTTTGCTGGTGACCCCGCCTTGTCGGCAGCACTATCCCTGCCTGGTTATAAGGCCAAAGTCGAGAGAGCGCTGATATTTCACCTTGAGGCCTTCGACTGGAACTGTCCGCAGCACATCACGCCTAGATACACGAAAGAAGAACTTCAGCCGATGTTCGATGGCCTGGAATCGCAACTGCGGCAATTACAAGCGGAAAACAAGCGACTTCGAAGTCAATCGAAAGCGGCGCCTGGGTCTTAAGCTGCACATTCGGTGGCGGCCGGCTCATTCGATTGGCGCCGAACACTAGTTATTTCTCGACACTGACGATGGCGGTTTCCAGATTGACGTATTCCGTACCGCTCACACTGCCATCATGGTTCGCGTCCATCATTTGACGTAAGTTCTGAGACAGCGCGTCATTGCCGTGACTGGTCGCGCTCATGGCATCCAACATCTCCTCATTGGAAATCGACCCGTTGCCATTGGTATCCATGGCCGCAAAGGCCCGGTCTGCCTGATTGGTCGTGTCACCGAAACTCGCTGCCATTGCTTCAAAATCTTTTTCAGATACCGAGCCGTCGACTACCGCGGACGGCTGAACGGATTGTTGCCCACTGCTCAAGCCGCGGGAGTGAATGGTGACCACCGTGATTCCCTTGGCATTGAACGAAGCCATCGCTTGAGCCTCTGGGCTCAAAGTCACAGTGTCCGACGCCAGCACGGGCGGATCTTGGGGAGCGCCGCTTGCCGAATCACGCTTATTAGTGCTGGACTGGGTCGCAGGATAGGCAAAGCCATGCAATGCATTCGCAATAGATGGAATCGACATGGTGAACTCCTGTATTACTCTGTTAACCGAAGACGCAGCTGCCCGGCCGACTTATGCCGGCATCCAAGGGCCAGACGGCAATTGCGTGCCGCCTCTGCCATTGGCCGGCCGCCGCTGTCCAGTTTGACCCCGCATCGACGCCTCATCGTCGAATCGATGCGATATTGATGCCAGACAGCCCGGCAGCTAATCGGCATTGACGATTACCTGGCCTCGGCACTTTCAAGAAACGCAATGATGTCGGCACGATCCTGAGGGTCTGACACCGAATAGCCCATTTTCTGGCCTGGGATTAATCTTTCGGGGTTGGTGAGCCAACGATCGAGCGTCTTTGCATCCCACACGATATGCGAGCGTCGCAATGCCGGGGAATAGTCGAACCCGCCGGCCTGAGCCACCCGCCGACCGAAAACTCCACGATGCGCAGGTCCAATGCGTGAGTGATCGAGGGAATGGCAGGACGTACAGCGCGACTCATAAAGCGCTTTCCCTTTTTCGTTGTCTCCCGCGCGTGCTGCACCGTGGCTGGTAGCGAATGCTACGGTGACAGCGCAGAACGTTGCCACGCCGAACCACGTTGTCCGCTTCATACACCGAAGGCAAAGGCGGCCGGCAATGGACGCCCGAGCGCGTTGTTCAGGATTGCAAAGTGGACGGTCTCATCCGCTGCCAGCTGCCCGGATAATTTCGCCAGGGCGTGGTCGGCAAATGAGGGAATAATGCCCAAGTAGGCATTGACGGCGCCGCGTTCCAAGCCGGCTGCGAAGTTGAGCACATCGGCCTGAGTCTTCAGTTTGCCGACCTCGAGCTCCTCGGCATATTCTGCCAACGACTTTTCTTTCACCGGCGTTGCCCCGAGAGTCTGCAATACCGCCAGCAGGCGATCACGGTGGGCTTTGTGATCATCTTGAAATTTGACGGCCACGGCCAAAGTTGATTTGTCGAGCAGATTCGATTGCGCGCCGAGGGTATACGCATTGATTCCCTCGTACTCCAGCGCAAGAGCGGTATTGATCACCGCGGCATCTTTCTGCGCCGACTGCCCACCCGCATGTTTTGCAGCCAGCGCCGGGCGCTCAGCCAACAGGGCGACTGCTGCACCGGAGAGCGTCACCCCTCCCATGAATAGAACACCCCGACGCGAGACTGTACTGGAGCGTGAAGATTTGATCATGTAATTTTCCTTTTTTGCTGCTTTTGGTGTTTTGCACGCCGCCGTTGCTTTGGAGCAATCAACAACGCCGCCGAGCAAAAGGTACGCGCGCTCCCGCGAGAGACACTCACTCGAACGAGTGAATGTGGCAGGGCCAAAAACACGATTGCCGGATTAACAGCTCCGGACGTCCGGCTGGCATTTTCACTCGAACGGGTGAATGTATTTGGAGCGCTGTCGCGTAGCTTCAAATCCCCGCGACTCGTTGCCCTATCTGCCCGATCGCACACTCACGCTCTGCGAGTCACCAGCAATAGCATGACCAGCTCCGTTCAGATCTCCTGTGACGCGGCGCTCGCCCACGCGACCGACTTTTCGGTAGCGCCGGCCAGTCCCACATTGGCGCTGACCGCCGTCATGGCGGCGTCCAGTCTCGCCTACGTTGATGCAGCGATTATTGCCATTGGGTTGCCGGCCATTGGACGGGCATTTGGCATTCAAGGCAATGAACTGCAGTGGGTACTGAACGCCTACTTGTTGCCGGTCACGGCGCTGTCATTGCTCGGTGGTGGATGGGGAGATCGATTTGGGAGACGGCGCGGCCTGATCGTGGGGGCTGTGCTATTCGCTGTCGCAACACTCGGTGCATCACTCGCACCAACGATTGGATTTCTGATCGGTATGCGTCTACTGGAAGGCGTCGGTGCCGCATTGCTCATTCCCAACAGTCTGGCGATCCTGGGGCAAATGTTCTCCGGTGAGGCCGAAGCGCGGGCGGTCGGCCTATGGTCTGTCACCGCCGCGGTTGCAAGTGCGTTTGGACCAATCTTGGCCGGTCTTTTAATTGACTCGGGTCACTGGCGCTCGATTTTCCTCGTCAATCTGCCGGTGGCCGTGTTTGCCATCGCCCTCGCGGCGGCGCACGTCCCCCACGATAGGAAGGTTTCGGCGCGCCGACTAGACCTCGCCGGAGGTGTATTGGTGACCGCTGCTCTCGGCGCCTTAATCTGGTCTCTCACCGCTGTGACGTTCTCTCGGGCAAATCATGGAGAAGCAGCTTTGGCATGGGTAGCCGTTGTGCTCGCCCTAGTCGCGTTCGTCCGGGTCGAGTGGCGACTCGGCAGTAGCGCGATGGTGCCCCTGTCCCTGTTCAGTTCGCGAACATTGACTGGGCTTACGCTCTTCACCCTACTGCTATATGGCGCGTTTAATACCTTCTTGACCCTCACTCCGTTCGTCCTACTGAAAGCGGCGGGCTACTCCGGCGCCGCGGCTGGGGCGATATTCGTCCCTCTGCAGATAAGTTTCATCGTCGTCTCGCCGCTTATGGGGCGGATCGTCTCACGCACCGGCGCCAAGTTTCCCTTGGCCTTCGGGGCCTTAATGAGCGCAGCAGGTTTTCTGCTGGCGATCCGCCTTGCAGCGCAGACAGACTACTGGAGAGGAATCTTTCCCGCCGTCCTGCTGCTCTCGATCGGGATGAGCATCGCCGCCACTCCCCTGACGACGCTGGTGTTGACGTCCGTTGATGCAGCTCATACCGCCACCGCCTCCGGGATCAACAGCACGGCTACGAGGCTGGGCGGGCTCATCACCACGGCCCTGCTCGGAAGTGTACTCGTCAGGCAAGGCGATCAGCTTTTCGCCGCTTTCTCTCCTGTGATGATGGCAGGGGCTGCAGTCTGTGTTCTTGCCGCGTTCAGCGCATTGATCATCGAACCGACATCACGGCGCAATGGCGGCAAGCACCCGCCCCCTTAAGGCTGCACCTCTTTCATGAGCCCAGTGTCGACGTCGAAGATGAAGCCCCGCACCGGGACACTTGCAGCAATCCACGGGTGAGCGCGCACTTTCTTGATCTGTTCGCGCGTGCTTTGTTCGGGGTCCTTGAAGGAGAAAAACCGCATCGGTGCAGGCGAGGCATCCCCCGTCGATGCAGATAGCTTGGCATTCAGCTCTTCATCGGTGAACGTAGCGAACCCGCAGCCGGTATGGTTCAGCAGAAGTATCTCTTTGCTCCCCAGCACGTGGGTCGAGACCACAAGTTCGCCGAGCACATCTTCGGTAACCGCGGGTCCGCCCGTACGGATCACGTCGATATCCGCTTGAGGCAGTCCAAGGATACCGGACAGATCAGAGAGGCGCGGATCCATGCAGGTCACGACCGCAATCTTAGGAGCCGGACGAGCTCCAAAACTTCGGTCATACCCCTTCGCGAATTGGCGATTCGCTCCCACCGTCTTATCGATAATGCTCATGGTCGACCTCCATAATCTTAGAGAGGCGACCCTATCGAATACGATGGTCGACCGAAACACCCGTTAGAGTGATTGTCTGCGGTGCTGCTGGTCTCCAGGGTTTGCGATCACTCGGCCCTTACGGAACTGCAATCGCGCCGTAGTTACGTCTGGCGAATCGCGGTCATCGTGCGGCGCAAGTACGTAACCACACGCGACCAACCTGAACCCTGGCGTTCCGCGAAAGCGATCTCTGCGCGGACATAAATCCTCACTTCGGTCCCAGATGAACCGTTGGGACCAAGCCTGAAGGTAGCATTTAGGTAGCGTGCGCGCTCACGCATTCCGACAATTCCGTAATGGGCGGGCGCACCATGTTGCTGCGCAGGAATGGAAGTAAGCCCGCAACCATCATCGGCAACGACCAGGATCAGGCAATTCCGAGTGTATTCGACTGTAACCGAGATTCGTTGGGCATTGGCGTGCTGGACTGCGTTTCGAATTGCCTCTTGGGCAATGTCCGCCAGCTCGTGGTAGGCATCGCTCGTCAGGAGTTGCGGAGAGCCCCGCAACACAACCTTGAGTACGGGAACCTCGGTCACAGGCCGAGCTTGGGCGAGTGACTTAAGCGTCGCAAAGAGGTCCGTGTGGATGTTATCTCCATTTCGCAGCAGCACAATGCGATTCCGGCTTTCCACCACGATGTCACGAGCCTGCTGCCACGCTTCTCTGATCTCGGCACGTAAATCGCCTGGCAATGTGGGGTCATCGGCCCAAATATTGATCCGCAGCAGCAGTACCTGCACGCCCGGCAGTAGAGTGTCGTGTAGATCACGGGCGATACGCCAACGCTCGTAGGTTCGGGCGGCCATTTGCTGGCGCACCCTCGATCTGGTTTGTTCAATTCGAAGGAGGACTATTAGGATCGCGGTCACGGTGAGAAGCCCCATCCCCGCTAGCGGAATCCAAGGGCTCCAATAGGGGATATCGGCCACCCCCGTCGTCGACCCGCCCATCGAAATCCGGCTGCCACCCAGCCCGAAAACCAACAAGCAAAAGTAGGTGTAGCTGAGTCGCATGCTAGATTTCGAAGATGCAGATCAGTTCGTGGGACGCCTCGAACAAGCCCGTCGCCGGGCGGCCTCGTTGTCGGCCGACTCCAGTGAGCGCAACCAGGTTAGCTTGGGTAGCTTTACGGAAGAAGTAGGCTGGCTGAGAAGCCGCCTCTCACATTTTGAGAGGCTGTAGTGAGCGGCGTATGGCCGGCGTTGCGAAATCCAGAAATCTTCTCATTTTGAGCGGCAATCGACCTTTGCGCGAATGCAGCAGATGCACGGGAATGGCGGCCGGCTCAAAATCCCGCAGGATCACCTGCAACTTGCCGTCCCCCACCGCTTGAGCAGCCTGGTAGTAGAGGACATTCGTGATGCCGATGCTGGCGATTGCCGCATCGACAGCCGCCTCAGCGGAGTTGATGTGCAGGCGGCATGTTGGGCTGATGACCTTCTTCGGCCGACCGCCGGAGGAGAAGAGCCACGAAATCCCAGAGTGTATCGTGGAAAAAGTCACACACAGATGTCGCACCAGGTCCTCCGGTGTCTGAGGAGTTCCATACTTCGCCAGGTACTTCGGACTGCCGCAGACCACCCTTCGTATGGAACCCACTCGGATTGCCACTTGCCGCGTATTCGGAAGTTCCCCAATTCTCACGGCGACATCGACCTTGTCGTCCACGAGATTTATCACCCGGTCGGTGAGATTCATACGAATCGTTATTTCGGGGAAGGCGGCCAGGAACTGATTTACGACGGGCACGAGATGCAATCGTCCGAATGCAACCGGTGCCGTGACGGTCAACTCTCCCTGCGGCATGCTGTATTCGCCGCTGACGCGTGACTCCGCCTCCGAGACCTGAGAGAGGATTTCTCGACACGCCTCCACGTACAGCTGTCCCGCCCCAGTGAGAGTCAGCCGGCGCCCGGAACGGACCAAGAGCCGAGTCTTGAGATGACGCTCCAGCTCCGCCACCTTTCGGCTGATGGTCGGCAGAGAGATGCCGAGCGCCCTTCCGGCGGCAGAAAAACTGCCCTCCTCTGACGAGGTCACCAACAGCGACATCGCTTCTAGCCGATCCATCTGCGCCAGAGTACTCCCCTGGTCCCAGAACGCGCAAAGACCTTACACCAGCAGACATTCACTCTGGACTTCCCAGCTTTTTGTGGACGCGGAGAATCTAACGGCGTTACCTGCGTGGAGGAATGCCGATGCGTGCGAAGGCCAGTACCGGGAAGATCCGTCAGACCTGCGAGTTTATAAAAGCCCACCGCAATCGTTTCAATGTTCGAACGATGTGCCAGGCTTGGGTTACCGATATTACATACATTCGCACCTGGGAAGGATGGCTCTACCTCGCCGTCGTCATGGATCTGTTCTCCAGAAAGATCGTCGGGTGGTCGACGCGACCGACAATAGCCAGCGAGCTCGTGCTCGACACAGTGTTGATGGCTGTGCGCCGGCGCCAACCACGCAGAACTGTTATCCATTCCGACCAAGGCTCGCAATATGGAAGCGACGATTGGCGGAGGGTTCTACAAAACTAATCATATTGAACCGAGCATGAGCCGTCGCGGAAACTGCTGGGACAATGCGGTCGCAGAGTCGTTCTTCAGCAGCCTCAAGAAGGAATGCATTAAGAAAAAGATCTACCGAACACGCGAGCTTGCGAAGACCGGAATATCTGACTAGGTTGAAAAGTCTTATGGCTTTTTGGCGACGACTTTGCCCTTTTCCCAAACGTAAATCGGCGTGCCGTACATTCGCGCAGTTTTCTGCGCGTCCTTTGCTGCACGGCGTAAAGCGCGCCCCACGCCACTGGCAAAGCTCGACGGTCGGTTTGGCTTCGCTCGCGCTTTCGGCTTCATCAACCTTTCTCCAACAGTTGCGGCGCGCGACCCGAATTGTCATACACCGCCCAACTGTCGGCCAACGAGCGGTAGACGCGCTGAAAGTTATCCCAGCCCCTTACGAATCTGCGAAGAACGTCAGCCTGCGGGACATTGTGGCCGCCTTGACGCACTCGAGCGGCGACTCGCCGCAACGCCAATCGAGAGGAACTAAGCTTAAGATACACGATGTCGATACGGTAGCCGGCGCGCTTCCAAGAGTTAAGCCGGCGCAGATAGGTGAGCCCGCTTAGCGTTGTCTCGAAGGCGAAATCCGCGCGGTCAGCCACGAGACGATCCAATTCCCCCAATACCATTCGGGCCGCCGCAATGGCGGCGATTTCCGGTTTCAAGGGCGACAGGCCGCTGGCTATGAGATCGGCATTGACGAAGTGGACCACCCCCGCGTTTTCGGGCAGATAACGGCGTGCGAACGTCGTCTTGCCGGCACCGTTTGGACCTGCAATCAAGATGCATCGAGGTCGTCGTTTGGTCTTCGTCACCGAGCCATTGTCCTCGATAGACTAGGGACTTCGCTAACGCACAATCGCCATGAAAAAAAAACGGACCTGGGATATTCCACAGTGGCATTTATATTCCATAGTTGGGTTTGGCCAAACGCGCGTAAGTATTTGATTTGATGGTGGCCAGGGAGGGAATTGAACCCCCGACACGCGGATTTTCAGTCCGCTGCTCTACCAACTGAGCTACCTGGCCGTACGAAGCCGCGTATTAGACAGGGATGTTTTCAAATCGTCAACTAGAGCTTATAAATCAATTAGATACGGCCTCCCGAGATGGCATTTCTGCCTGAGAAATCTCCAAAACACCCATCAAATTTAGGGTAAGGGTCGCGTCCTGGAACGAGTGTCCCGCAGACTTTTTCCGATTGCTCTGCGCTAAACCCCTTCCTCCGCCCCAGGTCCTCTTCTGGTACGCCAGTGCGTCAGGCGTGCCTAGACTGCTGCGACACAATCAATCTCAATGTCGAAAGGACCCGGCCAGGCGGCAACGCAAACGAAGACTCGTGCCGGCGGATTCTTAGGAAAATACCGCGCATAGACTGCATTCACGGCCGCGAACTTTTCCACCGACGTGCAGTACACCGTGCACTTGAGCACATTCTCGAGCGATGAGCCCGCGGTCTCCAAACACAGCTTCATCTGCTCGAGCACGATTTCTGTCTGCTGCTCGATTGGCGCTTCGAGCACGGTTCCAGTACCAGTATCGAATGGAGGGAAACCGGACACGTACAGCGTGTCTCCGTGTCGGGTAACAGCCGAAGTGGGAGCTTTCCAATTCTCCAAATACGTGGAAAGCGGTTCGACGCGTATGACTTCTCTTTTCATAGCGATATTCTATGCGCTTGCTTGGCTATTCTCAGTCTTGTCGAGCTGTTCGCCAAGTGTCCACCGGCACCGCGGCTATTTCTTACTCGACAACCGCTTGATCGCCGCATCAACCCGCTCTGTAAATATCGAATGCGGTTGGGATTTCAGCTCGACCGCGACCCCCTTCCACGCCTCCAACGCGTTCTGCGAGCGCCCGGCCTCTTCTAGAGATTCAGCGAGTGCAACGTTCAACGTCGCTTTTTGTACTTCCGATAATCCCTCCGATTGCAGCGCTGACTGCAACAGTTCGACCTGTCGGGTGGCAGGTACTTGAGCGAGTATTCGCTGCCTGAGCGCCTCGTCCTGAAGGGCCTGAGCGTACCGATTGCAAACCTCGTCGCGCAACGATGAGTCGGCTTTTTCGCCTCCGGCCTGCATGTCGCTGACCACGCGTAGCCATGCCGCATCCGTGTCATTGGAACGCACATTGGCTAGCGCGGATAATTGAAAGTGGTACACAACAGCGCGCGCCCTGCCTGAGCTCAGCGCGGCCGCAAACCGCTCATTCGCCTCGCTTAAGGAGCCATGATTCCATAGGATCCAGTGCCCCCAAAAAACGTTCGCGTACGGGTTTTTCGCGTCCGCCGTGACAGCTTCTTTGTATTCGGTATCCGGGCGAAGACTTTCATCCCCGTCGCGTTGCTTCAAAAAATACGCCCATCCAAGGTGCGCCAAAAGATCCGCCTTGCGCGCGCCACTCGAGGCGTTGGCACCAACCGTCAAAGTGCTGACCAGTTTGTCGGCGACAGTCGAGAACTGAGTTCCCTCCGGCACACGGCTGCTTCGCAGCCACTCCATCGCCAGGTCTTGCTCCGCTGCGCGAACCTCGAGCTGTTCGGTGCTTAAGCCTCCCAACAATTTCGCGAAAACTCCCTCGTCTGCCACCGTGGCCTCGGCATGCGAGAAACTGTCCCAGGCGCCCGCGAAATCGCCAGCCGCCTCCTGTGTTTGACCGCTCTTGAGTTGCTCCTGAAATACGCGCCTGTGATCGCGCAGCTCGCCGGCCGAATGGATCAGCGCGTAGAGGGCGGTGCCGAAGGAAATGAGTGCGGTAAGGACGCCGACCCATTTCATCATCGCAACAACGCGTGAGTTCAAGGCGAGTATTCTCCGTCTGGCCGGGCTGTTCTCGAGTTCGGTATCGTCGGTCAAAGAACGGAACCCCCCATGTTTTCCGTTACCCCTGGTACCGCGCATGCCCCATGGCGGCCCATACCCGCTCAGTCGAACAGACTGAGAATGCTCTGATACTTTTCGATGTAGCCGCTATTTTCGCTGTTGTAACGTGGAATGCTGACCGCCTGCACCAAAGAGCCATCCTGGCGCCAGACACAGGGGCAGACGACTGCGGATCCCGGCGGCAGCTTGCCGGCGCGTCGCAGTTCGGCAAGTTGGACACCCATGCGGTTGAGCGCCCGATAAAGCTTGGCGACGTTGCGCCCTCCGCCATTGTAGGCAGCGACTGGAAAGATGCCGAGCACATCGGGTTTGGCGCGATAGGCGGCGCGGATTTCGCTGTTCATCTGTGCCAGATCAAGGTCTAGCAGGCAAACGGCTGCCTTCATGGCATTGCGCAGACGGGTCGAGCCGCGCTCGAAGTTGGGGTCCAGCTGCGCGCCGCGACAGCTGCGCACGACGAACGAATAGGTGCCGTGGCCGCGCCGATCGGTGAACTGCATCGGGCCCAGCGCCTTCGCGCTCGAGACGCTATAGCGATAGGCTTCTTCGCGCTTCAGCCCGTACTGGCTGAGCACTTCGTCGAATGCATCCGTGCCCTTCTCGAGGAAGTCCTCATCGTCGGTCTGTTCGATGACCGCGAGCGTCGCAATGACCTCCGCCGGTATCACGTCCGCGAGCAGCTCGCCCGGAAAGGCCTCGCTCGGCACGCTTGCGTCACGAAGTTCGTCGATCGCGCCCCGTGCGGTCGCGAGTAGAAAGTCCCTGCCGGCGGTAATGAAGCGCGGATCAAGGGTATCGGCGGTATAGGGCAAGTAGACAATGGGTCGTGCCGTCGCCGCCGCCTCGCGCCAGCGCTTCTTTTTGATGAGGGCGTTGTCGAACACCGGAAACTTGCGGCCGTACACCTTCAGCTCCTCGCCATCGCGCGAAAATGTGAACATGAGCCGCTCGGCCCCCGTTCCTTTGACGTGACGCGCCTCAATTCCGGGGGTACGCATGGTGAAGGGCAGTTCGCCACGGCCAGGCTTCCATTTCACGGGTGGGCGGGGGATCTCCAGGTGGGCAATGGTCCAATTCTTCTGCGCCTCGCTCCACAACGCGAAGGCGACCGGCCGGCCGCGCAGCACCTCATGTCCCTCCTTACCGGTCAGGACGTACTGAAGTTGCACGTCGCGCAGCTGCGCCTGGCCCTCGGCAACCAAGTCGCGGATGATGAGGTCGCGCGTGCGCCCCTTGACGATCACCTCAGGCAAGTCTCCAGGCTTAGGCGGCGCCTCGTGTTGTTCCGACTCGGCAACCGCGACCGGAACTTCACTGTCACCCTCGCTCTTTGCCTCACTCGCAGCCATCGGAACATCGTGCACCAGGGGTGGAGGGGTATCTGCGACCACCGGTGGGTCGTCCACCGGCCCGATTCGGCCGCGCGAGGAGACACATCCGGAGCAAATCAAGATGACCAGCAACGGCAGCGCAAATGAGGCACCACGCGGGACTCGCGCAAAGGAACTCAGCCATGCGGAAACGGGAGGTAGAAACGACATCATCACCATAATACTTGCGAATGGCGCATCGTACGACTTCAAAGAGCGCGCGGTGGTTCGCAGATTGGCACTCAAGATGCGCGTGGAATCGGAAAAAGGCAGCAAGGCTGAACGCGGAAGACTGATCTTCGCGCGGTCTTCTCCGAGTTCGGTATAGCACGCAGCGCACCAGATTCAATGGGCTATCGGACATACTCGGATTCCCTTCGCACCCCATGCTTCGTGCCGCACGTCCGCTATCTCGGTTGTCCGTGTGACAGGTGTCGCGGATGGCAAGAAAGCAGCTACACCCTGAATCGAGCGGCGGCACCCGAGTTCTGCGTGGTCGACACTGAATTGGCCGCGACAGACGCGGACAATCACCTCATGAGCTTCCCGGTCCGTCGTTCCACCAAAAACCCTACCGGGACCACCCGCAGGGATTTCGCAAGGCGCGACTGGACATCCATAGGTCTTCGCGCAGCTCGTGTCAGCTTCGGTAAAGCCCGCGCTCGCACAAAACTAGCGTCTCCCGACCGCGGCCTAAGTTATACGCACAGCGAGGAATCGCGCAGTATCGGCTTACGGGAGCCCGCCCCTGACCTCCCGCTCGATTCCAGCGCGCCATCCAGAGACTGGCGCGAGTTACTTTGGATCGGCCTGATCATGTTTGCAATCGCAGTCGCGGCAGCGAGCCAATGAAATGAGCAACGACCGCCGATTCCGGACGCGCTCTTTATAGTCACCCCGCAAAGGGACGCGTCGAATTCAACAGTCATCGAATTCGCGCGCGGCATCATCGAATCAATAACTCAGGCGACCTTGGTCTGCGCCGCCAAATTTGCTGACGATTGCGGTGACTCGATGATGTGAGCGAGGTCCGTCAGCAGAAGAGAAAGTTCGCCCGCCATGACGGCGAAGTCAATATCGAACTGCTCCGCGGGATCCACTTCTTCTGCATCGGTCTGATCTTTGCTCACTTCGAGGAATTCGATCCGCTTCAGGCAGACTTTGTCCGTCAGGACGAACGAAACACGTCCGTTCCAGGTCAATCCCAGGCGCGTCGGGTACTTCCCAGCGGCGAGATGAGAGCGAATGTCCTTACCGTCGAGTGGATGGCGTACATAACGAATACTTGATTTCGTCTCATCCGCCGCCTGCAGCTCCAGATCGTCATCGATCGCAAACCTGAACGGGGCACTACCCTGCATGAGCCAGGATGTCATGAACACATGCGCCGAGCGCGCCCCCTCCAGGGGTGCGGGGACAAAACTGTCGAGCGTCGCCACCAGCGTCTCAAGCACTGATTCCGCACGGGGCGCACCGGCGGCATCGATGACGAACCATCCGTTGCGAGAATCAATCCAGGCGCGGGTTGTGGTTCGCCGCGTGAATGCCCGCGCTCGCAGCTCATCGGCGACCTGTGCCTTGATATCGCGCATCTGTTTGCGGCCAACCGGAAAGCCCTGTTCAGATGCCTGAACCTCGGCGCGTTCCTCGGCAACCTGTCGAATGATGGAAGCGGGCAAGAGTTTCTGATTCGTGCCCAGAGACAGCATGTGATGCTGCCCGACCGTGTGCAGCAACCGGCCACCCTTGGTCACCGGCTGCCACCCGCGAGTCAGCATATCGAAATGCCCGCAGGGCCGAAGTAGATGGCCGCCGAGTCGCGTCTCTAGATCGCCGGCCGTCCAGGACCAATCAGCGGGCAATCGATAGACGAACAGATTCTTGAACAGCATGCGGCATTCCTGGGTCGAGGAAGCGCGCGATTATAGGGAGATCGTTTGAGGACTTCTAAAAATAATTTGACCCGTTGCGCTCGACATTTGCGCCGATGATCGGTATAGCCGGTGGCAGATCTCACGCTCGAATCGTACCGGGGTACTCATCCCTCAATCAGCCAGATTTCTTCCGCGGCACCAAGGTGTATCCAGACACGAAGCGACCTTCGACACACTCAGTCCACAGCCATTCGACGTCCTCGTCGTCGGCACAGTAGACATTGAGTACCGTGGAGCGCAAATCAGGGTGGCTCGGCGCTGGAGCCGGAACGATTCGGCGTGTATTGGAAGGTTGGACGGCCATGACGTTGTACCCAATTGTCTGTCGGTTCACCATTATATGCGCGCCGTGCGAGAAATAAACGATCGCAAAACCTTCGATTCACGGCGCGCAGCGCCCAGATCGCTCGCCCCTTCCTCAACATCCTGCTTATCACCGATGCCGGGCGAAATGGTGAAGGTCGAAGTAGGTTCCGCTTTTTTGGACTTCACCCCTCAAAATCCCCTCGCGTTGATAGCCGCATTTCTCCAGCACTCTCATGGAGGCGATGTTCGGCGCCAATGCCGTCGCGTAGAGCTTTCGAAAGTTTCGACTGTTGAAGCCGTACTCGGTCATTTGCGAAAGTGCCGCGGTCGCGATGCCCTTACCCCAGTAGTCTTCACCGAGCCAATAGCCAATCTCTCCGAGATGCTCCCGCCATCCGCTTTCGGGTCTGATACCGATGTTGCCGACAAACACCCCCTGATATTCGATCACGCGAGCAATGCCGCCGTTCTGTTTTGAACCGGTACCAATCCACCACTCGGCATCTTCGTGCGTGTACGGATACGGGAATGTGTACACGAGGTATCGCGACACGTTCTCGTTATTGGCCAATTGCACCAGACGTTCGAGATCGGAGTCGGCGTATTCTCTAAGAGAAATCATCATTGATTTTGATCCGGCACTCCGAGCAGCCCAATCCGCATTCGGCCATTCGCCGTGGATGCGGGCGAGGATATATTTTCGCAATGTTCGTAAGAATCCGCCAGGCTCGACGACTACCCTTCATAGATACTAGGAGAAACTGAGTGAAGTGGACATAAGGGCGTGAAACAGGACGATCGGTATACCCAAGCCGTCGCCTCATTTGGCCCCGCATTGCAACGATTGGTCCGTGGCTTTGAGGCTGACGCGGATCAGCGCCGCGATCTGCTGCAGGACATTCACATTGAACTGTGGCGGAGCATGAGGGTTTTCGAGGAGCAATGTTCCCTGCGAACGTGGGTTTACCGTGTTGCGCACAATGTCCGCGCCTCTTACGTCATGCGCAGCCGGCGGTTGAACTTTGCGGCGTATGTATGTCTGGATGAGCTCGCGGATATGCCAGACCGCGACAATCCGGAATTGATTGCCAGCGATCAACAAGCCCTCGCCTGGCTACATCAAACGCTTCAGCGACTGAAGCCGCCGGATGCCCAGGTCATGGGCCTCTACCTAGAGGACATTGGTGCTGGCGAAATCGCCGAAATAGTCGGTATTTCGCCGGGCGCCGTAGCAACGAAGATTCACCGCATTAAGACCATTCTGGCTCGAATGTTCCAGAACGGAGGACCTGCCGATGGCCAAGCCTGAGAAACCCGACGTCAGAGTAATCTGGGGAGCGCAAACAGTGGAACCCAATCCCGTCACGGTCGAGCAGATTCGAGTCAACGCCAATAAGTTTCAGTCGGCCGTGCAGCGGCGCAATCGGGTCGAATATGCGGCTGCGGTGCTCGTTGTCGCCGGATTCGGGTCCTATCTCTGGATCTTCCCGACCCCACTCATGCGGCTGGGAAGTCTCCTAATCATTGCGGGAACCATATTCATTGTGGTGTGGATTCATTTCCGAGCATCGGCAAATCCCGTCCCTTCTCAAATCTCATTTATGGATTACATTTCGAGGTACCGCGAAGAACTTCGGCGTCAGCAGACGGCGCTGCGAACCGTGTGGCTGTGGTATCTCGGGCCATTGGTGCCAGGTCTTGCGCTGTTCACGATCGGTATGAGCCGATTACTCGAACACGCGCCGCGAAGCGGGCATCCTATGTGGCCGTTCTTAGTCGTTGTGGTCGGAGTGTTCGTGGGAGTGTGGCTGCTCAATTTATGGGGTGCGCGCAGACTACAGCGCCAGATTGATGAATTGAGCAGTCTGTTGCCTTGACGAACAACCGTGATCTAGAAACAAACCTGGTAATTGGCACGCTCGGCGGCCGATGAAGCAAAGGCGAGTTCTCGAATGTAAAACTGAGCGCTGCCACGCCTCATTGCATCGCACAACGCGACGTTAGGATTCCTCTGACGCTCTAATCCGCCGGCGCGCGATTACCCATAAGGCGGCTCAAGATTAACCTCGAATCTGGTGACTGAATGTCGCTGCGGGATTGTCGTATGTGGAAGAAACATAAGCCGGGGTCAGAATCGAGGTCAGGGTTCCATCGCGTGCAGTGGCACGCGGTCTCCATTGTGACGACCCAGGCAAGTTGTCACACGGCCCGAGCGCTTCGCGGAATCCGGTTCCTCTCCAATGAAGCACCACATCTTCCGTTAACGACTTGCAGCGCCGGTGCGAGCTGTCCCTGCGCATACAAACACCATGCGGATCGGCGCGCAGCGCCGCGTCGGGCCGAAGAGCTCACGGGATTGCGACGACCGCATCGTGGCGGGCAGGAGCGGCGACAACAGAGCGGTCGGCGAAGCACAGACTCTTAGACCCGCTTGTCAGGGTCGCGCAGCCCGCGCCATCGCTCACAGCAACGTCGGAATGATAGCCACCTTATAGAGTGAACACATGGCGCTTAAACGGATGGACAACGTAGGAATCGTCGTTTCTGATCTCGACGCGACGATTGCTTTCTTTCGCGAGCTCGGCCTCGATCTCGAAGGCCGGGCCACGGTCGACTCGAGCTCTCTCGGTTTCTCATGCCGCCCGTCGTCGCAGATCACCGGAACGCTCCGGTGAACGCTCTAGGCTACCTGCGCGTCA
>Ga0209525_1000156_pt1 | contig 19889 bp, 25 predicted proteins | sample JacPin_JW_Ref_O1_FD_187958 | JGI IMG/M metagenome (GOLD analysis project Ga0209525, IMG submission 187958) | Forest soil microbial communities from Algoma, Ontario, Canada - Jack Pine, Ontario site 1_JW_Ref_O1 (SPAdes) (version 2) | ecosystem: Environmental > Terrestrial > Soil > Boreal... | reverse complement strand
AGCGATGCGCCGGAAATCGACGGCACCGTGCGCATTGCGGGCGTCAGCAGCGCTCCTGGCATCCTCGTGGGCTCGATGGTCGAGGTGCAGATCACCGCGGCGGGCGAATATGACCTTGAAGCCCGATTGTCCGACCCAATTCATTAATGTAACAATCTTTTTTACTGAGCAGCCCTTTCGGAGACTCCCGTGGAAATTTCTGCTGATAAAGTCGTTCTGATTCACTACACACTCAAGGATGATGCCGGCGCGGTGATCGACAGTTCCGCCGGCGGGGAACCGCTTGCCTATATTCAGGGGCACGGCAACTTGGTCTCAGGCCTCGAGAAGGCGCTGGAGGGCAAGCCGGACGGCAGCCAGGTCGCGGTCTCAGTGAGCCCCGAGGAAGGCTACGGCAAGCATGAGCCCGAATTGATTCAACGCGTGCCGAAGCGCACGTTGCAGGGTTCCGGCGAGGTCAAGAAAGGCATGCAATTTCAGGCCCGGACCGCAGACGGCATGCGTCTTTTTACCGTCACCGGCGTGATGGGCGACATGGTGACGCTCGACGGCAATCACCCGCTCGCAGACCAGACCTTGCATTTCGACGTGCAGGTCGTGGGCGTACGCGAAGCCACGACGGAAGAGCTGGAGCACGGTCATGTGCACGGCGCCGGCGGCCACCACCATTGATATCTCGGCCCGGTTTCTCGGCCCAGTGCCGAAGAAGGATGCCTACAGGAACTTGAACAGGTTCAGCCCCTGCGTCATCGTGAAGGCCTGCAGCGCCGCGCTCAACGTGGTGTTTTGCTGATCGAGCGTGGTAATCGCGCTGGCGTAATCCAGCCCCTGCAGGTTGGTGATCGATTGCTGCAATTGGGTCTGTTGACTGGTCGCAACCGACTGCTGCGTGGTGATGGAATTCAGGCGTCCGCCGATGGTGGCGCGCACATTGGAAGTCTGGTTCAGCGCCTGATCGATATTATTGATCGAGCTGTTGATCGAATTGCTGAGTGCGGCCGACGAGCCCGGCGAGGAAATGCCGGTCTGCAGTGCGCTGACCAAGTTCTGCACGGTGGTGAATAAGCTCTGGTTGGTGCTCGGCGCCAGGGTGAATGAGTCGCCCGTGGCCGGCTGCCCGCTCAAGGTCACTTGCACGCCGTTGAAGGCAATCGTGCCGCCGTCGGTGTACGTACCCGTTGCAACTACCGTCGCGCCTTGCGTGACCTGGTAAGCGCCGCCCGCAGCAAAGCTGATCGCGTAGGTACCGCCGTTATAGGCGGCCGGGTTCGACACCGTGGTCGCACCCACCACGCCGGATCCGGTGTTGCCGGACGCCGCGGACACCGTGAAAGTGCCATTGCCGGTTTTGATTTGATTGAACACCGTGTCGCCATTGTCGCCGTCGGCCACCGTCTGGCCCGCCGCGATTTGCACCTGCCGCTGTCCCTGATCGCCGTTGTAGGTCGCGCCGGTGGCGCTCAACGTGAAAGGCTGCGTCTGCGCGTCGAAGCCGCCGAAAATATATTCGCCATTGCCATTGGTGGTATTGGCCAGCGACACCAAGCTGTTCTGAATCTGTACTGCCTGTGTCGCGATGGCGCTCAGGTTCGAATTCGTCAGAATTCCACTGTTGGCCTCCAGAGCCAAATCGCGCAGAGACTGCAGCTGCGTCTGCACCTGCGACAACGCATTGTCCTCGGTGTTCAGATTCGTCTGCGCACTGGTCGCATTGGTGGCGTATTGTTGGCTCTGCGCCAGGGCCTGGTTGTAATTGTTCACGCTGCCCGCGGCCGTCGGATTCTGCGAGGCGGTGGTGAAACTCAAGCCGCTCGACATCTGACTCTGCGTCTGATTGATGCCGGATTCCAGCGCACCGATCGCAGACAGAAACTGCGTTTGCTCGAGACTTTGTGTTACGCGCATGTCTGCGGTCTCCTTAAGTGAACGTGCCGTTCACAGAATCGATCAACGTCGTGAACAAGCTGGTGCCGATGGTCAAGGCTTGCGCCGCTGCCTGGTAGGCCTGCTGCCATTGCAACAGGTTCGCCGCCTCTTGATCCAGGTTGACGCCGCTGGTCGACTGCACACTGGTGAGTGCTTGCGCATTCACCGCGGCTTGCGCGGTTTGCGCGGTGTTGATTTGCTGCGCTTGACTGCCTAACCCTGTGATCAATGCGCTCACGCCGGCGGTGACACTGGTGGTGCCGTTGTTGAGTACACCGACATTTTGCTGATTGGCCGCCGCCAGGGCGTTGCGATTGTCGCCCGTGCCGCCTGCATTGCTGGTGACCGTAAAGCTATCGCCGCTGGCGGGCGCGCCGCTGATCTGCACCTGCCAGCCGTTCACGTCGATATTGCCGCCGCTGGTGTACGCGTTGGGTGCGCCACCGTTGACGGTATAAGTAGTGGGACTGGTGAAGGCGATGGTCACGGGGGCGAGCAAATTGGGATTGGCCGAATTGAGCACCGTGCCCGAACTGATGGTAGCGGCGCCGGTATTCGTGCCCGCCGCGGCGGTCACGACTGCGCCGGCGGCCGCGATCTGCGAGGGATTGGTCATGACGACATTGATGTTCGAGGCCGCCGTCGCCGTGGGCTGGATCAGGAACTGATCGCTCGCCGCCGGGGCGCCCGACAAGACGATCGATACGCCGTTGGCCACGTAAGGACTGGCGGCGGTGCCGGCACCCGTCGGCGTCGTGCTCGCGCCGGTGGTGGTATCGGTCAGGGTCGGCGCGCCGCCCTGGAACGATAAGATGTAACTGTCCCCTGTCAGGGCACCCAAACCATTGGCGTTGACACTGACACTGGCCGTAACGGCGTCCGTGTTCTTCGAGGATGAGGTCGCGGACGGAGTGCCGACTGAAAAGATATTCGCGCCCAGATTTCCGTTCAAATCCAGACCTTCGCTTTGTTGGGAATTGACGGTCTGACTGAGTGCGGTCGCGATTTGGCCCAATTGACCCAATGCCGGGTTGATCACTTGGCTGCGCGCCGCCAATAGACCACCCAAGTCTCCGGAGGTGATGCTGCTGCTGATCACATTGCCGTTGGCGGTGGAAGTTGAGATCTCCAATTGCGAGGCATTGAACTGATTTGGCACCGTGGTCAATGTGGTGGTTTGCCCCTGCAGTACCAAGGGCTGTCCATTGCCCACGAACACATTCAAGGCCCCATTAGGATCGGTCGTCGTGGAGACGCCGACCAATTGCGACAGACTGGATACCAGCTGATCGCGCTGATCCATCAGTTCATTGGGCGGCTGGTTGCCATCTTGCGCGGTACCGACGACGATTTGCTGGTTCAGCGTCGAGATCGACGATGCAATGGAATTGATCTGTTGCACATCGGCCGTGATGCGCGAGTTCACATCGGTGTTCAACGAGTTGAGTTCCGAACTGGCGTTCTGAAAGCTGGTGGCGACGGCCTGCGCCTGACCCAGCAAAGCCTGCCGCGATGCCGTCGAGGTAGGATTGTTGGCGACATTGGAAAATGCGCTGTAGAAACTCTGCAGCGAGGTGCTCAATCCACCCACCGTGGTGCCGAACAGGTTGTCGATTTGGCTGCTGTAGTTCTGCAAAGCGTTCAACTGACCCAGGCTGCTCTGCGAGGTGTTGAGCTGGTTGGCGGCAGCCTGGCTAAAGGCGCGGCTGATGCCGGTCACGACGACGCCCGCGCCGACGGTGGCGGCACCGTTTGATTGCGGAATCGCTTCGGTCAGGTTTGCCGATTCGACGTCGTAGCCCGGCGTACTGGCATTGGCAATGTTGTTGCTGGTGACGTTGATCGCCTGCTGAAACGCCTGCAGCGCCGAGACACTGATTCCAAACACATCTGACACTAGGTTTCTCCGCGCTCCGTCGGTTCAAATTCACTCGACTCCCGCAATATCGGCGTCAGCGGCAATTTCTAAAGTTTTGCGACACGGGCGGCCAATGCCGCCTGCAAGGTGTCGCTACCGAGGATTTGATTTAACTTATTGCCGTAGTCCGGGTCGGTGGCATAGCCGGAATTGCCCATGGCGGCGATGTAGGCTCCCGCATTGCCGCCGCCGGCGATCACATCCTTATAGCGCGGCGAGTTTTTGAGTAAGTTGGCGAAATCATTGATACTTTCCTCAACGGAGGCGTAGGCGCGAAAGGCCGTGCGGCGCGGCGTCGCGACACCGTCGATCACCTCCATGCTATCCGCGGTCGCGCGGGCGCCGGTCCACTCGTTGCCTGCCTTGATGCCAAACAAGTTATGGCTGGAAGAGCCGTCGGCAGCGCGTGGCAGGCGCTGGCCCCACCCGGTCTCCAGTGCCGCCTGGGCGAGCATGCCCTGTGGATCGATTCCCAGCGCGCTGGCGGCGCGTCGAATGGAAGGCATCACACGGCTCACAAACTCCGCCGGCGACTGCGCGATGGCCGCTGTGGGCACTGCGGCGGCGGGCACCGCGTGCAGCGACTCGCCTGCGCTCGATTTCACCGTACCGGGCGCCGACTTGCCCGCCAACTGGCGCTTGAGCAGGCGCCCGATACCTAAATCGGCATGCTGGCTGATGCTCAACGCGACCTGCTTGTCGAACATGTCTTGGTACATGCCCATTTCGTTGCTGGCGGTATCTTCGGCGGCAGCTGCGTCGCGCATGCTCTTCAGCATCATCTGCAGAAACAGCGCCTCGACCTGTTGCGCAACCGCACTGATCGCCTCCGGCGAATTGGGGTCCTTTTTGAGAGCCGCCAAGCCATTGATATCCGTGTAAGTGCTCGCGGCGGACGTGTCCGGCGCAGCCGTCGCGGGTGCAGTGCCCAGGGCAGGGAGGGGGCTGTCGATTGGCGGCAAAGTAGTCATTTAAATGACGACCAGCTCGGCCTGCAGCGCACCGGCCTCCCGCAACGCTTCGAGAATGGCGACCAGATCGCCTGGGGCGGCACCGACGTCGTTGACCGCGCGCACGATTTGATCCAATTCGACGCCGGGTTTGAACAAGAACATGCGATTCGATCCCTGATCGACCTTGATGGTCGAATTGTTGAGCACCACCGTTTGGCCCAGCTTGGACAAGGGATTGGGCTGGCTGACGGTCTGCTCTTCTTTAATGGTCACCGACAATGAGCCATGCGACACGGCAGCGGGTGTCACGATGACATGGCTGCTGATCACGACGGTGCCGGTGCGCGAATTGATGATCACTTTGGCGGCCGCGGCGCCGGGCTCCACTTCCAAATTTTCAACCGTGGAGAGGAATGCCACGCGTTGAGTGATATCGATTGGCGCCCGGACGCGGATGGTGCCGCCATCCATGATGGAGGCGATGCCATCGCCCATGCTCTTGTTGACGCTGGCCACCAAGCGGGTTGCCGTCGTGAAGTCGGGATCGTTCAAATTAAGGGTGATGGTGTCGCCTTGAGCGATCTGCGAGGAAACGGCTCTCTCGACAGTCGCCCCGTTGGGAATGCGACCTGAGCTGGGCACGTTCACCGTGAGTTTCGAGCCGTCAGTGCCTTCGACACCGAAACCGCTGACGATAAGATTTCCCTGGGCAATCGCGTAGATCTGTCCGTCGAGTCCGTGCAGCGCCGTGACCAGCAGCGAGCCGCCGCGAAGACTCTTCGCATTGGCGATGGAATTGACGGTGATATCAATGGTCTGTCCGGGCTTGACGAACGCCGGCAGCACCGCATGCACCGCAACGGCGGCGATGTTCTTGAGCTGCGGCGTGACGCCGGCCGGGACCGTGACACCCAGTTGCGCCAACATATTGTTGAGCGACTGAATGGTGAATGGCGCCTGACTGGTCTGATCGCCGCTTCCATCGAGACCCACGACGAGTCCATAGCCGACGAGTTGGTTGGTGCGCACACCCTGTATTTGTGCCATGTCCTTGATGCGTTCCGCCTCGGCGAGCGGCGAAGTCAACAGCACCAAGAGCGGGATCCAAAGCAAACGGATGAAGTGTCTGGCGTGCATGGTCAGTACGGCGCGAATACGGAGTTGAAGAAGCGGGCGAGCCAACCCATCTGATTGGCACTGTTGATCACACCTTTTCCGGAATAGCTGATGTGCGCATCCGAGACCCGATCGGAGGTGACGGTGTTGTCGACCTGAATGTCTGCGACGCGGACGACTCCCGACACATGCACGAACTCATCGCCCTGGTTGAGTTTCAAGGTCTTGTCGCCCTGAACCACCAAGTTTCCGTTTGGCTGCACTTCCATCACGGTGACCGTCAAACTGCCGGCCAAGGTATTGCCCTGCGTGCTCGAACCCTCACCGTCAAAGCTATCGGCGCCGGCCAATGTCGTGGTGAGAATTGGCACTCCCCCCGTGGTGATGGTTCTGCCGAAGATCGTCGGGCCGGTGTTGTTCACCGAGGTGGTCTTCGTGGTCTTGGTGACCGCGCTCTTGCTGGCGTTGGTGACTTCCGTGAGGCGAATGGTCAGCACGTCTCCGACGCGGCGCGCTTTGAGATCCGCGAACAGCTCGATCTGTTGACCCGATTGATAGATGGCGCCATCGGTGCGGGGCGTCGGCGGCGGCAGCACGCGCGCGACCACCGGATCCGGTTTGGGATGCGCGTGCGGCATGAGGCCGCATGCCGACAAGGCGCCACACAGAACCAGCACCAGTAGCTGGGTGCGTCCCAGCGATGAGAGTGGCGGCATCATGACATGTTCGTCGTGAGGAACTGCAGCATTTGATCGGTGGTGCTGATGGCTTTGGAATTCATTTCGTAGGAGCGCTGACACTGGATCATGTTCACCAGTTCGGTCACCGAATTCACGTTCGAAGTCTCGAGCGCGCCCTGCGCGATGGTGCCCAGTCCATTGGTGCCGGCCGTGCCGACTTGCGGCGCGCCGCTGGCCGCGGATTCCACCAGCAGGTTATTGCCGCTGGGTTGCAGGCCTTCCTCATTGATGAAATCGGCCAGCTGAATCTGGCCTATTTTGGTTCCCACCGGGTTGGTCGCGGTGGTGGCCGTCACCGTGCCGTCGGATCCAACCGTGACCGACTGCGTGCCAGCCGGGATGTTGATGGCCGGCTGCAGCGGATAGCCGCTCGCCGTCACCACATTGCCTTGATTGTCCAAGGACAGGGAGCCGTCCCGGGTATAGGCGATGGTACCGTCGGGCATGGTGATCTGAAAGAATCCGCGCCCGTTCACCGACAAGTCCAAAGCGCCATTGGTCTGATTGACGCTGCCCTGGGTGTAGTCCTTCTCCGTGGCGACGATGCGCACGCCGGTGCCCAAGGTCAGTCCGGTGGAGAGCTGCGTGTTCTGGGTAGTCTGCGCGCCGACCTGCCGAATATTCTGGTACATCAAATCCTGAAATGCGACGCGACCCGCTTTGTAACCCGTCGTATTGATGTTCGCCAGATTGTTGGCGATCACCGCCATCTGGGTGTTTTGCGCGTCGAGACCGGTTTTTGCGGCCCATAATGCAAGATTCATTCGATATTTCCTTCGCGTTACGAAGACGACGACATCATCTTTTCCGCACTCTGTTCATTGGTGTCGGTCGAGTTGATGCTCTTGATCTGAAATTCATACATACGCTGCAGCTCGATCATGCTGATCAGCGACTGGGCCGCGTTGACATTGCTCGACTCCAACATGCCGGAGGTCACCGAGACCGAATCGTCGGTCTTGGACTTGCCGCCGGCCTTGAGGCGCAGCAGGCCGTCATCACCTTTCTGCAGATCCGTTGTCGGCGGGTTCACCAGCTTGATACGATCCACTTGGGTGATGGCGAATGGCGCAGAACCTTGCGGCACTGCCGACACCGTGCCGTCGCTGCCGATGTTCACCACCGTGGCAGGCGGTATGACCAGAGGGCCGCTTTCGGTCAACACTGGCAAGCCGCTGGCGGTCGTGACCGCGCCGTCGGGCGAGACCCGTAGATCACCGGCGCGGGTATACGCTTCCTTACCGTCGGTGCCCTGCACCGCGATGAAGCCCTTGCCGTTCACCGCAATATCCAGATCGCGTCCCGTGTTCTCCATGGTGCCGGCGGAAAAATCGGTGCCGGCATCGCCCGCCACGGCATTCACGCGTGTGGCAAAGCCGGGTCCATAGATCGGCTCGCTGTCGAAGTTGACCGAATCGGCCCGAAAGCCGATGGTGCTGATGTTGGCGATGTTGTGATTGTTCACGGCCTGCGCTTGCATGATTTGCTTCGCGCCGGTCATCGCCACATAAAGGCCTCTGTCCATGATCTTTAGTTTCGGGTCGAGTGCTAGTGGTTGATGGCGATGACGGTCTGCGAGTTCTGATTGGCGGTGGTAATGGCCTGCGCGTTCGCCTGGAAGGCGCGCTGCGCGGTAATCATGTTCACCAATTCGGTGGTCAAATCCACGTTCGAACTCTCGAGCGCTCCCGATTGGATGCTGCCAAAGCCGGCGGAACTCGCGGTGCCTTCAACCACGGTTCCTGATTGGAACGTTGAGGCCCAATTCGTGTTGCCGAGTTGTTTCAAACCGCCCGGGTTGGGAAAATTCGCCATCGCGACCTGCCCCAGCTGCGTGGTACGGCCGTTGGTGTAGACCGCCGACACGATGCCCGAGGCATCGATGGAGACCGTGCTGAGTTGGCCGGTCGCGAATCCGTTCTGGATGATCGAGGTCACGCCGAAACCGCCGCCGAACTGCGTCGTCTGACCGAAGTTGAAAGACATGTTCATGGGAGCCGCGCCGTCAGTCGGCGTATAGCCGTTGAATGCCAAGGCGCCGCCCACCGGCGCGGTCACAGCGCCGGTATTGGAAAAGGTCAATGTCTGCGGGCCGCCGACCACCGTGCCGTTGACGGTCATGTTCACGCTCCACTGATTCGGCACGGCCGTCTGCACAAAGTAGAACGTCGCGGTTTGTGGGGTACCGAGCGAATCATAGACCGTGGTCGATGTCGACTGATTGTACGTCGCAGGATTGGTCGCGCTGAATGGCAGCGCCGGCGGCGTCGAGGCCGAGGGAAGATTCAAGATAACCGTGCCGGCGGTGGTCGCCAATGGGGCGCTCTGCGCGGTCTCGAGGTTAAGATCGGTGGTCGTGCCCGTATTGAAGCCGCCGTTGGCGGTGGGCGGAAACACCTGCAGCGCCTGGCCCGTGGCGTTGACCACGTTGCCATTTTGATCCTGGGTGAATTCGCCATTGCGGGAATAGACCGTGCCGCTCGCATCCTGCAGCGTAAAGAAGCCATTGCCGTTGATGGCCAAATCCAGGTTCGAGCCCGTCGTGGTGACGTCGCCCTGCGTGAATTGCTGCGCGGTGGCATCGACGCGCACGCCCTGGCCCACCGAGGACTGATTGAGGTTGACCGCGCCCGCCGCGTACACGTCGGCGAACTCGGCGCGAGAACTCTTGAAGCCGATCGTATCGGCGTTTGCGACATTGTTTGACACCACATCCAGATCGGTACTGGCCGCTGTGAGTCCTGACAATGCGATGTTGAAAGCTGACATGTTGGTACTCCTGAATTAACTAGTTCGATATCTGCTGGAGGCTGCTGAACGGCACGCTGCCGACTCCGGCTACATTCAAGGTCATTCCCGCCGATCCGGCGCCCATGCTCACGCTGTCCACCGTGCCGTTGACCAGCGTCGTCGCCGCCGTGCCGCCGGACACTTGGCCCGCGTACTGCGCCGTAAGCGTGTAAGTTCCGGCCGGCGCCGGCGAACCGTTGCCCATGGTTCCATTCCACGAGAAGTTCGCAAGACCGGCGGATTGCGCGCCGAGATTGATTTGATTCACCACGTTGCCGTTGCTGTCGGTGATGCTGAGCGTTACTTGCGAGGTGGTCTGTGGAACATTGACGGCGCCGGTAACCGTCGCGCCGGCCGCGAGCGTGGCCGTGCTGCTGCTCACCAATACTTGGTGACCCAATAACGAAGAGGCTTGCATCGCCTGATTCGATGTCAGCGAATTCGACAAGGTACTGAAGTTGCTGTTGAGCGAAGTGATGCCCTGAACTTCGCTCAGCTGCGCCAGCTGGGTCAAAAAGGTATTGCTGTCCACCGGACTGGTCGGATCCTGATTTTGCAGTTGCGCCAGCATGAGCGTGATGAAATCGGTTCCACCCAAAGTTCCGAGGGAGCTGGCAGAGTTCGCGGTACTCGACCCCGAGCTCGTGCCGGTCCCCGTACCGCTCGGCGTTCCCGTACCGGTCGTGGGCAAATTTGTCGGCGTCGTCGCGTGTGTTCCGTTGATCAACATGGTGCGTTCCTAGGCCTAGTGGCCCATCGAAATGGTTTTGAGCAACAAATCCCGGGCCGTGTTGATTGCGTCAACGTTGGTGGCGAAGGCGCGGTTCGCCGAGATCATGTTGGTCATTTCTTCGATTGAATTGACGTTCGAGCTGAAGACATAGCCGTCCTTGTTCGCCGCCGGACTGTCCGGCTGATAGCGCATTAACGGCGGCGAAGTGCTTTCCACCACCCCGAGAACACGCACGCCGACGGCCGCGTCTTGCTGGTCGAAATTGGCGGAGTCGTCCATCATGGTTTGAAACACCGGATGCCGCGCGCGGTAGATCTTGCTGGGATCGCCGTTGACGCTCTCGGCGTTTGCCAGATTGCTGGCCGTCGTGTTCAGACGAAGGGTTTCGGCATTCAGTGCGCTGCCGGCGGTATTAAAGACATCGAACAAAGACATATTTCTCTCCTAGCGCTGTTACTGGCCGTTGATGGCCAGCGTCAGATCCGCGATCGTCCCGTTGATGAAGCCCAGGCTCGCCTGATAGCGCACGTTGTTTTCCGCAAACGCCGCTTGTTCGATGGGCATTTCCACCGTATTGCCGTCGAGTGAGGCCTGGTATGGGTTGCGGTACATCAGGTCGGCGGAAGGCGTCGACGGGTCATTCAGCATGATGTGCGCGCCGTCGGTGACCTGAAGCGGCAGCGGCGCCGCATCGGTGTGTGCCAGCACCGCGCTAAAATCGATGTCGCGCGCCTTGTAATTCGGCGTGTCGGTGTTGGCAAGGTTCGTCGCCAATATTCCGACGCGTTGCCCCTGTAGCAGCAGCGCTTGCTCATGGATTCCAAAAATGCTCTCGAACATGTGATCGACTCCTGTTGGGATAGCAGTAGCAAGAGGTGTGCCAACCGCAAAAGCGCGCGCCCGGGGCGATCAAACAGCGACGCAAGTCGCAACCGAGGCTCGGGACCGGCGATTCGGTATCCGCAGCCGGCCGCCCGCGGCAAGATTTTGCCGCCGTACGGCGCGCCGGGCGGCGGCACGCCAGCCGGCCCGCCAGCAGCCAGCGCAGATGGCACGACGCTTGCTTATTCAGTGATACCTATGAGCATTGCGCCAAAATTTCGTCGCGACAAGTTCGTTCCGCGCCGCGCGCTTGCCGCACTGGCGCTCGTGCCGGCGCTGGCGGGAGCGGAGATCTCCGATCCGCAGGACATCGCACAGCTCGAGGCGCTGGCCAAATCGGAGGCCGCGTTACAGTTTCCGAAGCTCACCGATCGGCAGCGGTTTTTGGCCGGCCCCATCGAAGCCCATCTGCAATTCGACAAGTGCACTCGGCCGGTCAAACCGGTGCTCGCCTCGCCGCAGCACATGAAAGATAGGGTGATGATTGAGCTGCGCTGTCAGGATCCAAAGCCCTGGCACATCTACGTGCCGGTCAGAATTGTCGCCACCTCGCCGGTCGCCGTCGCGGCGCATGCCATCATCGCGGGTACCGTGGTCAAAGCCACCGACCTCAAAATTGAGGAACACGATGTGTCGGAGCTGCCCCTCGGCTTTTTGGATGATCCGGCCATCGCGGATGGACTCATTGCCAGCCGGCCGATCGCCGGGGGCGCGTATATCACCAATCAGCAGCTCACCGCTCCGAAGGTGGTGCAGAGAGGTCAATCCGTGACCCTGCTGGCCGATGCCGGTGGGGTGAGCGTGCGCATGGCGGGCCGGGCCTTGAGCGATGGCCTGATGAATCAGAGAGTTAAGGTCCAGAATCTGTCATCTGGCAAGATCGTCGAAGGAATCGCCCGTTCCGAACAAGTCGTGGAAATTATTTTGCAATGACCCTTTAGTGATCCACGTCACAGCCGATAAGGAGGGTGACGGGTGGTGTTGGGGCGAATCGTTAAAGTTCATCCAATCCCTGACGATAACCATGTATGGGCTAGAGCGCAGCCCTTAGGAGATTTCGGTGAGTGACAAAATCGGTGGAATATCAACAGCCGAGCCGGTCTCGAAGCCCACGGGCTCGAGCAGCAACGGCGTTGTAGCTGACAAGTCGCAGGGCGAGGGTTCCACGGTGGCCACAGCGGCCCAAACCGGCGATCACGTTACCCTGACCGATTCCGCGCGCTCCTTGCAAAAGATCGAAGAAGCCGTCGCCAAGACTCCGGTTGTGAATGCCGACAAAGTGGCCGCCGCGAAGCAGGCCATCAGCTCAGGCACGTACACAGTCAACGCGGGCCGAGTCGCGGGCAAAATGTTGCAGTACGAGCGCGGCCTGAAGTAACCCCATGATTCAGGATGCCCGCCGCCGTCTCGAAGATTTATTGGATCGCGAGATCGAACTTGCGCGTGTCCTGGCTGCCACTCTGGCCGCAGAGAAAACCGCCCTGACCGGGGATTCTCCCCGGGCAGTCGAAGAAAACACCGCCGAAAAAATTCGGGTTCTTGAAGCCATCGAGAAGCTGGATCAAGAACGCCGCGCGCTGTGCGCGAGTCCAACGAGTCCGGGAATTGCGGCCAGCGTCGCCGAGCGCTGGCGCAGCCTGATGGATGTCATGGCCGGCTGTCGCACCGCGAACGAGGTCAATGGCCACATCATTCACGTGCGCCGCCACCAAATCCGTCAACTGATCGACATCGTCCGTGGCGGACCGTCGGTCACCTATGACCCGCAAGGCAAGACCTTCGCCAGGGCGCTGCGCGAGCTTGCCCGAGCCTAACTATGCTAGTACTCAGCCGTCGAGCCGATGAATCAATCGTCATACAGCCTGCGGACGGCGTTGACGCCAATATGACCATGGCGCAATTATTTGCGAATGGTCCAATCCAGATCACGCTGCTCGGCGGAACGGGCCGGCGGGTCAAAATGGGGATAGAAGCTCCCGAACAGCTCGCCATCCGGCGAAAAGACGTCGCCTAAAGGCCCAGAGCCGATCATGACCGCCTTGGGGCCGCATTTTACTTATCGGCTCGGCGGCTGACAATATCTTGCCGATCGCAGGACCCCTTCGCTATCGCCAGCGCGATGTGCATAATGGCATTCCAAATAACATTCCAACGGAAGAGTCGTACGGATGGAGCGTCGATTGCACACCCGCCACCGCGCGCGCACCACTGTGTACGTGGTCATGTCCGGCCGTAAAAGCCGAATCTGCAAAGCCAAAAACTTGAGCGCCAACGGCGTCTTCGTGGAGACGGAAAATCTGGGCCTGCGCAAAGGGCAGCAGGTGCAGCTGGCGTTCGCGATTAACTTGGGTTTGGTTACGAAAATTCATCGGCGCACCGCAATCGTTGCCCACGTCACCCGCGGCGGCACCGGTCTCATGATGGAGCAGTTCGCGGGCCGTTGAGCGCGGGCTAGGTACTCCCGTTTACCGCGGGCCGCCTTCTCTTTGTCTTCCGATGTAAGAGTCGACCTACCTAATTTGCGTCTGTGAGCGACTTACACGCCTCACGCTCACGGCGCAACGTTATTACCTTCCAAAACAGTGAGAAAAACAACGCTTGAATAATTCCCGAAAATTCGAACAGCTCGTTAACGAGGTCGAAGAACTCTTGGCAAGACTGGATGATGAACACGGCCCGCAACTAGACAAGTTGCGTGCGCAAGTCGAATCAACCATGTCCGAGGCGAAATCCGCACTGACGAGACAAGGCAAGAGCACGGCCGCGCAGGTGCGGCACTACGCCGGAATCGCAGACGACTACATCACCGGATATCCGAGAACGGCTTTCGCCTCCGGCATCTTGATCGGCGCAGCGCTGGGTTTCCTTATTGCTTCGGTGCGTTCGAGTGACTGAAGAAAGCCGATAAAGCCCATGAGCCCAGAGACGCGCCCTATCAATCCTTGATCAAGGTGTGGCTACAGGAAAAACTCCGCAACCGCTAGTCCATCGGCGCTATGGATCAGCCACCACCAGCGGCACGAACTCAAAGCTCATCGACGGCACGGTCGCCGATGCCATGGCGCTCGCCAAGCTGCCCGGCCATCCGCAGCCCATGGCCTGGGCGAAGACCTCTACGAAGCAAAGATAGATTTGCGCCGGCGTCACCGGTAAGGAAACCGAGGCCGAGTTCTGAAGGTCGAACCCGAAATTAAACTGGACCCCTGTCGTGTCCTGTTGCCACGATGTATACGTGCTGCCCGCTGTCGACAGAATTTGCGCCAACTCATTCATCCCGTACACCGTCAACCCCACATTTCCGCTGGAAGTGACTGGGGTATTGTTCAGGGAATTGGTTGACCACTCGAAGGAATAGGTCGGGCTCGCGCTGACGGTCAACGTGCCCTGCGTCATCGGGTGAAAGAAAAACCCCACCCGCGCGTACTCACTGCCGTTGTTGTCGGAGCCGGATTCAGCCGTCGCCGCACTCGCGCCGATCTGCCCGTCGACATTCGCCGATACCGACAATTCCGTGTTACCCGATATCACCGCCGGGATGGTGTCCGCAAAATCGAACGGCGGCGCAATGGTGCCTGACATCGTCCCGGGAGAAATCCAGCCCACGCCACCCCGAACCTTTGGGAAACGCAGCTTCTTCGCCGCCAATTTCTTGTGCAAACTCACGATTTGCTCCAAGGTTCTCTTATTGGCCGGATCGTCCACCGCGACCGCGGACTCATCTTTCAATCGTGCGAACAACTTGGCCCGGTCAATTCGCATTTCCTGCGCGGCGCCCATCTGCCGCCGCCGCAAGGTTTTCGTTGCCGCCAGAGCCTTGCCGGCAAATCCAGCAGGGATCTTCTTGCCGCCCAGGCGAAAAAACTCCATGACTTCCAAATCCCGCCTCGCCCCACTCCGTTTCGCCATCTCCCGCTCCTCGTTGCCAGCCTGCGCACACACTTTTGCGGGCCCTTTGACCGCGAACCATTGATCCGCCGTCGCATGAGCCACTCAGTACATCGAATTTCGCGGGTGAAACGGGACATGCGCTCACGCATCCCGACTCGGAGCGCCGCCCTTCCTGCACAATAGGCAGAGCTGAGTGCGTCACGTGCGATTAACGCCCTATTGGCACTATACTTAAAGGCCGAGAGTTGCCATCGAGAACTGCACAGACACCGGCCTCATGCAAAACAGTCCCACGCCGCGAACCGAGAAATTCTCTGATGCTGGAGACACAAATGAAGCTCACTGCATTTCAAGTTCATAAATCCTGGGTGCTGCCGACTTTGTTGATTCTGCTGGCCACATGCTTGACCTACGGCGTTGTCGCGTCTCTTGCGGCAAAACCGTTCCCATGGGTCCTGCTGATTCCCGGCTCCCTGCCGCTGTCCATGTACTTCTTCGTAGGTAGACCGCTACTCAGGAAAGAGAAGCACGACTCAGAACTCTAGCGTACTAAACGGGCCGGCAACGCTCGTTCGGCCTTCACACGTCAATCCTAGAGTTTTGGTATGCGGATTCGGCTGATCATCAAAGATCCCGATACCCCAAACAATAGCGTCAGCGGATGCAACGCATGTCCGCCGAACTTGAGTTCACCGAACCATAACTGTTCGCCAGTTGCGCCCAGTGCGGTGGCCACGGCCATAAGGCACACCAGAACAAATGACGTCGGAATCGGCGTGCCTTCAAAAAAGGTAACTTTCCCAGCGCCAGCGGAAAGCGCCTCTGCCGTGACATTGTATCGAGCCAGTCGCGAAACGCCGCAGGCCACGAAAAACCCCAAGATGATTCGATCGAACAATCCCTGCATGCCGAGCCCATAGCCGATCATCGCTGGAGCGACGCCGAAGGAAATGACATCCGCCAGAGAATCCAACTCTCGACCCATCTCTGATGACTTTTCACGCCATCGCGCAACGCGGCCGTCGACAATATCAAACAGCAGCGCCGCCAATACCAACGCACACGCAAAGTAAACGTGGCGCACCGCGCCCGTCTGCACAAAACTGATCGTAGAAAATATGGCGGCTGTACCGCAGACGGCATTCCCCAACGTGAACCAATCGGCCAGATGGAATTCACGAATCATCGAAAACGGCTTTTTCGGTTTCTGCACGCTCATACCGTGGATGATACCTGCCCTTAGGCTAAGAGAGTCTTTGGCAATCGCGGCTTAGGGCACCCACTCCATAAAATACCCCCGCCGTCCGAACTCAAAGCTCATCCCGAATGATCCACGAGACGCTCCATCTGGACCTCGATCACGCCGTCGCGCTGGCGTATCTCCTCCCGTCCCGTGGCACGAAAGCCCATACGCTCGTAGAAACCTCGAGCACGGTCATTCCCCTGAATGACCTTCAGCCGCACTAGCATTGCGCCTTCCGACTGCGCCCAAGCAATCACCGCTGCCACCAGTTCATCCGCGCCGCCCGATCCGCGAATCTTTGGATGCACCCACATCGCCATCAAATGAACGACTGCCGGATCCGCTTCATCGCGCAGCCCCGCGACCATTCCCCGAGTTCCCTCAGGCTCGCAAAGAATAAAGGCCACGCCCGGCGACATCCATCCCTGCCAATCCGCTGTGCTTCGCGCCACTTCCCTTTCATAAGTCGACCCGAATGCGTCGGGTTCTGCGGATAGCGCCTGAAGGCGAACCTCACGAAGGATCGCTTCGTCTCCCAAGACCGCACGCCGCACGAACCGCGCAATGCTCATGGGGACCGGATTACCATATCTGCCTCCTTACTGTCGACAGCCCGTCAACCAAGCACTTCCGCCACGATCGAAAAATCCCCCTTCGCTTCTTGCAGCTTACCCGCGCGCCCCAAGCCAAACGACGGCATGTTGACGTAAACATTCTCATAGGCGCCCGGCGCTATCTTGTAGGTCTCGTGCCAAATTCCCACCGATCCATCCGTTCCAATCGCCTTATTGAACGCCTGCCAAGCTGGCAAGTGCGCCAACTCTTTTGACTTCGAATCGGCCAGCAAATGCTCCGTCGTACGCCAATACTGCAGAAGAATAATCGTACGCGAAAACCACATTTCAGCCTGCGGGAATCCAAGCTCCGGCTGCCGATAAAGCTCCTTGAGCAGTCGCGGCATCGCAACCGCTAGGGGGCCACCACTTATGGATGAGCAGCGGCCGATTGATTCTCATGCCGATGAGAAGGGCCACGAATCCGCGAAACGCGTTGAGAACCCGAATCGTTCTTCCACGGCTTGCCGGACTACCGCACTAGACGCATAGTTCGGTTATGAAGCGCTGGTATCCGGGACTTGCAATCCTCTTCGTCTTCTTCTGCGTCGCCGCGGCAAACTCAAGTCTCGCTGCGATTGAATACGCAAACATCACCGGCGGCCGCGTTCAAGGCGAAGTGAAAGACGGCCTCGCATCCTTCAAAGGCCTGCCCTTCGCCGCCCCGCCTGTTGGCGCTCTGCGATGGGGAATTCCGCAACCCGTTATCGCGTGGAGCGGAGTGCGCAAAGCGGACACCTTTGCCCCGGCTTGCATTCAGCCGTGGGCCGGCAATCCCAGTCCACACCAGCTTCGCGAAGACTGCCTCTATTTGAATGTCTGGACCGCCGCGGCGACAGCAAAAGAACGCCGCCCGGTCATGGTCTGGATCCACGGAGGCGGCTTAACGAACGGCATGTCTTGGCAGGATCTATCGTACGGCACGAAGTTGGCGCCCGAGGGAGCGGTTCTCGTCACCATCGCCTATCGGCTCGGAGCGTTGGGGTTCCTGGCGCATCCAGAACTGACGCGCGAGTCAGGCTCGGGGTCCGGCAACTATGGCTTGTTCGATGTGGTGGCTGCTCTGCGATGGGTGCAGGCGAATATCGCCCAATTTGGCGGTGACCCCACACGAGTCATGATTTTTGGCGGCTCGTCCGGTGGCCATATCGTCAGTCTTCTCGCCGGTGCCCCGACGGCGAAAGGCTTGTTCCAACGCGCCCTCGCTACAGGTCGAGCAAGCTTTTACCAGAACCTTGATTTGATCCCGCCCAATCTCACCCCGCTACCGCCTCTGCAGGTCGCCGAGAAGACGGGAGAAGATTTTTTCAAATCACTGGGAGTGTCGGGTCTCGCATCTGCACGGAACCTTTCTGCGCAGACCATATTGGACGTGCTCACGTCATCACAAGCTGACTTGGGCACCACCATCGATGGCACTCTCATCGTGGGCTCGAATCTGGAGCTCTTTCAGCAAGGCAAATTCAATGACACGCCGATTCTGGTGGGCTTTAGCACCGACGAGGCTGGCGCGACGCCACCCAAGGTTTTGGTCGACTGGATGGACTCCGTGATTGCACGCTCCGGTTGCAAGCAGGCGCAAGCAGCCATTGCTAAGATCTACCCGCGTACCAACGATCCGGAAACCAGCATGCTGCGTTATCTATTTCGCGATTTTTATGACGGCTTGCCCATTTGGACCTGGGCGCGATTGCAATCGAACCTAGGCCATCACCGCGCATACGTTTTCCTCTTCGACGTGCATGGTCCCGACCAACCCTTCGGCGCGTGGCATGCCGCTGAGTACCCTTATGTATTTGGCAATTTTCCGAAGCCCCCGACCCTCAAGGACGAGGCGATTTCCGCACTGATACGCAAATATTGGATTAATTTCGCAGCTCACGGGGATCCTAATGGTCCGGGCCTGCCCGTTTGGAAAGCATTCGACGAACAGTCACAAATGGCCATGGTCTTGAGCGACTCCTCGCACTCACAAAGGCTTCCGAACCTCGCGGGGCTCAAGGCGCTGGATGAGGTTCTGCGCTGCCAGAACCCAAGAGAATGAGGCGACGGACTCCCTTTTCGTCATTCATCCCTGTCGGTCTAAAGCTCCACCGGCCAAGAGCGAGCGGTGGGCGCCCCTAAACCACCGTCGGGCAGCGGACATTCGCGTGTAGACTGCATGGAGCGAGCGAGCTGATTTTAGGTCACTAATTGTGGATGATCGGCCCGCAATGGGACGAATGCCTCGGTAAGTTATTTGCGACCCCATGGCCGCCAAGCGCTCTTCAATCAGGTTACGGCGTCGCTAATTAGCATTTCTGCGGAGTGCACAATGTCAAAACATCAAGTATGTGTGAACACCATACCGGCTGATCGAACGAAGTTCATTAAAGCGCTTCGGCTCGCCGGGCGAATCGAGCTAAAGCAAGCGCTCGATCTGACTCTTCACCTAGAGCGCTATCGCCATTCGATTCTGGTGGCAGGCGTTGATCTCTCGGTCGCGGAGCATCTTGCGGAAGCCTTACGTGAAACTGGTGCAGCTGTGGACGTGCAAACCAGTTCGATACAGACACCCATGTTGTGCGTGCCTCGAGTGAACGCCCGGTATGTGTGGGGAGCATTCCGCAGCATGCGCAAGGCAAGCTGACTCTGCTGACGCGGTACTGAACGCGGCACTGAACGCGGCACTGAACGCGGCAGGCTCGAAGCGGCCAGTGGAAGTTCGGCTCGGTAAGCTGGTCGCCTAAAACCGGACCTCGAGACTCTCTCGTTCTCAGTTGACTCAATCCATCACGTCTTTTGGAACGACAAGGCTATTAAGGAGCGACTTGCCTGCCGCCGCCTTTACGTGCCGAATTTGCTGCGGCGAAGTAGAATTGCGCACGGCGTTCCGCGCAATCGCGAACTGGGGATGAAGATCATGTGGCGAGCACTAACGTTCGTATGTCTGTGGATGGGCGCGTGGACGTGCGTGCAGGGTGGCGAAACATCGACCCAGCCGCAGCCGGATGCGCACTCACCCGTTCACGCTTCAGCCATGGCGCCGGACACGCTCGCGGACATGCCATTGTGGGCTTACGGAATCACGACGTTACCCCAGCCCG
>Ga0209525_1000155_pt1 | contig 19915 bp, 18 predicted proteins | sample JacPin_JW_Ref_O1_FD_187958 | JGI IMG/M metagenome (GOLD analysis project Ga0209525, IMG submission 187958) | Forest soil microbial communities from Algoma, Ontario, Canada - Jack Pine, Ontario site 1_JW_Ref_O1 (SPAdes) (version 2) | ecosystem: Environmental > Terrestrial > Soil > Boreal... | reverse complement strand
CACACCGCATTCGGCCGCACGCAGCGGCCAGCGGTAAAAGTCGAATCCCTGCGATTCCAGGCCGTGGACCATTTCCTCGGGCAACGCCACGAACAATTCGTTGGCCTCGACGGGATGCAATAGCCGGGCGCCCGGAACGGTTTGAAGACCTCGCGCCATCCTCAAGGCCATCGCATTCGCGTGGCGTGCATTTCCCAGCCACAGGCCGTTCTGAAGGTAGGCAATCAACTGCGCGCTCACGAATCGTAGTTTCGACATCAAATGTCCGGCGCGCTTGCGGCGCCGCTCGAAATCGCGCGCCTTGGCCGGATCAAAAAACACAACCGCGTCCGCGCCGAGCGCCCCATTCTTGGTCGCGCCCAGCGAGAGCACATCGACGCCGCACTTCCATGTGGCCTCCGCGGGGCTACAGCCTAGATGCACCAGCGCGTTGGCGAAGCGCGCCCCGTCCATGTGCACGGGAAGTTGATGCTGCCGGGCCGCTTTGCTGACGGCGGCGATTTCCTCGAGGCTGTAAACTGTGCCCCACTCGGTGGCCTGCGTCAGGGTAACCGCGCCTGGCTTCACGTGATGTATTCCAAGATCCTCCGCGTACGCCACCGCGCGGGTCAGTTGCTCGGGGCGAATCTTGCCATCCGCCGCGGGAAAACCGACCAGCTGCGCACCGCCGGTGAAGAATGAGGGCGCGCCGGCCTCGTCGGTCACGATATGCGCCGCTTCATAGCAATAGATCGCGCCGAAGGGAGGCACGATTTGCGACAGCGCGAGCGCATTGGCGGCCGTGCCGCTGGTTACCGGGAATATCGCGACCTGTCTTTCAAACACATCGCTCGCCAGGGACTGCAGCTTTGCCGTCAGCTCATCGCCGCCGTAGGAAGTGACGAACCCTTGGTTGGCCTCGTTGACCGCCGCCAGGATGGCATCGCACGCGGGAGCGACATGGTCGCTGCTGAAATTCCGACCCAAGAGATTTAACCGCCGTGGTGAGAGTGCCGTGGGCGATTGTACGCGCGACGCCTTGTCCGCGTCATTGCTTCCAGTTCTTTGCCAGGAACTCGTGGCTTTGTCCTTCGCGTTGCCAGATCGCCGCCTCGGGTCGAACCGTCAGCAGCCAGATGCGCTGATCCCAGGGCCGACGCGGCTTGAAACAGGAAGGCCGCATCACGGCGACGGCGCCGCCGTGTTCCGGATCGCGCACCGACTCATAGCGGATCGCATCCACATCCGCCTGTCGGGCCACGTGCGCAAAACCCTGCGAAGCTGCGTAGCTCTTAGGATCAGTCCATTCGGAGCGCGCGCGCTTGAACGGCGCCTCGGTGAGGTCGACCATGCGGCCGTCCATACCGGCGCGAAACACGGTCTGCGGCGAGGGACCCAAGCTGTCCAGCCCTCGCGAGTCCATCAAGAATCGCCAACGCCAGAATCCCAATTCCGCGCAGGCCGTACGCTCCTTTTCCGCTCCGTACCAGACTCCCGGATCGCCGGGCGCGCGAAATCGCGATCCGATGGGCGATGAGTAACGAAATGGCGTGGCCAATAAATAGTGCAAATCGGCGGCGTCTTTCGGCAGCCCCGGCTTGCTCTGCTCCAAAATCCGCTCGAGGATCAGCTGCTCCTCGACGTTCGCGACCAGCCGCAGCGTTGAAGCGATATGTTGGGCTTCCACGGCTCGCCACAGGCGCCGCGTCGCCCTTCGCGCCTCAGAGTCGACCGCGGGCGGCGTCCAAGTATTGGACGACACGAACCAAGCCTTCTGTGCTGCGAATCAGCTCGATCGGACGACCTGCGAGCCCGCTGTTGTCACCGTTGAGCCAGCCTCGTGCCGCCGAGTCGTTGGAACCGATCACGGCATCCAGCGACCGAAACAAGCGCACGAACAAAGCACCGAGTTCCCACTCCTTCTTTTGATCGTCGAGGGTATAGCTGCCATTGGCCATGCGCGAGACGGTCGAGGGGCTCAAGCCCAGTATTTGCGCCAGACTCGCTTGCGTGATTTCGAGCAGCGCCGATGCGCGCAGCACGGCGCCGGTCAAAACCAGGCGCGGTTCGGGTTTGGACTTGGATAGGGCCCGCGGCATATATGCCTATAGCAACAATTAATGCTTTCCCATTCTAGCGAAATATCGCAAAAATGGCCAATCAGCTCAATTGGTGGTAAATGCCCGTGTTTGACGGCGGGGTGCGCTTGCTGTTGAGCTTGATGTTCAAGCGCAATTCGTTGGCGGAATCGGCGTTGCGGATTGCTTCATCGTAGGCAATGACGCCGGCGTCGTAGAGTTCAAACAGCGAATAATCGAAGGTGCGCATGCCCTGCTCGCGCGACTTGCCCATGATCTCCTTCAGGTCGTGAAATTCGCCCTTGAGCAGCTTGTCGGAGACGATGGGCGTGTTGAGCAGAATCTCGATGGCGGCAATGCGGCCGCTGCCATCCTCTTTGCGCACCAAGCGCTGCGAAATGATGCTCTTCAGATTGCTGGACAGATCCATGAGCAGTTGCTTGCGGCGCTCTTCCGGGAAGAAGTTGATGATGCGATCGAGCGTCTGGCTGGCGCTGTTGGAATGCAGCGTGCTCATGCACAAGTGGCCGGTTTCGGCGAAAACGATCGCATGCTCCATGGTTTCGGCATCGCGAATTTCGCCGATGAGAATCACATCCGGGGCCTGCCGCAGAGTATTTTTCAGCGCCTTATGCCACGAGTGGGTATCGAGACCAATGTCGCGATGCGTGACCAATGACATCTGCGATTGGTGTATGAATTCGACCGGATCTTCGATCGTGATGATATGTCCTGGCGAGGAACGGTTGCGGTGATCGACCATGGCGGCCAGCGATGTCGATTTTCCGGAACCCGTGGCGCCGACCACCAGCACCATGCCGCGCTTGGACATCACGATTTCCTTGAACGTCTCCGGCAGTCCCAACTGCTCGAAACTCGGCATGTCGTTGGGAATGGTTCTGATGACCATGCCGACATTCAGCTGCTGAACGAATACGTTGACCCGGAAGCGGGCGAGATCCGGGATCGCCATGGAGAAATTGCATTCCAGCTCTTTGGCAAATTCGGCGCGCTGGCGCTCGCTCATGAGTGCGTGCGCGAGCTCACGGGTGACTTCCGCGGTCAATTTCTGGGTGGCGAGCGGCTGCATCTTTCCTTGGATCTTCATGCTGGGAGGAAAATCCTTCGAGACGAACAAGTCCGAGCCGCCGGCGCGCGTCATCGCGCCGAGTAGCTTGAGCATGTAGGACTTGGCTTGTTCTTCGCTCAAAGACATGTATCACCATGAGGCGGACTTTCGATCCGCGAATATAGAGCGGGAACCTAAGCGGGTCCGCGACGGAGTTAACAGCCCGCGGTTTAAGGCCGAAAATCGCTTGTAGGATCGATGTTTTTCAGCTGGGATTGGTCATCGTGCCGATGAACAGCAGCTCGCCGGTCATATCATCGCGAATGGCGTAGAGGAAAGGCTGATCCAGCGCCAGCGTGAACGAGGGCGCCTCAACCGCAGTGGGAATGATCGTGACCGTGGTCGCCCCCGCCGCCACCGTCCCGCTCTCGTCGACTTCAACGACCGTCTTGTGCTCGACATCTTGAATGCAGACCGTGCCGAGGCCCGGGAAGCTGGCCGAAGGGCAAAATGCCGCCTGCATGCCCAGCGCGGTTAGCGGCTGCACCAGCGAGGCACCCCAAGTTGCCGTGAATTTCGGCATCGAAAGATTGCCCATAACGGTCTGCAGTTGACCCTCCCACGTGTTCAGCATGGCGGGCGTGAGGCCGGCGACGAAGCTGTTGAAGTTGGTGCCGGCATTGGGCATCACCGCCAGCATGCTGAACCTTCCGGCTCCATAGGGAATGCGCACCGCCTGAAAGTTGGCGCCCTGCAGATAACCGTAGGTCGCCGATTGATGCATCATGGGCACCGATACTTGGGTACCGTCCATCAATGTGAATGGCGCGGCAGCGGTCTGGCTGGCATCAAACCCCGTGCTCCATTGGCCTTTGAAATAAATGACATTCGCAATGACCGCAACCACGGAAGCGTAATTGCCGGGCGGCAAGATGCTGCTGATCAAGCCGTTGGTCGCGGTGTTGACCCAGCTGTTCACATTGTCGGGCGCGCCTGCCAAGTCGCCCACGGTGGCGCCGTAATACGTTTGATCCATTTGGGTAAACGCAGCGGGCAGCGGATTCGTGTCCAAATGCATCCACAGCGAATTGGCAATGGTCAGGTTGACTTGAGGGTCTGGGTTCATCAACGATCCCTGCAGCGCGGCGTTGTCGTTGTTCAAATCCGTTGTGCTCAAAGAGCCGAGTTGCAGCGTCTGCGCCATGCCTTGCTGGGTCGCGCCACCGGCGCCGTTGTAGACGATCTGCAGCGCCATGGCGACGCTGATCGGCGCGATCGCCACATTGCCGGGGGTGGCGGAATACAATTTCTGAAACAGATTCACACCGAAGGTGTTGTCGGCCGTGACGATGGCCGGATCGACGGGCGTGTTGTCTTGCTGAGCCTGCATCACCGCGGGTGGCGCCGTTGTGCTCGGACCGCTCGGCGGAGCCGACGGCGGCGGATTCGGAGACATCGAGCTTCCATCCATGGACCCACCGCCGCAGCCGCCCACGGCGCTGGCCAACATAAATCCGAGTGCGGCGCCGAGGTGGCGCAAAGGATTGTGCTGTCTCATCACTCCTCCTGCAGCTTTCAATCGCGGGTGTTCCTAGCCGGAGATTTTAGTCCGAGAGAAAGCGCGCGAGACTACGAATTTTGTCGCATTGGAGCGACATTCGGCTGGGACATCGCACCGTGAATTTGAGCGGCGCGCATGGATTGGGGGCATGGACAGCTTCGAGGCACGGAAGAGCAGTGCCTCGAAGCTGTCCATGCCCCCAGGCCGTTCACGCACGACGCTCAAACTCACGGTGCTCGAGGACGAGTTTTGGGTGGCCACCGTCGGTCGGGTGAGTGATATAGACCGGCTCGAGCAATCGTCAGGGACGGTAAGTAGACTCAAGGCCCTTCGCCTTTTGGGCCTTGAGTCTTCTTACCGTCCCTGCCGAATGCCCGGCAACCGGTCAATATCACTGGACCGAACTATCGTGCCCGGGCCTCGCCGCTGCGCCAGCGCCGGGTAAATTCATGCCGATCCGTTTCGGTTTCCAATTCCTGCGCCAGCTGGGCCACCAGCTCGTCCAGGTTCGACGCTCGCGATCCGGCTGCTTTGACCAGATGCCGGGCGATGGGACCAATGTAGCCCGCCAGGAGGCGTTCGATGCGCACCAGCTCGGCGCCGTCCAGCGGCGGCGTGCCAACGAGAATGGGTGCCGGCTGCGTTCTGGCAATGTCCGCGGTCGCGCCAGTTTCGGATTTTGGCAAGTGACCCTTTAGATAAGCGCAGAGCCGCGCGTAATGCGCCTCTCGGGGAGGCGGAAACGCATCCATCCAATGCTGCGCACTCAGAAAATATTCCAAACTTTTGGAGGGCAGAACGTTTTCGATGCGAAACGGCAAGATGCTCACCTGCTTGTGCACGGCCCGTTCTACTTCACGGCGCACCTGCGGTGAATCGTTGCTGCTCGCGGAGAAAACTAAAACCATCACTCGCGCATTGGAAATGGCATCGATGATTTCCGCCGCCCAATCGGCCGAAGGGGCAATATCGCGTGGGGCAATCCAGCAATCGATGCCCTCCTTTTCGAGCCGCTCTACCAGCGCCGTGGCGCAGTCGTAATCCGGCTGCGAGTAACTGACAAAGACTTCGCGCGCCACGCTCTTAGGTCCCCAGCAGGCGCAGCGCCTTTTCCAAACTCTTGCGCATGCGTTCAAACGATCGCGTAACCGATGCGATTTCCGTGGCGCCTCCCTGGGGAAATTCCGGCGCGGACATGTCGCCCTGACTCACCTGATCGGCAACCAGCGCAATCCGCCGCACCGGCCGCACCACCAACTGATAGAGAAGAATGTTCACCACCACGAAGGCCGCAGCGAATACGCCCACCAACAAAAACATGAACGCGCGAAACTCCTTGTCGGCATTGGCCGTGGCGCTCGCGAAAGGCACCGAGACGACTTGCGCGGCGACTACCTCGTTGGGCTGCCAGCCGAAACCATTGTCGCCGCCGTAGCGCGCAATCAAGCTCTGCGGGGCCGCGGAGGGAATGCTATGGCAGACTAGACACTCGGGTTTGGCGCGAATCGGCCTTGCCAGGTACAGCGATTTGCCCATCGGCGTGTCGCGCACCCCGACAACCTGTTCGGTGCTCGCATCGTTGCGAAAGCGCTGGATGATATCGCCTTCCCACTCAGCCGCCCGATCGCGCGGATTGGTCGGATTGAGAGTCGCCTCCTTGTATGCATAGTCAGGATGATGCTCGTGAAAATGTAGAAAGTTTTGCGTTGCCGCGTAGGAAGGCACGCTCTGCGGTGGAAACTCATTTTTCATTCCCGCGGAGATCAGCGGCAGGATCTCCTTGGCCGTGTACGAGCGCATGGCCGCGGCGCTATCCATCATCAGGCCCGCTTCCGCAAGAACCTCGCGCTGCGCGTTGGCCTCGAGCATGGTCCAGCAGATATATCCTGCGAGGGACGCGGCGAGTAGGAAAACGGCGCCCAGCGCGGCATTGATTCGAAGCAACAGACTCATGGTGCAAATGGCATTGACGATGCCTTGTTATGGCTTCCGCGCAGCAAGCGCCGGGATTGTACACGTGCGCGCGCCCGTGTTCACTTATGGAGCCTGACGCAGGCGTTCCCCCAGATCATCCCGGGTCGACTTGATGTGGGAGTGCATCAGCGCGCGCGCTTCCCGTGATTTGCCCCCGCTCCAGGCCTTAAACAGCGCGGCATGCTCGCGCGCCGCGCGTTTTGCCCGGCCGTCGGGCCTAAGGTGCGCCTGCACGTACCGCTGCGCCAGCGTGTGCAAGCGGCTCAAGATCTCGGCCGCCACGGGCTGCAAACGCGGCACGATGAGCAGCAAGTGGTAGGCGCGATTGAGCTGCCCGGAGATGCCAAACTCCCCTGCGGCAGTGGCTTCGTTTAGTTGGTCCAGCGCGTTTCGCGCCGCCGCATGATCGGCGGTTCCCGCCAGTTTGGCGCCACGCGCCACGGCCCCGGGTTCGATTTGAAGCCGCAACCTGAACACTTCGTCGAGTTCCGCGCCGGCCAACGGGCGCACCTGAAAACCTCGATTCGGAAATATGTCGACCAAGCCTTCGGATTGCAGCTGCACCAGCGCTTCGCGCACCGGGATCTTACTGGTGCCGAATTCGGCGGCAAGGCTGTCCTGACGAAGCGCCGATCCCGGCGCATACGCACCTGAAAGTATCCGGTCGCGAAATCGCACAATCAGCTGACTGGTCATCGACTGAACCAGCGCTTCGGTCATGCGCGAATGCCCCAGCAGAAAGGATCATCGGGATCGAGCCGCAGCACATTCTCGCCGGTGACATGCGCGGCGCCGGTGATGGAGGGCACGATCTCACCCTTGCTGCGATCGTGCCAGCGAAAACTGGCCTCAAAAGTGCTGCCGATTAAACTCTCCTGCACCCAGACAGCCCCCTCGGCGAGCTTGCCGTCTGCGGCGAGACAGGCGAGCTTGGCGCTGGTGCCGGTGCCGCAAGGCGATCGGTCATACGCCTTGCCGGGACAGAGCACGAAGTTTCGGCTGTGGGCGCCCGACAGAACCGATGGCCCAAAAACCTCAACGTGATCGACGAGCGGATGGCCCTGCGCATTGAGCGCCGCACGCACTCGCCCTGAAAAATCCGTCAATGCATCTACATGCGCCAGGTCGATGACCTGCCCATGCTCCGATATCAAAAAGAACCAGTTGCCGCCCCAGGCGACATCGCCGACCACCGGGCCGATCCCCGGAACCTCCACCACGACTTTAGGATGCGAGCGGTAACTCACCACGTTGGCCACGCTGATGCGGCCATCGGGCCGCAGTTCCGCCTCGACCGCGCCCACCGGTGTGTCGATTTTAAAGGCGCCGGGAGCAATCTTGCCGGCGAACTTGAGCGAGGCGATCAAGCCGATCGTACCGTGCCCGCACATCCCCAAGTAGCCGACGTTATTGAAGTAGATGACGCCAAATGCACAGTCGTTGCGATGCGGTTTGACGAGCAGCGCGCCGACCAAGGGGTCAGAGCCCCGCGGCTCATTCACGACAGCACAACGGTAGTCGTCGAAGTGCTCGCGAAAACGCTGCGCACGTTGCGCCAGCGGCCCGTCCCCCAAGTCAGGGCCGCCCTCGAGCACCAAGCGCGTGGGTTCACCGCCGGTGTGCGAATCGATGACGCGGATTGACTGCATTTTTAAGGCCGCGTGTCGCGTGCGCGCTCAATCATGGCGATCACCGCGGCGCGCCGCTCACCGGCGAGCGGCAGCCGTGGCGGGCGCACCCGCTCCGAACCGCGGCCCATGATTTGTTCGGCGAGCTTGATGGACTGCACCAGATCGTGCTCAGCATCCAGATGCAGGAGCGGCATGAACCAGCGATAGATCTTGCGCGCCTGATCGAGGTCACCCTTGCGCAACGCCTCATACAGCCAGAGCGATTCGGCCGGGAAGGCGTTGGTCAGGCCCGATACCCAACCCTTGGCGCCGAGCGTCAGGCCCTCAAAGGCGACATCATCGAGGCCGGCGAACAGCACGAAACGCTCGCCAAACGCGTTGATGATGTCGGTAAAGCGGCGCGAATCGGCAGCGGACTCTTTAATGGCGACAATATTCGGGACATCCGCCAGCTTGCCAAGCGTCGCGAGGTCGATGTTCACCCGATAGGATGGCGGGTTGTTGTACAGCATGACGGGCAAGCCGCTGGCCGCCGCCACGGTTCTGAAATGATGCTCGAGTTCGGCGGCCGTCGGGACGTACACCATGGCCGGCAGCACCATTAGCCCGCTGGCGCCGAGGCGCTCGGCATCGCGGGCGAATTGCGCCCCCGCCGCGGTCGTGAATTCCGAGACACCGACGATGACCGGCGCCTTGCCGCTCACCTCGACCGCGGCCCGCAAGACGCTGCGCTTCTCTTCGGCAGACAGAGAGTTCCCCTCGCCCACCGTTCCCATCAAGACCAGGCCATGCACGCCATCATCGAGCAGCGCTTTTTGTACCCGTTGTGTCGCAGGCAAATCGACTTGCAGCGAAGCATCGAACTGCGTGGTCGCCGCGGGAAACACGCCGGACCACGAGCAGGGATGAGGTTTGGTCATGAATTGGCTTCCAAATGGGGTTGCCTGCTGGATCGTAGATCGTATACGGTGCGGCCATGGGTGAGCAAGATACGATCGCCGTGATCGGCGCCGGCGTGATCGGCGCGGCAGCGGCTTTCGCCTTGGGCCGCGAAGGACGGCAGGTTCTGCTGCTGGATCGAGCCGAGCCGGGAGAAGCGGGCGCCAGTTTCGGCAATGCGGGGCATATTGCCGCGGAACTGGTCCAGCCGCTGCCCTCGCCTAAGCTCTTGTTTGGATTCTATCGCGAGCTGTTCCGATTCGGCGGCGCGCTCGACCTGTCCCCGCGGCAAGCACTGCGCATGGCGCCCTGGATCCGCAAATTTGCAGCAGCGGCATTTCACCGCAGCGGCAACACGCAGCATTTGGCGCCGTTGGTGCGCCCTTCCGCCGAGGTCTGGGAACGCTGGGCCCTGGCCATCGGGCGGCCGGAGCTGCTCAAGCGTCACGGGCACTATGAGATTTCGTTGGGACCGAAGAGTGAGGCCCACATGCATGCCTACGCGCAAGAAATGGCTCGGGTCGGGGTGAAGACCCGCCCGATCCCAGCCGAGCTACTCCTGCCATTGCAGCGCGGCGCCAATGCCGCGACGGCCGCAGGTCTCTGGTTTGAGGATTCGGCGTACATCGTCGATCCACTGGCGGCGGTCCGTGCACTGGTGGCCGCGGCGCAGAAGTGCGGTGCAACCTTTCGAAAATTGGAGGTGAAAGGCCTCGTGCCGCGCGGCGACAAAATTGAGATCCTAAGCGATGCGGCTCCGCTGATGGTCGAGAGTGCGCTGGTCTGCGCAGGCGTGCGTTCCGCAGCGCTGCTCGCGCCTTTCGGACTGCGGGCGCCATTGCAGGCCGTGCGCGGCTATCACGTCGAAATACCGGGCCACGCTACCTTCTTCGATGCACCCGTCGCTTACGTCGATGAGCGCATCATTGTTACACCGATGAGCGGACGCGTGCGGGCGACCAGCTACATGGAATTTGCGGATCCCGACGCGCCTGCCGACGCCCGCAAGCCCGCGCGACTGCGGCGGCAATTGCAGGCACTCGGCTATGCCTGCGAGCTCGACGGCCCAAGCTGGTTGGGCTCGCGTCCCGTGTTGCCCGATTACTTGCCGGGAATCGGCCGCGCGCCGGGGCCGGCGAAGCTTTTTTATGCCGTCGGCCACCAACACATTGGACTCACTCTCGCGCCTTTCACGGCGGAAATCGTCGCGGACATCGTGGCCGGCCGCGAGCCGCCGATTCCGGTGGCGCCCTACGATTTGCGGCGTTTCTAGATCTGGACGAACCAAAGGGATCCCCTATGCACACACGATTACTCTGGGCGCTCGCCGCCCCTTGCATGACCTTGACCATTGCGGCGTGCACCAAGATGCCCACTGCCGATGCGCGGCTGCAATCGATCTACAGCGAGGAATGGAAGTGGCGCGAAGAACAATTCGCCGATGACGAAGATGCGCAAAAGCGCATTGCGGATCACCTGCCGAAGGTCGACGCTGCAGCGCAGGCGCAGCGCCTGCAGAAGTGGCAGGACGTGCTGCAAAAGCTCGAGGCGATTCCACGCGCGGAACTCTCGACCGCAGAGCAGCTGAATTACGACGTGTATGTCCCGCAGATCAAGGCACTGATCGCCGATCAGCAATTTCATGAATATGAAATGCCCGCCAATTCAGACACGACCTTCTGGACGAATCTAGGCTCGACGGCGCGCCGAACGTATCGGTCGGTGCAGGACTATCGCAACTGGATCAGCCAGATGAAAGATATTCCGCGCTACTTCCACGAGCAGACCGATGAGATGCGCGCCGGCCTGAAGCGCGGCTTCACCCCGCCTCGCGTAACCCTCGAAGGGCGCGACGCCTCGCTGACCGCGGTCACGGAGGCGACGCCGGAGTCGAGCCTTTTCTATACGCCGTTCAAAAACATGCCGGGCGTCTCGGAGGCTGATCAGAAGACGCTGCGCGCGGAGGCGATCGGCACGATTCAGGGCACGGTGCAGCCTGCGTATCGCGAACTTCTGACGTTCTTTCGCAATGAGTATTTTCCGGGCACGCGCACGACGCTCGCCGCCTACGACTTGCCGGACGGCAAGGCCTACTATCGGTCGAGAATCTTGAATTTCACCACGCTCGATGAGGATCCGGCGGCCATCCATGCATTCGGCGAAGCGGAAGTCGCGCGCTTGCACGGTGAAATGCTCAGCGCAATGAAGGAGACGGGCTTCAGCGGCGACTTTCCCGCGTTTCTCGCATTCCTCCGCAAGGATCCTCAGTTCTACGCGAAGACCCCTGAGGAGCTGCTCATGCGTGCGGCGTGGATCGCCAAGCGATTTGACGGCAAAGCATCGCAATATTTCGGACTCTTGCCGCGTGCGCGCTTTGCCATCAAGCCGGTCCCCGACGATCTTGCGCCGTTCTACACCTCGGGCCGCGGCGGCCCAGGCGTGTACTTGCTCAACACCTACAACTTGCCCGGACGACCGCTCTACAATTTGACCGCCCTGACCCTGCACGAATCCGCACCCGGACACGCCTTCCAGCTGCCGATCGCGCTCGAGCACAAGGAACAGCCGGCATTTCGCCAGCACACCTATTTGTCTTCGTATGGCGAGGGCTGGGCACTGTATTGCGAGATCCTGGGTCAAGAGATGGGCATGTATGACACGGCGTATGACCGCTTCGGCATGCTGAACTATCAGATCTGGCGCGCCGCGCGCCTCGTGGTCGACACGGGCATTCATGCTCAAGGCTGGAGCCGCGATCAGGCGATTGCCTATTTTCGCGAATACACCGCTTTGCCGCTGCATGAAATCGATACGGAAATTGACCGCTATATCGCCTGGCCCGCGCAGGCGCTGTCCTACTATCTGGGCGAGGATGCGATCTTGAAATCCCGAGCCAAGGCCGAGAAGGCGCTGGGCGAGAAATTCAATCTGCGTGCCTTTCACGACGCCGTGCTGGAATTGGGCTCAGTGCCGATCCCGGTGCTGCAGGCGCGCGTCGATCGCTTTATCGCCGACGGCGGCAAGGGCCCTTACCCCGACATGGAATAAAGGCCTCATCAAGTGAATATCGGCAGAGCCGTGTTGCTGGCGGCGATTGCACTGGTCGCCTTGGCATACATCGGCCGCTGGTGGTGGCTGGAGCGCGCGCGCAGCGCCGATCCCGCGCGGCCCCGCCGGCCGCGCCTTTCGGATCTCATCGTCGGATTCGTCACGAATTTTTTCGACACGCTGGGTATCGGTTGTTTTGCGCCCACCACGGCCTATTTCAAACTGCGGGCGCGCATGCCGGACGACGAGATCCCCGGCACCTTGAATACGGGCCATGCACTGCCCGCGATGGCCGAGGCGTTGATTTTCATCGCCGTCGTCAGCGTCGACTTGACCACGCTGGTCAGCATGATTGTCGCGGCGGTGCTCGGCGCCTGGCTCGGCGTGGGTATCGTCTCGGGGCTGTCGCGGCGCGCGATTCAAATCGGCATGGGAGGAGCGCTGATGTGCGCGGCGCTGCTGTTTCTGATCAAAAATCTGGACTGGGTGCCGGGTAGCGGCGATGCGCTGGCATTGCACGGGCCCACGTTGATCTTTGCGGTCGGCGTCAATTTTTTATTGGGCGCTCTCATGATGCTGGGCGTGGGATTGTTCGCGCCGTGTCTCATTCTGGTCAGCCTGCTCGGGATGAGCCCCCTGGCCGCGTTTCCCATCATGATGGGTTCTTGCGCCCTGCTGATGCCGGTCGGCGGCGCGCGATTTGTAAAGAGCGGCCGTTACAACGTGAGCGCCGCGGTGGGACTCGCCATCGGCGGTATTCCCGGCGTGTTGGTAGCCGCCTACATCGTCAGATCGCTGCCCATGGTCTGGCTGCGCTGGTTGGTGTTGATCGTGGTGCTGTACGCGGCCGTGCAAATGCTAAGGTCGGCGCGCCGCTTGCGATCAATCGATGAGCCTCAACGCGCATCCCCCAGCTGAGAGCCGCCGTCGCAGTCCAAAATCGTGCCGGTGATGTAGGCCGCGGAGTCGCTGCAGAGAAACACCGCGCTCTCGGCGATTTCCGCAATGGCGCCGTAGCGGCGCAGGGCGATTCGTCCGGTAATGGCCTGCTCGGCCTCGGGCGTCGGCGCCAGTCGCGCCATGCCTTCGGTGCCGGCAATCGGGCCCGGCGAGATCCCATTGACGCGCACACCGCTGGGACCCCACTCCATCGCCAGTACGCGAATGAGCTGATTCACGCCGGCCTTTGCGGCGCAGACGTGGGCCTGGCGCATCATGGGGCGCACCGCTTGACCGGCGCTGATCGCGATCAACGAGGCGCCCGGCGTGCGCAGCAGATCATAGGCGCCGCGAAACACGTTGAAGGTCCCGTTCAGATCGATATCAACGACGGTGCGAAAGCCGTTGGCCGACAGGCCGACCACGGGCGCCACAAAATTGCCCGCCGCCCCGGATACCACAATATCCAGCGCGCCGAACTCCTTCGCGATGCTTTCGAGTACGGTTCGGGTGGCCGCAAAGTCGCGCACGTCGCAACTGAACCCTAGCGCGCCCGCACCGATCGACGCCGCGGCATTGGCCGCCTTCTCCGGATTGCGTCCCGCCACCGCGACGCGCGCGCCCAACTCCGCAAAACGCTTGGCGATCCCTAAGTTGATGCCGCTGGTGCCGCCCGCGATAAAAGCCGTCTTGCCGGCCAATAAGTTGTCTTTGAATGCACTCACGCTTGAGGTTCTCCCGTGGTTGACTGCCCGCCGCTAAAGCGAGCGCGCGATGATGACCTTCATGATTTCGGTGGAACCGCCATAGATGCGGGCGATGCGCGAGTCGCGAAAGATCCGCGCGATGGGATAGTCATTGATGTAGCCGTAGCCGCCGTGCAATTGCAGGCAGTCATCCACGATCTGCCATTCGGTTTCGGTCGCCCACATCTTGGCGATCGCCGCCGTGGTGCCGTCGAGCGTGCCATTCAGCACCCGTGCGATGCAGTCGTTGATGAACACCTTGGCCACCGTGGCCTTCGCCTTGGCCTCCGCCAGCTTGAACTGCGAATTCTGAAAATCCATCAGCCGCTGGCCGAACGCCTTGCGGTTCTTGACATATTCAATGGTCGTTTCCAGCGCTTTTTCCATGGTAATGACGGCGCCGATCGCGATCAGCAAGCGTTCGCGCGGCAACTCCGCCATGAGCTGAGAGAATCCCTTGCCCTCCTGCATCCCCAACAAGTTCTCCGCAGGCACCCACACATCGTCGAAAAAAAGTTCTGAGGTATCCTGCGCATCGAGCCCGATCTTGTCGAGCTTCTTGCCGCGCCGAAAGCCCTGCGCCTCGTCGGTTTCCACAACAACCAAGGACACGCCGCGCGACCCGAGTGCGGGGTCGGTCTTCGCAACAACGACGATGAAATCGGCGATCTGGCCATTGGAGATAAAGGTCTTCGAGCCGCTGATTCGATAGCCGTCGCCATCGCGGCGTGCCGTGGTGCGAATGGCCTGCAGGTCAGAACCCGCGCCCGGCTCGCTCATGGCGATGGCGCACACCCGTTCACCGGAAACGAGCTTAGGTAACCAGCGGCGCTTCTGTTCCTCCGTCCCGTGCAACACGATGTACGGCGTGACGATGACATTGTGCAAACCCAGTGCGAAACCCTCGAGATTTTGCCGCGCGACCACATCCAGCAGCACCAATTCGTGGCGAAAGTCCGCGCCAGGGCCGCCATACGCCTCCGGCACCGTCACGCCTAGAAATCCCGCCGCCCCGGTCTCGCGCCAAAATGAGCGCTCGACCTGACCCGCCTCGCGCCAGCCCACGACGCGGGCCACGGGGGCGGCACGTTCGAAAAAACGATTGGCCGAGTCCGCGAACATTTGGATATCCGGATCCTGCATGAAGGCAGGCGGTGGGACATCAAGTACTGGCATCGCTCACTCCCTTCTCAAGCCTCCTGGGCCGATCAGTCGTGGAATACTGCAAACGCGTCAGACGCGGCGCGATCGGTGCGCAGTCGATTGATCGGCGCCGCACTGTCGCCATACCCTAAGGCCAATCCGCAGAACAGCATCAAGCTCGGATCGACGCCTAAGAATTCGGCCACTTCTTTATGCCAAATGGCCCAGGATTCCTGCGGGCAAGTTTCCAGTCCCTGCTCGCGGGCCAGCAGCATGATGTTCTGGATCAACATGCCGAGGTCGGACCACTGCGGCGGTCCCATGATGCGGTCGAGGAAGAAAAACATCCCGACAGGCGCGCCGAAGAAATTATAGTTTTGTGCGAACTGGCGATGCCGGGCAGCCTTATCCTCGCGCGGTATGCCGATGAGCCGGTACAAGTCCTCGCCGTTCTTGTGTCGCCGCGAACGATACGGTTCCTTGAGCTCAGGCGGATACACGTGATATTCGGCGCTGCCGCCCAAAGGGTTGGCCAGAAACTGCGGCGTCAACTGGGCGCGAAATCGCGCCATGGAAGCTCCCGACAGCACATGCACGATCCAAGGCTGCAAGTTGCCGCCCGATGGCGCAAAGCGCGCCGTCTCGAGCAACTGGCGCACGCTCGCGGCAGCCACCGGCTGAGCGGTGAAAGACCGGCACGAGTGGCGCGACAAAATGGCATCGCTCACACCGAACGCCGCTGCTGAGATCGCCTTGCCTTCCTGCACCTAAGGTATCCTTCAAATGCGGTAGATTTTCGCCAACCTTAGTATGATGCCACACCGATCATGGGGGAATCTCATGCCTGACGCATTGATCATTGATGCATGCCGAACGCCGCGCGGCATCGGCAAGGCCGACAAAGGCGCGCTCGCACATTTGCACCCGCAGCATCTCGGCGCGACCGTGCTCAAGGCAATCGCCGCGCGCAACCACCTGGAAACCAAGGAAGTGGACGATGTCATCTGGGGCACCTCCACCCAGGTCGACAAACAGGGCGCAGACCTGGGCCGCATGGCGGCGTTGCACGCGGGCTACGACATCGTTTCCAGCGGGGTGACCTTGGACCGCTTCTGCGGCTCCGGCATCACCAGCGTGAACATGGCCAGCGCGGCCGTCATGTCCGGTATGGAGGATCTGGTGGTGGCCGGCGGCACCGAAATGATGTCCTTTACCGCGAATCTGCCGCGCGGTTCTCCCTTCATGGACCGGGGTAATGAGCATCTGCGGGCATTGCACCCGCAATCGCACCAGGGCGTATGCGCCGACGCCATCGCCACGCTTGAAAATATCAGCCGCGCTGATGTCGATGCGCTCGCACTGGAGAGCCAAAAACGCGCGGCCCGCGCCATCGAGGCCGGGCATTTCAATCGCAGCGTCGTTCCGGTGCTAAATCCCGACGGCAGCCTCGCGCTGGGCCACGAGCAATTTCCCCGCCCGCAGACCACTGCGGAAGGACTTGCGGCACTGAAGCCCTCTTTCGCCGCGATCGCCGACTATGCGTTGGATGAGCGCGGCACGACCTACCGGCGCTTGATTCTCGAGAAGCACCCAGGCTTGCAAATAACGCATATTCATCATGCCGGCAACAGTTCCGGCGTGGTCGATGGGGCAGCGGCGCTGTTGATCGCTTCGCCCGCATACGCGCGCAAGCGCGGACTGAAGGCCCGAGCCCGCGTGGTGGCCTACGCGAACATGGGCGACTCGCCCACGCTGATGTTGAACGCGCCAGTCCCCGCCGCGAGGAAGGCGCTGCAACGCGCCGGACTGACCGTAGCGGACATCGATCTGTGGGAAATCAACGAAGCATTTGCGGTTGTCGCTGAAAAATTCATTCGCGACTTGAAGCTCGATCGCGACAAGGTGAATGTGAACGGCGGTGCGATAGCCCTCGGCCATCCGATCGGCGCGACCGGCTCCATCTTGATCGGTACGCTGCTGGATGAACTGGAGCGCCGCGATCTGAAACGCGGACTCGCGACCATGTGCGCGGGCGGCGGCATGGCGCCGGCCATCATCATCGAACGGCTTTAGGCCCACCAGGTATCGCCATCCGCGCCTTTCACGGCGGTGCCTGGCATGCCGACGGGCTCTTGCTCGCCTGAGGTGAGCCACTGGATTGTGGCGGTGTCGACTGCCGGAACTTTCGCGATGAAACGCGCACCGTTTGGCGCGCGCCCGATGATGGCTCCCTGCTGCGCCAAGCCTTCCCGGTCGTAGAGCACGGTGTAGGTTTCCACCGTCGCAGCCCCAAGATAATCCTCTTGGACCGGCGGGGCGGTCCCGCGCAGCGCATCCGCCTCCGCTTGAAAATCGAAGTTCTGTGGAAAAATGTTCGGAGCCGGGGGAGCGCGGCTCAAGATAATCGAGTGATTGTGGGTGGCGAGTCCGCCGTTCGCGAACAGCAAACCGTGGCGGCCGTCTCGGCGCAACGCCAACACCATGCTCACCACCGCGTGACTCATGTAGTTGCCGACGGGGCCTCCACCAAAAGTCAGGCCGCCGAAAACGCTGGCGGCGCGTTCCAGCGGCCAATCTATCACCCGTCGTGCCATTTTGGGCACGCAGGGAAAGCAGCTATAGAGTTCGACGTGATCCAGATCGGCCGTCACCAAGCCATTCAATTCCAGCGCTTTGCGCAATGACACGCTCATGCTGGGCGACTCCGCGTAGTTGGCGCGCGCCATCAAGTCAACGGGTTCATGCGCCGCCGCGCCCCGGCCGACGAAGATCAGCCGATCATCGCTGATACCTCGCGCGCGTGCCTCCGTCAGACTGGTGACGATGAACCCCGCGCCCTGATTGACACTGCTATTGGCCACCATCAGCTTACAATAGGGAAAGGCGATGGGACGATTAGCCGCTGACACGGTCTTGATTTCCTCGGCCGAGACGCGGCGCCGCAGCCACGCACCGGGATTGCTCTCCGCTACCTCCGAGAAGCGCGACCAAATCGCGGCGCTCTCCGCCTGACCCTCCGCGAGGGTCTGTCCGTACGCGGCGCGGCCGGCGTTTTCGTACAGCGGATACACGTCGACGGGCGCGATCAGCCCATAGCGGTGGCGGTATGAGGGTCCGCGACGCATGGCCACCGCGCGCACGGCGTTATCCACCGACACGCCGCTTGGGCCAGAAGCCGCGGCACGGCGCGCCGCGGTGCGCAGCGCTTCGCCCCCAACGATGGCGGCGACCTTGATATCGCCGGCGCCGATGCGATTGGCGGCCTCATTCAATAAGAGCAGCGGACTGTCGCCGCTGGCATATCCGGATTTGTAACAAATGCCCGGGGTCGCGCCTACACGCTCGGCCAATGGCACGGAGACATCGCCGAGTTCTGGGTAGGATATTTGGTCAACGACGCCGAGGGAGTCGAGCCGGCGTAACCAACTCCCGCCGGCGTCTCTGTCCGCCGCCTGCAGCGCTGCCTCCATCAAGCCCAACGAGTCCAGACCCAAGCTTGCTTTGTTCTGCTCGTCGCGGTCATTGACCTGGCCTACGCCAATGATCACGGGGATGGGATTATACTTCTCGCTCGACATAGGCCGTTTTAGACATGATCACCGCCAGTCCTACCTCGCATAGTTACATTTCGCAGCGGCTAAAGCTGCACTACGTCGACTGGGGAAATCCACAGGCGCCCCCCATGCTGCTGCTTCACGGCGGCCGGGACCATTGCCGCAGTTGGGATTGGGTTGCGGACCGGCTGCGCACCGATTGGCATGTCATGGCAACGGATCTGCGGGGTCACGGAGATAGCGCCTGGTCCCCGGATGGCGATTATTCCATGGCAGCCTATGTCTATGATCTCGCGCAGATCATCCATCAGCTCGAGACTCCCGTCACCCTGGTGGCGCACTCTCTGGGCGGTAATGTTGCGCTTCGCTATGCCGGCTTGTACCCGGACAAGGTGCGGCGCGTCGTTGCCATCGAGGGCTTGGGCCCCTCGCCGAAAATGCTGGCGGAACGGCAGCAACAATCGCTGCAGCAGCGCTGGCAGGACTGGATCCGCGACCGCCGCGCGGTGAGCGCGCGAAGCCCGCGCCGTTACGCAACGCTGACCGATGCCCTGGAACGGATGCGCAGCGAAAATAAGTACTTGAGCGCCGAACAAGCACAGCATCTTACGCAGCATGCCGCCAGCCGCAATGAAGACGGCACATGGAGTTGGAAGTTCGACAACTATGTGCACGTGTTTCCGCCGGTCGACATCGCAACGGAGCAGCTGCAGGAGTTGTGGCGCGCGATCAGTTGTCCCACACTATTGTGCTACGGCGATAAAAGCTGGGCGTCGAATCCGGACAAAGACGGACGGGCGAGCCACTTCCGGCATGCGCGCGTCGTCACTTTTGCGAACGCCGGCCATTGGGTGCATCACGATCAGTTGGAGGAATTCATGAACGTCCTTCAGGGCTTTCTGAGCGAGGCCTAAAATGCGAGTGCCGATCAAAACCCGCGCCGTGCTGGTTTTATTCGGGAGCGTTTTGTTCGAGTGCGGTTGCAGCACCTCCGGTGTGCTCGACCCACATGGACCCATCGGCGGTGCGGAACGCACCATCCTCTTCAATGCAACGGTCATCATGCTGGCGGTGGTCGTGCCGGTAATTCTGGCCACCGGCCTATTCGCCTGGTGGTTTCGCGCCGGCAACCGCAGGGCGCGGCGCGAGCCCGAGTGGGAGTACGCAGGCCGGATCGAGTTTGTGGTGTGGGCGATTCCCGCGCTGGTGGTTCTGTTCCTCGGCGGAATCTGTTGGATCGGCTCGCACGATTTG
>Ga0209525_1000154_pt1 | contig 20036 bp, 22 predicted proteins | sample JacPin_JW_Ref_O1_FD_187958 | JGI IMG/M metagenome (GOLD analysis project Ga0209525, IMG submission 187958) | Forest soil microbial communities from Algoma, Ontario, Canada - Jack Pine, Ontario site 1_JW_Ref_O1 (SPAdes) (version 2) | ecosystem: Environmental > Terrestrial > Soil > Boreal... | reverse complement strand
AATTCCAGAGATCAGGGGGCAGGGAGGGGCTTTGAAGTCAAGCCGGCAGCAGGTTAAGGCAACTTGGCCTGGCGAAGCGTTCTGCGCACCGCCCTGAAAACTTCCTCAAATCGCAGCAAAGCTGTCATTTGATGCGACAGCCTTGCCTCCCAAAGCGCGGCGAGACGCGCTTCCTTTCGACCGATTGCGGTTTGCAATCCCTCGCACGGCTTGCGCCGGAATTCCAGTTTCTGGCAGATCGCGGGGATCAGGTGCCCGAGTTGCATCCCTTCATTCGATGTCAGATGCCAGAGGTCGTATAGATCGCGCGGTTCGTTTCTCGCGGGATCGGCGAGAGCCAGAGTCTTCTCCGTGGTAATTTCCTCGAGCGAATAAACAAGAAGGGATCGATTTTCCGGCAGATCGCTGAATTCTTCATAGCCACGGGGATCACACGCTCCGCAAGCGGGAATACTACGAGTTCGTTGATGGTGATATCCACTTTGACGTTACTGCCCCTGGGAAATGGTCCGGTCTAGCTGAGATAAAACGTATAGCTGTTGGCGTGCTGCCGAGGGTCCTCACGGTCAAAGACGAAACTGATGCTGGACTGTTCGTGAACAGCAGCATAGACCCGCTCAAGGCGCGCACGAATCTCCTCGAAGGGTACCGGCTGTTGTAGCGTAAAATCCAGATCTTCTGAAAAACGATAATCGCCAAAGTAGCAGCGCTTCAGCGCCGTTCCTCCCTTGAAAGCCAGGACCGGCTTCAAATCAGATTCAGCGAGGCAGCACAAAAACCAAGCCAGGCAATAATCCCGTTCGAGAACGTCTTCCCGAATCCGCACGCCGCCGCCAGCGGCGAGACGGTTCGAAAGGAGAGAAATGTTTCTTTGTGGAATCACTCAAGTGCTCCTGACCGCTTGTATCTCTTCGGGTAAAACATTGATCTGGAGTCGCCACTTGGCGAGATGGGGTCCTTCGCGCGGAAGCAGAGGATCGAGCGGAACGTAGGTTGCCGAGAAGGATTTCCGAAAAGCTTGCAGTTGCTCTTCGGGCGCCAGGCCGAACAATTCGAGCAAATAGCCGATACGGCGCTTGACGGAACCGATGTCGAGGCGCGTGGCATAGTCGAGCAGTTTCTGGAAGTTCATGTCGGCGCTACGCATCCAGAGGCCTTTCGCGACATCAGTCACGCCGCCGCAGTATTCTGGCTGGCGCAGTCCGTCGATGACGGTCCGTTCGAGGTCGCTGATTTCGACCGATTCCTGTTTTGTTAGCCAGTGCTTCGCCGTGCCGAAGAAATGCGTACGTTTCAGCAGGACAAAGCGGAATTTAGTTCCGTGGAGCATCTGGTTGGGGATGCGCTTGGTGCTCGAAACGAAGACGGTGAATTGCGGCTGAGTCACCATGCGATGGAGTTCCATCGCGGATGCATGAGAGAGATAGTAGGGGGCAAAGCCAGCCAGATAGCGTGCGACCAAATAGGGATTTCCGGAATATTCGACCGAACTGCCGAGCTCAGGGGGAACGATGGCGAAGAGACCGCGTTTCAGCCGAGACACGAGGCCCCGCTTGGCAGCTTTATGAAGCAGGCTGCTCGCGAGCGGCGGTTTCAAGCCCGTGATTCGGGCGGCGTCAGCGCTAGTGAACGTCGTTTGGCCGGCATCGTAGAGAGCCATCAGAAGCTTGGCCGTCTGGCTCCGGGACGTTCTCAGGTTCGAATTAGACTGCATGCTCAATGGATAGCCTGTAAGGCAAACAACCCTGCATGGAGTATAAGCAAAGTTATACTTTGTGTCAAGAAAGTTGCTCTGTAGGCAATCTATGCAGCATATAATATAAGTATTTAACGCTGCCGCTCCGGCGCAGCCGAACGCTTACTTTTCCGAGCTCAGGACGTGTAATGTAACGTGTAGTAGAATAGAGCCGCTAACCTCAGTCGGGGAGTGGCTCAGCCTGGTAGAGCACCTGGTTCGGGACCAGGGGGTCGGAGGTTCAAATCCTCTCTCCCCGACCAACTTTTCTCTCGCTTTTTCAATCGTTTACGGTGCCTTCTGCCCAAGTCTTTTCGACGAGTTTCGGTACATTCGGTACAACAGAAGGCAATTCAAAGCCGACGCCATACTGCTCAGCCCACTTTCTGCGGAAGGCAACGTCCTTTTTGATTTTGTCGTAGAGGTCGCTTATGTCCTTTCCCGCATGACCCATCCAGTACTTGTAAAGACCTTCGGGGCAGTCGGTATAGTTCCGCAGGTACGTTTTTCTGAAGCGACGGAAAGCATGGTTTCCCGCCTTGTGTGTTCCGGTGTACGGGTTGACGTAGTTCACTCCGGTGCCCCACGTTCATGCAATAGAATCGTGCTGTTGCTAGGGCGCGGGCCATGGGTAGCGGGAAATAACAGGGCATATCCCAAAGGTGTGCACTTGACCACTTCATCTGGTCGTTCATAGTGGCCCGGAAGATTTACTCGCACCGAGAGGTCTGCTCCGCGATCCAGCAGCAGCCGAGTCACCGCTAGTCCCCAGTCGTAGAACTGACTGACAGCATGAAATATCGGTGTCTGCCCGCCGACGCCGGTGTCATCTATCGTCGCGCGCGCATTTACGTCTGCTCCACGATCCAGAAGGAGGTTTGCCGCTTCCACATTGCCGTACTCCGCTGCCACATGCAACATTGTTGCTCCTCGCAAAGTCAGACGGCGTTCGGCGGTGTTTCCGAAAGTGAGTTCGGGAAACCGCCGATGCATCAGCATAGGATCGGCATCCAGGTGTCGGACGAGAAGGTCGAGCCGGTTGCGCAACAAATCTAAGACGGCAGAAACCTTGTATTTCGTGGGACAGCCAGCTTCAATCAGGATCTCCATGCACGTGCCTAGCTCGGCTGAACGTCCATACGTGCCGATCACGAAATCCAGCGCTGTGCCGGGATACTTCTGGCGCTGACCTGGCGGATTGGGATCGGCGCTGTGCTCCAGCAGCCACTTCAGCGCCAATGGCTCGACGGTTTCACACGGCGCAAAGATGATGGGATAGTATCCGCTCCACAACGCATTCACGTTGGCTCCGCGCGACACAAGAAGTTCCATCATCGGAATGCGATCGCCTCGGAGCGCGGCCCTCATGAGCGGCCCATCACCTCCCTGATGCACATCGGAGCCGTGGTCAATCATCCAGGCGGCCATGGCCAGCCTCTCCGGGCCGGGCGGCGCCCAAGGTACGCGGCATTCTGCAACCCACGTGAGAGGTCCATTCTTTCCATAGCCCAGCGGAGCCCGATGCAGCTCCGGGTCGCGCGTCATCAAGGTCTTCACGCGAGAGAGATCGTTGGTGTCGATGGCCTGCTTGAGTTCACCAATCTCTTCGAGTGAATCGACGTGCGCCTTGAGCTTTGGCCAACTGGTGAATCCGTAACTACGAGCAATCTTGAACTGTGCTTCGGTGATCGACTGGGCCACGCCCGCCTTGAGCAAATCCTTGGCTTGGTCTTTCAGATGACGGACGTTAGGGCGTTCGGGAAGCGGGCGGTGTACTTCTGGAGAATTGGTCGGCATGGCGACCTCCTTTCAATGCAAGCGCCCGTTGTCCGACAATTCGGGCTGAAAGAAGGTTCGCAAAGCTCGTAATCTGAAGGTGGGCTTCTACCCTTTCCGCGGACCGGGTGCGTCCTCTACGCTGACATCCATCCTAGCAGAGGGAGCTAGACCGGAAAAATAACTGTTGAAACCGTGCGCTCTCGCCAAGAACTCCGACATCGACCGGAATGAGGCAATCAGGTGTGCAGATGGTCGCCTTCACTGTCGCTCACGAATACCAGGCCTGCTAGTCCTTGCGTCGCGGGAGCATTGCTAGCACATCTTTGGCTTGTTTTTTTCGCAACCAGTGTCAGGAATCGCATTTTCCGACGAGGCGAGGTTCCATTCTCCGACTAGCAACTGCAATCGACGCCTTCTAACCTAGGAGACCGACGCCCAATTTCTTTGCGGTTCTCCGCAAGTCGTCGTCAAGCGTTGCCAACGGCAAGCTTCGGCGAATGGCCAAATCGAGGTAGATCGCGTCGTAGCTGGTTAGTCGATGTGTCCGGCACAATGCCAAAAGATGCGTAAAGGCGCGATCAACTGCTTCGTCGTCTCGCTCGATTCCAAGCTTGCCCAGGTCGGCGATGAAAGCGTCAGACTGCTTCGGAGCGACACGACCCTTGCGCTCCGCCATCGCGAGGACGTTCGTGATTTCGATGAACCACCAGGTAGGCACAAGTGCCGACTCGGTAGCCAATCGATTCAGCAAGGCCGCCGTCTTGGGCGTCGCTTCGTCGTGGAACAGCCAAGCCATGGCGATCGAACAATCAACGACAAACGCCGCACTCATCGGCGGCCTTCATTGATGAGGTCCTTGACCTTCAATCCGCCCAAGGACAGACCCGTGGCGAGCTGCTGAATCCGCTCAATGGCGGCGACGCGCTGCTCTACGCTTACTTCCTTTTTCACGGGCACGAGCTTGGCCACAGGTGCGCCATGTTTGGTGATGGTGATCTCCTCGCCCGCTTCAACCTTTTCTAGCAGTTTGGACAAATTGGTCTTTGCCTCGTACGCGCCGACAGTGCTACTGCCCTGCAGGTTGGCCAATAGGATCCCTCTCATACGACTAGTATACGACTAGTCTATATGCTCTGATGTCAGCGGTCAACTCAAAGTTCCCACAGAGATTTCAAGTCCAGCTGCCCGCGTCCTTTCGAAACGGCCCCTATCCGGAGGCCCGAATCGATGGATCGACCGGTTCTGGCTTCCAACCCGACTGATCCCGTTCCGGAGCACGCCGCGATTCCGGATTGCAATCTCTACAATCGGGAGGGTCTGCCAGCGTCGCCGTCAGGCTTCCCAGAATAGAGCTTGCCGCCTTAGCTTCATCGTCGGCGCACTGGCTTCATGTTACAGAAGCCAAGACTTGCGCTCGATACCGCCACCATAGCCAGTGAGCGAACCATTAGCTCCGATCACGCGATGACAAGGCACGACAACTCCAACCGGACTTGAACCGTCGCCTAAACCAACAGCCCTGACAGGGCAGATCGACCAATTTGCTCGGCAAGTTTCGGGATCGCGGCTCCGCAAAGCGCGATAACACACCTCTCGATCCGGCAGTTCCATACGTCGATTCTCGCACTAGTTGAAGAGGCAGACTCGCGGTTTTCGGACATGTTCAACGATCGTGTCAGGCAACTGGATGAAGAAGATGCCCGGACATCCCGCTGCAACGCGGGCGCCAGGTCCATTCGCATTACGCACTCGCGGCACGCGCTGCTTCTTCCAACGCTTTCATCGCCATGAGGTAAGGGTGGGGACCATAACTCACTCTTGCAACGCCGTGCTCTGCTAGTGAGCGCGTCGGCGGGGCACCGTCAGTGATCATGATGTTAAGCGGCAGAACCGACGCGTCAGCGAGGTGGGCGATCAGTGTAATATCAGCCAGACCGGGTGCGAAGAGCCCATCCGCCCCAGCTTCCGCATACGCGCGCGCTCGATCAAGCGCCTCAGCCACCATCGCATCGTCATGCTGTTCTGGCGGCTTTTGGAAAAAGACATCTGTCCGAGCGTTGATGAAGAACGCAGGATTGGCGGCATCGGCCCTCTTTCGAGCGCATCGTAGGCGATCGACCTGAGCGAATGTTTCGCGGAGTTTTCCGTTAGCCGGAAAGCTATCTTCCAGGTTGCAGCCTGCCGCTCCTGCATTGATGACCATAGAGATGGCGTCGCCGACCGCGTCTGGTGCATCCCCATAACCGCTTTCTAGGTCGAACGTAACCGGTAGATCTGTCGCGCCGACGATGCGGCGCAAATTGTCGATGGCCAATACCCACGGGATGTGCTCGCCATCGGTAAAACCGTTCGCATTGGCGACGGACCAACTGCTCGTCGCGATCGCCTTTGCGCCGCCAGCAGCGACAGCCTTGGTACTGCCGGCGTCCCAGACGTTGAACAGGATAAACGGCTTTCCTGGGACGTGTAATGCACGGAACTGCTCCGCTTTCGCTATCTGTTTAGGTGCCGCAGACTTTTTCTCAAGCATGACCGCGCTCTCCAATCCCCTAAAACCCGGAATGTGATCAGTAGGCCACGAAGGAGGAGAGGACCGCTGTCAGAATCTTTAGCGATTTGCTCGGAAAGGCTCTAACGACGCAGCACCGATTGTCTGAACTCCGAGGGAGAGCGGCCATAAGCCTCGCGGAACGCGGCGCTGAAATGGCTGTGACTGGAAAAGCCCAGCTCCAGGCTTAAGTCCGTCAGGTCGTCATAGTGGGCGAGAAGGTCCAGCGACCGCGCGAGCCTTAAGTTCAATTGATAGCGGTACAAAGGGACACCTTCCACTTGTTGGAAGACTTGTGTGAGATAGACCGGTGAGCCGCGTACTTCAGCTGCAATCTCGGCCAACGTCCAGCGTCGCGCCAAGTCGCTCGCCAACACGAGCTTGGCTCGATCCACCAGCCGCTGCCGCCCGACACTGGCACCCGCTGCATGCGTAGTGCGCGGACCCAGAGCCCGCTGCGCGAGGGTCAAGGCCAGGCTCTCTGCTTCCAAAGGTTCTGCGATGTTCTTGCGCAAGCTGTGCCGCAACAGTGCCACCAGCACTTGAGCCCGCGCATCGATCCGCAGGCGCTGCTGGCGAAATAAAAGGTTCGCGCCGTGACGCAGAAAGGCAGTCGGCGCTACCTCACGCAGCATCGGTTCGCTGATGACCAGCGTCAAACTCGCATCACCACCAGGAACCGGATGACCGATCCGGTAGCCTTCAAAAGCGTTGAAAAACAGGACCTGGTTTGCTTCGCCTACCGCCTGATCCTGTCCGACGTGGCGCACGTAGACGCCTCGGTACGGAAAAACCAATTGCGTGGTAGTCGTGCACTCTTCTGAGGTTTGCTGCCAGCAACTGCCCTGGCAGTTCGTGTCCCGAATCGTAACGGATGGAGATATCAGCAGAGATCGAACGACAAATTCAGGCAGGCGCTTAGTTTCGTCTTTTGACCCCATACTTCCGACCGAGGCGAATCACCGGACCCTCTCGGGTGATAGCAGCGAGGGCTACCTACAAGGCTATCACGCCCCCTTTGGCAGTGGCCTATGAGTTTCGGCGTGTCGCATCCTCGAAAGCGAGCTGGATCACGGGATCTCGATCGAGAGATGCGCTGGACAAAGCGACTTCAGAAAGTCGCGCGCGTCAAAGATTTCGCCGGCAGCGAATGCGCCAGCAGTCTTGCCCCGCATGCTAACGACTCGTTGAGTGGCTTCCACCACAAGAGGCGCAGTGAACGCGTAGATGTCTCGCCCCTGCGCCACGGCGCGACGTTCCTCGCTTCCCGCGCGTGCCACTACCTCAACGAGGAAAGTTTGTGCTGAACGTCCGGTTTTGTCGGTCGCTGGAGGCTCCGACAGGTCGGGATCGTCCAAGTCCTTGAGCGGCGCGAGCGTCATGTAGGTTCGAATCTCGGGCGCTCTTAAGTGACGCGGAATAGTCACGCTGTCCGCCATGGTGAATTCTCCAACGACCACCTGCGTCCCTATGGGAGGCGGGAAAGTCCAATTGACGATCGGCGCGTCGTCGTCGTGGAAATGCATTCGCTGGTTCGAGAAGACGATTCGCCGCCCGCCCCTCCGCTGCCTTGATACTTGGGTCGTGGCCCTCGTTCCAAGAGTTGGCTTCCAGCTACTGAGCGCATACGCGATGCAAATCTCATCTGCGGCCATCCAATCTCCCATGGCCGTCGTCGCGAGCAGATCACCAAGTCCACCGAAAAAGGCCATCGCGGGCACCAGCACAATGCCCGCATCGCGCGCTCGATCTCCGTAATGCTCGAAGGTATCCGCGTTCGTTTCTATCTCGGCAGCAACGTCCAAGTACGGAATCTGCGCGCGTAACGCGGCTTCGATCACTGGCGCAGAGGTTCTCGCAAAGGGTCCGGCGCAGTTGATAACGGATGTTGCCCCGAAGAGAGCGCGATCCAAAGACGCTGGGTCATGGACACACGCACGACGCGATTCCAGTCCCGGATGCACGTCTCCAAGAGCATTCAGCTTGTCGGGATCGCGTCCGGAGAGGATCGGCGTCCATCCACGCCGGCGTAGCTCAGAAACGACAAAGCGGCCGGTGTGGCCGTAGGCGCCAAAAACGGTGACGCTCTTGTTCGATGTCATCAGAGAATTCCTCTCGTACCCAGCGATTTGTCATTCCACAGCCTAGCTGCCTCTTCCGCGATCAAATCGGGCATTTCTTCGGGAAAGAATAGATTTGCGCCTTCCACTCTTCTCACATCGCGCGAGCCTGGGAGAGTGCGGTGGAGCCACTCAGCCCACTTCACACTGAAGAGCACATCTTTCAGGCCCCAAACCATTCGCTCCGGGCTTTTCCATCGATGCAGCACTTCGCAAATTGCGACAAGGGAGTTGGTCGCCATGGAAACTGCATACTCATTTGCCTGCGACCTCTTAAGCGGGGTCTCGAGGAGCGGGCGGAAATAGGTCTCGATGGTTTCGTCTGCAAGGTGTTCGAAATTTGTGAAGGCGAGACCGCCCATTCCTTGGCGCGACCGGGCGAACTGCTTATCTTTCAATTGGGGAACGATGAATTCGTCCACGAATGTGCCTTTCTTCGCTTGCTCAATGAACGGGAGAAACTGTGCCGGAAGGCTGTTTTCGTCTACGTCGCAATTCGTCAGCAGTAGTGTTCTGACGCGGCTGGGATACTTTGCGAGAAACAGCTGCGCCACCAACCCGCCGCTGTCGTTGTCAACCAGATCCACTGCGTTGATGTGAAGCGAATCCAACCACATGACCAAGATGGTCGCTGGTGTTTCAGGAGAAATCTTTTGCCCCCTTGGGGTTGGGGTATAGCCCATGCCCATTACGTCGGTGGCGATACAGCAGCGGTATGCCTGAAGCCTCTCGATCGCTCCCCGCCACTGGAAGCCGTTGAGAGGATATCCGTGGATGAATAAAGCCGCCGGCCCATAACCGCGTTCCACGCAGGCGACACGGCTGAGAGGCAGATTTGCGAATCGGCGCGACGCGTGAAAAGCTTTGGCGTCGATTGTTAAGTTTGCCGGTTCTGCAGAGGCCAAGGTTCGTGATAAGAGCACCCCACCCGATGCCGCAAAGGAACCGCACAGAAAATCTCGGCGTTTCATTGGCCTCCATCTCCGATCTCCAATAACGGGACCGCAGAGTGCATGCGCGGCCCTTGCGCTATTTCTTGCTACGAGGATTTGGCGAAAGCACTCAATGCGTCGCTGAGAGCTCCCTTTGCGATGCTTGTTCTTCCACTAGCAACCAGTGTGCACGCAGCTCTTTGTCGAATTCCTCCCAGCGTTCTTCTGGGAAGAAGATTCTGGCACCCTTGAATTCGACACGACGCCGGGTGCCCGGGATGTTCTCCGCAAGCCAGTGCGACCACTTCACTGGGAAGTACACGTCATCCGTGCCCCAGACGATCAACGTTGGAGCCTTCAACGTCTTTAGCTGTGGCTCAATGGCGAGCGTGTGTTTGTTGTCGAAAGCCGCGAGGAAGCGTTCCAGGTCGTGCGTGCGCTGCGGGTTCTTAACGAACGGACGCAAGTAGGTTTCGATGCTTTCATCGCTTAGCTGTTCCGGATGTTCGTAGGCTGGTCCCAAGGCCTGTGGTGATCGATAGATGTTCTTGTCCGTTAACATCGCATCGAGCGTTCCGCGTAAGCCTCCACCGGCGGCCATCGCGAGAAATGGCTTGAAGGCCTCGGGCGGCCAGTTATCGTGGGTGTCACAGTCGGTGAGTGTGAGGCTCCGCACCCGTTCCGGATACAGTGCTGCGAAAATCTGCGAAATACCGCCACCACTGTCATTCCCTACGAGATCCAGCTGATCGATGTTCAAGGCATCGAGAAATTCCTTGAGCATCTTCGCATTGGCGGTGACCGACACGTCCTGACCCGGCGCGATTTCGGTGTCGCCGTGGGCCAGCAAGTCCACAGCAATGGAGCGCCTGATATCCGACAAATCCGCTAACTGGTGACGCCACAAATGGCTGTTCAGTAAAACGCCGTGAACGAATAATGCAACCGGCCCAGAACCTTGCTCGACATAGCTGATACGGCCTGACGCGGTCTGCACACTGTGCCGGACCGGCAATGACTTGTTTCCAGCTGCCGACGCCGCACTCAGTCCCTGCTTCGAAGTCATTACGTTTTCCTTTCCGTGCGCATGTCCCAACACCGCCACGCTCAGGCAAAAGCCCGCGATTAGAGCGGTTGTCCTTTGAACTGCGACGGGCTGGGCTAGCCGACGTCCCAGGCGATGAACGCTCGTAAGTAGTAGATGCACGCTCATAGCTCAGCCTCTCCTTGACGAAGGATTGGACTCCTTCAGCTTCTGGGCGCACTCGTCGCAGCACACCTCAACCGTCTTGCCGCCAATTTTCACCTTGATGGAGTTTTCATCCAGCGCGCAGTCGCACGCCGCACAGGTTTTTTCAACCATGACATTGCCTCCTTAGGAATTCCCGAAGTCCGGGTGAGCCCAGTAGGCCACTGCGCGGGAGAGGGTCGCTATCAGAATCTTTAGCGATTTGGTGGAGGCCCGCACCACTTGGTGCAGCGCCGAGTGGCTGCATTCCATCTGCGACTTTTGGAAGAGGCGCGCCTAGTCGCTTGCCGATCGATCGAGAATCTCGGAAGGGCGCTGCGCACCGGTAGCGAGAGTCGGGACGGGATGAACGGAGCCGCAGACTCGTCCTTGTCCTTCGGTCAGCCGCAAATGGATCGTTTGCCAACCACGACAGAGTACACATCGTCCATCGACTGCATCTCGGTGGGTGTTGATCGGATGCCGCGAAACTTCGAGCCCATGCGGAAGCTTGGCAGAAGTGAATTGACGGACGTGACGGCCTAAGTGGTTATTTAGGAGGCCTTCGTCGAAGGCAGACTGGAGGCTTCCAAGCATCTGGCCCGCACCGTGCATGACCTGTACTTCTTATGTGGCGCAGAGATTTATGTGGCGTCCGCTTCGGGACACGCATGGAGACGGACCCTTCAGGGCAGATATGCGCCACATAAGTCGACGCGACGATGTACGGAAGAACGTCAGGTTGCGGAGAGCCTGATTCTGTTGCAGGTCGGACTCGACTCTACCAACGCGCCGACCCTCCGTTCGGCGCTTTCCAGCGCAAGCGTTTTTCATTCACTAGTCGACTTGGGCGTGCGGAGCCGGCGGCGAAGAGAGTAGTAACCGATCCAGCAGGCAATCGCCAGCACCGCGAAGGATCCGAACTGAGCGGGAAAATCACGCATCAGGAAATGGAACTCCTTGATGTGTCCCTCGTGGAACGAGATTTCGCTAGTGAGGCCGATCGCCGTGAAACAGATTCCGAAGCCGAAGAGCCACCTCTGCCAGCCGATGAGCGCGCGCGTGCGCCGGAGCGATCGCAATTCAAGATCGGGTGGAAGCGCGGAGGGCGCGATCTTGCCCAGGTTGTCTGCCCATTGCAGGCGGATGCGCTGTGCCAACTCGGGGTCCTGCTCCATGTATTCTTCGATAAGGGCCCGCGTGGCCGGGCTGGCCTCGCCCGCAAGATAGACCGGCAGGAGATCCAGGATCACTTCCCGCGTAACGTTCATTTTCCACCTCCGTCACTCACATTTATGATCGGTCCGGCTATGCATTTCGTATCCCAGCCAGCGCGAGACGAGCCCGGTAAATCTTCACTTTCACTGCCGCAAGAGAAATATCCAGTACCCGCGCGATCTCTTCGTACGGCATTCCGTCCACCGCGTGCATGAGCAGCGCAGCCCGGCTAGCTTCCGGTAGTCTCTGGAGTTCGGCGAGCACGGAATCTAATTTTTCGTTCTGCTCGGCTCGCGCGTAGGGGCTTGCCTGCCGATCGCGTAAGTCGTCGTCGAGCGGGGCTTGGCGCGATTTTTTCCGCAGTCCTTGCAGAAACAGGTTGCGCGCAATCGTGAAGAGATAGCCCTTCACCGTGGCCATCTCGATCGGCTCGGGCGAAGTCCACGCGCGCACAAACGTCTCGGAGGTTATGTCTTCGGCTTCCCCGCGCTCGTTGGACAAATACAGCGCGAATCGGTACACGTCCGGCGCATACTTCCTGTAGAGCGAGCTGAAGTCGGTCATTCGGCCGTCTCACCAGAACTACCCATATGGCCCAGACTGTTATACCTGTGGGGCCGCTTACCAGAACGCCGTTAGAGTCCGAAGATTCCGCTGAGAACGTCCCCCGCGGCATGCGCCATCATGCCGGGACGTAGGCTCCGGCGCCAAACTGCGAGTAAGCCATACAGCGCGCCAAAGCACGCGATCTTTACGCACGCTTCGATTCCCTGGTAACCGTGCGCGATCCCGAACAGGACAGCCTGCAGGAACAACGCAATCCAGCGACTGTGTGTGAAAGCTTCGAACTGTTTCTGAAAGTAACCGCGAAAGACCAGCTCTTCGCAGAATCCGGCGCTGATGGAAACGCCAACCCACAGCAGAATTTCCAATCCTCGTTGTGGTAAGAAAGTCTGGATTGAAGCAGCATGTCCGACCCCGAACCCGCGATTCCAAGCCAGCTCGGCCAGAGTCCAAGCGGACCATAAACCGAGGGCGAGGCCGCAGTCCACGAGCACGTCTTTTGCGCTTGCCCACTTGCCTCCAATCACTTCGCGAAGCTTGGTTCCGGTGTTGCGAAGGCCGCCTCTCCATACCCAAACGAAGAGCCCCCACTCCATTGCCATGAGCGAGAGGTAGAGCGGCACGACCTGCGGGTGCTGTTGCAACATCCCTGGCTCCGCGCGAGCGCGTCGCTGAAAAAAAGCCCCGCCTACCGCTAGTCCTAGGAACAATGCGATGAGCAATGCCGTATGCCACCACGGCGCGATAAGCCTTGAGCTTAAAGATTCGATTCTTGTCGCGGCGATCGTTGTTGTTGCCATGATGTCTCCTCAAGCAGCCCACACGTATCCGAAGTGGGAACAAAATGCCGATTCCTCTTAGGAACGATGGCACTGTACTCTGCTCTCGTAATAGATATCCACGAGCGAGGGGAAAGTTACTTGAATCGACTGAAATAACTGGATCTCACAGGCGTTCTAAGCCCACCGTTCGGGTTTTGGAAAGGCCGGGTGTGCTGCATCCCTGGCGATAGCCGGAAATGATGTCCTCAGCACTGACCTTTTCACTTGGAGGGGCGAATGGGAATGCCGGGAAAAGGATGTCATTGATGCCCAGGCCCACGATGACGTACCTGATGCCTGCTTGAGCGTGGCGACGCCTCAGCGTCCGCTCCGCAAGAAGTAGACTTGGTTGGTCCAGTCCATTTCCCCGGCCTCGCCAGCGAGCGAAATCAGGGCGCGGACGAGCCTCCCAATGTCTGCCGGCGAGATTGTCTTTTCATCGACAAAGATCACGCCGCCATGGGTCCGCTCTTCTTCCGACCATACCTTTAGTAATGGAGGAATCGTCCTGCGATCATGGTATCTACGGAACCCGTGGAACCCACTCTTCTTGCGCCCCATCTCCTGCAGTATTTTGTGCAGGCTCCTCCGCAGGACGTTGGAGCGCGCAAGCGGAGTGCCTCTCGAACTCTGAAAGACAAAACCGGTTGTGCGCGTGCCGATATGCTCGTGGAGAAGTGAAGCCAAAGAGGAGTGGATGTCTACCTCACGGATGCCGGCGTCAGTTTTTGGAGTGTACAGTTTCCCGTTCCAATGGCCGTGCCGGACATGCAAGACCGCACCCCGAAGGTCTTCGACCTGCAGGCCGACGGCTTCTTTGCTGAGGAAGTGAAAACTGGATCGGTCGGCTGTCCCATTCGTGGAGTCCAAGCCTTTTTGAGGCTCGGTCTCGATGGGTATCATCGAACCGGAATCGGAACTGGCAGCGAAGGCCCTGCTATCGCTACCGGCGCCTTTGCCTCAGCCTAGCCCGGTATGGTTTACCGAACGACCCGTAGTCTTTGCTGAGAACCCTTGCCTTACGAAGGCAAGCGGCGGGATTTGGACCCTTCACCTGTTCGATTCCCATCATGCACCACGGGGCCGGGCGTTACGCAAGGAGTCTTTGGTACCAAAGGAGGTTACCTCTTTGTGCTTTGCGACCGGGTTTCTGAGCAAGCGGCTGTTGGGGTTAAGAATCGACGCTTTGCCGGTCAAACTCGTTGACTGACCGCGGACGACTTCCCCTAAGCCGACTCCTGGACAACGTCGTCGGAGTCCGCCTGAAAACGTAACTTACGGTTTGCCCGTCGTTCGGGAGTTGCTCGAGATCACCGCCAAGGTCCACGACTATCGAAGCTGACTGAAATTCCTTCGCAATCAGGCAACGCCGGGCGCTAGAAAGCAGCCAACTGGCAAATGATTGGCAATATAATGTGTAACACGCGACGTAGCATATGCTCGGTGGGTTAAAAGCATCCGGTTCGAGGTCAGCCCGATTTTGGATGCTCGGGCTGCTCGCTGTCTGTCTAGTGCTCGTTGTCGCGTACTTCGTTCGGCATCGCTCTGGCGACGAAGTGCGCTTCAGCCGCGACGTCCGTCCCATCCTTAATCAGAACTGCATGCCGTGCCACGGGGGTGTGCGCCAGAAAAATGGCGTCTCGTTCTTATTTCGGGAAGAGGCGCTGGGCACAGGGAAATCCGGCAAGCGAACGATTGTCCCCGGGAGGCCGGATGAGTCGGAATTGATTGCGCGGGTAACCTCCTCAGATCCTGACGCCCGGATGCCATACCACGGTCCCCCTTTGTCACCCCAACAGATTGATGTCCTCCGGCGGTGGATCAAACAGGGCGCAAAATGGGAGGACCATTGGGCGTTCGTCGCTCCGAAGCCGCAGGCTCTGCCTGATGTCAAACGGAGCGATTGGCCTCGCCAACCGCTCGATCGATTTATTCTTGCGCGTCTTGAAAAGGAAACACTTTCACCATCTCCTGAGGCCGATCGATCTGCTTTGTTGCGTCGGGTGTCGCTCGACCTCACTGGCCTGCCACCGACTCCAGAAGAACAAGCGTCTTTCCTAGCCGACTTGTCTCCCACCGCCTACGAAAAGCAGGTCGATCGTTTGTTGACCTCGCCCCATTATGGCGAGCGCTGGGCCTCGATGTGGCTCGACTTGGCTCGCTACGCCGATACCAAAGGCTATGAAAAAGACATGGAGCGGCCCGGCGTGTGGCCCTATCGAGACTGGCTGATCGATGCCTACAACCGCAATGTGCCCTACGATCGATTCGTGATCACCCAGTTGGCGGGCGACTTACTTCCCGACGCCACGTTTGAAGATCAAATCGCAACGTCGTTCCATCGCCAAACACCGGTCAACGACGAAGGCGGCACGGATGATGAAGAGTTCCGCACCGTCGCGGTCATGGACCGCTCGGCGACGACATGGTCGGTGCTGAATGGTCTCACTATCAATTGCGTGCAATGTCACTCGCACCCGTACGATCCGATCCGTCACGTGGAATATTACAAATCTCTTGCATTCTTCAACACCACACAGGACGCCGACCTTCCCGAGGACACTCCTGTCTTGCGCGTACCAAAGGACAAGGCGCGTTACTCCGAAGTTGAGCGGTTGCAGCAAGAACTCGGGAAGCTACGATCGGAAGTTGTATCTCGCGGGAGGAAGCTCGAGGAACACTCGCAATGGTTACCCATCCGCATTGCTTCTGCAACAGCCAGTGCATCGATAGCGTCACAATGGGAAGCTTCCCAGTTAGAACGTCAGTTGGCTGACCCGAAGCGGCAAGCGCTCGACCCGAAAAAAGAAAAAGAGCGACGCAAAGATCTGCAACAGGCCGTCGCGGAGACGCGGAGCAGAGCTCGGGCCGAGGCCGGCAAAGTAACAACCCTGCAGATCTTGGGTGGGGATCTGCACGCCGGTACTGACATTTCGGGCAAGCAGGCCTACGAGCTGACCGCGAAGGTGGATGTGCCGGTGATAACGGCGCTGCGCATCGAAGTTGATCCGGCGAACGGCGAAATTGCGCGTCACACTCCAGACCTCGGGTTCATTGTGGATCGGATCGATGCCTGGGTCACGGCAGATCGACGGCAAGAGAGCACGATCGCATTCCGTTTCTTTGTCCCAGATTCTGAATCGGGTTTGGAAAGTGCACTAAGCTCTGCCCTCGAATCGAAGCGCGAACTCACCGATGATCCGGGAGCCAACGGATTCCAGACGGTGCCCAATCTGTTCCACACGCGCTGGATAGTAGGCGTTCTCACCGAACCGCTCAAACTGAGTCGCGGGAGCCAACTCAAATTGCGCCTGACCCAGACTCAGGAAATCGATGACAAGCCGGCGCTGGTGCGGCACGCGCACCTGTCCGTTAGCGGGGACAAGATCTGGCAAACCCTCGCCAACGATGCCGGCTGGCGAGGGAATCTTACACAACTCACAAAACTGCGTACCCAGTTGGCAAAGGTTCCCACTGTTCCCTTACCGATCATGGCGGAGGAGCCCGCTTACGACCAGCGGACCACTCTCGAATTCGAGCGCGGCAACTTTCTCACCAAGATCGGGCCTCCGCTGGTTCCGGATGTGCCAGGCATTTTTCCCCGTTTACCTGAGGGCGCGCCACGAAATCGCTTGACTCTCGCAAAGTGGTTCTTCTCTCCAAACCAGCCGCTGACCGCGCGCACCGCTGTGAATCGTTACTGGGAACAGTTGTTTGGTACGGGGATCGTCGAAACTCTCGAAAATTTTGGAAGCGTTGGTGAAGAGCCCAGCCATCCAGAAATGCTCGATTGGCTTGCCCTTCATTTTCAGAACGATCTTCACTGGGACATGAAGGCTTTGCTGCGCGAATTGGTGACCAGCGCAACCTATCGCCAAAGTGCAAAGGCGAATGCCGCCCTCATCGAGAGAGATCCTCACAATCGCCTCTTGGCTCGGGGCCCGCAACAGAGACTCACCGCGGAAATGGTTCGGGATCAGGCATTGTTGGCGAGCGGTTTGTTGTCAGACAAGATGGGCGGCCCGCCGGTCATGCCGCCGCAACCGCCTGGAGTGTGGAACTCCGTCTACAATGACAGCAATTGGAAAGACGCAACCGGTCCGGATCGCTACCGGCGTGCGATTTACACCTATATCAAGAGGACTAGCGGCTATCCAAGCTTTCTCACCTTCGATGCCTCCGATCACGATACGAGCCTGGCGAGACGCATTCCGACCAACACACCATTGCAGGCGCTGGTCACGCTCAACGATCCAGTCTACTACGAAGCGTCCGAGGGCCTTGCCAAGCGCATGATCGCAGGGCGTCCGAGCACCGATGCCCGCATTCGATACGGAGCCCAGTTAGTCCTGTCGCGTAATCCGACTGATCAAGAGTTGGCGGCTCTGCGTGCACTTTTCCAAAAGACTGCTGAAACACCGAATTTGCAACCTGTTGCTGCAACCGTCCACGGCGATACGCGAGAATTGACCGCGATGACCGCTGTGGCGAGCGTTCTCATCAATCTTGACCCAGCTTTGACGAGGTAATGACCCATGTCTGACTCCCAGGCTCGCCCCCGTATTCCGGCAGATCCGGTAATCACATCCGGGTCGCCCACCGAAGTTGAGCGGGCATTCCTGCAAGCGCGAACGCGGCGGCATTTCATTCGCAGCGTGGGCGGAGGTTTGGGGACTCTTTTCCTTGGAACGCTGGCCTCAAAATTTGCGCCATCCGTGCAGGCGGCAGGAGCAGAGACCGCCGCTCTCGACTTCAGCCGCGATCCTGGAACTCCGCTTTCCACTCTTCCGCCGCAATTTACGGCGAAAGTGCGGCGAGTGATTTATCTGCACATGGCCGGGGCGCCCAGCCAGTTGGAGCTGTTTGAACACAAGCCCGAATTGAAAAGACTTGATGGACAGGATTGCCCCGCTTCATTCCTCGCCGGAAAGCGTTTCGCGTTTATCAGCGGTGTTCCGAAACTGCTGGGTTCGCAGTATCCATTTCATCAGGCTGGGCAAAGCGGGCAATGGATCTCGGACCGGCTGCCGCACATCGAGAAGCAGGTTGATGACATCTGTTTCATCAAATCCATGCGCACAGACCAGTTCAATCATGCTCCCGCACAATTGCTCGTGCAGACGGGGAATCCGCGTCTGGGATATGCATCGTTCGGATCATGGGTTGTTTACGGTCTGGGCACCGAGAATCAGAACTTGCCCGGCTTCATCGTGCTGCTTTCCGGAGGCAAAACGCCCGATGGCGGAAAACAATTGTGGAGTTCTGGTTTTCTTCCGAGTGTGTACCAGGGAGTGCAGTGTCGGTCCCACGGCGAACCCGTGCTCTATCTGGACAACCCTCAAAGTGTAAGCCGGTCCTTGCGCCGCAGCATGCTCGACACCATTGATGAAATCAACCAAGAGACCTACGCCGCATTTGGAAATCCCGAGACTGTGACGCGTGTCGCTCAATACGAGATGGCGTTTCGGATGCAGATGGATGCGACCGACGCGATGGACATTCGCAAAGAGTCAGATTCCGTTCATGCACAATACGGGTCGAAGCCCGGCGAAGCCAGTTTTGCCAATAACTGTCTGGTGGCGCGGCGTCTGGCCGAGCGAGGGGTGCGATTCATCCAGCTGTATCACTGGGGATGGGACTCGCATGGCGCCGACGCGAAAGAGGCATTGAACCTGGGCTTCAACGACCGTTGTCGAGAAGTCGATCAGCCCACCGCCGCTCTGCTAGCCGACCTAAAATCGCGCGGTTTGCTCGAAGACACACTTGTAGTATGGGGTGGAGAATTCGGGCGCACTCCGATGAGAGAAAATCGAGGCGGACAAGAGATGAAGTATGTGGGCCGCGATCACAATCCCGGCGCCTTCACGATATGGCTGGCCGGCGGTGGCGTAAGGCCTGGAATCAGCCATGGCGAAACTGACGATATGGGATACGAAATCGTTAAGGATCCGGTTGAAATTCGCGACCTGCACGCAACCATGTTGTACTTACTGGGCTTCGATCATCACAAGCTGAACTACAAGTTTCAGGGTTTGGAACAAAAGCTGACCAGCGTGAAGCCGGCGCGACTGGTGGCTGAAATTCTGGCATGAATGTTGCGAACCGAATTTCCGACCAAAGCAGCGAGCCTTCCATGACACCACCCCAACGTGGGGGCGTGCTCAGCCGATTTCAAGTCGGGTTCGTCATGCTGGGTCTCGTATTGATAGTAGCGACATTGGTCGGATTTCTTCCTCCCGACGGAAATGAGCGCGCGGATTGGCTGCAATTTATCGGGCGTTTTCATCCGTTGTTGGTCCATTTTCCGATCGCGCTTTTTCTGCTGGTACCCATCCTGGAAATTGTCGGCCGAAGCTCTCGTTTCGTGCATTTGCGTCTTTCTGTAAGTTTCGTTCTGGCTCTGGCAACTCTCGGGGCAACGTCAGCTGCGATTCTGGGATGGTGCCTGGGACGCAGTGGAGGTTATTCCGGGAGGCTGATCGCCCAGCACATGTGGGGAGGAGTTGCGCAGTCGATCGTCTGTTGGGTCTGTTGGCTGCTGCGCACGCGGCTACGCGAACTCAGCGTAATGTACGTAAGTGCACTGGCCCTGGGAGTTGGACTTGTTGCTTTTACCGGTTACCGAGGCGGGCAATTGTCGCTCGGACCGAATCATCTCACCGAATACATGCCGAACGAGCTGCGTAATCTACTCGGCGTAGAGCACAATGGTGAGACATCAAGCTCGAACGCCGATCCGAACACCTTCTACGGCGCACGAATTCAGCCGATCTTCACGGCACGCTGTGTCAACTGCCATGGTGCGGACAAACGAAAAGGTAAGCTTCGTCTCGACAATTACCAGGCTCTAATGCGGGGCGGGAAAGATGGGCCGGTAATTCAGACCGGAAACGCTCAAAGCAGTGATCTGTTTCGTCGCATCACTTTGCCTGCCAGTCACGACGATTTCATGCCGAAGGGAAAGCAGCCTTTAACTACGGACGAGGCAAAGACGATCGAATTGTGGATTGCCGCGGGCGCTTCGGGCACGCTGGCCGTCGAGGCCATCAAGAACGCGCCACGCGGTTCTCCTGCGCCGGCCGAAGTGCATG
>Ga0209525_1000153_pt1 | contig 20101 bp, 20 predicted proteins | sample JacPin_JW_Ref_O1_FD_187958 | JGI IMG/M metagenome (GOLD analysis project Ga0209525, IMG submission 187958) | Forest soil microbial communities from Algoma, Ontario, Canada - Jack Pine, Ontario site 1_JW_Ref_O1 (SPAdes) (version 2) | ecosystem: Environmental > Terrestrial > Soil > Boreal... | reverse complement strand
CGCCGTCCCGCAAACATTTGACAAGGAGGGCTATACTGGCGATCTCTTCCCTCCGAAGGTGAGCCTATGGCATCTCCAGCCCCGAACCCCGGCGGAGGGATCTCGTCCGCTCCAATAGCGCAAACCGTTCCTCGGCCCTATGCCAGTCTCGCACTCCGAATGCCTGCTTACTTCATAGATGTAATCATCGGGTTTTCCGTGATGATGGCCGCTGGCTATACCGTGCGAATTTTTCTCGCCTACGGACTCCGGACACCTATGCAGCCAACCGACCCACTTACTCTGTGGAACAGTCTCGGCGTCGGACTCAGGCTCGCCGTTCTACTCTCCTATGTTCTCGCGATGGGGCCGATTTACTTCGCGTTATTCGAATCGTCTCCGTGGCAGGCGACCTTCGGAAAGCGTCTCCTGACCATCCACGTGACGGGCGATGAGGGCCAGCGCGTCAGTCTCGCTCGGTCTTCCGGCCGTTGGATTGCCAGATTCTTTCTTGGTCTGTTCGGGGGGTCGCTGGTAAGCATCATTACAATTGCTGTCACGGAGAAGCGTAAAGCCATTCACGATTACTCGGCCGATACACTGGTACTGAAAGGTCGGCCAGCGTCGGGTGGCTCCCTCGGCGCGTGGCGTTTGATCGCGGCTTTCGGGCTGCCATTCCTCGTGACGGTGGGAATATATATGGCCGTTCTAAGCCCCCCCTCGAGCCCCCAAACCCGCATACTTGAGTTCCTGAAGTAGTTGGGCGGGTGGCCCAGGTTTCCTATTAGCGATACCACGAACGAGGGTGCCCCGTCCTCGCATAGTTTGCAAGGGTGGGAGTCTCGGATTGTTCTCTCAGAGTCTAGATTTCGCGGTCGAGGTCCGCGTGGCCTTTTTCGTTCCCGCTGAACATTTTGCGAAAGTCCGGGAAAGCTCGGCTGTAAACCTCAAGGGGACAGGCCTTCCGCTGTGAATACAAAACCAACAGTACAAAATGTTTCTGGGGAACACTTCTCCACTTTTGGCGGCTGGCTCAGACTTTCCAGGTCTTCTTTCCCGTTCGCTAGACGCTCAACGAGCCGCGGAAGCCGCGGGCGGCGTAGTAGGATTCTGCGCCGTTGTGATACACAAAAACGGTGTCGAAGCGGCGGTCACCGAAGAGCGCTCCGCCGAGGTCTCTGATCCTAGAAGGGGTGTGCAGCCAGCTCGAGGTTTTTGTGTCGAACTCTCCGAGGGTTTGCAACTTCCGATATTGTTCTTCGGTTAAGAGCTCGATGCCCATGGCCGCGGCCGCATCCATCACGTTATCTTTCGGCTTATTTTCTTTTCTGGATTGCAGCGCTTCACGGTCGTAGCAAAAACTTCTGCGGGCTTTCGGACTTTCCGCAGAACAATCGTAGAAAATGGACTCGCCCGTTTTCTTGTTTTGGTCGACAACATCCGGTTCACCGCCGGTTTGTTCCATCTGACTCAGTGACCAGAGTTTTTCGGTGTTCGCTTCGAGCGTGACTTGGACCTTGGCCCATTCGAGGCCCTGATGGCGGTTCATATTTTTCTCAAAACGTGCTTTTAATGCTTTGAGTAATTGCTCACGTTGTTCTCGTGTCAGTTCGTTCTTATTGCTCTTCGATGGTTTGTGCATAGTTTTGTGATTCCTCGATTCACGATTTTTGGGGCGCCTGAGGCGGCCAGTTAGGGGCTTTCACGCCGAACTGTTGGGCGTACTCGGCGTTCAGGCGCTGCCAGCCCGGGAACTTCGTGGCATCGCCACCAGCGATGCGGCCGATGGGAGTTCCGCTGAGAAGGTGATCCAGAACATCGAAAGAAATGTGCCACCCAGCAGCACCCATGGAGATGAAGCGGCGATCAATCTTCGCCCACAGCGTGAGGCGCGTGCCAGTGCCAGAGGCCTCGAGTTCCCAACGCGTGTCGCCATACTCCAGCGCCCTGAGAGCTTCGACTCGTGTCACTTTTGTTTCGATCGGCGTGGGGTTTCCCACCCAGGTAAGCTTCACTGTTCCAACCGCACCCAGGCTCCCATCGGTCACAAAGGGAGCCCACTCGCGCAGCTGCGCCGGGTCGATCAGCGCCTGCCAGACTTTCTCCGGCGAGTGGCGCAGTTCTCGGACGAGAATGAGCGTCCACTTGTCTCCGTCTTCTTTTAGTACCCTCGCCAGGTTGGCGGGACCGGGTTCGTATAGCTCTGGTTCGGTCATTTTCTTTCTCCCAGTCTTCGTTTCCTAGTCTTTTTGTCCCAGTCTTAATAGCGTGCTCCGCGTCCGAGTCGAACTCAGATCAAGTTGAGCACGGTCCGGACCGCATCGGGCACAACCACCTGGAGTATGGCGGGAATCACAATCCGCGCAATCGGATACACGATCAGCACCACAGCGACGGCCAGCGCCCAGGTGTTGGCTGAGAGATGGCGTTCGAGAGCATCCACGCGAGCGGACCAGAGCCGGCACAACTGCACGGCGCTGGCCGCATCCGGTGTGTAGTGTTCGCGATAGTTCATCTTCTCCTCCCGCTTGACTTCTTCTGCGTGATGCGCGTGCTACCAGCGCTTCAGCTGGGTTAGCTGAATCAGGTTGCCGCAGGTGTCGTTCAGCATCGCGATGGTCGAGCCGGGGACATCGGTGGGAGGCATGGTGAACACGGCGCCGCGCACCTTGATCCGCTCGTGGTCGGCCTTGACGTCCTCGGTGAAGAACATGGCTGCGGGCTGGTTCTGTTGAAAGATCGCCTGCTGATAGGTTTTGGCCGCAGGGTGATTGTTCAGCGCCAGCTGCAGCTCGGTGCCGTCCGGGTCCTCGGGCGAGGCCACGGTCAGCCAGCGATAGGGGCCATTACTAAAATCGGCTTTCTTGGTAAATCCCAGCACCTCGGTATAGAAGTGCAGGGCTTTTTCCTGGTCGTCAACGTATAAGCTCATCACTTTGATTTTCATTTCGTTTCTCCTTTATCTCGTTTGCAGTTTGGGCCGCGTCGTCTTCTTGCTTGTCTCTTTTTTCTTTGCCGCGTTTTTTGTTGGGGCGCTTTTCTTTGGTGGTGCTGACCCACGTGGCGGTTGATTCATGCGGTCCTGGTCCTGATCCATGCGGTTGAGGTGGCGTTCGAGAGCATCGATGTGAGCGGACCAGAACCGGCGGAATTGAGCCAGCCAGGTGTCCATCTGCTGAAATGGTTCAGGTTTCAGCCGGTAGAGACGGCGCTGAGCGTCCACGGTGGACTCCACGAAGCCAGCGTCGCGCAGGACCCGCAAGTGCTTGGAGACGGTCGGCTGCGTCATGCGGAGCTGACGCTCGATCTCTCCCACCGACTGTTGGGACGAGGCCAGGAGGCTGAGTATGGCCCGTCGGTTCGGCTCCGCGATGATTTCAAATACGGATTCCACGCTCTTTATATACTCCATTTGGAATATACTTGTCAAGGTATATTGTAAATCTTCTTTGGGGGAGTAACGGGAGAGTGCCGGCGATGAATTTCCTCGATATAAAAACCGAAAAAAAACCACTGCTCGCAAAGGACGCGAGAAATGGGGCACCCACAATCTAGCTTATTGCGGCTCGCGCTGACGGTTGGAGGGGTAAAGCCGGATTGCTTAGCTGCTGCGCTTGTAGACCAGCTTCAGGGCGTCGGATTGTAGGATGCGCTGGATCTGGGTGCGGGCGTGGATGGACCACGGGCCGGCGGTGTCGAGTTTGACGTAGGCTTGCCAGTGTTTGAGGGCCTTGCGCGGCTCGCGCAGTTTTTCGAAAGCCAAGGCCAGATTGTAATGCGCGTCGGCGTAGGTGGGAGCCAACTGCAAGGCGGTCTTGTAGGTCTGGATGGCTTCGTGCACGCGTCCGGTTTCATCGAGGACGTTACCGAGGTCGAAGTACGCCAGGGCATAGCGCGGATCGGCTTCGAGGGCGGAGCGGTAGTGTTTTTCCGCGAGGTTGAAATCTTGGCGGTTGTAGTAGAGCGTGCCCAGATTGATGTGTGCGGCGGCATGCATCGGCTCGATATCGAGCACGCGCTGGTAGGCGGCGATGGCTTCGGTTTGCGTGCTGGGATCTTCTTCGAGCGCGATGCCGCGGGCAAACCAGCTGGCGGCTTCGTCTTCGCGTGGATGGGGATCGGATCTTCGGACGGGTGTGCTGGTGATAATTTTTTCGCGGGTGGAGAAGTCCATTACAAACTGGCCGGCGATGGGCTCGAGCAGCTTGCCTTCGTGACGAAAAGCTACGCGGTGATTGTTGGTGGAAGACGCGCTGGATTCCTGCAGAGGATTTTCCACACCGGCGACGCGCTTGCGCATGGCTTCGAGCGACTGGCGGATGACTGCCGGACGCACGCTCATGGCGCAGAGGTCGCGCACTTTCTTGATTTCGAGCAGGTCGGAAAATGAATAGGCCTCGGAAGACGCTACCAGGCCGGCTCGCTCCCAGTTCGCCAACTGGCGCGGGCTGATGTGAAGAATTCTGAGTAGATCGGTTCGGCTATACACGGTGTCCTGCAACGTCCTTGCGATGCAGCTGCGGAGCGCAGGGACGCTCCGCGTAATTATCCGCAAATCGCACGGCGAACGCAACCTTGAACCTGTTGGTAAACTGTGGAGAACCTGGTTGATTCACATGCAGCGGAAATGGTGCAAGTGCGCGTGGGCCCGAAATCCTGGCGCTTCCTTTGCTTAACTTTCGGCGTAAGAGCTTTTAACCACTAAGGACGCAAAGATAAGGAGCGGGATTTTCTTTGCGATTAAAGAGCCGGTTACACCGTTACGACTGCTTTTTGGTACTCCTCGTAGGTGCCTTTGAAGTCGGTGATCTTGTGGTCGGTTTCGAAGTGCCAGATGCGGGTGGCCACTTCGTCGATCAAGTCGTGGTCGTGGGTCACGAGAAAAACTGTTCCCTGGTAACGCTGCAGGGAGATGTTCAACGCGTTGATGGCTTCGAGATCCAAGTGATTCGTGGGCTCGTCGAGCACGAGGACGTTGGGCTTTTGCAGCATAAGCTTGCAGAAGAGGATACGCGCGGCCTCACCGCCGGAGAGCACGCTGGTGGATTTGGTGGCTTCCTCGCGGGCGAAAAGCATCTGGCCGAGCAATCCGCGAATTTCTTCGCTGACGGCTTGCGGGGCCCACTGATGGAGCCATTCCAGCACGGTCATGCCGCCTTCGATGAGGCTGCGGTGATCCTGGGCGAAATACCCGATGGAAGCTTCGTGTCCCCAGATCACCTTGCCGGCGTCGACGAACGGGCCCGCGTAGCCGCTGACTTTGCGTAGTTCGGCTTCGGGCGTGGTCGGTGAATTCGCCAGCAACGCGTTTATTAGCGTGGTCTTCCCTGCTCCGTTGCGGCCCATCAGCGCGATTTTTTCGCCGCGGATGATGCTGGCGGTGAAATCGCGAATGACTTTTTTGTCGTCGTAGGCCTTGGCGAGATGTTCGACTTCGAGAATGTGCTTGCCCGACGGACGCTTCTGCTCGAACTTGATGAAGGGACGTTGGATGTTCGAGCGGGCCAGTTCAGTCACTTGCAGGCGTTCCACTTCTTTGCGCCGCGATTGCACCTGGCTTGAGCGCGTGCCGGCGGCGAACCGCGCGATGAATTCGTTTAATTGAGAAATCTTTTTTTCACGTTGCGCATTGGCTGATTCGATCTGCGAACGAACCTGCGTTTTGGCCACCACCATGTCGTCATAGCTGCCGGTGTAGGTGATGATGGTCTCGTAGTCGATGTCGGCGATGTGGGTGCAAATGCTGTTCAAGAAATGGCGGTCGTGCGAGATCGCGATTACTACGCCGTCATAGACGTTGAGAAATCCCTGGAGCCAGTGGATGGAATCCAGGTCGAGGTTGTTCGTGGGCTCGTCGAGCAGCAGGGCCTGGGGATGGCCGAACAGCGCCTGCGCCAGCAGCACGCGGACTTTTTGTCCGCCTTGCAGCTCGCTCATCTTACGGGAGTGCAGTTCGTCGGGGATGTCCAGACCTTGGAGCAAAATTGCGGCATCGCTTTCGGCGGTGTAGCCGTCTTCTTCGCCGACAATGCCTTCGAGTTCGCCGAGCTTCATGCCGTCTTCGTCGGTCATGTCGTGCTTGGCGTAGATGGCATCGCGTTCCTGGATCGCAGTCCAAAGGCGTTTGTTGCCCATGATGACGGTGTCGATCACGCCGAAGGCGTCGAAGGCGAATTGATCCTGACTCAGAACACCAAGCTTCCGCGGACGCACGACTGTGCCCTTTTGCGGCTCGAGTTCGCCGCTGAGCAGCTTCATGAATGTGGACTTGCCCGAGCCGTTAGGTCCGGTGAGGCCATAACGTTTGCCCGGCGTAAACGCCGTGGAGACTTCTTCAAACAGTATTTTGGCGCCGTAGCGCATGGACACATTGCTGACTGAAAGCATGATTTCTGGTTTCTCTTCTTCTGGCTTCTACGATTTTTGGCTTCTACAGGGAAGCTCAGGACCTGCGGGGAATTTCCGTCAAAACGGTACGCAGCTGGTGTTATTAGAATATCACGCGCGGCCTCCGGAGGCCGGCGGTACCCCTTCCCCATTCGCCTTAGAACTCGAAGTATCCCGCCGTTCGGCGCGAACCGCCGTCAGTACCCGTGGCTGGGAGCAAACCCACCACGCCCCGCAGATTCTCCCACGCGGCCTCGTTCAACGCTGGGTCTGCGCTGACCAGGTCGCGGATCATTTGCCACGCGGCGATGTTGAGTGCGCCTTCTGGCGGAGGGCCCAAAGCCAGCGAGACTGAGCACTGCGGGCAGAAACAGATGCGTTGTGCCGAGGACTTTTGCCGCGGCCTGACTCCGACCGTCTGCGCAAACATGTACATGGCGACAGATTTCTGTCCTGCTTCGATCTCGCGGTTGCAGCGCAGACAGCAAAGATTTTCCAAAAGGTTGCCCCTGCGGCCAAATACGGCCGAAAATCGATAGTGTCTCCCCGCCCCGCTGTGGCACAAGTATGAAGAAGGATTCCTGAAGTCAAATTGGGCGCGGTCATTAGCAGCGATCCCAAAAATCCCTGATCGTGTGAACGCGAGCGAGCCCTCAGAGGCTAAAGCCCGAATTCCAAGCGCTTGGCGGCACGGCTGGAAGACCATGCCCTTCCCGAACCGATGTTTGGGACGACTTCTAGACACCGCGCTGCAAAAGCGTCCGTTCTCGGGCGCGACGCGGGGAACCAAGTTGTGTTCTAGCCAGACGCGACGGGCTTGGTGCACTCTGCTGAAATGCGCGCTGCGGAATCCCATTTGCTGAATGTCCGGTCCTTGAACCAGAAGCACACCAGAACCTCCGCACCGGCAGCGAAGTTCTTTCAACTATCAGAGTTGCGGCGCCTGCGGAGATCGGAACAAGTGGCAGCCGTCTGCTACCGCATACGTGGGAAGGCGATTGAATTCTTATTAGTCCAGACCCGCGGGGGCCGTTGGATTTTTCCCAAAGGCAGCGCTGAGCCAGGATTAACTCACGCTCAGGCGGCGGCACTCGAAGCCTTCGAGGAAGCTGGAGTTCATGGCCGCATCGAAGAAGCTTCGTTTGCGCGCTACGTTCGACGCAGGCACGCAGACCGGGCCGAAAGGGGTGAGGTCGAATTCACGGTCAAAGCCTATCTGTGTGAGGTGCTCTGGCTCGACCCACCGCAAGAACTGGATCGGCGTCCCACCTGGTTTTCCGCCGAGAAGGCGATGCGTCGGATGCGGGACGACCGCGCCGCACACTACGGAGCCGAACTAGTTCGTATCGTTGAGAGCGCCGTCAAACGCATCCAGAGGGTGCACCCCGGAACCAGTACGTTTATCGATTCCGCGCAGGTTGGCTCCCCGCATAATGTGCACTTCATCGACCGCGGCGCACAGGCCAATGCGAGACGCAAAAGCAAGCCTGCCTGAGCGACCGCCGGGTCCGCGCCTGTTGCCTGAGTCGGCCCATATCGCAGGACCGCTAGAAGCCATCTCATAAATCCTCGGGGCCTTGGAAACGAGCGAAGCCTCAGAGGCTAAAGCCAGAAATCCCCCGGGCGGCGGGAGGATACGGCGGAAGCCGTGCCCTTCCCAAATCTATTTATGATGACTTCGAGTAACCCGGAGTCCGACCTCTATTTCTGCGCGGCTGGCTGGCCTGTGGCTTCGATCAGCTGCTGGACCGGAGTAGCCACCAGGAGCAACACGTCTGCCTGCCGTTTTTTAGCGTTCTCGACGAGCGCAAGCTGCTGCATTTTCCAAGAATCTGGGATGGGTTGGGATTTGTCGAGATAGTCGAGGGCTTGCAGGCCGGCGGCGCCGAGAGCGGAAAGGCTCGCCGAGAGAGGCGTGACTTCCTGCAGCAGAAACTCACGGTCGAGCAGGGGGTGAAGCTTCGCGTCGTTATCGCGCCAGGTGGCGAGATAGGTTCTGATCTGCGCTTCGGATGCCTGGTCTTTGTCGCCGCTTTGCACAAACGTATGCACAAGGTTGCTGAAATTTCGCGCAACGTCGCTCTCGGGATAGACAGCGTCGATGATGCGATTGAGAGGCACGTGGAAATCGATGGGGCCTTTTGCATCGTCCCAGCGGTCGTAGTCTTTGACGGGCTCGACTACGCCGGCCAGCACACGCAGGGCGGAAATATCTTCGGTCCCTGCCATGCGCTGGAGCATGTGCGTGCGCGCCGATCTGTGAGTAAGGCCCAACCACTCGAGCTGCAGGCTGACGGCATTGAGTCTGGTGTACATCGAATCCACATCGGTGACCTGCTGCGGAGACCATAAGCGTTCGGCGATCGCAGCATTGCGCGGCCAGATGTGAGAATCGATGTTTTCGGGCGTGACCCACTCGGCCCACTGGCAGGCTTCGCCGCCAAGGATGCGCTTCTGTTCTTCGGGATTCAGACTCGCGGCCTCACCACTCATGGGATCGACTGCGTAGTGCCGCGACGCGGGCCACATCAGGTCAAGATAGTATCCGAACGAAAGCAGGCCGCTGTAGCCTTGTTTGGCGGCGTCGGCCAGCGACTTCTGTCCGCGCCAGGATTGCACCGTGATCGTCTTCGGCAAGTCGGGATGCAGGATCTCGTCCCACCCGATCATCGTTTTGTGATTCTTGGCCACGATCTTCTGCAGGCGTTGATTAAAGTACGCTTGCAGATCCTGATTGTTCTTCATGTTGTGGGAATGAATGAAGGCCTGGATTTTCGGATTGGCGTCCCACTGCTTGCCGTCGACTTCGTCTCCGCCAATGTGGAAGTAGACATCAGGAAAGAGCGCGGCCATTTCGGCGATGAATTTTTCCAGGAACTTATAGGTCGATTCCTGCGTGGGATCCATGATGGGATCGATGCCGCCGCCTTCGAGCGTGTAGGGGCCGGTCCCGCTGGATAGTTCGGGGTATCCGAGGAACCAGGAGCGGCTGTGGCCGGGAATGTCGAACTCGGGCATCACGCGAATGCCGCGATCGCGGGCGTAGGCGATGAGCTCGCGGATTTCGTCCTGCGTGTAATACATGCCGTCGGAGCCCACGCCGGTGAGCCGGGGAAATTTCTTGCTCTCGACGCGGAATCCCTGATCGTCGGAAAGGTGCCAGTGCATGACATTCAACTTCACTGCTGCCATAGCGTCGAGGTTGCGCTTGAGCACGTCGATTGGGATGAAGTGGCGGCTGACGTCGAACATCAGGCCTCGCCACGGGAAGCGCGGCTGGTCTTTGATGGTGACAGCGGGAACGGAGAATCCGGTGGTGGAGGGTTGAACCAATTGCAGGAAAGTCTCTAGGCCGTGCAGAACGCCAAGCGGAGTTGGAGCAGCGAGCTTCGTGCCGGAGTCGGTGACGGTCAGCTCGTAGGATTCATCTTCTTCGAGCTTTTGGACTTGCTCGCGGCCGTGATCGACGTGAATTTGCAGGGACGCATTCGTAGCTCCAGCTTTGGGGCGGAACAGGATTCCGGTCTGCTTTGAAAGTTCAGCCTGAAACCTTCGCACGCCGCTGTCCAGGGAAGCATCGTGAAAGCCTGTAACAGCGACTGAAAAAGATTGGTCGATGAGCAACTGCCCAGCACCGGACTGGACGGTGGCGGGCAGGGGCATCAGGTTGAGCTGCGGCTGGGATTGGGCAGAGACAAAGGGCGAAAGAAAAGATATCACGATTAGAACAGCCCATCCTTGCAGAATTCTCACGAGATCACCTCGACTGTATTTCACGGCCAATCTCGCGCCGTGGTAGATGCGCATTATTTCTACTGTCTGATCTTGGATTCTGTAAACAACAATGTAGGGAAGGCCGGGGAAAACCAGTTCGCGAGTGCCTTCGATCCGTCCCTTGCGACCTCGGCGTGGAAGCTTCTAAGGCTGCCGCAGCCATCGTACAGGGACTCAGCAACATCCGCAGCAGCTTCCGGGTGGTCTCGCTGAATGTGCCGGACTATGTCGTAGAGGTCGTCAGCGGCGGGAGTGGTCCATCGCATGCGCATTAAGGCTGCAATATTTGCTTCCGCTTCTTGCCCACTTCTTCGTGCTCCACAAAGTCCCCACGCTTGGCGGCCGCAGGGCCAATGTTGACTGCCTCGATAAAGCGGGTGTCATCTTCCAGGTAATGGCTTAACACCTGTTGAGCCAGTTCGTCGGTCTTAAGGCCGCGCTGAGCCGCAATCTCGGCTCACCGCGCCTCTTTTTCGGGTTGAAGGCGGACTTCCATGATTATTAAAGTCTAGGAAGGTTAGGTGGGGCTGTCAAATCGAGCGACCGTCGCGCGCCGACTTGCATCTTCGGCAAACCAGAGACTGACTGGTTGCCGAACCGCTAGCCATGCAGGCGCTCCGCCCCTCGCCCATTCTTGCGAGGCGTAAGGGCACATGCCTATGGCGACACTGCTAATGGCCGCCGCCGAGTTCGCGGACGATTGCGCCTACGAACTGTTTGGCGTCGCCGAAGAGCATGAGAGTGCGGTCGAAGTAGTAGAGAGGGTTGTCGATTCCGGCGAAACCGGGGCTCATGCCGCGTTTGATGACCATGACGGTGTGGGCTTTGTCGACGTCGAGGATCGGCATGCCGAAGATGGGGCTGGATTGGTCGGTGCGCGCGGCGGGGTTGGTGACGTCGTTGGCGCCGATGACGAGGGCGACGTCGGTTTGCGGGAAGTCGCCGTTGATCTCGTCCATTTCGATGAGGCGATCGTAGGGAATGTCGGCTTCGGCGAGCAGGACGTTCATGTGGCCGGGCATGCGTCCAGCGACGGGATGGATGGCGAAGCGGACTTCGACGCCCTTTTTGGTGAGCACGTCGTAGAGTTCGCGAACTTTGTGCTGTGCTTGCGCGACGGCCATGCCGTAGCCGGGAACGATGACAACTTTATTCGCCGCGGCAAGGATCGCGGCAGCTTCTTCGGGAGTGGCGCTGCGAACGGGCTTGGCTTCTGCGCCACCGGCGGCGGAGGCCTGCACCTGGCCGAAGGCTCCGAACAGGACGTTGGTGAAGGAACGGTTCATCGCCTTCGACATGATGACGGAGAGGATGAGACCGGAAGATCCATCGAGCGCGCCGGCAATGATGAGCAGTTTGTTGTTCAGGACGAATCCCATGGCGGCGGCGGAAAGACCGGCATAGGAATTCAAGAGGGATATAACGGTCGGCATATCAGCGCCGCCGATTGGGATTACGAGCAGAACGCCGAAGATCAGAGAGACGCCAACGATCAGCGGGAAAAACTGTTTGGCTCCCGGATGCAAGACAAGGTAGACCGCGCTGCCGACCGCGACGAGAAACAGCAGGAGGTTGACGAGATTCTGACCTTTGTAGGTGATGGGACGCTGGGGGAGGATCTCCTGCAGTTTTCCTGCGGCCATCAGACTGCCGGTGAAAGTCAGGCCGCCGAGGATGACTTCCATGGAGAGCACCGACATCATGAACTTGGGAACGTTGGGAGTGCGGAGGTAGAACTCAGCGGTGCCGACCAGTGTTACGCACAGTGCGCCGAAAGCGTGGCTGAGAGCGGTCCGCTGTGGGACGGCGGTCATTTGCACCATGCCGAGCGGAACGCCGATGCCACTGCCGAGCACGAGAGCGATGACGATCCACTTATAGTCGACGATGCCGTGGTGGAGCAGAGTGCCGGCTATGGCCAGCACCATGCCGATCTCGCCGGCCCAGATGCCATGGCGGGCAGTGGTGGGCGAACTCATCCACTTCAGCGACAGAATGAAAAGCGCGCTGGCGATGAGGTAGATGACTTCGATTGCGGTTTGGCTTGCGGCGAACTCGGTCATGTTTACTTTGGTCAGTCTTGCTCTAAATCAGTTTCCTTTGGGTCAGCTTGCTTCAAATCAGTTTCGTCTCGAATCGACTACTTCTTTACTGGACGGCTGGTCTTGAACATTTTGAGCATGCGGTCGGTGATGAGAAATCCGCCGACCACGTTGCTGGTGGCGGCGACGATGGCGATGACTCCCAGGACGGTCGCGAAGGTGCTCTTCTTTTCGCCGACCAGGACGATCGCGCCGACCACGGCAATGGCATCGAGGGCGTTGGTCAGCGACATCAGCGGAGTGTGGAGCAAAGGCGAGACGTGGCGGATGACTTCGAATCCGATGAATGCCGCCAGCATGAAGACGAACAGCGCGTCGATCAGATTGGAACCCATATGCTCCCTCAGTTCTCGGTTCTCGGTTCTGCTTTTAGTTTGTCATCCTAGGCGGAGTGGCTGCGCCGCGAAATGCAGAAGGCGCGGAGCCGGAGGATCCCTACCCTCACGAACTCCCGTTGTAAGGTAGGGATCGTTCGACTGCGTAAGAGTTCGATTCACGAATTCTTACTTCGCTCAGGATGACAAACTTAGAAAGAGCTTACAACGGCGCGGTCTCGGGGCCCACCGTCTTAAAAGCAAACTACTTCTCATTGCGTGAACTTCTATCCGCCTGCCGGGGCTAGCGCCGGCAGTTTGAAAAATTCCCGGACGCGGGCGTTCACTACTTCGCCGCCCTGCGTGACCATGGTCTCGCGGACGATTTCGTCCTGCATGTTTAGTTGCAGTTTTCCGTCTTTCGTCAGGTAAGTCAGAAATGTTGTAATGTTGCGGGCGTACATCTGGCTGGCGTGATACGGGACGCTGCTGGCCAGATTAATTGCGCCGATGATCGAAACGCCGTGTTCTTTGACGGTCTCTCCGGTGCGGGTGAGTTCGCAGTTCCCGCCGCGTTCGGAAGCGAGGTCGACGATCACGGAACCGGGAGCCATCCCTTTGACCATATCTGCGGTGATCAGCACTGGAGACTTCTTGCCGGGAATTACGGCGGCGGTGATGACGACGTCACTCTCGGCGACTACGCGAGTGAGAAGTTCGCGCTGGCGGGCGTAGAAAGTTTCGTCCTGGGCCGTGCCGTAGCCGCGGGCGTCCTGCGCGTTCTGGGCTTCGATGGGGAGTTCGACGAAGCGTCCGCCGAGGCTCTGGACCTGTTCTTTGGCGGCAGGGCGCATGTCGTAGGCGGAAGAAACGGCGCCCAGGCGGCGGGCGGTGGCGATGGCTTGCAGGCCGGCCACGCCGGCGCCGATGACGAAGACGCGCGCGGGCGTGATGGTGCCGGCGGCCGTGGTCATCATGGGAAAGATTCGCAGCGAAGTCTCGGCCGCGAGCAGGACAGCTTTGTAACCGCAGATTGTGCCCATGGAGGAAAGGACGTCCATGCTCTGGGCGCGGGTGGTGCGCGGCATCAGTTCGACGGAGAAGGAGGTGACCCCGGCTTGCGCGATTTCCTGCACGATTTCAGCCGAGCCCATGGGCCGCAGGAATCCGATGAGAGCCTGGCCGCGGCGGAGGAGCGGAAGATCAGCCTTACCCGTAACATCGTTGGAACCGTAGCAAAGGACTTGCACGATGATGTCCGAAGCGCTGAATACGGCGGCGCGATCGGGCAGAATCTTGGCGCCCTTTTCGACATAGAGAGCGTCGGGATAGCCGGCGGCTTCTCCGGCACCTGATTCGATTACGACTTCCAGCCCCGCTTTGGCGAGATTCGGAATCACCACGGGAACCAAAGCCACACGACGCTCGCCCGGATAACTTTCTTTTGGCACTCCAACAATCACGCAGCTTTGATCCTTTCGATTGAGAAACAGTAACAGATCAGCAAAGACCTGAGAAGATGGAGGCGAAATCGATTCGACCACTAAGGACACTAAGGAGTACGAAGGAAACCTTTTTAGGGTTGTTTTGGAAATGTAGTGCGGGGATGTTAAGTTAACGACTCAGCGCGACGACTCAGATCGGCCCAGCGAGCGACCCACGTGACTTCTGAACTCCGAGAATGGCTAAACCTCATCATCCGGTGGTTCCACGTGTTCGCGGGAATTATGTGGGTCGGGCAGACTTATTACTTCACGTGGCTCGATGGACAATTCGGAAAGCTGGGGAAGGAAGCGAAACCGGGAGCGCCCTCGCAAGTTTGGATGGTGCACAGCGGCGGCTTCTACACGGTAGAAAAGAAAAGTTCGCTGAGCGTCGGAGCAGAGCAGGTGCGGTGGTTCCGGTGGGAAGCGCTGATGACGTGGTTGAGCGGCGTCGCGCTGCTTTACTTAGTCTATTACTCGAGCAGCGGACTGATTGACCCGGACGTTGCGGATATTTCTCAGGGACGCGGGATCGCCATTGGCCTTGCCGTTCTAGCTGGCGGATGGCTGATTTACGATCTGGCGCTGAGGTCGCCGCTCGGTAAATCGGAAGCTGGATTCGCGGTATTTGCCGTGATCATGATCGCTGCCGTCTCGTGGGGATTGTTTCATGTATTCAGCGGGCGGGCTGCCTACATTCACGTAGGCGCGATGATGGGGACGATCATGACGTTGAACGTATGGATGCGGATTCTTCCGGCGCAACGCAAGATGATCGCAGCCGCCGCGGCTGGCGATAAGTTTGACGCATCGCTGGGCGCTCAGGCCAAACTGCGATCGAAGCAGAACACCTTCATGGCCGTGCCGGTGGTCTTCATTATGATCAGCAATCATTTTCCAGTGGCGACTTACGGGAATACGCATAATTGGGCGGTGCTGGTCGCGCTGGTTGCGGGCGGGTTCGTGGCTGCAGCGATTATCCGCAAGGCTTGAGGTTTCTGGCGGCGATAACTGGTTGCGACAAACACATGAGTGAACTCGACTACGCTGCGATGCTGGTGGTGGCGATTGCCGAAGCGCGTAAGGGGCTGGCGGAGGGAGGAATCCCGATTGGCGCTGCGATTTTCGACGCGAGTGCGAAGCTGATTGGCGCCGGGCACAACCGGCGAGTGCAGAACGGCGATCCTTCATTGCACGGCGAAACCGACGCGTTCCGCAACGCGGGACGGCAACGCAGCTATCGCAAGTTGATCATGGTCACGACTCTCGCGCCGTGCTGGTACTGCAGTGGACTAGTGCGGCAGTTTGGCTTTGGCACGCTGGTAGTCGGTGAAAGTCGAAATTTTTTGGGCGGGCTGGATTGGCTCCGCTCACTGGGCGTGCATGTGGTGGATCTCGATTCCAAGGAGTGCGCGGATCTGCTGGGTGGCTACATTCGTGCCAATCCCGAAGTGTGGCACGAGGACATCGGAGAAGAGTAGGCGGATATGAAATTGGACAAGCCGTTATTGAAGTCGCTGCCGAAGGTGCTGTTGCACGAGCACCTGGACGGCGTGGTTCGGCCGAAGACAGTTATCGATCTAGCACGCGAGGCGAAATACACGGAGCTTCCCACTGAAGATCCGGACGCGCTGGCGGAATGGTTTTTCCGGGGTGCCAACCAGGGAAGTCTGGCCAAGTATCTCGAAGGTTTTGCTCACACGATCGCGGTAATGCAAACGGAAGAAGCGCTGGAACGCGTGGCTTACGAACAGGTCGAGGATCTCAGCCAGGATAGCGTCGTTTACTTTGAGACCCGGTTCGCGCCGCTATTCCATACCCGCAAGGGGTTGACCCACCAACAGATTGTTTCCGCCGTGCTGAAAGGTTTGGAACGCGGTCGCAAGGATTTTGGAGTGCGATCGGGACTGATTATTTGCGCCATGCGCAACATGAATGTGTCGCTCGAAATGGCGGAACTCGCGGTTGATTTTCGCGAGCGTGGGGTGGTGGGCTTCGATCTTGCGGGAGAAGAGGGTGGCTATCCTCCCAAGAAACACGTGGAAGCTTTTCACTACATTCAGCGGGAGAACTTCAACATCACCGTGCACGCGGGCGAGGGATACGGAAAGGAATCGATCTGGCAGGCGATTCAGTATTGCGGGGCGCACCGCATTGGACACGGAACAAGGCTGATTGACGACATTGCGGTGAAGGATGGGAAGGCAGTAAACCTGGGCGACCTGGCACAGTATGTTCTCGACAAACGAATCCCGCTGGAGATTTGCCTGCTGAGTAATGTACATACCGGCGCGACGCCGAGCCTGGCGGATCATCCTTTCAAGATTCTGTATCAGGAGAAATTTCGCGTGACCCTAAATACGGATAACCGGCTCATGAGCCACACCTCGATGACGCAGGAATTCGAAGCAGCCGCGGAGACGTTTGGCCTGACGATGGATGATTTCGAGAAGATCACAATCAATGCAATGAAGAGCGCTTTTTTGCCGTACGATCAGCGGATTGGATTCATCTACTCGATTATCAAGCCCGGCTATGCCGGTATCCGTAGGTCGGCGGGACTGCTGAGCTAGACGCAGATGTAGGTCGAGAAGTCATGCGCAATTTCCTTACAGGGTTCGTTCTCGGATTTGCTTTTCTCGTGCGTGTTTCGGGTCTGCTATGTGCGCAGACCGCGACACAGACTTCGCCGATTCGCGTCAAGGTTGTGGTGGTCACCATGTTCGAGCGCGGCGAAGACACTGGCGACGCACCCGGGGAATTTCAGCTTTGGGTGGAACGCGAGCATCTCGACCAGATTCTTCCGCTGCCTTCCGGCTATCACCACGTGCGCATGAACAAGGAGGGAGTGCTCGGCATGGTGACGGGAGTGGGGACGGCCAAGGCGGCAGCGTCGGTGATGGCACTGGGCCTTGATCCGCGCTTTGACTTGTCAAAGGCTTACTGGGTCGTCGCTGGTATTGGCGGCGGAGATCCGGCAGATGTCTCGCTTGGGTCGGCGGTTTGGGCGGATCACGTGATTGATGGGGACCTGGCGTTTGAGATTGATGCGCGTCAGATTCCTCAGAATTGGCCAACTGGATACTTGCCCCTGCGTAAGGGCACGCCCTACGAACAACCTGCCAGCGATGTTTATGGCGAAGCGTACACTCTGAATCCGGAGTTGGTGGGCTGGGCGTTTCGCCTGACACAAGATGTGCCGCTTGCGGATTCCGATTCGTTGCGCAAGTCGCGGGCGCGGTTTGCCGGATTTCTGAATGCGCTGAAACCGCCGTTCGTGGCCAGGGGCGATACAGTTTCGGCGGCTACGTTCTGGCATGGATCGAAGATGGATGAATGGGCGAATGCCTGGACTCGTTACTACACGGGCGGCAAAGGCAATTACATGGTCGCAGCCATGGAGGATTCGGGCACGTTGCAGGCGCTCACGTTCATCAGCCAGGCCGGGCGCGTTGACCTGCGGCGTGTACTGGTGTTGCGCGCGGTGAGCAATTATGACCGCGAAGCGCCGGGCGTGCCGGTGGCAGAGAGTTTGCAGGAGATGGTTTCCGGGAACTACTCGGCTTATCTGCCGGCGCTGGAAGCGGCGGAGACGGTGGGAGACAAGGTGGTGCGAGACATTGTGGAACATTGGGCGGAGCGGGAGTCCACTATCCCTCATGCGCCGTAGTCGAAGCCGGCGGGCCGATACGTCAAGTCGATAAAGCCGCCAAGGTCTCCGCCAGCACGAGAGTTCCTCTTGCGATATCTTCCGGTGATGCGTATTCGTCCGGGCGGTGGCTGTATCCGTTGCGGCATGGAATGAACAGCATGGCGACGGGAGCAATGCGCGACATGAAAAGTGAATCGTGATAGGCGCGGCTGACCATGGGAAGAAAATTCAATTGGTGCTTTCGGCAAGATTCGGAAAGGGCTTCAACGATTTCGGGAGCACTGGCCGCAGGGGCGTCGGCGTTCAGCAACTCAGTCTGGATCGTGACCTGGCGCCCGGCAGAAATCAGTTTGCTGGCTTGCTCCATGGATTGAATGACGGCGTCGCGGCGCTGAAGATCGGTATCCCGGATGTCGACGCTAAGATGAACGTGGCTGGGAATGCTATTGACGGCGCCAGGAAAGACTTCGCAGATTCCAACCGTGGCCACGGTGTCGACGCAACCGGTGGTGCGCGCGGCAGTTTCGATGGCTAAAATTAATTCGGCGGCCGCGCAAAGGGCGTCACGGCGATCGAGCATTAAAACCCCGCCGGCGTGGCCTCCGGCGCCTTCGAGAGTGATGCGGAAGCTTGCCGGGGCTGCGATCTGCGTGACCAAGCCCAGCGGAATTTTTTGCCGCTCGAGCAAGGGACCTTGCTCGATGTGGAGTTCGACAAACGCTTTGTAGTAGCCGTCCGGTAATTTGACCTGTTCGAGTTCGCCGAGCATCCCTGCTTCGCGGCGAACTTCTTCTACTGCCGCGCCGGCCTTGTCCGTTAATTTTCTCGCCGCATCGGGAGAAAGCGTGCCGGCAAGCATGCGGCTTCCCAGGCATCCGATTCCGAAGCGCGTAGGCTCCTCGGCAGTAAAAATCAGCACCTCAATCGAGTGCGCGGGGTGAAATCCCGATCGCTGAAGTGCGCGGATCGCTTCGAGGCCGCCCAGAACGCCGACTACGCCGTCATATTTTCCAGCGTTCGGAATCGCATCGATGTGGGAGCCGGTGCCGACGACCGGGGCGCTAGGATTCGAACCGTTCCACCGCGCGAAAGTGTTGCCAATCGCATCCTGGCGAAGCGCGAGACCTGCTTCCTCGCAGCGTGATTTCATCCACGCTCGCGCCTTGAGATCGCTGGGGGTGAAAACAATTCGGGTTACGACTGGCGGTTCGGCTTCGGAAATCGAGCCTAAGGCTTCAATTTCGGACAGGAGGCGATCTTGGTCGACTTCAATGGCGAGGTTCATGGTCGTGTTTCTGAACTACTTTTCTGCAAGCGGATGCCGGTTCCAATCTTTGTAGATGAGATATTTCGCCGGGACTTTGCCAATGGCTCCAAACCATTGCGGACACCATGGGCCCATCCAAATGAAATCGCCGGCGGTCACCGGATACCAGGAGTCGCCGAGCCGGTAAATGCCACCGCCCTCAAGCATGAGGAGTCCGTGTTCCATGACGTGCATCTCCACCATGCTGAGCGCGGCACCGGGCTGATAGACCATGGTGTTGACCGCGAAGTCGAACTTCATTTCGTCCGGTAGCAGGCATTTGACCTGCAGGCTGGGATCGTCGTTGAGAGAATGGGAAGGAATTGCGTCTTCGTTGGAAATGATCGGTTGCGGCGGCTTGATCGACGCTAACGTCTGATAGCGTTTTTCAATCACGGTGACGCGGCTGGTTTGCGACGCGGTCACTCGGTGAGCCGAGCCTTCGGGCAAGTATGCATAACCGCGAGCGCCGAGTTCGCTCGTCTTGTTTCTACCTTTCAGTTGCACGCTGCCCTCGATTACAAAAATGAAGCGCTGCGCGGAGCTGCTGCCCAGTTCGCCGCCCGCTTCGAACTCGGCGGTGTATTGCGTGAACTTGGCGCCCAGCGCGGGGCCGGCGTGCACGACGGCGGTGCATGCCTTCATCCCTGGCAAGGGGGTGCGGACGAAGGTGTCAGCAGTTAATAGCAGGTGGTTGGGCTGTTGCGAGCTTCGAGTGTGGCCAAGATTTTGCACGTCACGTCCTTTTCAAGAATTCGGATGAGGAAGCCAGACGGCGGAGCAGATGCACGCCGCAGTCGATTGCCTTCTCGACGTCCTCAAGAGCAACGGATTCGGCGGGGTCGTGGCTGATTCCGCCGGGCGTCCGCAAGAAGATCATCGCGGCGGGAACTTTTTCGGCGAGGATCATAGCATCGTGACCGGCGCCACTCGCCATGCGATGCGGTTCACATCCGGCCTGGCGGATCGCATCTTCGATATGGTTCACAAGGAATGGATCCATTGCAACGGCCTGCTGGTTCAGCAACACGTTTCGACGAACCCAGAGTCCGCGGCGCTCGGCTATCTCTTCGGATTTGCGAATGAGGTCGTCTACGGCGCGG
>Ga0209525_1000152_pt1 | contig 20280 bp, 19 predicted proteins | sample JacPin_JW_Ref_O1_FD_187958 | JGI IMG/M metagenome (GOLD analysis project Ga0209525, IMG submission 187958) | Forest soil microbial communities from Algoma, Ontario, Canada - Jack Pine, Ontario site 1_JW_Ref_O1 (SPAdes) (version 2) | ecosystem: Environmental > Terrestrial > Soil > Boreal... | reverse complement strand
GGGAGCGGGAGACTGGAAGCTGATGGGTGCGGTGGGCGCGTTTTTGGGTTGGCAAATGATGCTGGTGGTCTTGCTGTTCAGCATATTCATAGCGGGTTTCCTGGCGATGCTGGTGATGATGGGGACGGGAAAAGTGATCGCGACTTTCAAGAATATCTGGGTGTTAATCAAGGGTTTTGCGACGTTTGGGCTGCGGCCGAATCGGGAGATTTCGCTGGATAATCCGGCGCTGATGAAATTGCCATTCGGAGTGGCGGTAGCGGCGGCGACGGTGACGTGCTATTTGATCGTGCAATATCGCGTGTTTTGAAAGTAGTGACACTGACGAACGGCCGGGCGTGGCGATAAAGGAGTCGGTTCATGAATCGGAATCGGTTGCTGGTTGGAGTTTTCATAGCGCTGGTGCTGGCGTTCCTCACGAGCACGTTCGTGTACAAGAAGTTCCAACAGGCTTCGTTCGTGAAGCCGGCGGCAGTCAGCCAGACAATCGTGGTGGCCGCTGAACCGATGCCGCTGGGAACGAGGCTGGATGCGACGAAGTTACGGCAGATTCCATGGCCCGCCGGCGAGCCGGTACAGGGAATGTTCACGAAAACGGATGAATGTGTGAACCGGGCGCTGATCACCGCAGTTGCGGAGAATGAGCCGATCCTGGAGGCCAAGCTGGCGCCGGTTCAAGCAGGTGCGGGATTGCCGGCGACGATCCCGGAAGGGATGCGCGGACTCTCCGTGGCCGTGAATGAAGTAGTGGGAGTGGCCGGATTCGTAGGTCCGGGAACGATGGTGGACGTGCTGGCTACCGGAAAGCTACCGGGAAACGGCCAGGACAAAATCACGCGAACGATTCTGGAAAACGTGCGGGTGCTGGCGGCCGGACAGAAGATCGAACAGGACAAGGATGGGAAGCCGCAGACCGTTCCCGTCATCACGCTGCTGGTGACGCCGGAAGATGCAGCGAAGCTGACGATGGCGGCGACGGAAGGAAAAATTCAGCTCTCGCTGCGGAACACAATAGACATGAAGTCGCCGAACCCCGCTCCTGTGATGCAGGCGGCGTTGTTCGCGCCATCTGGTGGAGCCCCGGTCCATGCGGCGCCGAGGCCACATGCTGCGCCCGCGCCTCCGCCAACGTACACGGTGGAAGTGATCGTAGGAACGAAGCGGGAAACTAAGTCGTTTACAAATCCATGAAGCGCTGCAACGAAAAGAGCGTGGAGACAAGAATGCTCAAGCGATCGAATTCTGCAACCCGATGTTGTACCCGTGGGCTCGTCTGGCCGGCCGTGCTTGTGGTCGCTGCCACTGTCAGCAGCCAGGCCCAGCCGCCTGCGCGACAAGCTTCTGTTCCGCCCATGCCGGCGGCGCAGCAGGCGCAGCTAGGACAGACGAGCCCTCCAGCTTCAAGCGGTGGCACGGCAGCGCAAGCGGCGGTTCAGCCGGTGACGCAAGCGGTGCAGAATCCGCCTGCGAATTCGGAAGCGCCGACGCAACTCCACTTACTGGTGGGACGTTCGCTGGTGATATCATCGCCGAACCGAATCAAGCGAGTTTCATTGGCAGATCCTGCAATCGCCGAAGCGATCGTGGTGAGTCCGACGCAAGTGGTGGTGAACGGGAAGGCTCCGGGTGGGGTGTCGTTGCTGATCTGGGACGAAGCGGACCAGAGCCAGGCGTTCGAGGTGTCGGTTGATATTGATGTGCTGAGCTTGATTGAAAAGATTCACGAAGTGTTTCCGAACGAGCAGATTCAGGTGGAGACGTCAAAAGATGTGGTAATGCTTTCCGGGCACATATCCTCGCCTGCGGTTGCGGACAAGATTTTGGAGGTGGTGAAGAATTCGACGCCCAAGGTCACAAGTTTGATGCAAGTGCCTGCGGCGCCCCCGGGAGAAATTCTGCTGGAAGTGAAATTCGCGGAAGTGAACCGCACGTATGTAAGCCAGTTGGGTATCAACATTTTGAGCCTGCCGGGGGCAAAAAACATCGGCGTGATCGGCACGCAGCAATTTGCGCCGCCTCAGCTCATTTCCGGTGGGACCGCAAACTCCTCCGCCATCGGGTTGAGCGACTTGCTCAATATTTTCATTTTCCGGCCGGACATCAACCTGGCGGCAACAATCAAGGCGTTGCAAGAAAACAATGTTCTGGAGATCCTTGCTGAGCCGAACCTACTGACGGCATCTGGCAAGGATGCAAATTTCCTTGCGGGCGGCGAATTTCCATATCCAGTCCTGCAAGGGTCGAGCGGCGGCGGATTCGCGGGAATCACGATTCAGTTCAAGGAGTTCGGTGTACGCCTGAACTTCACCCCGACGCTGACGCCCGATGGACTGATTCACCTGCACGTGAAACCGGAAGTCAGCTCACTGGACTTTACCAATGCGCTGACGATTCAGGGATTCTTCATTCCGGCGCTGTCGACGCGACGAGTGGAGTCGGAGATGGATTTGCGGGATGGACAGAGCTTCGCGATCGCGGGCTTGCTGGATAATCGAGTGACGGAACAACTAGAAAAAATCCCGGGAATCGGCGACATTCCCATTTTGGGGAAGTTGTTTACAAGCCGGAACCTGAACAAGAGCAAGGACGAGTTGCTGGTGCTCGTGACACCCAGAATCGTGCGGCCGATGCAGTCCGGTGAGACACAGCCGAGCTTATACTACCCGAAGGCGTTTTTGAGTCCTACAGTGCCGCAACATTCTGAAGTGTCGCCGGGGACAGCGCCCGGACAACAACCGAGCCAAGCGCCGAAGTGAATAAAGCGAAATTGAAAGCGAAACAAAATTCATTCTTACCCGGATCTGAAGACAGGGCCGCAGCATGCTGACTGCAGGAATTGTAATCGGAGATTCGATGAGCGCCGGACCGCTGCTGGCGGCATTGCAGCAGACCGGACTCATAGGCGGTGTAAAACAGTGGCTGCTTGCCACGGACCGCCTGCCGGAGGGCGGCGAGCCAATCCCCGATGTGATCGTGCTGGATCTCGGACGAGATCCAGAGCCGTTTTTTGCCTTCGGAACTTATATTCGGCGATTGAAGCCGTCGGTGAGGGTGATCGCGTGCTCGTCCATTTTTCCGCCAAGCCATCAACTGTTGCTCGATGCGATGCGAAGCGGAGTGCAGGATTTCATTCCGAAGCCGGTGGAAGCGCTGGCATTAAAGGAAATTCTTGCGAGGCTCACTCACGAAGGAGTAACGCCGGAACGCCGTGGGAACGAGAAGTTGATATTTGTGATGGGTGCAAAGGGCGGGGTGGGGACGACTACGGTAGCGGTGAATTTGGGAGTTCAACTAGCAACGTACGCGCGGAAGAAAGTAGTTCTTCTCGACGTGGCGCGGCCGCTGGGGAATGTGCACTTGTTGCTCGATCTGCACCCTAGATTCACGATCCGGGATGCGGTGGATAGTCTGGACCGTCTGGATACGCACTTTTTTTCTGGGCTATTGACCGCGCACAAAACGAAGCTCGAGATTCTTGGAGGCGCGACGCAGGCAGAGGAATGGGAAAACATTCAGGTGGCGCCGATCGAGCGCGTGGTGAACGTTGCGCAGGCGAACTACGACGTGGTTCTGGCAGACATGGGATCTCAGTTTGGATCGGACTGGGGGCCGATGATGCAGTCGGCCCGCATGGTGCTGCTGGTAGCGGAGGCGAACGTGCCTTCGTTATGGACCCTGCAGCGGAGGATCACCGCGCTGGGGGGATTCGGAGTGGACCAGGACAGAATTCGAGTGGTGATCAATCGCTGGCACCGCGGAGACGAAGAGGCGCTCAAAACGATCGAGAAAGAGATCAAACGGCCGATATTCGCGTACCTTCCCAACGATTTTCGTAAGGCGAGCATGTCGGTCAATTTAGGGACTCCGCTGATGGAAAATCACAATAACACGCTGACAAACCGCTACCGCCAGCTGGCTTCCCAACTGACTGGGATGGATGCGGCGCCGGCCCAGAAGAAGAGCGGCCTGAGCAACTTTTTATTTCCAACAAAGAGGTAGAGCAGCATGCCACCAATGCCTATAACGACAGCTCGTACAGATTACTCCGCGGTAAAAACGGCGATTCATCGCAAGCTGATTCAAAAACTGAATCTCGACAAGCTCAGCGAAATCAAGCGCGAGGATGTGCGGCGCGAGGTGTCGCAGCTATTGGAGTCGCTGGTCGTAGGCGAGTCTGCGCCAATGAACCTGCAGGAGCGAGAGCGACTCTCGCAGGAAGTGCTGGACGAGGTATTCGGCCTGGGGCCACTGGAGCCATTGCTCGCTGATCCCACCGTGTCGGACATCTTGGTGAACACGTACAAGCGCATCTATATCGAGCGAAGAGGCATATTGGAAGCGACGCCAGTACAGTTCCGCGATGACGCGCACCTGATGAGCATTATCGACCGGATCGTATCGGCGATTGGGCGTCGTGTAGACGAATCGTCACCGATGGTTGATGCGCGATTAGCCGATGGATCGCGCGTGAACGCGATCATCCCGCCGCTATCGGTCGACGGTCCTTGCCTTTCGATCCGGCGATTCGGACACGACCGGCTAATGGCGGATGATCTTTTGCAAAACAAGACGCTGACACCGCCGATGCTTGAGCTGCTGCAGGGATGCGTTAAGGCGCGGCTGAACGTGCTGATTTCGGGAGGTACCGGAGCCGGTAAGACGACATTCTTGAACGCGCTGTCGTCGTACATCTCGAATCGCGAAAGAATCGTGACGATCGAGGACGCGGCGGAGTTGCAGTTGCATCAAGAGCACGTTGTGCGGCTTGAGACACGTCCACCGAATATCGAGGGCAAAGGAGCGGTTGCGCAAAGGCAATTGGTGATCAACTCTCTGCGCATGCGGCCCGACCGCATCATCGTGGGTGAGGTGCGCGGTGAGGAAGCTCTTGACATGCTGCAGGCGATGAACACGGGCCATGATGGATCGCTAACAACGATTCACGCGAATGCGCCGCGGGACGCTCTAAGCCGATTGGAGACGATGGTGGCGATGTCGAACTTGAATCTGCCAGACAGTGCAATTCGCCGGCAGATCGCGTCGGCAATTGATCTGGTCATACAGGTCAGCCGGATGAGCGATGGTACGCGTAAGGTAGTGAGCATAGCGGAGATCACTGGAATGGAAGGTGACATCGTCACGATGCAGGACATTTTCATTTTCCGAAAGCGCGGGATTCGGGAGAACGGGGAAGTGATCGGCGAATTTACCCCAACGGGGATTCGGCCGAAATTCAGCGAGAGGCTGGCAGTGACGGGAGTTCATCTGCCGATGTCTATGTTCGAGCCCCAGAAAGGATATTAGGTATATGGCGCCGCTGTTTGCAATCTTGACGTTTGTGATCGTCATTATCGTGTTCCTGGCGTTCTGGCTGTTCGCGTCGACGGACACCCAGCAGGAGCAGATCCGCCGTCGCATGGAATCGGTCCACAAAGCGGAGCGGCGTGGCGGGGAAATATCGCTGGGACTGAATCTGGTCCGCGACGAAATGTTAAGCGGCGTTCCCGCGATCCACCGGCTGATGATGCGATTCTCGTGGTCGAGCCGATTGAAGAATTTCATCGAACAATCAGGTATGCGGGCAAAACCCGGCAAAATCGTTCTGTTGAGTTGCGTGCTGGCCGTGGGAACCTATGTGGTCACTAGATTTTTTCACGTTCCCCTCTGGGGTTGTGTGGCCGCGGGCTTGGCCCTAGGATCTGTTCCATTCGCCGCAATTGCATTCAAGCGAAACCGACGCCTACGCCAATTTGAGGAACATTTTCCGGAAGCCCTCGACCTGTTGGGTCGCGCCGTTCGGGCGGGGCATGCGTTTACAACGGGGATGGAGATGATCGGCAAAGAATCACCGGAGCCTATTGGCGGCGAATTCAGGAAAACATTCGAGGAACAGAATTTCGGCCTGCCCATGCGCGACGCGCTTTTGAACATGACGGAACGGGTTCCGCTACTCGACGTCCGATTTTTTGTCACCGCGCTGCTGGTGCAGAAAGAGACCGGCGGAAATCTTGCGGAGATTCTGGACAATCTATCACGTGTGATTCGCGACCGTTTTCGCATTTATCGTGAAGTGCGCACCAAGACGGCGGCAGGAAGACTGTCAGCGATGATCCTAATCGCTTTGCCACCGGTGATGATGCTCGTTCTGAGCAATTTGAATCCGGGTTATATGCAGGTGCTGTTTGACGACCCGAAGGGGCCGACCGTTCTTGCGATCGCAGCAACTTTGCAGGTTATAGGATCGGCGATTATTTGGAAGATTATTCATATCGAAGTCTAAGGACGAATCGAATCGGCTTCTGAGCAAGGAGGCCCAAGATGTTGTGGGCGATAACAGGCATAACGTTTCTTGCGACGGTCGGCATCCTCGCCGCGTTGCTCTATGCCTTTTCGGCCGGTGAAACGGGAGTTGGGCGGCGCCTTTCGCGTGTATTAGATACAAGCGTTTCGACTCAGCAAGAAGATTTTTCGCAGAAGACCGCGGATCGCTTTCGAATATGGTTGGCCTCGATTGGTGGCCTCTTTCCTTCAAGTTCTGGCCAAGCCTCGCGGTCGCAGCTGATGATGATTCGAGCGGGCATTCGGCGGCCGGATGCGATGCTGGCGATGCGCGGTATGAAATTGCTGATGCCAGTGGCTTTTGTCGCGACGGCCGTTTTTTCTGGAATCTATAAGACGAATCCATTTTTTATTCTCATGATGGCGGCAGTCGGCGGCTACATGATTCCGGAGACGTGGCTGATGTGGCGGATTCGTTCGCGCCAGCACAAGCTGCGCCGCGGACTCGCTGACGGGCTCGACCTGCTCGTCATCTGCGTGGAAGCAGGCCTGGGACTGGACCAGGCACTTATGCGCGTATCTCAAGAACTAAAGGTAACGCACCCCGAACTGAGCGAAGAGCTACAACTCGTCAACATGGAGATGCGGGTTGGAAAAAGCCGTATGGAGGCGTTGCGCGGGCTAGCCAAGAGAACCGGATTGGACGACATTCAATCGCTGGTGGCCATGCTGGTGCAGACAGAACGATTCGGGACGAGCATTGCTCAGTCGTTGCGAGTGCACTCCGATGACCTGAGAACGAAGCGGCGCCAGAGAGCGGAGGAACTGAGTGCCAAGACAACCGTTAAGATGGTTCCACCACTAGTGTTTTTCATTTTTCCAGCTTTGATGGTGGTGATTCTGGGCCCAGCGGTGCTTACTTTGATGCGTACATTCGGTTCGACATTGGGTGGGCACTGAAAGCCGGTTAAAACATAGATTTTCTTGAGGGGTAGGCTGAGTAAGTCAAACTCTACTGGAGAAAACAATGGACAACGTAACCTTGATTCGAGTCGTGGCAGGCGCACTAGCGGTAGTCGTACTGTTCATTATCATTTGGCGCCGACGCCGGAAAATGATCGAGTAAGAAGGCGTTTGACCAGAATCCAAATACTGAGGGGCCGTGGAGTCGGGCGATGGCGAATAATCACGAGAGCCGTGCAATTTGTGTATACAACAAGACCAGGGAGACGTTCGTCGCGACCGAAGCAACCGTAGCGGACAGCTACGTGCGCCGGCTCGTCGGCCTGCTGGGGAAGACCAAGCGTTGGGCGCGTCTTGGCGTTGGCCTTTGGATCGTGCCTTCCCAGGGCGTGCATACCATTGGAATGATGTTTCCAATCGACTTGGTCTTCTTGAGCAAGGACAAGGAGGTAGTTCACTTGGAAGAGCACGTGCGGCCATTTCGCATCTCCGCTCTCTCCCTGCGCGCGATGAGCGTGCTGGAGCTTCCTCCCCACACGATTTATCGAACGGGTACAAAGGTAGGGGACCGGCTGGAGATCTCGAGGCTCAACGGGACGCACTAGGCGATACGAACCGGGTGGCATCTGGGAAACTTTGAAATGTTGACTTGGTCCGTGGCGGTCCAGGACGTGACCAGGGCCGGATCTGTATCGGCGCCGAGGCTATTAATCGTCGTCCCGCTGATCGCGGCATGCATTTTGATCGCGGTCTCGATCTCGTTTTTTGCACATCGAGGAAAGCTTCATATTCCCGGCTACGCCGGAATTGCGGCGCTGGGGTTTATCCTCTCGCTCGTATTTGGGAGATTTGCGGGAGCTCGCTCTATCGCCGGAACCACGCTCGGTGTGCTCTTCTCGATTCTGTGCTTTCTGCTCCTGGCTGTGGTTGTTGGCTCGATCGTCGCGCTTTTTTTTTACCGGCATTCCTCTAGGGCTTAGGTCTTCTCGGACTAGCACGTGTACCCAAATTAATCGATGACACGCTCTACCAAGGTGCCGGTTCCCGGATTTACTCTTTTCTTCCTTGGGATTGCTTTTGTCCTCGCCTGTATGACTCTCTTCTACTTGCTAAATAGTGGCTGGCGGCCGCACCTTGGTATACCGCACTTCTCACTGGGACCACATCAATCCGGTAAGGCTAGGCTTAGTGTCAAGGTCTGGGTCAACAAGTCGAACGGCATCTATTATTGTCCTGATAGTCCGATTTATGGCCATACCGACCCTGGAGCTTACATGGCGCAGGGGGAAGCCCTACAGACCGGATATAGCCCCGCCTTGGGCGAGCCTTGCGAATAAGGAGTCTCCAACATCGCGGCGTTGCTCGGGACAAAAACTACCAATTTGTCGTTCAAGTTAAGCGGGCGAGCGTTCAAGAACCGCGCTAGGGATTTCTCCATTCCCAGCCCATGTTGTCATCTGTGATGATGAGGCGCCGCCCGAGCCTTGCACTAAGTGATCTGGAAGTTTCTAAGGACTGAGATTCTGTCGACTTGTCCAGAGCCTTTGCCAGCGCCGCATACCTGGTCAATGTTTCGTCGGATTTTGCATTGACCGGATCAAGCACGAGTTGGTTGTCGATTCTGTACTGCCGCAAGATCGAGATCCAGCGGGCTTCGTTGAAGTCAATCGGAGAATCACTCACCGCCAGAAAGTTGACTACACGCAGACCATACGGGAAAACGCGCAGGCCCGTCGCCACTACATCGTCAGAACCGGTCGTGTTGTAGTAGAACACCCCACCCGCGTTGAGGTGTTGCCGGACGATCTTCAGAAAATCGGTGGAAAGCAGGTCGGACGAGTGATCACGCCAGTAAAAACTGGTGTTCATCACGATCGCGTCGTAGTGCGCCTCAGGGTGAGCGAGCAGCCAACGCCTTCCATCATCCAAGTAGATATGAACCCGGGAGTTTCGAAGGAGTGAGGCCACGCAGGAATACTTAGAAATCAGTTGGAGATAACCCGGGTTGATTTCGACAATGTCGAGCGATTCTGCCTGAGGATGATTGGCTAGGATTTGCGCCCAGGAGCCTGACGAAAGCCCAATCATCAGAATGCGCTTGGGCGCGGGATGGAACAGACTTAAAGCGTAGGCCCGGACGACGAGATTGACGTCATGGATAGGGTCGACGTTGAAAAACCCGTCATACACGCCATTTCCGTAAACAGCGGCCTCACTCGTAACCGCGATGACGCCGTTCCGATTTTCGACGACGTGAGCAAAAGGGCCACTTGCTCGGGCTTGCGGACCAAAAATTAGTCTTTCGTATAGATTCGAATAGGACGGCAACGCCGCCAGCACGAGGGCGAACGATACAAGCATCATCGCGAGCGCCCAGCTTGTCGGGATTCCGAGTTTTCCCCGGCTCCAGAGAAGAACAAGCGTGCCGGTGATCACGGCAGCGATGCCCAGATGTTCGGATACTTGCTTCAATCCGAAGCGGTGCATCCAGAAGAATCCGATGGCTAGGCTGCCGAGCGCAGAACCGAAAATATTCGAGGTGTATGTCCAGCTCACGCCTCGTCCCGCATGCGAGCTCGCCGACACGCCCAACTGGCAGAGGAGGGGGAGAACCGAGCCGATCAGTGCGGCAACTACAAAGAATGCGGGCGTTGCCACGAGAAACGGAATGTTGTTCCATTGAAGCAAAGCGACCAGAGGAGGCAAATATACGGATAGAGCGCCTGCCGCGAGCAGTAAACTACCCACGATTCGCGTCACCTCCTCCGGGCTTTTTTGCTCGGTGAGTTTTTCAGAAATGTAGGAGCCAGCTGCGATGCCCGCCAGATAAATTGAGAGCAGGAGGGCGAAAGTGGGAGCACGGTCCTTCGAGGCCAAAGCGAAGACTCGAAACCAGGCGATTTCAAAGCCCAGAGCAATGAAGCCAGAAATCCCGGCGATCACCATAGCCAGTCCCAAAGGGAATTTCGACTCTCGTTTCGGCGGCGACGGTGTATGCGCCGGCGCTTGAGCGGTTTTCCTCGTTTGATAGCGACCCAACAGGATGGCTGCCAAGCCAACTAGGGCGTTCATGCCTGCTGCAAGTCCGATCGAACCGGACTGGCCGAAATCACGAAGCAGGAACGTAGCGCAGAGATAGCAGGCCACGGCTGATCCGAAAGTATTTACAAAGTACAGCATGGAGACCGAAAAACCCACGCGACCGGAACGGTTGACAAAGCGTTGCACGAGCAAGGGCAGTGTTGCTCCCATCAGCATGGTCGGAAAAAGCAAGAGTAGAAGACCGAAAAGGACTACAGAGGACAAGTTGGCACCAGCGCTGAACGTGGCGGCCCAGTGAAATAAGCGTAGCGACATTAGACCGAAGAGTGCAACGCCCAGTTCCGATACTCCAAACAAAACAATCGCCCGCTCCGGAAACCGATCCGATGCCCAGCCACCCAAAAGGCTACCCAGACCCAAACCGAGCATGAATGCACTCACGATGACGGCAACCGATTCAGCGTTGACCCCGTAGATCGAGAACAAGACGCGTTGCCAAACAACCTGATAAATGAGAGCCGGCATTCCGGAACAAAAAAACAACGCGCTGAGCAGGAGGCCTTCAGATTGCCGCGACGATTTCTTAAAGCTAGATAAACCGGCAAGAAAGATGAATAAGTCGTAGAAGAGAAAAGCAAGGACTGGAAGGCTAAACATGGCTCATAGGGATCGTAACAATGGAATGGTAATGAACTAGTTCAAGTGATCGCGTTCGGTGTCCGAACAGTTATGTTCGGTGTCTCGACGTCGATCGGTGACCAATACGGGGTAGGAATAACGGACCGGAGAGTCGATCCATTTGAATCCGTGCCTGCGCCCCGACGCGATTTGGAAGATGCGTTTAGATGCTCTGAGCTGACGCCCCGGCTTGGGCTACCCGATTTCGATTCTCAGGTTGCGTCCTTGAGTCCGGTGGGTGCGACAATCGCGAGCTGATCCAGCACCTTGCGATAACGGCACAATTGTTGACTGGGGTCGAAGACTTGGTCGATTTTGTCCGTTCAAAGGCGCAAGAGCCAGATGCATATGTCCGCCGTGACCAACTTCCCCAGGGCTTCGGCGTCGTTAGCATCGTTTCAGGGAAAGGGCCCTGGATGGCTTTCGAGTCATCGCGGAGCACGGCCGAGGGTATACGAAATAGTCTCGCTCAGCGAATACGGGAGAAGAATGACCGTCTTCCCGTGTATTGCGGATACCGAACGAGCCCATTTGGCTTCTCATCTACAGCTGTCTGGAGGTTTCGAGAGGTGTCCCGATACCAGAGGGCGAGCTGATATTTCCGTTCACCTTTGAACGCGTACTATTTCTGTCGTGCTTGGATAATCGCGTCAAGGAGATTGTGAACTCGGAGTCTCTGTGAGAGACGCCCTCAGACAACTGGTGGATCTCAGCGCGTCTCCCTATGGGCGCAGAGGTCGTAAGCGAGAATCTTAGCAGCGGTAGGTTACGTTCGGAAATCGAAGCTTTGGACCTCTCTGCGAGGCCGTGCGTTCCATTCCAATTTAGGATCCGGTCTCGAACAACTGTGAGAACAACTTGACTCGCGCAGTGAGAGCGGATCTTGGGAATGGATGAGTCGAACCAAATCCTGTGGCTTCAATGGTGAGCGACCCGAGACATAGGTAACAGATTGAACCGGACACATAGGTTACGCTTTTTCTCCTTTTGGGGAGGAAGCGATGCCTTGGAAGGAGTGTTCGGTCATGGGTGAAAGGCTGCAGTTTGTCGCTCGCCGGCTAGCTGGCGAGCCGATGGCGGAACTCTGCAGAGAGTCCGGCATCTCCCGCAAGACCGGCTACAAGATTTTCGATCGCTATCAGGAATGCGGTGTACAAGGCCTAACCGACCGAAGCCGCCGCCCTTATCGCTATGCCCATCAGCTTCCTTTCCAGGTGGAGAACTACATTCTGAACGTGAAGCGCGAGCACGCCAGTTGGGGCGCGCGGAAGATTCGAGAGCGCCTGATCCGGAGATTTTCGGGAATTAAAATTTCAGCGAAAAGCACCATTCACGCGTTGCTCGATCGCCATGGTCTAGTTGCGCGCCGCGGTCGTCTGCGTCGTCGTGCCCAAGGAACTCCTCTCTCCCTGGGCCAGCGCCCCAATGAACTGTGGTGCACCGACTACAAGGGCGAGTTCTTGCTGGGGAATCGCCAGTATTGCTACCCGCTGACCGTCACGGACCATGCCAGCCGTTTTCTCCTCACCTGTGAGGCTCTTTCTTCTACCAGGGAAGACTATGCTTTCACCGTGTTTGAAAGGCTTTTTCGAGAGCGCGGCCTTCCATCCAACATCCGCAGCGATAACGGTGTTCCCTTCGCTTCTGCTCACGCTTTATTCAATTTGAGCAAACTCGCGGTCTGGTGGCTCCGCCTGGGGATTGGCATTGAACGGATCAAGCCTGGCCATCCTCAGCAAAACGGTCGTCACGAGCGCATGCATCTCACTTTGAAGAAAGAAGCCACCAAGCCCGCTGCCGCAAACTTCCTTCAGCAGCAAGCCCGCTTCGACGATTTTATCGAGGTCTTCAACAACGAACGTCCCCATGAAGCCCTGAACATGAAATGTCCGGCTGAGGTCTATCAGCATTCGACGCGTGCCTACCAGGGGCTGCCCGATATCGACTATCCCTTTCACGACAAAATCATTGTGGTCACGAATTGCGGACGCATCTGCCTCGGCCACAAGAAAATTAATTTCAGCACGGTCTTCGCTGGTCAGACCGTGGGCATAAAAGAAGTCCACGACGACATCTGGCTGGTCAGTTTTATGGATTATGATCTGGGATACTTCGATCTGGAGACTCGAGTGCTGGAACCGCTCGAAAACCCGTTCGGTCCAAAGTTGTTACCCATGTAGCCGGTACATTCTGTAACCCATGTCTCCGGGTTGGACCTGGGTTGGTTGGTGGGCCCGCTAGGATTCGAACCTAGGACCAACGGATTATGAGTACGAGGTTCGCCGGTCGGCAAACTGTCGCTAACTCCTGCGGAATCCGCACAACCTCTTAGATCGCAACCCGTCGCGCGAAACTTCCAACTTGGTCTAGGTTTGCGTACGTTTGTGTTCTTGTGTCTCCTTTAACTTGAGAACAACTTGAGTGCTCTCGAAGCGCTCGTTGTTTCTTGCCCCTGGTCACAGAGCCTTCAAGAAAAACGTATACCTTAAGTAATTCCCAGTATTGACAGGACTACTAGCCTGACTTTATAGATATGCAACAGGGAGTTACTCCGGCGATAATTAGCTCCTCGATTTCTCTCTCGTTGCCCGCCGGATAGCTTACAACCCTACGAACCCGCGAGTGCTGTTTCTTCCCAAAGCGCTCGTGTGTCTTTGCGCATCCTTCGGATGCCAACGCAGTAGGTGTGTGTCCTCGTAACGCAAACTGGTGCCACCCCACAGGTAAGTGTGTCCACGGAGTTGTGCGCCTTACGACCTCATCGATTCACCAACTTAGAGGAGAGGAGGAGTGAGGCATGAGAATACGAGTGTTTGTCGCCTCGATCATTATCTGTTTTGCATTCGCGCTGGCAGCGTCCATAGGTTCGCAGAATGTGTTGTCACAAAATCCCCCGCCACCGGCTGTCAACGTGCCAGCCGGTTTTCGCATTCCCGCGCAGGACTTGCCCTGCATTTTGCCGGGCAATCGCCTGAATCTGCAATGTATCATCAAAAATGATCCCGACTTCATCCGCATTCGCGCCGAGGAAGCAGCTCTGGAAGCTCAGGCCTTGGCTGCGGCGCAATCCGGAACCCTCGATCCATTCCATCAGGTCGAGACTCTCGGTCAACTCGAGATTTTTGACCCCAACTTGTCAGTGAACAGTAATTTGGCTTGCAGTTACTGCCACGATCCCGCCGCTGGATATGGCAATGGCGCCTCGATTCTCAGCGTGTTCACTGGCGGATCGAATCCCGGTTCTGTGCCCATTAACGTGGCGCATGCTTATCCCAACAATCGCATCGCCAAGCGCAATCCACAAAGTTATGTGTACTCGCCGTATTTCCCACCGCTCCAGTACAACACTACCCAGGGTGACTTCTACGGCGGAAATTTCTGGGATGCACGCGCTACCGGTTTCCGTTTGCAGAACTCTGCCGCGGAACAAGGCCAGGATCCTCCCGTCGACCCGGAAGAGATGGCCAATCCGGATACGGCGTGCGTCGTCTGGAAGTTGTCGCTCAGCAAATACAAGTCCTTTTTCGAGCAGGTCTGGGGCGCTGGTTCACTGGATATCGCGTTTCCTTCCGACGTCAAGACGGTGTGCGGCACTCCGAAAGGCGCTGCTATCTTCGGCACCAACGCCACTCCGTTGGCCCTAAGTCCTTCTGACCGCACTCGCGCCAACCAGGCCTTCGACGAATTCGGCCAAGCGATCGCCTCCTACGAAATCTCGTCGAGCGTTAGCCCGTTCACCTCGAAATTCGACGCCTTTCTTGCTGGCAACGCCACTTTGACCGCGCAAGAAATGACCGGTTACGACCTTTTCCGCGGCAAAGCGCAATGCAACACCTGCCATCTAGACGGAAGATCGAACACGGCCAAGGGAACAGACAGTGGTGTGGCCACTAGCGTCGCCCCGTTGTTCACTGACTTCACCTACAACAATCTCGGCCTTCCGAGAAACGTCATTCTCCCGTGGTATTCGGAAGACACCCCGGATCAATTTGGTTTCACAGGGAACCCTCTTGGGCCGGGCTTCACCGACGAAGGTGTAGGCCTTTTCCTCGATGGCTTCTACGGACCTCCTCCCAATCTCAGTTGGGGACAATTTCTGCCTTTCTTCGAAGGCAAGTTCCAGACCTCCACAATTCGCAATGCAGGAAAGGTGCCTTATCCGGGTTTTGTGAAGGCCTACATGCACAACGGCTATTTGCTCAGTCTCAAGGAGGTAGTCCACTTCTACAACACTCGGGATGTCTTCCCTCAACCGGTGCTTTCCGGGCACTGCCCCGCGGGAACGATCGAGAAAGTCACCTGCTGGCCGATGCCGGAAGATCCTAACAATGAGAACATGACCATCGGCCGTCTTGGCTTAACCCCCGCTGAGGAAAACGACCTCGTGGCATTCCTCGAGACACTCACGGACGGATTCGTCAAACCGTCCGCGACTTCGGCCAGCTCGCCGGCTAGCTTGGTGAGGAAACCTGCCACAGCTCCAAAGCGCTAGCGATGTTGCGGAAGGCGATTTCGGGGCGGATCTGTCGTCCGGACAGTCTGCCCCGCCTTCCCGCAATAACGCTGAATCTGAATTGGAATCGGAGGCACGCTCATGAGGAGACTGATTTTGGCTCTCGCGTTAATCGTGCCGTTCGCGTGTTTGACCCTATCGCTTTTTTCGGCTGCCAGCGCGATCGCCGCGGCGCCCACGCATAACGTCGCACAAATCACGGCGGGTCCTGAACTCGAGAGCACGAATGAGAGCATGACGATTATTCGCTGGACTACGAAACATTCCGGAGGCAGCGACCTGCATTACGGCATCGTGCACTATGGCACCGACGCCAAGAACTTGTCTGAGCTCGCTAAGTCTCCCAATCGCCGCAACCCTTCCCGGCCTGACATGATTTTCAGGGTGCGTATTGCCGGACTCAAGCCACAAACCACCTACTACTACACCGTCGAATCAACGAGCGCGACTGGTGTGAACGACGGAGTATCCAGCCCCATAAGAACATTCAAAACCAGATAGCGCTGCGCGGCTGCGCAAACTCGTTAATCGCGTCGCAGCGCGAATACGGCCTGGACCACTCGGAAATAACCCATTCCATGTCCGCAAAACCCAGACTTGCAGATAAGTGTCGCGAACAGGGATTATCACTACCTATCTCAGAAACGAGACGGTTGTCAGTTGACGAACTCTGGACGATCTGCCGTTGTTGAGGACACCGACTGGGCCGGCTGGCACGCGGGCTCCGCGGCGTCCTGGAACTTCTGCAGTTTCCGCACTGCGTCAGTCCTGCTCGCTGACGATGTTGTAGCGATCAAACACGCTCCGAGCCTTGTGTCCGGAGATTCTCATCCCAACCCCTCCTGAACGCCCGAGCGGATAAGAGCTCGGACGGCCGACCGCCGAAGGTCACGAAATAATCGCCCGGATAGTCCGCTTTTGGCAGAGGCGCTGTCCCAGACCTTCCTGAAGTCCGCCGATTGGAAGCCAACTCGGGAGCGGATTTTCCTTCGTCTTGATGATACGCAAGAACACGAGGGGACAGTCGGGGATGGTGGTGTTGCGCAGATGCAGCTGTGACTTCAGACTTCCGAGCAGCATCGCGTACGGGCAGTTCTGGCACACCGGGGATAGATGTCGAGAGCATTATCACCAGCCATCCGGATGTTTCTGTTTCGCCCGCTTCGAGTTCTAGGACGCCAACACAGTTGTGGCGACGATGCCAGCAACTGTAGTTCCACCACGATTCATCCGAGCCATTGAGGGTTTTGGTAGGTTCCGTCGAAGGTGTGGGAGGTCTTGTACAGCTCATATTTCCCGGACTGTGCTGCCTGCGCGGTCTTTGCGAGTAACGCCGCAACTTCATTTGAATCCATCGGCCGGAACGATCTCGCCGCGGCCAAGGCTTGGTTGAGTATCTGCATCGAGTCGCATCCTGTGATCACAACGCTTGTGGGCAGATTCATTGCGTAGTGCAGACATTCGACTGGAGTCACCGTCTTGCTTTCCAGGATAATGTGGTCGCCCATCGGCTTCATGCCGAGCACACCGATGTCGTTCTTCACGAGCATCGGCAAGACTTTCTTTTCGAAGCTGTCATAGTGTGCGTCCATTACGTTAAGGGGCATTTGAACGGCATCGAATATAAAATCGTGCTTTGTAGCGGTGGCCAACATTTTCAAATGGATGTCTGGGCTTTTGTGCCCTGTGAATCCGATAAAACGGATCTTGCCTGCCTTCTTAGCTTTTAGCACGGCCTCCATCGCTCCGCCTTTGGCAAAAATGCGATCCGGATCGGTGTCGCGAATCACTTCGTGAAACTGGAGGAGATCGATCCGGTCGGTCTGAAGGCGGCGGAGGGACTCACTGATTTGGCTCGTCGCGGCAGCGTTACTACGTCCATCGACCTTGGACATTAGAAAGGCCTTTTCGCGATAACCGTCGCGGAGCGCGATACCCATGCGAACTTCACTCTCTCCGCCATTATAGTCCCAGCAGTTATCGAGAAAATTGATTCCTTCATCAAGACCCGTGCGGATGATGCGGATGCTTTCCTGAGGATCTGCCTGGTTGCCGAGATGATAGCCACCGAGCCCGACGAGAGAAACTTTCTCTCTACTGCGGCCCAGCGTTCGATAAGGAATGCCTTTGGGGGATTCTGATGACGGTGCCTGCCGGTCGGCGTGCGCCGTCAAATAGGCTGCGACAGCGAACCCGAGAAACCCACGCCGCGAAATGCTGGCTCCTGCGATGTCGGGCGTTCGAGAAACCGACGTTAGATACGGATGATGTACATCCTCCTGGCTATGTTGATCGTTCTTGTCGTTCATGGCGTACCTTTTCCCCCGCGTGGTTTATGTTCACCAAGGACTCGTCCGATGATCGGGGATCAATTCAATCACCCTTCCAATGAATCCGTTGTTAGCTCGGGATTCGACTTTGGCAACCTACGAATTTCAAGGTGCAGCGGCGCCGGTCAGAATTCGCTCCAAAATATTTACCTCGAACGGCTCCTGGACTAGCTCCCCGATAGCTTTCTCCAAGTGCTCAAAGTGAGGACTGGCTGCGTGTTGATCGAGCGCCGCTTGACTTTCCCAGATTTCGTAGAAATAGAAGCGCCCCTTCGAGTTTGACTCATACAGTTCATACAATTTACACCCCGATTCGGCGCGAGTAGGAGCTAACATGCCCTGCAGCAGTGCTCTGAGCTGGTCTTCTTTGTCTTTACGCGCCAAGGATCTTGCAATCACACGTACCTCAGCCATAGTTGTTCCACTCGTCCTTTCTTATTCGCTTTGCCGCCACGATGGGCTCCTACTTTAAAGCCGGATCAATCAACGTCAGCTCCGTTGCCGGATCAAAACGCTTTTGCATAGCTGCTGGGTCGACTGTAACCATGACCTCCAGCGTCGGTGATACATACGCCTCAAGAACATGACCGCCCTGCGTTGTTCCGACTGGACCCGCTACCACCATGTGAGTGTGGACTACGGGCTTTCCTTTATAGAGCGCGATGTCGCCGCTCATTCCAATCACTTCGTGCTGGCCTTGGATAGGAATCTTCTTGTACATTTTGCGTTGGGGATCGAACCAGCCCAACGTGGCTCCATCGAGTGCTCCAATAGCGGTGAAATGTGCACTCGTAACGTGATACTTCTCAGCAAATTCCAGCAGTCCGGAAAAAGCCTCGTCTCCCTGGTAGAAGATAACCGCGTATTGTTTCGTCGGGTCCCCGGGGTTCAGCAATTGAACCTGCATCTTGGGCGCTTTGCCCCTCGGAGCGGCTTCCGACGGGGAGACATATTCGCTTCCCGTCTCCTGCGACTGCGCTACCAAGCCGGCGATCCCAATCAATACCAATATGCAAGCCAGTCGTTGTATTTTGATCATTGCCTTGGTCTCCTAATGTTCCAGAATCCTTGCAAATGGCCTTTCTCGCTTAGCCTCGCCGCTAAAGCGCTGTCTAATTCCGCTAACCTTCAGTAGAACCGTTTTCACGCTTCCCTACGGGCGGATGCGGAGGGGACAAATTTCATTTCAACTAGACCTAACTTTTCGCTGAAGCGACTCGAGTCGCCCATTGTCCCCGGAACCCAAATGAGCTTGCTTTTCCATCTCCAGAATCACTGCCGAAAAATCTTGCTCCTGTCCTTGGGCCGATTGTGCCGCATTGACCTCGAAAGCCGCTCGTGTCGCGGGCATCTCCGCGCCGACCGCGGCTGCGAGGTTGAGAATCAGCCCAAAATCTTTGTTCATGAGCCGCAGGGGAAACTGCGGGCTGTAGTCTCTCTTTATCGCTTTTTCCAGTTTGCCTACATGTGCAGGAGCGACCACCGCAGTTTCTGAAAGAACGCTCAGCAAGCGGTTGCGATCAAGCCCAGACTTCTCACCGAGCGCAACGGCCTCGGCAATCGCCTGCATTCCGATTCCCAACAGGCTGTTCACGACAAGCTTCATGGTCGCTCCGGACCCGCTCGACCCCAGATAAAAATATTTTCGGGCGATCACTCTAAAAATCGACTCGGCGGCGGTGAAACATCCCTGATCTCCGCCCCCGAACAGGATCAGTGCTCCCTGTTCGGCGGCCGGTGTACTCCCCGATATGGTTACGTCGAGGATGTCAACTCCACGCTCGGAGCCTAGTCTCGAGAGTTCCTGCGAGGTCTTCGGATACACCGTGCTCATGTCGATGACCAGCGACCCGCGATGCGCATTGGCGAAGGCGCCGTCTAATCCTTTATAAATGTTCAGAACAGCTTCATCGCTCGGAAGACACGACAACATGACGTCGCAACTGGACGAAAGTTCCGCAACGCTTTCCGCGACCGTGCCGCCAAATCGAATTAGCTCCTCGGCTTTGCTGCGGTCCCGGTCATAGGCAGTCAGCCTGAAGCCGGATTCAAGCAACCTCTGCGCAATCGGCCGGCCCATGTAGCCGACTCCTACAAATCCGAGTTTGTTTTTTTCTGATGTGATCGCATTCATGTGTGATTGTCCTTTCGTGAGCGTTGAGCGAGTTCCAATCCCTTGTTTTCACGGCTCCCCATCGCTCCGTGACTTTACATCATTGTTTCTGTTTCGAGCCTTGACCGCCGGCAGTACAGCGCTCTCAGCCGGACCACCCGCTCCCGCGGAGATCCTTCCAAGGACCGCCTTGTGCGTACCTTTCGGGATACAAGGCCTTTGAACGCGGGTCTTCTGCGGTGTCGAGCTGAAGCACCATCCACTTCGGATACGGAGTGCCCGGATCCGACGCCGCGTCCAGTTGTCGGACGTCCTCATCTGAGACCTGAAGGTCTACGGCGGCGATGTTATCTTCGAGTTGC
>Ga0209525_1000149_pt1 | contig 20474 bp, 18 predicted proteins | sample JacPin_JW_Ref_O1_FD_187958 | JGI IMG/M metagenome (GOLD analysis project Ga0209525, IMG submission 187958) | Forest soil microbial communities from Algoma, Ontario, Canada - Jack Pine, Ontario site 1_JW_Ref_O1 (SPAdes) (version 2) | ecosystem: Environmental > Terrestrial > Soil > Boreal... | reverse complement strand
ATCTAGCTCTTTGAGTACCCCACTTGAGCGCACTCCGCCGCCGACATAGCGCTCCACCAGCAGCTCGAACGTTCTACCCGACCCTGCGATCGGCAAAACCGCCGGATCGCCCTCCCGGGTTTGAAACTCGCGATCCTCATACCAGCCGGTCAACACGCGCTGGGCGCGCTGAATGAGAGAGCTCACACGGCGCGTCGATTCCTCATCAAGCGACTCGACAATGGACGCGACGATGTTGCGGGGCAGTCCCGTGATGATCGAGATGCGCGATGAGCTCACCAGCTCATTCTTCATCGCAAGCTGCCGGATCGCCGATTTCACGTATTCCTGCTCGACGAGCGCGTTGAGCTCACCCGCGCTGACTCCGAAGCGAATCAAGATTCGCGTCAACGGCGCAAGAATGCTGCGGCAAGAAGCAATCACTGAATTCTTGATACTCATCACTATTAAGATTAGCGTTTGCCCGGCAATGTATGATCTGTGGCGCGCTTCCGTTTGCGTCGGCGCCGCCCGACGAGGCATTCAATAATGCCCCGTTCGGTGCACATATTACCATCGACTGCCGGATAAATACAAAGTTCCGGCGATCACATCGTGACGCTCCACTCAGTCCACCCGGAACTACGTCCAGCGATGTGACTTCGCCCCCAGTTCCGATATTGATCGCTTTTTGTTGTGCGTCGTTTGATGCACATTACTCACCAAGCAAGGACGCTTTGAACTTGACTTCGCCCAGCAACGGTGCGTTCGGCGCATCGCTAGACGCGATAAGGGATTGTTGTCGCGGTGTTTTAACCAATAGGCGTACAAAATGTTTTCAAACCCGGCATCAAGTGTCCCCGTCTGGGACACCCAATGATGAAAACGAAGCGCGGCGGCTTTACGATGATCGAGCTCATCGTAACGATGAGCGTCGTGGCGATCTTGACCGCGATTGCAATACCGAGCTTTGTGGCGATTTCCCAAGGCGAGCGACGGATCGCCGAAGTCAATGACATGGTGCTCGCGCTTAACTACGCGCGCAGCGAGGCGGTCAAGCAAAATTCTCCCACGGGTGTGAGCGTCACCGCCAATGGCAGCTGGGCCGGCGGTTGGAATGTGTGCTGCTCCAGCACCGGCACCCCGGTCAATACGCTTCCGGCGATTGATTCCCGCTCAACCCTCTCCGCCAATCTTGCGGGCACGGCGCCGGTGGCCGTGACCTTCGACTCAAGCGGCGCGCAATTGCCCTCAACCGGCACCGTCCTCTTTACCTTCTGCGACTCGCGCGGAGCGGCATCGGCCACCGCGGTGGAGGTTAATCCGCGTGGGCACATTCAAAGCGGCGGAAAAGCCGGGTTTCGGGTCGATCAAGCCACCGCACTGGCCTGCCCATGAAGCGCACTCAGTCGGGTTTCTCCTTAATCGAGGTCCTGGTGGCCTTAATCATCCTGTCCGTCGGCATGCTGGGCATGAGCAAGATGATGATGGTCTCGATGAAATCGAACGGCAGCGCCTATTCGAATACACAGGCGATGTCCCTCGCAAACGCGATGCTCGAGCGCATCCGCGCGAATCGCGTGGTTGCGCTCGCCGGTGCGACAAGCAACTACTCTTTGCCGACGCTCACTAGCACGAGCACTTTCGGTGCGGGGCCCAATTGTCTGACCGCGGCCTGTTCGAGCGCAGCGATGGCCTCCTCCGATGTCGCCGGCTGGCTCGCGCTCTTGGCCTCGGCCAACGGGCTGCCGAGCGGCAAGGGCTCGATCACGTTCGGAAGCCTGAATAGCCAGACCAGTGTCGCCATCGTCGTTCAGTGGGACGACTCGGTGGCTCAGAACGCGCTCAAAGAAACTCTCAATCCCGCCGCCGTCACGCTGACCTCGGTACTATGAAACACCAACACGGATTCTCATTGGTGGAATTGATGATTGCCATTACCTTGAGCCTGTTGCTCTCGGGTGCGGCGATCTCCGCGTTTCTCACCGTCAGGAAAGTCAACGACACCACCTCCGGTGTGGCGAACTTGGCCGACTCAGGCCGCTTTGCCTTCGAGCAACTCGGCAGCGCGGTGCGCAGCGCCGGTTACCTGGCCTGCAGCGCGAGCACCGATGCGCGCAGCGATCTCTCAGCCGGCTTACCGGTGCTGGTTTCCGATGTCGGCGAACCCTTGGGCGGCTACGAATACATCGGCACCGGGGCTTCAGGAGCATTTGCGCTCGCGCCGCCCTACGCGCAAGCGAGTGCCAACAGCAAGTGGGCCGCCTCGCCCGCCTTGGGTGGCAATCTCGATGCGCTAATTTTCGCCGCCTCGGTTTCCGGCGGCACCGTGGGTAAGCCCATCTCCGGCTCTGACGTGCTGGTGACGCATGAAACGCCCGTTGGGACCCCGGCGCTGTATTTGACCGCCACGGCCTCGGTGGGCACGAGCACCTTGGCGACCACGCTCTCGAGCGCGGTCAATTCAGGCTTTGCCTCGATCATTGCCGCGGGTAAGACACCGCTCACCGTGGTATCGAATTGCCAGTCGGCGGAAGTCTTTGCGCTTGGGAACATCAGCGGCGGTACGCAGATTAGTTTAAGCACGTCGAACGCCACGCAACACTTGGTGACGGCATATGGCGCCGGCTCGCACGTCGCCCTGATCGACACCCGCGTGTTCTATGTCGGGGTGGGCTCCGATGGAGAGGGCGCTCTGTTCGTGTTCGATACCAACAGTTCCACCAGCTTCTCAGCGCCCGTGGAACTGGTGCCGGATGTGGAGAACATGCAGGTGCTCTACGGCATCGATACCACGGGCGCCAAGGCCGTGACTGAATATGTGACCGCGGACAAAGTGGCCACTTTGGGCATCACCGGGGACTTTAACTCCGTGATCGACGTGAAACTCTCCCTGCTCTTGGTAGGCCCCCTTGGCAGCGCTGTTGCGCCTTCCTCGGTCCCGAGTTTTTCGCTCTTGGGCACCGCGGTGACCGCACCGATTGATAGCAAGCTTCGCGCGGTTTTTACCACCACCTTCACGCTGCGCAACAACGCGGGTTGAACTGTATGAATAACAACTCTTCGGCTTGCCAATGCGCACCCACTCGCCAACGCGGGATGGTGCTCGTGACCGTGCTGCTGCTGCTCTTGATGGTGACCGTACTCGGGACCGCGGTGCTTCGAATGCAGACCGCGGAGCAGCGCATTTCGGTGAACGCCGGCAATCATTCGATCGCCACGGTGAATGCCGAAGCGACGCTGCGTTATGCAGAGTGTGGCCTTGAAGGCGGTTGCGCGGGCGCCGCCTGGACCGCGGCGGGTTTCCTTGAGAATGCCGCAGGTCTGTTCACGTTGAATCCAGTCACCGGCAGCACCGTGAATGCCCAGAGTCCCAACTCCGCTATGACGGCGGTCAAATGGTCAGCCCCCGCTGGTAACACCTTGAGCTATGCCGGACCGACGCTTCAAGCCGGCGCCACGCCGCAATATGCAATTGAGAAGCTTCCACCGGTGGTGGTGCCGGGCGATTCGATGAGCGCAGAGCAGTACAACGGCAGCGGCGGTGCCACCCCTTATCAAATTACCGCGTACGCCAATGGCGCGGATACCAATTCGCAGTCTGTGCTGCAAAGCACTTTTCGTCCTTAAATCGGAACCGAGATACTCACCGTGAAACACAGCTTATCCGCAAACCACTGGCGCCTCATCGGGCTTTTTGTGGGAATCCTGGCAGGCCTCGTGGGGGGTGGAGATGTCTCGTTGGCCACCACGCCACCCATTCCAATCTCCATTTATCAAGCGCCGCTCACGGTCGCGATCCCTTCGCACCCGCAGGTCGTGATCGCGGTCGGCAATTCCGAGTCAATGGATGGAAACCTAACGGGCGCCATCCTCACGGGTTCCGGGTCCCTGCCTTCCACGCTTTCAGAACTGCAAAGCACCGCAGTTCCCTCGCCCGCAATAGCCGTATCACCGGTCAATTTCCAAGTTCCCGCAGGTTTCACTCCACCGATCTCCGGCGGAGCCGTGGGTTCGATGCAGCCCTATACCGTGCAGGTGAATGGCAATTTCGCCGATAACTCGCCCTCTCGGATGAACCTGGCGAAGATCGGATTGATGACCGTCATTACCAATTTCGTCGCCAACACGGATTTTGCGTTGATCGACTACGCGACGGCCACGCCGACTTCGGCGCCGACCTGGGTGTACTACATGAGTCCGGTGGGCCAAAACTTCTCGGTGGCCGATACGGTGCCCGCAGGACAGCGCGGAGTTCCGAATCCCTGCTACCAGGTCCCTTTCACGAGCGATGCGATTAGCACGGCCTGTCTGTCGATGGCTGCCGTCATCAATGGGGGCGGCATCACGGCGCATCCGTGGCTGCTGGTCGGAGCAAGTTCGGATGATGCCGCGATCAACGATGTGTTTTATGACTTGGGCAACGGCACGATACCCCTGTGCGTGGTCTATAGCGGGCCGAGTCACGCGAACCCTTACACCTTCTTTTCCCTGGCGAACTACGAGTCGGCCGGTATCAGTGAGAGCTATGGATCAGCCAAGGGTGACGCCGGTTTCTGTCCGACGGCGACGGGTCCCACGAATGCCGGCTACGTGCCGTTTTCGCAGCAAGTCATGTATGTGAAGCGCGGCTTCTCCTACTGGACCTCGTCCGAAACCTCGAACAGCGGCTTCCTGGCCGTGCCCATGACCTCGTCCGGTGCCGTTCCGGACTTTACCCCAGTCACCGGTTCGGTGGCCAAGATGCTGGCGAAATTCGCCCCGCTTCTGAACCCGGAAACGAACAATGCCAGCACGCCCGAAATCAAGGCTGCCGCGACCCAATCACCGACCGCAGGATTGCTCGCCAAGGCGCTCAATTATTTCGCCACTGGCACCTTTACCGCGACCAACAGCTGTGCGCCCACGCGCTACGTCGTGTTGGTGACCGATGGCTTGCCGACCCGCGATCTGGCCGGCAATAACTGGCCGCCGCTCGGCAGCGCCGCCGCGTTGCCGTCCCCGAACGGCTACGGGGTGAGTGCGACCTGGAATACCGACGGCTCGCTCGCAACCACGAATGATCAAGCGCTACAGGATACGATCACCACCTTGGCTTCCCTCAAGGCCGCCGGGATCAAGACTTACGTCATCGGGCTCGGCGCCGGTGTGACGGGTGGCGGCAATACCCAAGCGTTGGCCGCGCTGACCGCGATGGCCATTGCCGGGGGCACGGGTCAGTTTTTCCCGGCGAATGATCCGACCACCCTGTCCAACGACATGCAGGTGATTCTCGCCGCGATTCAAGCGGGCACGCAGTCCACTGCGACCGCCGCGGTGAATTCCACCAGCATCCACGCAGGCTCGGTGGTCTACCAGGGCCAGTTCAGCACCGGCGACAGCGCGCAGGATTGGAGCGGTAACCTCTTTGCGTTCCCGGTTGATCCGGTCACCGGTGCGGTGAATACCTCCCCGAGTGTGGCGCTCTGGAACGCGCAGGCTCTGCTTGATTCCCAGAACCCATCAACGCGAGTGATCGCAACGTGGGACCCCACGACGAGCGCGGGAACCCCGTTTGAGTGGACCTCCGGAACCCCAGCTCACGGTATCGCGAGCTCAACGCTCCTCGGACAACAGCTATCCACCAACGCGCTCGATTCGAGCGGATCCGATGCGCTCTCGTTCTTGCGCGGCGTACAGTCACTTTCCGCAAGTTCCGGCGGACCTTATCGGCCCCGTGCGCAGTTGCTCGGCGATATCGTTGACAGCGCGCCACTCTACGTAGGTGGTGCGTCGGGTAACTTCACCAGCACCAGTTATGCAAGCTTTGCCAACAGCGTGGCCACGCGCCCCGCTGTCGTCTACGTGGGTGCCAACGATGGCATGTTGCATGCTTTCTCCGCGCTCACGGGCGCCGAACTCTTTGCCTATATTCCGAGCGGGGTCTACTCCAACTTGGAGAAGCTCACCGAGCGCAACTACGCGAGTCAACATAAATTCTTTGTGGATGGCTCCCCGGTGGCGGGCGATGTGAATTTCGGTACCTCTTGGCACACCGTACTTGTCGGTGGCGAAGCCGCGGGCGGGAATTCTATCTACGCCCTCGATGTGACAGCTCCGCAGACGCTCATTACCGAGGCGCTGTTGTCGTCAGCGGTTCTCTGGGACTTCACCGATGTGAACATGGGGGACACCTTCAGCCGGCCCGCCGTTGTCAACGCCAATGAGGGTGCACTGGTTCTCTTCGGCAACGGCTACAACAGCACCGCGCAGAAGCCGTTCTTCTATGCGCTCAATGCACAAACCGGTGCAGTCGTCGGCAAGATTGATGTGTGCTCCAAGGTGGCAACTACCTACTGCAATCTGGCTCTCGCCAACGGACTCTCCTCGGTCACTGCGGTAAGTCTCAATGGTGACTTGTCATCGAACGCAACCTTGGTGTACGCGGGCGACCTGCAGGGCAATATGTGGCGTATCGATATTTCAAACGTCAACCCGGCTTCGTGGACGGTGACGGTGCTCTTTCAAGCACGCACGCCGACCGGTGGCACTTCGGCAACGCCGACCGCGCCGCTGCAACCGATCACCGTGGCGCCTGCGGTCACGCTGAATCCCAACTACCCGCGCTATGTGGGCGAGATGGTATTTTTCGGTACCGGCCAGATGTTCGGTATTCCGGACTTGACGAGCACGACGGCGCAGAGTGTCTACGGCATCTATGACAATAATAGTGTTCCCTCGACGCCGATTATGCGTGCAAGTTTGGTACAGCAAACGCTCACCGCGACCACCATTAACCTGACCGCCGGCGGCACGCTGCCAGGGCGCACAGATAGCGCCAACACGGTGAACCTGCTGCAAAAGAGCGGCTGGTACGTGGACTTGACGCTTGTCGCGGGCGAGCGCGTTGTATCTGACCCGCAGGTCGATAGCGGCGCGGTGGTGGTCACGTCCGTGCAACCCGCAACGAGTACGTGTACAGGGGGCGACTACTCTTGGCTCAACCTGTTCAACTTCGCGACGGGGGGTGCCTTTGCAAGTGCGCCTCTGACACTGACATCACAGATCATCGAAGGGATCTCACTTGGAGAAACCTACGCCGCTGCTCCCCGCGTGGAGATTGATGCAAATGGTCCTGTGAGCCGGGAAATCATGGTGACCGAATCTGGAACAGGGCTGGCTACTTCCCTCAACAACACGGTCCCAATTCAAGGGTTTGATATGTACGGACGCAGCCTGCACCGTACGGCATGGACGGAGTTACACTAATGCGTAAATCAATTATTGATGTTTCCCGGTTTCTGTTATTTACCACCGTGTTGTGCGCGGCCGCTGCCACGGCTACCGTGGCCCTCGAGGGCAGTGTTTCCGGCAAGGTGACCGGGCTGACCAGCCAGTCGATCCAAATTGACGGCGTGACTTACGAGATTGCGCCTAACGAAGCGACTCGCGCGGAACTGGCGAATGTACGGGTCGGCGACTCGGTCACGATTGCGATCGCCGGCCGAGTGGTGAGCCCCGAAATTAAAGTGCGGGTTGTAGAGCACGTCGCCCACAACAACCGCGATTAGCACTTCTTGGAGTTGCTTTATGAAAACACGTAAATCATCGCGAGGGTTCACCCTGATTGAGCTCATGATCGCGGTCGCGATCGTGGGCATTTTGGCCACCATCGCTTATGCGAGCTATGCGACTCAAATTCAACACAGCCGCCGCTCGGATGCGCTCACCTCGGTTGGGGCACTTTCCAGCTCTCTGGAGCGCTGCTACGCGCAAGCGTACGCCTACACCGGATGCACGAATGCGGCGGCCGGAGTTACGGCCAGCCAAAATGGTTATTACTCCATTGCCACCACGGTCGCCGCGACCACCTATACGGTCACGGCCACCCCGGTGGGCGGGCAGGCGAGCGATACAAGCTGCGCGGTGATTGAGCTGAGCAATAGCGGACAATCGGCGACCAATTCCCTGGGTGTGGATGAAACCAAAACCTGTTGGGGTAGCAGCTGACCGCCCAGCAACCGGTCTAAATCACTCGGCCCCCGGAAAGTTAACGAAGCTTCATGCGCGCTTCATCGGGGCGGCTGCCGGGCGCCGCTATTCTGGTGTGCTCATCCATCAATAGCCGTTTGAGGAAGCAGCCATGCGTCTTGCATTCGCCGCGAGCGCCTTGTGCCTCAGCGCCTTGGGTCTCAGCCTTCTGACACAGGCCGCTCAGCCGGTCACGCCTCAGGCCGGCGCGGCTACTGCGACGCCCGCCGCCACGGCGCCAAGCCCCGCACCGGTCGCGAGCGATGCCGCCGCAAAGCATGTGAAGCGCACGGCCTGCCTCAAGGAGGCCAAAACGAAAAAGCTGATTGGCGCGGACAAGACCGCGTTTCTCAAGAGCTGCATTGAGGCGCAGGAACCCATCTCGGCGAGCCGCCAAGTGCCGCCCGATCGGCCGTAAAGTCTTATTGCTTGCGTGCCGGCGTTGCGGTGATGGTGAGCCTGACACTCTCCGGCGCGGCATTGCTCAATTGCAGAAAGAATGGCCGGGTTCCGAGCAGGTCGAACTGCACGATTTTGTGCGGCGAGCTGCAGCCGTGCTGACCTTGAAAATCGGTCGCAGGAACCAACGCGCCGTCCGCCACTACATCGATCCAGAACGGCATGTCGATCGCCACGCGATAGCTGCCGCTCGCCGGAATTTTGAAGCTCACCAAACCGCCGTAGGATCCCTCGCGCGGGCTTTTCTTCCCGGGCGTGACCGCAAAGCTCACCTGTTCTTGCTTCGAAAGCTTTAGCTCGTACAAATGATTCAACAGCAGCGCCGGGGCTGACTTCGAATCCGCCGCCGCGGCCAATGGCGTCGCCGAACCCGCGAATAACGTGCGCTCGTGCGACGCGTCCCATTTGAAATCCACGCAAGTTTCATCCGCAAGCGCCGGCGCCCCGGCGCTCAACGCGGCAATGAGAACGAACGAACAAATCGAACTCTTAAGCATCTTGCTTGCGTTTCGGTATGTAGAGATCCGTGAGCGTGCCATCAAAGGCCTCCGCGGCGAACGCGACTGTTTCGGACAAGGTCGGATGCGGATGAATCGTCAAGCCGATGTCGGTCGCGTCGGCGCCCATCTCGATGGCCAATGCCACTTCGGCAATCAAATCGCCGGCGCTGACGCCGACAATGCCGGCTCCCAGCAACCGATGAGTCTGTTTGTCGAACAGCAGCTTGGTGAAACCATCATCCCGGTTGAGCGCGAGCGCTCGCCCGCTGGCGGCCCAGGGAAACGTTCCTTTGCCGTATTCAATGCCGCGCTCCTTCGCCTCGGTCTCGGTGAGGCCGGCCCAGGCAATTTCGGGATCGGTGTAAGCAACCGATGGGATGCAGCGTGCGTCGAATGCGGCTTTGTGTCCGGCCGCGACCTCCGCGGCGACTTTTCCCTGATGGCTGGCTTTGTGCGCCAGCATGGGCGCACCGACGATATCGCCGATCGCGAAGATATGCGGCACATTGGTGCGCATTTGCTTATCGACGTCGATGAGACCGCGAGCGCTCACCTTGACGCCGGCCACGCCTGCATTGATGGCATTGCCGTTGGCCGAGCGGCCCACCGCGACCAACACGCGATCAAACAGTTGCGGTTCAGGCGAGTCCGGGCCCTCATAGCTTGCCCGCAAGCCCTCCGGGAGGGCTTCGAGCTTCGTCACCTTGGTCTTCAACAAAATCTTTTTGTAGCGCTTTTCTATGCGTTTCTGCAGCACACGAACCAGATCGCGGTCGGTGCCCGGCATCAGGCCGTCCAAGAGCTCCACCACGGTCACCTCGACGCCGAGCGCGTCGTAGACACAGGCCATCTCCAGGCCAATGATGCCGCCGCCGATGACCAGCAAGCGTTTGCAGTCCACCGGCAACTCCAGCGCGCCGCTGGAATCGATGACTCGCGGATCATTAGGCAATCCCGGCAACAGCGCCGATTCGGATCCGGCCGCAATGATGCATTGCTTGAATTCCACGCGGCGCGATCCGTCGGCACCTTTCACATCGAATGCGTAGGGTCCCACGAATTTGGCTTCGCCTTGGATCACCGTCACCTTGCGCTGCTTTGCGAGCAGCATCAGTCCATTGGTCAATCTCGTGACGACTTTGTTTTTCCACGCACGCAGAAGATCACGGTCGATCTTAGGAGGGTCAAACACTATTCCGTTGGCTGCCATGTCGGCGGCCTCTTCGATAACCTTCGCGGCGTGCAACAGGGCTTTAGAGGGGATGCAACCGACGTTCAAACACACGCCACCCAGTACCGGCCAGCGTTCGATCAAGGTCACCTGCATGCCGAGGTCTGCCGCGCGAAATGCCGCGGTGTAGCCGCCCACGCCGGAACCCAGCACGACCAAGTCGACAGCACCGGCGGGGGCGGCGCTGCCTGGTTTAGGAGCCGCTTTAGCGGCGTTGGCAGCTGCAGGCGCCGGATTTTCCGGGGCTGTCTTCTTTTCGGACATGGGCGCCCCGGTCGGCGGCGCCTTGGGCGGCGCCCCGGCCGCTTTTGCGGGTGCAGGGCTTGCGCCCTTCGCCGGCGCGGCGGCATCGGCCTCGACGATCACAATCAACGTTCCCGACGAAGCCGCATCGCCCTTCTTGATTTCGACCGAGCTGATCACGCCGCTCACCGGCGAAGGCACATCCATCGCCGCCTTGTCGGATTCGAGCGAAATCAGCGGATCTTCAACGGCAACCTTGTCGCCCTTTTTGACCAAGACGTCGAGCACTGAGACGCCCTTGACCTCGCCGAGATCGGGTACGCGCACCTCCACGGTGCTCATAGCAAAGCCTTCACATCGCCGAGCGTTTTCGCGAGGAACACCACGAAGCGGGCAGCCTCGGCGCCGTCGATGACGCGATGATCATAAGACAGCGACAGCGGCAGCATCAGCCGCGGGATAAAAGCGCCGCGCTCGTAAACCGGCTTCTGGGTCGACCTCGACACGCCGAGGACTGCGACTTCCGGAGCATTGATGATGGGCGTGAAATAAGTGCCGCCGATTCCGCCCAGGCTCGAAATCGTAAAGCTCCCGCCCTGCATTTCGGTGACCTTCAGTTTTCCGGCCCGCGCCTTCTCGGAGAGCGCGGCCAACGCACGTGCCGTCTCATAGATGCTCAGCTGATCGGCATTTGCAATGACCGGGACAACCAATCCATTCGGCGTGTCGGCCGCGAAGCCTATGTTGAAGTATTTCTTCAAGACCAGATTTTCCCCGCTCTCATCCAGCGAGGCGTTGAATCGAGGAAATTCGCGCAAGGCTAAAATGCAGGCCCGGATGATGAAGACCAAGGGAGTCAAGCGCACTTTCTCTTGCGCCGCCCTGTCCTTGAGCGCGCCGCGCGCGGCCTCGAGGTCGGTGATATCGGCGTCCTCATGCTGAGTCACGTGCGGCAGATTGAGCCAGCTCGCCTGCAATCGTGTGCCGGAAATCTTCTGGATGCGCGAGAGCGGTTTGATCTCGACAGGTCCGAAATGCGCGAAATCCACGGTCGGCACTCGCGGCAACGCCGACCCCGGGGAGGCGCTGGCGGCGGCAATCAGCAACCCTTTGACGTAAGCCTTGACGTCGTCCTGCGTGATGCGGCCCTTGACCCCGGTTCCCTGCACCTTGCCCAAATCCGCGCCCAGCTCACGCGCGAATTTGCGCACGGATGGGCTGGCGTGAGCCGTTGAGAATCCTTTTTCGTCGATCGCGACCAGGCGCACCTCGCTCGGCGCACTGCCTGACGCGGCAGGGGGCGCAGCGCTCTGCCTAGCCGCAGGAGCGGGGCTGGAGGGGGCCTTCTGATCTTCGCTCGCCTCCTTCGCAGCCGGTGCCGCTTTGGCACCAGCGGGCGCAGCGGGTTTTTCAGACGCCGCGGACTTTTCAGTTGCTGCGGGTTTTTCAGTTGCTGCGGGTTTTTCAGTCGCTGCGGGCTTTTCAGTCGCTGCGGCCTTTTCAGCTGCAGCCGGCTTCTCCACCGCGTCAGCCTTTTCAGCCGGCGCGGCATCCGCCGCGGCGGGCTCGAGCAGCAGGATCACTGAGCCTTCGGATACCTTGTCGCCGGTCTTGAGTTTGACCTGCGCGATCTTGCCCGCGACCGGCGCCGGCACATCCATCGCTGCCTTTTCGGTCTCGATGGTGACTAAGGGCGTTTCCTTTTCGATTTGCTGGCCATCCTTGACCAGGATCTCGATGACGTTGACGTCCTTAAAACCGCCGATATCCGGCACCCGAACTTCAATTGAGCTTGCCATGATCGCCTAGACCGACACGGGATTGGATTTTTCCGGATCGATGCCGAAATTCTGCATAGCTTTGTTCACCGTTTGCGCGTCGATCTTGCCCTCGTCGGATAGTGCTTTGAGCGCGGCAACCACTACGTAGTGCCGGTCGACTTCAAAGAATCGGCGCAGCTCGGCCCGCGAGTCGCTGCGGCCGAAGCCATCCGTTCCGAGCACGGTGTAAGGTCCCGGTACCCATTGCCGAATCTGGTCCGCGACCGTCTTCATGTAATCGGTGGCGGCAATAAAGGGGCCTTCTCGGTCCGCCAAAACTTGCTCAATGTAGGTCTGCTGGCGCGGCTCGCTCGGATGCAGCATGTTCCAGCGCTGCACCGCCAGCGCGCTTCTGCGCAATTCGCTGAAACTCGTCACCGAATAGACATCCGCCGGGACGCCATAGCCACTCTCGAGCAGCTCCGCTGCGGCAAGCACCTCGCGCAATATCGTGCCCGAACCAAACAAGGTCACCCGCACCTTGCCGCGGCCGCCGGTTTTCAGCAGATACATGCCGCTCAAAATGCCCTGCTCCGCGCCGGCGGGCATCGCCGGATGCGCGTAATTCTCGTTCATCACGGTGATGTAATAGAAGACGCTTTCCTGCTCCTGATACATGCGGCGCAGGCCATCCTGCACGATGACCGCCAATTCGTATGCGTAAGCCGGATCGTAGGCCACGCAGTTCGGCACCGTAGTCGCCACCAATTGGCTGTGTCCATCCTGGTGTTGCAGTCCCTCACCCGCGAGCGTGGTTCGCCCCGCGGTCCCGCCCACCAGAAATCCTCGTGCCTGGCTGTCGCCCGCGGCCCAGATGAAGTCGCCGACGCGCTGAAAGCCGAACATGGAGTAATAAATATAGAACGGGATCATGCTCACGCCGTGGTTTGCGTACGCCGTGGCCGCGGCGATCCACGAGCACAGGCTTCCGGCCTCGTTGATGCCCTCCTCCAGAATCTGTCCTTGTTTATCCTCGCGATAAAACATCAGCTGATCGGCGTCCTGCGGCGTGTACAGCTGTCCGACCGACGAATAAATGCCGATTTGCCGAAACATTCCTTCCATGCCGAAGGTGCGCGCCTCGTCCGGCACGATGGGCACGACGTGCCTGCCGATGTTCTTGTCCTTGACCAAAGTGGTCATCATTCGCACCAGAGCCATGGTCGTCGAGATCTCTCGATCCCCCGTGCCCTCGAGCAGCGTGTTGAAGGCTTCGAGCGGAGGAACGGTCAAGGGCGGCGCCAGGGAGCTGCGCGCCGGCAGATAGCCGCCGAGCGCGACGCGCCGTTCCTGCAGATAGCGCATCTCTTCGCTGTCCTCAGCGGGCTTTCTAAACGACAGGCCGGCGATTTCTTCGTCGGTTATTTGAATGTTGAAGCGATCGCGCACTTCCTTGAGATTATCGTCCGTCAGTTTCTTCTGTTGATGGGTCGAGTTGAGACCCTCGCCCGCCTTGCCCATGCCGAATCCTTTGACCGTCTTGGCGAGAATGACGGTGGGTGCGCCGACGTGAGCGACCGCGGAGGCATAGGCCGCGTAAACTTTTTGCGGATCATGGCCGCCGCGGTTGAGGTGCCAAATCTCCTCATCCGACATGTTGGCGACCATTTCCTTGGTTTCGGGATACTTGCCAAAGAAATGCTCGCGCGTATATGCGCCGCCCTTGGACTTGAAATTCTGATACTCGCCATCCACGCATTCTTCCATCAGGCGCTTCAAGAAGCCTTTCTGGTCGCGCTCCAGCAGCGGGTCCCAACGCCCGCCCCACAAAACTTTGATGACGTTCCAGCCCGCACCCAGGAAAGCCGCTTCGAGTTCTTGAATGATCTTGCCATTGCCGCGCACCGGCCCGTCGAGCCGCTGCAGATTGCAATTGATGACGAAAATCAGGTTGTCGAGTTTTTCGCGCACCGGCATGGTGAGCGCGCCCATCGACTCGGGTTCATCCATTTCGCCGTCGCCCAGAAACGCCCAGACCTTCCGATCGGAGGGCGCGACAATACCGCGATGCTCCAAGTAGCGCAGAAATCGCGCCTGAAAAATTGCCATCATCGGGCCTAATCCCATCGATACGGTGGGGAACTGCCAGAAGTCCGGCATCAGCCAGGGATGCGGATAGGATGACAAGCCGCCGCCTCGAACCTCTTGCCGAAAGCGCTGCAGCTGGCTCTCATCCAAACGGCCCTCCAGGTACGCGCGGGCATAGATACCGGGGCTCGAATGCCCCTGAATGTAAATCATATCGCCCAGATTATCGGGGCTGCGCGCGCGCCAGAAATGGTTGAAGCCGACCTCATACAGCGTCGCCGCCGAGGCGTAAGTCGCGATGTGGCCGCCATACTCGGAATTCGTGCGATTCGCCTGCACCACCATGGCGAGCGCATTCCAGCGCAGGTAGGCTTCATTGCGCCGTTCCAAGGATCGATCTCCGGGATACTCCGGCTCCTGCGCCTTGGAAATCGTATTGAGGTACGCCGTGTTCGGCTTAAATGGCAGATACGCGCCGGACCGGCGGGTGAAATCGACCAGCTTTTCCAGCAAAAAATGTGCACGCTCCGGACCCTGAGCACGCATGACCGAATCGATGGACTCAAGCCACTCTTGGGTTTCCGTAGGATCGATATCTTCGAACGGCGATTGTTGCGTCATAGAAATGCACACCTACCCACGTGTCCTGTTAAGATGCCAGGCACGTTACAGCGCCCCTGCGCTAACTGCCATATTGTCTACCCTCACTATCTTCGGGGTTTGGTTTTTCACGGTCAAGCAAGGCGATACCTGTACGGTTTTTGAGATATGCCGATTCGCTTGCCCTTAGACCATCTTCTCGTGCCGATGCGCCAAACTGGCGAAACGGTGAGCGCATCAAGCCTCGCGCGCTACGCGAGCGCCATACTGTTTTTGCCGCTCGCGCCATCCGCTGCAGATTGGCAGGCGCTGCCGTATGCCGCGATGCTGCGCGCGCTCCACGAGCGCAAGGTTCGCAAGGCCGGCGATACTTTTCACCTGCGAGTGGGTCCGAAAGCCCAAACCTTGTTGGTGGTCGCCTGCCTCGCCACCGAGGCGAGCACCTTTGAGCGCTTGCAAGCGGCCGGCAAGCTCGCGCGCAGTGCGCTCGAAGGCGATCCAAAAACGCTGCTGATCTGGCAGCAAGGCTGCAAAGCCGATGCACTCGACGCGGCCGTCCATGCGATGATCGCGGCGCTGCAAGCGGCCGCCTTTCGCTTTGCGGCGTTCAAAAGCCAGCCCAAATCACGCGCCCTGCTTCTACATATTGACCTCGCGCGGGGCGAAAAGTTGCCCGAGATGGATTTGACCCTCGCGACCGCAGCCGGCAACAATCTTGCGCGATGGCTGACCGCTTTACCGCCCAACTCACTGGATGCCGCCGCCTATCGCCGGTTGCTGAAGCAATTTGCGCAGCGCCTGAAATTGACCTTCAAATTCTATGGCGAGACGCAGCTCAAGCGTTTGGGGTGCGGCGCCTTCCTCGCGGTCGCGCGCGGCAATGCCATGCGCGATGCGGGCATCGCCATGCTGTCCTATCGTCCGCGTGGCGCTGCAGCACCCGCGATCAGCCTGGTCGGCAAAGGGATCTGCTTCGACACGGGCGGCACGAATTTGAAGGCCCACAAAGGCATGTTGGACATGCATACCGACATGGAAGGCAGCGCGGTCGCGCTGGGCAGCCTGTACGCGCTGAAGATGCTGCGCTCGCCGCTGTCGGTCGATTGTTGGCTCGCGATCACGGAAAACCGCATCGGTCCGTTCGCCTACAAGCCGCAGGATGTCGTGCGTGCGGCAAATGGTACGACCATTCAGGTCATTCATACCGATGCCGAGGGGCGGATGGTGCTGGCTGACGCGCTGTGTCTCGCCGCGGCCAAGAAGCCGCGCGCGATCATCGATTACGCGACGCTCACCGGTGCCTGCGTCCACGCGCTCACCGAGCGCTACAGCGGTGCGTTCACGAATCGCCCCGAGGCTCGCGGCTTGATCGAGTCCGCGGGTGTCAGCAGCGGCGAGCGCGTCTGGTGCTTCCCGATGGACAGCGACTACGACACGGATTTGGAGAGCACCGTTGCCGATGTGCTGCAGTGTTCCGCCGATGCCAAGGGCGATCACATTTTGGCGGCGCGGTTCTTGAGCCGGTTTGTACCGAATAGCGTCGCATGGCTGCACCTGGATCTCTCCGCGGGCACCCGTCACGGCGGACTGGCGCATGTCACGACCGAGATCACCGGATTTGGTGTGCGCTACACCTTGGATCTGCTGCGCCGTGGCTGGCCGGCACGGACGGCGGCGGCATGAATCGCCTGACCATCCAACGGCCGGATGACTGGCACGTGCATTTGCGCGACACCGAGGCTTTGAACTCGATCGCGCGCTTCACCGCCGAGCGCTTCGGGCGCGCCATTGTGATGCCAAATCTTAAAGCCGCGATCACCACCACCGCACTGGCCGGCGCCTATCGGCAGCGCATCGTGGCGGCCCTGCCCGCGGGCAGCCGATTCGAACCGCTCATGACCTTGTACCTGACGAACGACACTTCGGCGGATGAGATCGATCGCGCCAAGAATTCCGGATTCATCCACGGCGTGAAGCTCTATCCGGCGGGCGCGACCACGCACTCGCAGGCCGGCGTCACCGACATCGAGCATGTCTATGGCGTGCTGGCGCGCATGGAAAAAATCGGCATGCGGCTGCTGGTGCATGGCGAGTCACCAGGGATCGACGTCGATGTGTTCGATCGTGAAACGCACTTCATCGACACGGTGCTTGCGCCGCTGCTGGAACGCTATCCCGCACTGCCCGTGGTGTTCGAGCACATCACCACGGACCGCGCGGTCGAGTTCGTGCGCACCGCACGCAACGGTGTGGCTGCGACCATCACGCCGCAGCATCTGCTGCACAATCGCAATGCGCTTTTTATGGGCGGTATTCGCCCGCACTATTATTGCCTGCCGATCTTGAAGCGCGAGCGCGACCGGCAAGCGCTGCTTCAGGCCGCGACCAGCGGCAATCCCCGCTTTTTCCTCGGCACGGACAGCGCGCCGCACGAGCGCGGCACCAAAGAGACTGCCTGCGGTTGCGCCGGAATGTTCACCGCGCATGCGGCCATCGAGTTATATGCGGAAGCATTTGAATCGGCCGGCAGGCTCGATCGGCTGGAAGGGTTTGCCAGTCACTTCGGCGCCGACTTCTATGGCCTGCCGCGTCACACGGACACGATTACTTTGCTCAAGGATCCCTGGACGGGGCCGCCGCACTTGGCATTCGCCGGCGGCACCTTGATCCCCTATCGGGCCGGCGAGCCGATTGCCTGGCGTCTGGCCACACCGTAAGCATGTCGCAGCTTCCACCCATTACCTTTGCAACGCGCTTCCGCGGATTCTTGCCGGTGGTCATCGACGTCGAAACCGGCGGCTTCAACTCGCAAACCGACGCGTTGTTGGAAATTGCGGCGGTACTCATCGAGATGCGCAGCGACGGCACGCTGGCGCGCGGCGAGACACATCGCTACCACGTGATTCCCTTTCCGGGTGGAAATATGGAACCGGCCTCGATGGCCGTGACCGGTATCGATCCGCATCATCCATTGCGGCCCGCGATCTCCGAAGAAGATGCGCTGCAACGCATCTTCAAGGAAGTCAGGAACGCGATTCGAATGGCGGATTGCACCCGCGCCGTACTGGTCGGACACAATGCATCGTTTGACCTGAACTTCTTGAACGCCGCGGTCGCGCGCGCGCAGGTGAAGCGCAATCCCTTTCATCCGTTTTCAAGTTTCGACACCGCCACACTGGGCGGCATCGCCTTCGGACAGACCGTGTTGATGCGCGCCACCTTGGCCGCCGGTCTCGAGTGGGATACCGCTTCGGCGCATTCCGCGGCCTATGACGCCGAGCGCACGGCGGATCTGTTCTGCATCGTGTGCAATCAGTTTCAAGGCGTATTCGATGCCGGCCGCAGACGTTTGGCGGCCATGGGGCCGCTGCAAGTCGAGGTGGATCCTCTTGACCCGAAGGAGCCTGTCTAGGCGGCTACGGCGCCGGCCTCTGCCAGCAACTGCTTCAACTCGCCGCTCTTGTACATCTCCAACGTGATGTCGCAGCCACCGACCAATTCGCCATTGACGTAGAGCTGCGGGAAGGTCGGCCATTTCGAATAGGTCTTGAGCGCTTCGCGCACTTCCGGGTCTTCGAAAATATTGATATGCGCGAACTGCGCCTTGCAAGCTTTCAGAGCGCCCACGGTCTGGGCGGAAAAGCCGCATTGCGGAAAATCCGGCGTGCCCTTCATGTAAAGCACCACGGGGGCCGCGGATAGCTGGCTCTTGATTCGTTCAATCGCGTCCATAATCGACAATCTCCACGTTATTGATCCAATTGTACGATAACCCTCAGGGCCGTACCCATTCGCATCGTTGAATTATTGGGGTCAGTCCCCTATTCTTCCAGGCCTGCCGCAACGCAAAATCCGCGCCGTGGCACGCTCCGACGCAAAAAACATATGGAGGGGAATCGCATGAACCCATTAAACACCGTCAAATGGCCTCTAATCATCGGATTCGTGCTCGCTGTCGTGATAGCGGCCCTGGTGGAGGGTGGCCTCAGCTTTAACTCAGTCACCCTGGCGGCGCTCACGCGCTGGCTGCACATCATCGCCGGCGTGTTCTGGATCGGCCTGTTGTACTACTTCAACGCCGTGCAAACGCCTGCCATGGCGGTCGCCGCGGCCGACAAAGGCGGTCCGGGCGGCGCCGGCATCAACAAGTACGTCGCACCGCGCGCGCTGCTGTGGTTTCGATGGTCGGCGCTCCTGACGTGGCTTATGGGCGCCTGGCTGCTCTCACAGACTCACGGCCGCTTTGTCAGCGCCTTTACCTTGAGCCTGATGGATAACCCGACCTCACGCCCGAATCTCATTATTGGCATTGGGGCCTGGCTGGGCACCATCATGCTTTTCAACGTCTGGGGACTGATTTGGCCCAACCAGAAAAAGATCTTAGGCATCGTGCCCGCGACCGATGAGCAGAAGGCGAAGGCGCGCAAGGTCGCCCTGTACGCCTCGCGCACGAACTTTCTGCTCTCCATCCCGATGTTGATGTGCATGATCGGACCGATGCACGGACTGCCATTCTAAATGGCACATGTGGCGCCGTTGCCGGGCCCCAAGCCTGCGGTACCGGTTCCTGACGACCTGCGGCAGCAGGTTGCAACGGCCCTCATGGAAGATATCCGCGGCGGTGATCTCACCGCCGCGCTCATTCCGCCCGAGAAAAGCGGCCGTGCCACGGTCATTACCCGCGAAGCGGCCATCCTCTGCGGCATCCCCTATGTGGAAGCCACCTTCCGGCACCTGGATTCGCGCGTGCGTTTCGATTGGCGCGTCCTCGAGGGCGAGGCGGTCAGTGCGAATCAGGTCTTGTTCAGCGTTGAGGGACCGGCCCGGGCACTGCTGACGGGCGAGCGTACGGCCCTGAATTTTCTACAATTACTGAGCGGCACGGCGACCGCGGCGCACGCTTTCGCGCAACTGCTGGTCGGAACCCGCTGCCGCCTGCTGGATACTCGAAAGACCATACCTGGGCTGCGAACCGCGCAGAAATACGCCGTGCGCGTGGGCGGCGGCCACAATCATCGCATGGGGCTGTTCGACGGCATTCTCATCAAAGAAAATCACATTGCGGCGGCAGGCGCCATTGGCCTGGCGGTCGCCGCGGCGAAGCGCAACTCAGCCAGAGTGCCGGTGGAAGTCGAGGTCGAGGACCTGGCGCAGCTGCAAGCGGCCATCGATGCCGGCGCCGATATTGCGCTGCTGGATAACTTTTCGCTCGAGGCCATGCGCGATGGCGTGGCGCTCAACGCCCAGGCCACACGTCCCTTGAAGCTCGAGGCTTCCGGCGGCATCACGACCGATACGATTCGCGCCATCGCAGAGACCGGCGTGGATTTTATTTCCGTCGGCAGCATCACCAAGCATGTGCAGGCGGTGGATCTGTCCATGCGGTTCGAGTGGCACGCCTAAAGACTAAAGACGCCTGGCTTACCGCCGCGACTTTGACATCCGTGAAAAAAATCCTGCGCTTTGTTCTGTGGCTACTGATCGGGGGTGTCGCGCTGGCCGGCATCCTTGCGGCGCTCGCCGGCTACTTGCTCTACACCCCCAATCCCGAGCACCCGCGACTGTCGGGCACGGTTGCCGCCGGCAGCATTGTCATCAATGGGC
>Ga0209525_1000147_pt1 | contig 20620 bp, 18 predicted proteins | sample JacPin_JW_Ref_O1_FD_187958 | JGI IMG/M metagenome (GOLD analysis project Ga0209525, IMG submission 187958) | Forest soil microbial communities from Algoma, Ontario, Canada - Jack Pine, Ontario site 1_JW_Ref_O1 (SPAdes) (version 2) | ecosystem: Environmental > Terrestrial > Soil > Boreal... | reverse complement strand
TGATGACATGAGCCTTGCCGGTCTTCGCGCCCGCCGATTCGATCACGTCCGGATAAATCGTGCCCTGTGCAAGCCACTTCACATCCTTGAGCTTCGCCGCCTCCTCGTCGAAAACTTCGACAAAGACGCGGCCGATGATTTTGCGTTTCTTCTCTGGATCCGCTTCGCCGGCCAACGCCTGCAGAAATCGCTGCTCGGCATCGACTCGAATCACCTGCACGCCCATGTGCTCGGCAAAAGTCGCCATCACCTGATCGCCCTCGCCCAAGCGCAGCAGCCCATGATCGACAAATACACAGGTCAGCTGCGCGCCGATGGCCTGATGCAAAAGCGCTGCGAGCACGGAGGAATCGACGCCCCCCGAAAGTCCCAGCAGCACGCGGTCCTTGCCAACTTGGGCGCGTATTCGAGCAACGCTGTCCTCGATGATGTTGCGAGTGGCCCAGCTTGCGCTGCAGCCGGCGATCTCGCGCACAAAGCGCCTCAAGATTTCGCCGCCCTGCAAACTATGCGTGACTTCGGGATGAAATTGCAGGCCGTACAGATGCCGGGATTCGTCGGCCATGGCGGCGAGCGGCGCATTGTCGCTGGCGGCGATGACCTTGAATCCGGGCGGCAGCGCGGTCACGCGATCGCCGTGACTCATCCACACATCCAGCAACCGCCGGCCCTGCGCGTCGCGATTGTCCTCGAGCCCATCGAGCAGCGGCGAGGTATTCGTCGGCCTGACTTGAGCGGCGCCGAATTCCCGGTGCGAGGAGCCTTCGACTTGACCGCCGAGTTGCGCGGCCATGGTTTGCATGCCGTAGCAAATCCCCAGCACCGGCACGCCCAGGGAATACACTTCACGCGGCGCTTCGAGACCCTTGGCGTCGTAGACCGATTCGGGACCGCCCGATAGCACAATGGCCCTCGGCGCAAATTTCTTGATGTCGGCGATCGGAACGTCGCAGGCGTAGATTTCCGAGTACACCCCGATCTCGCGGATGCGGCGGGCGATCAACTGCGTGTACTGAGCACCAAAATCGAGAATCAGAACCCTGTCCGCATGAATGTCGGCCATCAACCAATCCGGTAGTTGGGCGCTTCTTTGGTGATGGTCACATCGTGCACGTGACTCTCGCGCACGCCGGCACTGGTGATCCGTACGAACTGCGGCCGCGTGCGCATCTCCTCGATGCTGCCGCTGCCGGTGTAGCCCATGGCGGCACGCAGTCCGCCTGACAACTGGTGCAGGATCGCGACGAGGCTTCCTTTGTACGGCACCCTACCCTCAATGCCCTCTGGGACGAGTTTTTCAAGCTCCGACGTGGTGTCTTGAAAGTAGCGGTCGCTCGAGCCGTGCGTTTGCGCCATGGCGCCCAACGACCCCATGCCCCGATACGCCTTGTACGAGCCGCCCTGGTAGAGCTCGACTTCGCCGGGGGATTCTTCGGTCCCTGCGAACATGCCGCCGATCATCACGCAGTGCGCGCCGGCCGCGAGCGCCTTGGCGATGTCGCCGGAATAGCGGATTCCGCCATCGCCAATGACCGGGATACCTGTGCCCTCGAGCGCCTTGGCCACGCGGGCAATGGCGCTGATTTGCGGGACACCGACACCGGCAATGACGCGCGTCGTGCAAATGGAGCCCGGGCCGATGCCCACTTTGACCGCATCGGCGCCGTGCTTGACGAGATCGAGCGCAGCCTCGGCGGTGACGATATTGCCGCCGATCACTTGGATGTCCGGATATTTCGCCTTGATTCTCGACACCGTATCGAGCACGCCGCGTGAATGACCGTGCGAGGTGTCCACGACAACGACGTCGACTCCCGCTTCGCGCAGGGCGGCGACCCGGTCGAGCGTGTCAGGAGACGTGCCCACCGCGGCGCCGACGCGCAAACTTCCAACGCTGTCCTTGCAGGCGTTGGGAAATTCCGTGGCCTTCTGGAAATCCTTGACGGTAATCATTCCCTTCAATTCGTGATCGCCCGAGATCACCAGCACCTTTTCGATGCGGTGCTTGTGAAGCAGCGCCAAGACTTGATCCTTGGGCGCATTCTCCCGCACCGTGATCAGGCGATCTTTCGGTGTCATCACGGATGAGACCGGCGCGTCCAATTTCGTCTCGAAGCGCAGATCGCGATGCGTGACGATGCCGACGACCTTGGTGCCGAGCACCACCGGTACGCCGGAGATATTTTTCGCGCGCGTGAGTTCCAAAACCTGACGAATGGTCATGTCCGGATTCACGGTGATCGGATCGCTGATCACGCCGCTTTCGAACTTCTTCACCCGATCGACCTGCCGCGCCTGGGCGTCGATCGACATGTTCTTGTGAATGATGCCGATGCCGCCCTCTTGGGCAATGGTGATGGCCAGGCGCGCCTCGGTCACCGTATCCATCGCGGCCGATACAACGGGAAGATTGACCTGGATCTCGCGGGTCAGCTTGCTTGCAAGGGATACGTCGCGGGGCAGGACTTCAGAATATGCCGGCACCAGCAACACGTCATCGAATGTGAGTGCCTCTTCAAGAATGCGCATAGGGTCGCGTTCACGTGGGTTCGTCTAAGAGGCGGCGCATTGTACCTTGCAGGTGCGGCGCGGTAAACCGCAGTATCATAGCCGCATGGAAACCACCGCAAATCGCGACATTTATAGCGTTTCGCGCCTCAATCGCGAAGTGCGAGTGCTGCTGGAGCGCGGTTTCGGGAGCGTTTGGCTCGAGGCGGAGATTTCCAACTTTGCGAAGCCCAGCTCCGGACACTGGTACTTTTCCCTGAAAGATGCGGCCGCACAGGTGCGCTGCTGCATGTTCCGGCAGCGAAATATGCAGTGTGCCTTCGCGGCCCGGGATGGGCAAAAAGTGCTGGTGCGCGCTCGGATCGGGCTCTATGAGCCGCGCGGCGAATATCAGCTCGTTATTGACCACATGGAAGACTCCGGGCTGGGGGCTCTGAAACGACAGTTCGAGGAATTATCGGCAAAACTCGCGGCGGAAGGTTTGTTTGCAGCGGAGCGCAAGCGTCCGTTGCCCATGATCCCGAAGCGAATCGGTGTGATCACCTCCCCCACCGGCGCCGCGATTCGCGACATCCTGCATGTGCTGGCGCGGCGCTTTGCCGCGGTTCCGGTGCTGATCTATCCGGTCGCCGTGCAAGGCGCGACGGCGGCTGCGGAAATCGCCGCGGCGGTTCGCTTGGCCGGCCGGCGCGCCGAGTGCGATGTGCTCATTTTGGCGCGCGGCGGCGGCTCTCTCGAGGATTTATGGGCCTTCAACGATGAGGCGCTGGCCCGCGCGATCGTCGCCTCGCCGATACCCGTCGTCAGCGGCATTGGCCATGAAATTGACTTCACCATCGCGGATTTCGCCGCCGATGTCCGGGCACCGACCCCGTCCGCGGCCGCCGAAATTGCGGTGCCCGACGGCGAGGAATGGCTCATCTCCCTGTCGCGCCTCGCGCATCGGCTGCAGCGCGGCCTGCTGCGCCGGGTCGAGGCGCAGCGCGAACGATTGCGCTGGCTCATCGGCCGCGCGGCCTTGGTCAGTCCCACAGCCCGCCTGTCCCAGCAGACGCAGCGCTTGGATGAGCTGGAGCAGCGCATGTTTCGGTCGCTGCGCCAAATTCTCGCCGATCGGCGCTCCGCGTTAGGTGAGCGCCGCAGCCGTCTGTGGCAATTGAGTCCGGCGGCCCGGCTGCGCAGTACCGCGGCCCGGCAAGCAGCCTTGTACGCCAGGCTGCGTGCCGCCGCCCTCGCCCGGCTGCATCTGGCGCGCGAGCGCCTCTCGCCGCTGGTGCGCACCTTGAATGCCGTGAGCCCGCTCGCCACCCTGGATCGGGGCTACGCCATCGTTAGCCGCGTAAGCGGCGGCATCGTGCGCAGCGCCGCCGAGGTGGCGCCGGGGACCTTGATCGAAGCACGCCTCGCGATGGGGAAAATTCGCGCCAAGGTGGAGGAATCTTGATTCGCAGGACACTTTTTTGCTCGGCCGCGCCTCTTCTCTGGGTGGCGCTCTTGCTCTGTGCAGCTCCCGCGCTTAGCCGTGCCTATCCCCTACCGCAGGAAAGCGCGGTGCCGGGCGGAGTCAAAATCCTCAAGCTCGACGTTCACAGCAATTCCATGCCCTATGTCGACGTCGACGGCCGCCGCGCGCTGGTCGTTCAGGAAGGATCGAGTTGGATCGCCATCATCGGCATCCCCTTGTCGGCGTCGCTCGCGCCGCAGCAGGTCATCGTCCGCAGCGGTGATGCCAGGCAGGAGATTCAATTTAGGATCGGCGACAAACAGTATGCGAGCCAGTCGCTCAAGGTGGCGCCGGGGCAGGTCAATCTGTCAAAGGCCGACTTGGAACGAGTGAATCGAGACAAAGCGATTATCGAGCACGCGCTGAGCCGCTGGACTGACGAGCAGCCAGAGACGCTGCGCATGCCACAACCGATCCCCGGCGTGCGCAGCAGTTCATTCGGCATGCGCCGCATTTTCAATGGCGAGTCGCGCAATCCGCACAGCGGCATGGACATCGCCGCGCCGGTCGGGACGCCCGTGCGGGCGCCGCTCGCGGGTACGGTGATCGACACGGGCGATTATTTTTTCAATGGCAATACGGTCTTTGTGGATCACGGCCGCGGCATGATCAGCATGTATTGCCATTTGAGCGCGATCGACGTGCAGCCCGGACAGCACGTGGCCGCGGGGACCACGCTAGGCAAAGTAGGCATGACCGGCCGGGTGACCGGGCCTCACTTGCACTGGGCCTTGAGCCTCAATCGCGCCTGGGTCGATCCGGAATTATTTGTCGCGAACTAACCCCGGCCTTGGAATTCCACGCGCCTCAGCCCTTCGCCCCGCTCAGCATTTGATCGACTGCGGCTCCCTCCATCGGCAGCGATAGTGCGGCCTGACGCAGGCGCGCGCTATGTTCCTGGACCGCTGCACCCGAGGGTTGCATTTCGATTTGTCCCTGAAAAAATGCGCCATCGCTGATGCCGACCCGCGGCGCGAATACATTGCCTTTGACCTTGGCCGTTGCCCGAATATTGACCGACTCGGTCGCATACATGTCGCCCTCGACTTTGCCGTCGATGACGATGACGCGGGCCCGAATATCGCCCTTCATGGTGCCGTCGGTGCCGATGGTGAGGCTTTGGGTATGGGTAATTGAGCCCTCCACACCGCCCTGAACAATCAGGTCTTCCTGCGCGGACAGTTCGCCGCGGAACTTCAGCGTCGGACCCAGCACCGAGGCTCGCGAAGCCGGCTCCGCGGCCTTCGCATCGGGGGATCGCGCAGGCTCAGCAGCGCGCGGAGCGGGCGATCGCGGCTCGACGCCGGGGATGCGTGGTTCAGGACGCGTCAGGGAAGGTTCGGCCGCGCCTGAGCGGCTGGTATTGGAATTCATCATGAGATCATCTCCATCGAGAGGTTTTTTGAACCACGACATTGTTAGGCGGCGCCACCGGCGGATTTGTGCGCACGGACCGGATCGAATTTCGCCGACTGTTGGCCGGCCTTCTTGCCGTCCATGTCAATGCTGCCGCTGAAATTCGCGCCTTCGGTAATGCTCACGGTCGGCGCAAAAATATTCCCGCAGACCTTCGCCGTCTCCTTCACGAACACGGATTTTTCGGCCTGCAAATCGCCATCCACCGTGCCTTCCACAATGATGAGTTGCGCCTTGATATTTGCCTTGACCGTGCCCTGCGGGCCAACGGTCAGGCGCTGTGTGTGGGTGATCGAACCCTCCACGCGGCCCTGGATCAACAGATCTTCCTCGGCGGTCAGATCGCCTTTGAAAAACAGCGTCGGACCTAAGATGGAAGCTCGTTCGGTCGCGCTGTTATAAGGATTGCTCATGCGATGTTCTCCGTGGGCTTGGTAGGTCTTACAAGGCACGCAGAGAGTACCTGGCATAATCGGTCTGAAAATGAGACCTCGATCACGAAACGTTTCGCTGCAAACTGAGTGCAACGAAAATTGTCGCAAAAAGCGGACGCCCCGCAGCGCGCGGTCAGGTGAACTCTTAAACGGTAGGGCCGGGCGCTACTCGGATTTCGCGGGTCGTTGCCGCGTCAGATGATCATTCAAACTATGCGCAAGCGACACAAAATCGGATGGGATCATGATCACCGTCGTGCTGTTGTTCTCGGCGCCCACTTCGGAAATCATCTGCATGCGCCGCAGCTCCAGCGCGGCGGGATTCTGGGTGATTTGCGCAGCCGCCGCCGATAGTTTCACCGACGCCTCGAGCTCGGCTTCAGCCTTGATGATGCGCGCGCGCTTCTCGCGGATGGCTTCGGCCTGCATCGCCATCACTTGCTGCATGGCCTTGGGCAGTTCCACGTCCTTCATCTCGAAGCGCTGAACCTCGAGACCCCATGCGGCGGTCGAGCCGGAAATATTGTCGCCCAACAAGGTGTTGATCTTATTGCGCTCTTGCAGGATTTCATCCAGATCGTGCTGGCCGATGATATTTCGCAATCCAGTCAGGGCCAGTTGGTACACCGCGGCGGGCGCATCGGCCACCTCGATGACCGCTTTTGCCGCATCCACGACCCGGTACCAGAGCACGGCGTTGACCTTGATGGTCACGCTGTCGCGGGTAATGGTTTCTTGCTGTTCCGCCGACACCGTGCGGGTGCGGATATCGACGCGCACCGAACGTTCGACTCCGAGCGGGATGATCCAATACAGTCCCGGCCCCTTAAGTCCCATGAAGCGTCCCAATCGGAACACCACACCGCGTTCGTATTGTTGCGCGACACGCAGGCCGGACAGGAAAATCACTACCAGCGCGATCACCAAGACATCGAGGATGGGCATCGGCGCTCCTTGGGTTATTCCCCAAGCTTACGCCGATCTGAAACCTACCGCGATTGCGAACTCTCTGCCGCTATTACTCGATGCTTTCTCCATGCAGCGTGATATCCAGGCCCTCGCGCTCCTGCTCTTCGGTTACGCGCAATCCGATGGTCATGTCGATGATTTTCAAGATGAGGTAGCTGACCGCGAATCCATAGATGACGGTTACGGCCACTCCCTGCAGCTGAATCAGAAATTGCGTCATGATGGAGTTATCCACCCCGCTGATCTCCTTGCTGAAGAAAACGCCGGTCAGCAGCGCGCCGACCATGCCGCCGATGCCGTGCACGCCAAAGGCGTCCAGCGAATCGTCATATCCCAGCACATGCTTGAGCGAGGTCGCGGCGAAAAAACAGATCACGCCGGCCGCCAAACCGATTGCCACCGCAGGCGTCGGGCCGACGTAACCTGACGCCGGCGTAATGGCGACCAATCCCGCCACCGCGCCGGAGGCGATTCCGAGGACGCTCGGCTTACCCTTGGCAAACCATTCCGCAAACATCCAGCTCAAGGCCGCGGCAGCCGTCGCCATCTGCGTGACCAGCATCGCCATGCCGGCGCGCCCATCGGCGGCGCCGGCGGAACCGGCATTGAAGCCAAACCAGCCGACCCACAGAAGCGACGCGCCGATCAGCGTCAGGGTCAAATTGTGGGGCGGCATCCGTTCACGCCCATAGCCCAAGCGTTTGCCGAGCACGATGCAACTGGCCAGTCCCGCCATGCCGGCGTTGATGTGCACGACCGTGCCGCCGGCATAGTCCAAAACGCCGGCGCGGCTCAGCCATCCGCTCGGCTCCCAAACCATATGCGCGATGGGCACGTAAACGAGCAGCGACCACGCGGCCATGAATACCAGCATGGCCGAGAATTTCATGCGATCGGCGAACGCGCCGGCGATGAGCGCAGGGGTGATCACGGCGAAGGTCAGCTGAAACATGGCATAAACGGTTTCCGGAATCGTCAAGGCCAAATGCGACACCGATAGCTGATTGACGGGGTCGTGCATGAAGGTCATGCCGCCGAACAACGCGCGGCTGAAGCCGCCGAGGAATTTGCTGCCGGGCGTAAATGCCCACGAGTAGCCGATCAGCCACCACAAAATGGTCACGACGCAGACGATCGCAAAGGTCTGCATCAGCGTGGCCAGCACGTTCTTCTTGCGCACCATGCCGCCATAAAAAAGGGCCAGGCCGGGTATCGACATCATCAGCACCAGGGCGGTCGAGGTCAGCATCCAGGCGGTATCGCCGGCGCTAATCTTGTCGGCGCCGATCAAGATGGGCGCTGTCGGCGCGCTATCGCCCCAGGCCGCGGGCACACTTAAGGTCAATACCGTGAGAAAGGCCAACATCGGCAGTTTTTTCATATGTCCCCTGTGCTTTAGATGGCGCTGGAGTCGCGCTCGCCTGTTCGAATGCGCACGACTTGCTCGAGATCAAAAACAAATATTTTCCCGTCCCCAACCTTGCCGGTTTTGGCCGACCTCATGATCGCTTCGATCACGAGATCGACGAGCCCGTCATCAACCGCGATCTCGATTTTCGTCTTCGGCACGAACTCAACGACATACTCGGCGCCGCGATAAATCTCGGTGTGTCCGCGCTGCCTGCCAAAGCCCCGCACCTCCGTGACGGTCAGCCCCCGAACCCCGACGTCGCTCACCGCCCCTCGAACCTCGTCGAGCTTGAAGGGTTTGATGATCGCGGTTATGAGCTTCATCCCACTGAAGATCCTTGCACAGCACCGACTGCTGCGTGGCGGAAAGCACCACTTGTGCCAGGAACGAAGTATCGAATGCGATCAGCAGCTTAAGAGCACGGCTGGCGGCAAGACCCTGCATCCATGCACCAATAAAGGGCGTCGATTCGACCGCCATGTCTCATCGCAGTGCGCGGTGCGACCTACGCCTTGCGCAATGCGCCTTTCAGCGACGTGACAATTCAACGAAGCGACAATTCCAACCGGACATGGCCGTCCTGACCCTTCGCCTTATCGTTGGCCACCAAAAATACCCGTTCAGGAGCGATCTGCGTGCCGGTGAGCAAAGCTTGCTGTAAGTTCATCGCCCGTTGCTGGCCCAATGCGGTGAGGTCTGACTCGGTTACCGCAATGTGCTGATGAATCTCATGCACAAGAAAATCGTTTCTTGCCGCCGTCTTTTCCGGTTTGGTCTTGATGGCCTCAACCTCATCCGGAAATTTAGGTTCCGTGCCGAAATTGCTGACGTACAGCCGCGTCAGTAAATCGAGCTGCGCCGCGGCGTCCAATTGATCGAATGTGGTTGCGGCAGCGGACGACTTTTTATGGGCAACCGGTGCGGCCAGTGCGCCTTGGAGCTGCGCCTGATATTTAGCTTCGATGAGACTCGGGCGATCCAGTTCGCCGACCACGGCAATCGGAACCTCGATTTTCAGCTGCGGCCGCGCGTCCAACGCCTTGACGATGCTTTGGGCTTTGGCGACGCCGGCCGGATCCAGCCCGGCGGCGCCGGGTTCAAAGTCGACAAACTGTAGGTCGGGTCCGCCGCCGAACAAAGATCCTAAGAGCGCGAACGGCGCCGTCACTGCCTTCTCCAGGATATTCACGAAAACCTTCCAAATAATCGGACCGAGCTTGAATTTCGGATCGTCGAGCGAGCCGGTAACGGGAAGATTGAGATCGATGACGCCGTCGCGGTCTTTGAGCAGCGCGACCGCCAGCTTGACAGGCAGCGAGACCGCATCCTTACTCTCGGTTTTGTCGCCGAACTCGAGTTGTTCAACGATGATGTGATGCTGTGCATCGAGTTTGCGGCCGTCAACCTTGTAGTGCAGTTCGGTGGTCAACTTTCCCTTGCTGATGTTGTAGCCGGCAAACTTGCCTGAATAGGGATTGAAGGTGCTAAGTTCGATGTTGCGAAAGCTCATCGCCAAATCGGTGTACAGCGTCGCACCCAACACATTGACCTCGCCGGTGATGCTCACGGGCGCGAACGCATCCACCGACCCATGAATATCGATCTTTGCGCGGGAATTCGCTTTTGAGGACAACCCGAGCACGGTTCCCTCGAGCTTCTGGATCCCCGTAGCGAAGTTCGGCATGACCGACAAGTCGGCGAAATTGGCCTGGCTGTTTTGCAAGACAATTTTCTTGATCGACATCGGCATTGCCGATCCAGCCGCGGGGGCGGCGGCGGTCGCAGGCGCCGCCAAAGGTTTGCGGCCCTTGCGCGGCAAGGGCGGGGCCGGTGCAGGAGCGGCTGTGGCGGCAACCGCAGGCCGCGTGTCGCCGCTGGGGGCCACGACCGTGGCGCCCGGCGCCGCCAAGATGCGCTTCACATTGATCGATTCGTCCGGCTCAATAATGACTCGCGCGTAAAATTTCCGCGCTGTGATCTGATCGATGTCGAGGCGATCAGGGTCATGCTGGAAATTCAGGCCCTGAACATCCAGGCGGTCCCAGTTGATGAAATCCTGATGCAATGCATTGTCGACCGTGTGCAGACCGGCCACACTCAAATTTCCGCTGAATTGCAGCGCGGGCTTCTGCGCGCCGTAGCGCACCTTGGCATCGCCGCCCAATCTTCCCGCGAGCAGTGTCATCGAGGTGAACTGCGCGAGGTAGGGCTGAATGGCGGCAAGCTCGACGCCGTCCAGTTTTAGATTCAAATTCGCCGCCATCGGTTGCGGGGTAACTTCCCCCGCCACATTCACTGTGCCGGTGTTGTTGATTTTTGCATCGAGCGCCACGCTCAGGGGCTTGGCAAGATCGAGGCTGGCGCCGGTCACCTTGATGGACAACGGCGCAATCACCACTTTCGCGACCGGCTTGGTGCGCCGATCCTCGGCGGAAATGCTGGCATCGCGAAGCGCAAATTCGCCCAGTTCAAATTGCCAGGCCGGCCCCGCGCCCGGGGCTGGCGCAACGGCCGGCGTCACCGCCGGCGATACTGTGGGTGGGCCCGGCGCTGCGGACGGGCTCGGCGCCGCGGCTGTGGCCGTGGGCGCGGGCGCGGGCGCGGGCGCCGGCGCTGCCGCAAGTTTGAGCAAATTGACCGATCCGTCGGGCTCCAGCCAGCTCACGAGTTTCACGCCCGTGATGCTGAGGGAATCGCTGTGCGCGTGGCGCGGCTTAAGATCCACGGTCGTATTGCTTAAGATCAACTCCGGGACGGTGATCCAATCCACATCCGAGTTCTTTGGCCGCACCGCAAGGTCCGTCAGGGCGACCTTGGAAACATCGACTTTCAGGTCGACATCGTCCTTGAGCGAGAACTTATAGGTCGCATTCACATCGATTTTTCCGGAATTGACCTGAAAGCTCAGCTGATCTTCCAAGTACTCCCAAATCGTGTGCGCCTGCAGTCCGGCGATCTGGAATTCGCCGTCGGACTCGATCGGTTGAACGGCGACGTGTCCATGCCACTCGACCCGCTCGCCGAGCTTTGACATGCCGGTGAAAGTAAAGCGGCCGCCGTCGACACCGGTCGTGAAATTCTGCAACTCGAAATTGATCGGCTCCAAACGCGTCGCGAAATCGGAGGGTCGCCGCCGATCATCAAACGAGAGAAACCCTCCAGTGACTTTGAATGAACCGATGCGCAGTGCCGGGATGGCTTCATTGCTTTTGGGCGCAGGCTTGCCGCTCGGCGGTGGGCTCAATTGCGCGAGATTCAGACGGCCGTCCTTGAAGATCACCGCGTTGGCGAACGGCGAGTCGATGTCGATATTGCTGAAGGTGTAAGCCCGGTGCCAGAGCGAGGAAACCTGGAAGTCGACGAACAAGCGCGAAAAGCCGATCAGCTTCGTGTCCTGGGGTCCCGTTAGATAGAAATCTTTGATCTGCACCTGCAGCAGGAAGGGGTTGATGCGAATGTCGCCGACGCTGGGTGTGACGCCCACCAGCGTTTTCGGAATTTCGGTCATGAGGGTCTTGCGCACCAGTCTCGGCGCCAATACGAATCCGGCCAACGCGTACAGGCCGAGCAGAAGTGCAATGACCGCCGCGATTCGGAAGGTCTTTGTTTTGATGAACTGCCGCAAGGATCCATCCCCCCGGTGGTAGCGCAGTCCAATATTAACGCTTATTGCGTTGAATCAACCTTTTGCGTTTGCGAACTTGCCGGGGGGTCAAGGGGTTGCGCTTGCCGGCGAAAGGATTCTCATCGCCGCGAAACGCCACCCTTACCGGCGTGCCCATCAAGTCAAATGCCTTGCGGTAGACATTGACCAGATAGCGCCGGTAGGCCTCAGGAACATGATCGGTCTGATTGCCGTGGATGACGATGATGGGCGGATTCCGGCCCCCCTGATGCGCATAACGGAGCTTGATGCGCCGCCCGCTGACCACCGGCGGCTGATGGCTCTCGATCGCCGCCTCCAGCACCCGCGTCAGTTCCGGCGTGCTCATATCGCGCATCGCAGCCGCATAGACCTTGCGCACCGAAGCAAATAGCTCGCCGACGCCGCTGCCGTGGCGCGCCGAGATGAAATGCAGCGGCGCGAAATCGGCGAACTGCAGACGTTGCTCGATTTGTTGCCGGATCAGGTCGCGCTGCTCGGTGGGGATGTTGTCCCACTTGTTGACCGCCAGCACCAGCGCCCGTCCCTGTTCGATCACCGTGCCCAACAGGCTCGCGTCTTGTTCGGCAACCGTGTCGTGCGCGTCCATGACGACGACGACGACGTGCGCGGATTCAATGGCCTGCAGCGTTTTGATGACGCTGAATTTCTCGACCGCTTCTTCAACCCGGGAGCGGCGCCGCACGCCCGCCGTGTCGATCAAGGTGTAGCGCTCGCCATCGCGTTCAAAGGGCACCAGCACCGCATCGCGCGTGGTTCCGGGCTGATCAAAGGCCACCATGCGGTCTTCGCCCAGCAGCCTATTGATCAGCGTGCTCTTACCCACGTTCGGCCGGCCGATCACCGCAACCTTGATGCCCTGCATTTCCGGGCCATCCTGCGGATCCGGCGTCAGCCCCGCGAGGGCCGTCTCCAACAGGGAGATCACCCCCTGGTCATGCGCCGCAGAAATGGGCAGCGGCTCGCCCAAGCCCAGCTGAAAAAAATCAGCGACCGCCATGTCGCTGTCGAATCCTTCGGTCTTGTTCACGGCGAGGAACACGGGCTTGCCGCTGCGGCGCGCCAGCTGGGCGACGAACTGATCCCGGGGCGTGACCCCGGCTCGGCCATCCACCAGCACGATCAGACGATCCGCTTCGCTGATTGCCCGTTCGGTCTGCGCAATCATCAAGCTCTCGATCACGTCCGCCTGCTCGACGAGGCCGCCGGTATCGACCACGATGCACGGGACCTCCGTGCGCCGGGCGAATCCATATTGGCGATCGCGCGTCAGCCCCGGCAGATCGGCAACCAACGCATCGCGAGTACCGGTCATGGCATTGAACAGGGTCGACTTGCCCACATTCGGGCGGCCGATCAATGCGACTACCGGCAACATTGCCTTCCGGTCTTTAGGGCGGCGGCGTGGCGGGTGGCGGAGTCGCGGGCGGCGGAGTCGCAGGCGCCGGAGTCGCGGGTGCCGGAGCCGGGTTTTCCGCGGGCGGCTGCTCGGTCGGCGCGGGCGTGCCGCTCGCAGGACTCTCTGTCGCCGGCGGGATTGCTGCCGGCGCGTTGCCGGTCGGCGGCGTAGCAGCCGGCGCGGGTGCCGGGATCGGCGTCGCCGCGGGCGGCGGCCTTTGAGCTTTCGGAGTGGCTCGGTACGCCGCCAGGGTGCCGGCGTCGGTCAATACGACCACCGTGTCGCCCGAGCCGGCGGGCGGATTGGAAACACGCTGCTTCTTCGCGATGCGCTCTCGGGCCACGAGTTCGCCGGTATTCTTGTCCAACCAATGCAAATAGCCTTGAAAATCCGCCACAGCGATCGCCGTGCTGGTCACGACGGGCGTGCTCAAGCCGCGGCGCTTGAGCTTGTCGTTGCGCCATACTTCCGCGCCGTCGCGTTGACGCATCGCCACCACCGTGCCGTCGGATTCGGTGACGTACAAATTGTCCTCATCGACCGACAAGCCTCGGTAGCTCGACATATCGTGCGACCACCACAACTGCCCCGAGTCGAGCGCAAGCATGGCAGTGCGGCCCTGGAAACCGGCGGCAAAGACATTGTCGCCGACCACGCGGACCGCCGAATCGATGTCGACCAGCCGGTCGAGTTCGGTGCGGCCGTGAGGCGATGCCAAAGCCGTGTCCCAAATGGTGTCGCCGGTGGTGAGCGAGACCGCCATCACCTTACCGTTGTCGAAGCCGCTGATCGCGATTTCCTTGGCGACAATGGGTGTTGCCGTGCCGCGCAAGCTGAGGCGCGGCACCTGCTGCTCAACCGACCAGAGCAGCTTGCCGGTGCTCTTCTCGAGGCCGTGCAGGCGGCCGTCGACCGATCGCATCACGACGACCTTCTCGCTGATCGCGGGCGAAGAGAGCAGCTCGGAATTGATCTGCGAGCGCCATAATTGGCGCCCGGTTGCGCCATCCAGCGCGATCACCGCGCCCTTGCTGGTGCCGGCGACGACGATGCCAAACCCTGCCGCCGGTCCCGCCGAAATCGGCACCTTGAGCTTCTTGACCCAAACATCGCGGCCCGTCTCGAGCGATACCGCCAGCATCTCGCCCTTGTGATTCGCGGCGAACACCACGCCATTGTCGATCGCAGGTCCTAATCCGAGTCGCAGCTTGGTTTGCTTCTTGCCGCCGCCGACCCCGTCGTCCCACAGCCTTTTGACCGGCAACTTTTGCGGAAAGTCCACCAATACGGCTGGCGGCTCGACGTCTTTGTCCTTGCTGCAGCCGGCGGCGATGAGCAGCGCCGCGAGACTCAATGGAAGCAATAAGCGCATCAGGGATTAGCCTTGTCGTTCGGGGGGTTAGCCTTGTCGTTCGGGGGGTTAGCCTTGTCGTTCGAGGGTTTGCCCTTCTCGTTCGAAGCGAGGTCGGCAAGTTTCAATTGCAGCAGCGCGGCGTCCGCGCCGTCGTCGCCACTGCCCAACGCCTGGTTGTATTCCGCAACGGCGCCGGGAATATCCTTCTTGGCATACAACGCATCGCCGTGTACTTCGTGATAACGGCCGGCGAAGCTTCCCGGCGTGCCTTGCGCCAAAGTCTTGATGGCATCGTCCGGCTTGCCTTGGTCGATCAAAATACGCGCGAGCCTAAGGCGGGCGATCTGCTTGAGTTCCGAATCCTTGGAGTTGTTCATGACCTGCGTCAACGGGGCGATGGCTTCGGCGGGCTTGTCGCGTTCGACGTCGATGCGCGCAATCGTCAGCTGTGCCTGGTCGGCATAGGGCGAATTGGGATAGTTCTTGATGATCCCGTTCGCAATCTGCTGGGATTTCTCGCCATCGTTCATTTGCAGTGCCGCGGTCATTTGCGTGAATTGTTCCGCAGCCTGCAGTGCCAGGGTATTTTGATGCGAGCGATAGTACTGAACGCCGAACCAACCGCCCACGCCGAGCACGACCCCGCCCAATATCCAGGGGGCATATTCACTAAAAGCACGCTTCACGGCCTCCAGTTGTTCGTCGTCTGTTAGATATTCTTCAGCCATGGCTACTTCCACTCCCGCCTGTAAGACCCAATAACATGCCGATCCGTTCACTGATTCGCTCCAGGGGGATCTCTTCCTGCGGCAGGTCCCGGCGCAGCGCCTTGACGGCCACGACCCCGCGGGCAACTTCATCATCCCCCAACACCAACGCAAACTCTGCGCCGCTCTTATCCGCGCGCTTGAACTGCGTTTTAAAGCTTCCCCCGCCCAAATTGATCTGCACGGCCAGATCCGGCCAAGCATCGCGCAATCGCTCCGCCAGTTTGAAGCCCGGGATCTCCGCTGGTTCCCCCGCGAGCACCAGATAAATCTGCGGGTGGTCTTTAGGGAGCGCCAAATTCTGCTTCTGCAGGAGCATGACGATGCGCTCCTGACCCATGGCCCAACCGACCCCCGGGGTATCGGCGCCGCCCAACTGGGCCACCAGGCCATCGTAGCGGCCGCCGGCGCAGACCGTGCTTTGCGAGCCCAGGGCCTCGGTGGTCCACTCGAACACCGTACGCGTGTAGTAGTCCAGCCCCCGCACCAAATGGGGCTCGACATGATACTCGATGCCGGCACTCTGCAACTGAGCGCATAAGGATTCAAAGTGCTGCCGGGACTCGGCGTCGAGCGATTCGAGCAACAGCGGCGCACCGGCAATGATTCGCTGCATCTGCGGATTCTTGCTGTCGAGGATTCGCAGGGGGTTGCCCGTCAGGCGGCGTTTGCTGTCCTCGTCCAAGGACGCGGCGTGCCCGCCGAAATAGGCGGTGAGCTTGTCACGATAGGCCGCGCGCGAGGCCGGCGTTCCCAGCGAGTTCACCAGCAACTTCACGTCGCGCAGGCCCAGAAGCCGCAGGAGCCTCGCGGACAGAAGAATCATCTCCGCATCGATATCCGGTCCCTCGAATCCGAACGCTTCGGCATCGATCTGATGAAATTGGCGAAAACGGCCTGCCTGCGGTCGCTCGCGCCGGAACATCGGTCCCATGCACCACACCCGCAAGCGTCCCTCGCGCAGCAGCCCGTTGGAAATGACCGCGCGGACGATGCCCGCGGTCGCCTCAGGTCTCAGCGTTATGTGGTCCTCTCCCTGATCGATGAAGCTGAACATCTCTTTTTCGACGATGTCCGTGAAATCGCCGATCGAACGCTTGAATAGCTGAGTCTGTTCAATCACCGGGACGCGGAATTCCTCGTAGCCGTAGCTCGCAAAAACTTGGCGTGTGATGCGCTCCAAGTGCTGCCAGGCTGCGATTTGCGCGGGCAATACGTCATGCACACCACGCAAGGGCTCGATGATCGTGCTCAAGAGTCCTCTCAGCCGGGCGGACGCGGGCTGCGCGGCGGCGCACCGTGCGTTTGATCGGGATGCGAGTCGCGCCGCAGGACGCCATCGGCGCCGGCCTCGAAGCGCGCCACGTCTCCGGCAAAAAACTGCGGTCCAATCGCGACGGCGCGATCGTTGATTTCCAGCTGCACGCCGCTGCCGACACCGAGGTACACGCGCAACGGCGCCGCTCCGGAGATGGTCTTCACGCTGTTGGCAAGTCCGTTGCCTGCAAAGGTGCGCTTTCCGGAAGCATCATGGATGTCCACCCACGAATCCGCCGAGAAGCTCAGTCGCAATCGCGCGTGGCCGGCGCCCGGCACGGGCGCCGCGGGCGCATCCGTAGCAGCCACAATGCCCGGCTCGGCCGCAGCAGTCGGCGCCGGTGCCTCTGTCGCGACCGGCGCGGCCGTGGCACTTAAGACGACGCCGGATTCGGTGGGCTTGTCGGCCGGCGCCGCAGGCACCATCGCAACCGGCGGCGATGCGCTCGGCGCCTTGGCGCGCGGATGCCAGGGACGCCACCACAAGAGGCCCAGCGCCAGGGCGAGGGCAAGGCCTCCACCGATCTGGATGAGCGATAAGCGACCCGATGAGGGCGAATCGTCGCGCGTACTCAACAGCATGCTGGGGCCGGCGGCGGCCGGCGCGTCGGCCCGCGAGGGCGGGCGCGATTCGTAACCCGCCATGATTTCGGTTGCGGGTAGACCCAGCAGAGCCGCGTACTTTTTCAAATGGCCCTTGGCGTAAACCGTCGGGCCGATGCGCGGATAATCATCCGCCTCGAGCGCGTCGATCACCCATCGATCCAAGTGCATTTCATCGGCGGCCTTTTGGGCACTCAAACCCCGGCGCTCGCGTTCTGCCTTGAGCCTGGATCCGGGCAGTGCCGCGGGCTCGGTCATCGATCGACGCCTTTGCGCATATTCTGCGCCTGCTCTGAGTTTGGAAATTCGGTCTGCACGCGCCGCGCGTAAACGGCGGCGGCTACCGCATCACCCAGTTTGCGCTGCGCGCGAAAGCCAAGCCACAGTACTTCCGGCGTGGGCGGATTGACCGCCAGATAGCGCTGCACGATATCCCGCGCCTGCGCCGCGTCGCCCCGGTCGAAGGCGACATTGCCCAGTTGCAGCAAAGCCTCGGTGTAGTTCGGACGTATCGTGAGCGCGCGATTGAAATAATTTTCGGCATTCACCAAATCACCTGAGCTTCGCGCACACGCGCCGGCGTTGCCCAATGCCACCCACGGCGTCTGGTACAAGGGATTGACCGCAACTTCGAGGAATAATTTTTGTCCCGCCGCGGTCTTGCCCGTGCGGCAAAGAAACACGGCGTAGGTATTTGCTATGTTCGGGTCTCCCTTTCCCAAACGGTTGGCCGCATCGTAGGCGCGTTCCGCCTTGGCCATTTCATTAATGCGCTCGTATACCAAACCCGCCGTCATCTGCACATCCGGATTTGAGGCATCTTCGCTGAGCGCCTTTTCGATGCATTCGCGTGAATTCGACAGTTGGCCGAGCTTCATGTACTCAATGGCCAACTGCATATTGTCGACCGCGGCCTTGGCGGGCTCCTTTTTGTAGGTCCTCACGGGCCGCTCATAAGCCGGCGGGTTGTGGTTGCAGGCGGTCAAGATTAACGCCCCCGTCAGCGCCAGCACGGCACTCGAGCGAGGCAATTTCGGTTTCACCATTATTGAATCTCCGCCGGAGTGCGCGGCGCCGCTGAGAGTTTCGTCCCGAGCCGCACCAGCGTGCGGTCATGGACCTTGCCCGCCAATTGCCCGCACGCGGCGTCGATGTCATCGCCGCGAGTTTTGCGGACGGTCGCGATCACGCCGTGATCGTTCAGGATGTCGCGGAATTTTAAGATTGCCGCAGGCTTGGAGCGCCGATAGCGCGTGCCCGGAAACACGTTGAAAGGAATCAGATTGAGCTTTGCCGGGCGCCCGCGCATCAAACCCGCGAGCTGACGCGCATGCGAAGGGTGGTCATTGACGCCGTCGAGCATCACGTACTCGAACGTGATGCTGCGTCCGTTTTGCTGATCGATATAGTGCCAGCACGCTTCGAGTAATTCGGCGATTTTGTGCTTGCGGTTGATCGGCACGAGTTCATCGCGCAATTCATCGTTCGGGGCGTGCAAGGAAACCGCGAGCGCAACATTGCATTCTTCCGCGAGCTTGTAAATCTGCGGCACCAGTCCCGAGGTGCTCAAGGTCACGCGGCGCCTCGATAAATCATAGCCAAAATCGTCCAGAAAGATACGCATGGCCGGGAGCACATTGCGGTAATTGGCGAGCGGCTCACCCATGCCCATGAACACAATATTGGTGATCTTGCGATCGCCCTCGCCCACCGCAGTGCCGCCTGCCAGCGCCAACTCGCGCTGCGCCAGCCAAACCTGACCGACGATTTCCGCCGCGCTCAAATTGCGGTTGAAGCCCTGCTGCGCCGTTGCGCAAAAGGTGCAATCCATCGCGCAACCCACCTGACTCGAAATGCACAAGGTGCCTCGATCGGGTTCCGGGATATAAACGGTCTCGATGCCTTGAACCTGATCCATGCGCAGCATCCACTTGCGGGTGCCGTCCTTGGACTGTTGTTCGGTCACGATTTGTGGAACGGTGATTTCCGCAATATCCGCCAGCTGCGCGCGAAACTCCTGCGCTAAATCGGTCATGCTGGAAAAATCCGCCGCGCCGCGCCGATAGATCCATTTCATGAGCTGCCGCGCGCGAAACGGCTTCGCGCCGAGACGCGCGGCAACGAACGCCTCGAGCTGCGCGCGGGGCAATCCCAGCAGATTCACGCGTTCGCTCGACACCTAATCCCCCTTTCCTGCCGCCGCTACGCTAGCGCGTACGCGGGCAGATCTCAATTTCGCGAAAGAAGTAGCTGATCTCGCGCGCCGCAGTATCGGCGGCATCGGAGCCGTGAACCATATTCTCATCGATGCTGGTGGCAAGATCCGCGCGAATGGTTCCCTTGTCTGCCTTCTTCGGATCCGTGGCGCCCATCACTTCGCGATTCTTCGCAATCGCGTTTTCGCCTTCGAGCACTTGCACCATCACGGGACCGGAGGTCATGAAGCGCACCAGGTCCTTGAAGAACGGCCGCTCGCGATGCACCGCGTAGAAACCCTCCGCCTCGGTTTGGGATAGCCGCATCATGCGGGCTGCGACCACCTTCAAACCCACTTGTTCAAAACGACGATAGACCTCGCCGATCAGGTTACGGCCGACGCCGTCCGGCTTGACGATTGATAGGGTTCGCTCGATGGACATTTAAACCTCGCTGATGGACAAAATCAGCCACAAGGGTAGGGCTGACAAAGACCGCGAAGTGTACTGGAGAGGGGCCGCTCAAGCAATCGCGATGAGGGCCGAAGTCACTGTATTACTTGGAAAAACCGGCGTTCAAACGTTGAAGCTCTCGCCGCAACCGCATTCGCCCTTGGCTTTGGGGTTTTGAAACTTGAACGCCTCATTCAAGCCCTGCTTAACGAAATCGACCAAGGTTCCGTCGATCAGGGGCAGGCTTTGAGGATCAACCACCACCTTGACGCCTCGCGCCTCGAAAACGGCGTCTTCCGGGTTGATTTGATCGGCGTAATTCACCACGTAGGCGAAGCCCGAACAACCTGTTTTCTTGATTCCGACTCGCAGACCGACGCCAATTCCGCGTTGCGCCAAATGAGTTTTTACCCGATTGGCCGCCGATTCCGTCAGTAGTATCGCCATGCTGCGCTGTACCTCACCAAAGTTCAGCTAGAAGAACACCATACATAACACGCCCCTGCCCCCTCCGCACGGAACCAAAGCGCGTTTTTTATTAAGCCTGCGTCACTTAACTATGTGGGTGCCGTCGCGATAGTCAATGGCTGGAAGCACTGCGGCAAGCCATGCATCCTCGATGACCA
>Ga0209525_1000146_pt1 | contig 20662 bp, 13 predicted proteins | sample JacPin_JW_Ref_O1_FD_187958 | JGI IMG/M metagenome (GOLD analysis project Ga0209525, IMG submission 187958) | Forest soil microbial communities from Algoma, Ontario, Canada - Jack Pine, Ontario site 1_JW_Ref_O1 (SPAdes) (version 2) | ecosystem: Environmental > Terrestrial > Soil > Boreal... | reverse complement strand
GAGCGCAGCAGCCCGCGAGAGCCGAGCCGTGCCAGTGCGGATTCATCAATGGCCCGATTGTCGATGAGGGTCAAGCGCAGGCGCGAGGTGCACGCAGTGACTTCCGTCAAATTGCCAACGCCGCCGAGGGCATCCACAAAGGACCGGCCGCGCGTGCCGACGGCCGCCGGTGCGCTCGCTTGGGCAAGCGTGTCGTCGGCGCCCCGGCCGGGGGTCGACAGGTTCAAGCGCACGATGCAGACGCGAAAGACGACGTAGTACAGAAGGAAGTAGGCGATGCCGATCGGTATCAACAGCAGGGGCCGCTGCGCGTGCGTGAAATTCAGCACGTAGTCAAAGAGTCCCGCGGAGAACGTGAAGCCCAAATGCACCCCGAGTGCATTCATGAGCACCATCGCGAGGCCGGTCGCGACTGCGTGCAGGGCATACAGCACCGGGGCCAGAAACATGAAGGTAAATTCCACGGGCTCGGTAACGCCGGTGAGGAAGGCGGTTAGGGCCAGCGATAGCAGCAGCCCCGCCACGCCGGCGCGCCGCTCGGGACGAGCGGTGTGATACATGGCGAGACAGGCGCCGGGCAAGCCGAACATCATCACCGGAAAGAAGCCCGACATGAATGCTCCGGCGCTCGGATCGCCGGCAAAGAAACGGTTCAGATCGCCGGTCGCGCCGTGATAGTCGCCGAGGATGAACCACGCGAAATTATTCAGAATGTGATGCAGACCGGTCACGATCAATATTCGGTTCAACACGCCGTATGCAAACAGGCCGATCGGGCCTGCGCCCAAGATGGCATGGCTGGCTGAATCCATGCCACCTTCGAGAAAGGGCCACGCATAGCCGAGGATGACACCCAGCACCAATCCCAAGAGCCCGCTGATAATCGGGATGAAGCGCCGACCGCCAAAGAAACTCAAATAACTCGGCAGGCTGATATTGCTGTAGCGGTTGTAGGCAACGCCGGCGATGATGCCGGACAGCAAGCCGACCGGAATGCTGGGCTTATCGAGCGAGCCGGGTGCCGCATGCAGCAAGGTCTCCGCCGCGCGCATCGTCACCACGTAGCCGACCAGTGCTGCGAGCCCGGCCGCACCGTGATTCTCGCGGGCCAGTCCCACCGCGACGCCCACGGCAAACAGCAATCCCAAATTCGCAAACACGGCCTTGCCGGCCGCGGCCATGGCGACCCAGTTCAGCAGATCCGGCTGCCCGAGACGCAGCATCAGACCGGCGATGGGCAATACCGCAATCGGCAGCATCAAGGCGCGTCCGAGCTGTTGAAATCCAGTGAAACGAAAATTCATTTGGCATTCCCCCCCTCGCCGGCGAACCGCTCAACCATGCTTCGCACCTCGGCAGCGGAACGCAAGGCGAGGCAGCTCTGTGCCAGCTCCTCGCAATCAGCCATGCGCAACGAGCCGATCTGGCTTTTAAGCGCGGGAATCGCAGCGGGCACCACAGACAGCTCACGAACACCTAACCCGAGCAAAATCGGTACCGCCGTGTGGTCGGCCGCTACACCGCCGCAAACAGCCACCAGCTTGCCGGCTGCCTTAGCGTGGCTGGCCGCGGCCGCAATCAGTTGCAACACCGCGGGATGCAACGCATCGGTGCGGCGCGCGAGATCCGTGTGGCCGCGATCCATGGCGAGCGTGTACTGGGTCAGATCATTGCTGCCGATGGACAGAAAATCGACTTCACGCAACAAGGCCGCTGCAGTCAAGGCGGCCGCGGGCGTTTCGATCATGGCGCCCAGCGAGATACGGTCCTGCAAATTGAGTTCCCCCGTGAGTTCATCGATGACTTTACGCACGGCAATGATTTCCGACACGTCGCTCACCATGGGGATCAGCAAACGCACGACGCCGCAGGGCGTCACGCGCATGGCGGCGCGCAACTGCGTGCGCATCAGATCCGGGTGCGCAAGCGCCGTGCGCACGCCGCGCATCCCCAGCGCCGGATTCGGTTCAGGAGGCAGCGGCAGGTACAACAAGGGCTTATCGCCGCCCACGTCCATCATTCTCAATATCAGAGGCCGGCGCCCCAAGGCATTGGCGATACTTTGATATGCCGTCAGCTGCTCATCTTCCGTGGGTGCAGTGGCGCGATCAATAAATAGAAACTCGGTTCGAAGCAATCCGCAACCCTCGGCGCCGTTCTCGACGGCGGCCAACGCGTCGGCAGTGCTGCCGAGGTTCGCGAACACTTCAATCCGCGTGCCATCGGACGATCGGCTTTCCGCAACCGCTGCCGCACGCAGCGCGGCGCTGCGCGCGAGCCGGGCCGCAACCATCGAGTGCGCCTCCGCCACTGCAGCGGCGTCGGGCGCCTCGTGCAGCGTGCCGTTGTCGGCATCGACGATGACAGTCGCGCCGTCGGCCACTTGTCGCAGCTCTGGCCCGAGACCGATCAACATCGGAATCTCCATGGCCGCGGCCAAGATGGCGACGTGGGAAGTGGCGCCGCCGCCGCTCAAAGCGATGGCAGCCAAGCGCCGCCGGTCAAGCGCCGTCAATTCGGAAGGCAACAAATCGTCTGCAAGCAGGATGGCTTGCTCCGGCAGCGGCAGATGCATCGGCCTGGCCTCACCCGCGAGCGCCAGCAAGACGTGGGCCTCGACGTCCAAGAGATCATCGGCACGCTCCCGCAGGCGCGCATCGTCCAGAGACTCCAAGGCGGCGATGAAGCGTCGCGTGGCGCCGCGCCACGCAAATCCGGCACTCTTGCCGTTGGCGATGAATTCGTTCGCACTCGCGGTCAATCCGGGGTCGTCGAGGAATTCCAGGTGCGCACCGATGATCTCTTGCCGCTCGGCGCCGCCCGCGTTGCGGACTCGCTCCAGCCTCAGCCTGACGTTGGTTCGCGCCCGCTCGAGTTCGCCTTGTTCGTGAACAGGACCGCGCCCTGGCTCGGTGACGTCGATCTCGCGCCGTTCGATGCGAGTCGCCCGGCCGACCGCAAATCCGGGCACGGCGCATACACCCGCAAGTTCGCCCGGCCGGGCGGCATGCGCCGCAACCTGTGGCTTGGGTTGGCTCACGGCATGAGCCGAATCCAGCCGCTGAGCTTCTTCGAGTGCGGCTAACATCTGCGCAACGGCCTGCGGCGCCCCCTCGCCCTCGGCTTGAATCAAAAGCTCATCTCCGTGGCGAACGCCGAGCGCCATGATGCCGACGACGCTGCGCGCATCGCTTGCCCGACCGTGCGCTCGAAGTGTGATCAAGGTGGCCATGCCTTTGGCGCGCCGCGCCAGCAGCGCTGCCGGCCGGGCGTGCAAGCCCTGCAGCAGGGCGACCGCGACGGCGCGCTGCGCGCGCGAGACAGGTTCGTCGCTCGCAGAGGGCCGGGGGCTAGCCCGGGGACTTGCGCCTCCATCCACCTGGAACAGCAACTCTCCCGCCCTCACCGCGCCTGATGCACGCCGATTCGTCACCACCGCACCATCCGTGATGACCACAATGGGGGTCATGAGACTCCTCGCGCCACGCGCCACGCGGTCCAAATCGAATCGAATGAGTTCCTCTCCGGCTTGGACCCGCGCGCCGGGCTTGACGCGCGCATCAAATCCTTTACCGCCCAGCCGCACCGTGTCGATACCGATGTGAATCAGCACTTCCAAGCCATCCAGGCCGCGAATGGATACGGCGTGCGCGCTCTCCGGCAGGGTCACAATCTCCCCTTCGCAAGGCGCCAGGACGATGCCGCTTGTCGGATCGATCGCGAGACCATCGCCGAGCATGCGGCCTGCAAACACCTCATCCGGCACCTCCTCCAGGACCGCGCACCAGCCATCGAATGGCGCGATGATCTTCTGCACGCGCTCTACTCCCCGATCTCGACCCAATCGAGCGCCCACAGAGGATCGAGGCGCGGACGGGCAAACCGCAAGCAAATGTCGTGTCGACCGGCGAGTATCGGCAAACGGGTTGCCGGCAGCATCGTGACCCCGCCGCGCATCGCGGCAGGCGCGAGCGGCAGCGTGATAGCCGGTGTCTCACATCCATCGATGTGGATCTCGAGTTCCCCCACCGCAGTGCGTGCGTCCCCCACGCGAATCTTGGCCGCGTCTGCCCCCAGTTCATAGTTGAATGGCAGCGGCGCCACAGCGGCTGTGAATCGCGGTCCTACACTCAGATCCGCGCCGCGATAGATCCAGCACGGATTCAAGATGTCGACCGCAAACGGCGCATCCGGATCTGCGCCGTTGCCGGGTTCGAGCAAAAGACTGAGGCCATTGCTGCAGAGTTCAAGCTGATGGCTGGTACGCCTCGCAACCGTATGCGCGTCTAAATGCGTCGCAAAAATGCGCGAAATTTGCTCAGCCCCCAAAAACGTGGCGGCGCGAATTTGCATACCGGGCTTAAGATCGAGAGGTTGCGAATAGCGCATGGAGCTGAAGTTCGGCGCGCCGCCGTTTTGCGTATAGCGAATGGCGGCATCCGGCACGGCGTCTGTGAGCGCAGGCAGATTCGAGAGCGTCACACGGATAGCACCGGCATCGTGCGCACCCTGCGCGTACTGCGAATCGATGCCGAACACGCTGTCGGCATAGTTGATGCCAAAGGCGCGATAGCGGGCGAACATCGATCCCAATCGCTTGAGAAAATCCGGCCAGTTTTTCTGCCGCGGGGACCAACCCACTTCCGCCAACGCCGCGGCACGCGGCAGCGCCATCCAATCGACCCGCCGTTCGGTCTGCATGTGCTCCGTCCACAAATCAGCCTGCAGCCCAAGAATGTGCTGTTGTTGTGCTTCGGAGAGCTCTGCGTCATACGGCTCGAATTCGTACACGTCCTTCAAGGAAAGAATCGACATGCGCCCCGGCGGCTCTGTCGCCAGCGGGCTCTGCCGACGATCCAAATACAGCTGAGGATCCGGCGCCAGCACCGTATCGTTGCCCCTGATCGCGGCCGCATGCGCGACGGAGGCGCCGTGCCATGACATCACGACCGCGCCGGCTCCCAAACCAGGTTGCATGATTTCATCCCAGCCCACCGCGCGTCTGCCCTTGGTGGACAAATAGCCGCTGATTTTTTGAGTGAAATAGGTCTGCAAGGCGTTGGAGTCGCTGATACCCAGTTGCCGCGCGCGGGCTTGCACCGCAGCCGAGGCATTCCATTCGTCCTTGACGGCTTCATCTCCGCCGATGTGAATGTAGCGCGACGGGAACAGTTGCATGACTTCGTCGAGCACGTTTTGCAAAAACTCGAAAGTGCCCGGTTCCAGATTGAATAGATGCGAATGGATGCCCCATTTGGCCGAGACCGGCAATGAGGGATGGCTGTCAATGGCGCCGAGCTCAGGGTAGGCCGCAAGCGCCGCCTGCGCGTGACCGGGCATGTCGATTTCCGGAACGATTTGCACATGCCGAGTTGCCGCGAAGGCGACAATCTCGCGCACCTGTTGCTGGGTGTAGTAGCCACCGTACCGCTTCGGGCTCGGGCTCCCCGGAACCGATGCCGGAATTCTCCACGCCCCCACCGACGTAAGCTTTGGGTACTTGCGAATCTCCAAGCGCCAGCCCTGATCATCGGTCAAATGCCAGTGCAGCACGTTGAGCTTGTGCCACGCCATCCAATCAATCATCGAGCGCACAAAGGCCGGCGATTGAAAGTGCCGCGCTGAATCCAGCATCAGCCCGCGCCAAGGATATCGGGGCGCATCGGTGATGGTTTGCGCGGCGATCTCGCCTCCGCTTGCGCCGGGCGGCAAGAGCTGCCAGAGCGTCACCGCGCCATAAAAAAGACCTGCGGCCGTCGTGGCAGAAATGATAATACGATGCGGGGAAACCTCCAGCCTATAGGCCTCGGCGGCAAATCCTGGCTCGGTTCGAAGCGTAATGAGCGAGTCGCCTTTTGGAACGCTGGCTTTCGATACGACGGGCAAGGATAGCCGGTTGGATTGCTTCCAGAGTGCACTGAGATAATGGGCCCCCTGCAGCGCGCCGGCACTGCCGGCCTCGGCCTGGATGATGGTTGCCGGGCTCACCTGGAACGAACCGTTCCCCGGCTCGATCTTCGCAGGTTGGGGTATCACGCCCGTCGGTGCCGCCGCCGCCGGCAGCGCGCATAAGGCAAGGGCGGCGATTTTCATCGCCGCCCTCGTTCGTTGCATCATCCTCGAAGCCTGCCGCACGCTTGACACTCTACCCCATCGCCACGGGCGGCAGCGGATCGCGGCGCTTTACAGCTTGAAGCGGGCGGTCAGGTAGTACTGAGAGCCGTTCTTGTAGAAGGCTCGCGGCTGCTCCTCGTTCAACGCATAGTACTTGAGGGTCGGATTGTTCAGATTCTGCCCATCCAACGTAATCGAGAAGTTTTTGTTGATGATGTAAGCCAGCGATGCGGAAAGATCGCCAATATTGCCCTGCGTAAAGGCCGTGTTGCGGTCCAGACCGCTGTAGAACGCTGATCGATACGAGTAGGCCACGCGCGCGCTGAAGTGCGCGGTCTCGAAGTAGCCGGTGACGTTGTAGGTGTTCTTCGAGGTGCCCACCAATCGATCATCGCCATTGATGGTGATGTCCGAGGTCTGCTTGCCGTCCGCATAGGTGTAATTGGTGATAATTCCAAGATTGTCGGTGAATGCCTGTTGATAGGCGAATTCGCCGCCCTCGACCCGGCCTTTCGCATTGACCGGCACTGTCAAAAGGTATGGCTGCAGCATGCCGTTCGGAAACGTGCTGCTATAGGTGAAATAGCTTTTGGTCACCGTGCCGTAGCTGACGTAGTTGCGCAAATCCATGTAGAACAAGGTCGCCGACAGCAGCGAGTGACGCGCGAAATACCACTCCAGGCCCGCATCGAAATTCGTTGAAAGAATCGGTTTCAAATCCGGGTTACCGCCGGTTCCGCTGCCCACTTCATTGGCCGCTCCCGGAGGCGATAAGGTCGTGAAGCCCGCGAGTGCCGAGTAATCGGCGCGCGTCATGGTCTCAGCGGCGGCGAAGCGAGCGATCAAGTCGGGCGCCAGGTCGATCTTCAGGTTCGCGCTCGGCAAGACATCATTGTAGTCATGCGAAGTGGGAACCCCGATGAATTGACCAAAATCCGAGTACTGCGAGCCGGGCGTCAAGGTGCTGGCCCCGATGTAGGTCACTACATCCTCCACGGTGTGCACGAAGCGAACACCGACATTTCCGGCCCAGTTGCTGCCCTTGAAGTCGGCCTGTACGAAGGCCGCGCTGTCGAATTCATGCACCTCGAACATGGAATTCCAATCGAGGCGCGTCGCCGGATTGCGATTCACATTGGCCGGACTGTTGTAAGCGGCGAGTTGCGCCGGCGTCCAGAGCCAAACGTCGGTGGGCATGCTACCGCCGAAGTTGGTGTAGTCCGACGGATAGTTCGAGAAGGTCGTCGGGTACGCCGAGGTGCTCTGGCCGGCCGTGGTGGGGCCCTGCCCGATCACGTCCGCGGAGGTGCGGCCGTGGCGCTCGTAGCGCAAGCCGAACTTCAGGTCCTGCCAGGCGCCTTCATCGGCTTTGAATGCACCGTCGATCTTGGCCCATTCCTCACGATCCTTCACATCGATATTCTGATCGCCGAATATCCAACCGAAGGCGACTGGCACGCCCCCCGGCGTCGGTGTGGTGTTGTTGGTGGTGCCCAGATTATAACTGGGACCGGAGCCGATGCCATTCAGGGTGTAACTCGCGCCTGCACCTACGCCGGGATCGGTCTCAGAAACATTTTGATAGGGGGTCTTGCCATCGCCCCAGGAATAGCCGACTTGCCCGAGAAAACTCAAGCGGTCGGTCGCATCCCAGGTGGTATCGAGGTTGACGAAGTTCGCCGTGGCCGATTCGTCGGGCCGCGAAATCTGGTCGTAGACGCCATACGCTGTGCCGGCCACGGGCGCGAATGTTGCAGAGGTCAAGGTATTGTCCTGCACGACGTAACCTGGATTCGGCGCCTGGCCGGCACCCGACGCCACGAAGTGCGTGGACCACAACAGGTAATTGTCGTTGACGTTGCTCGCGAGCAGCCTGGATGAAAAGCCCGACAAATCGAACGTCAGAGCGTCGTTCGGCTTGAATTCGATGTCGGCCATACCGCCGTTTCGTTCGCGCTTCTGCTCAAAGAGTGCGGCGCCTATGTCGGTCGGATATTGCACGCCGGAAAGGTCCGGGTGCGCCGTTGCAATTGCGCTACCCGGTGCGATCGTGTCGTAACCCAGGACCTCCGTACCGTCGCGGCGCAAATGGCGGCTTTCCGAGAACAGTTGCACCATCACGCCAAAATTGTTCGCATCGTTCTTCCAGTTGGCGAGAGCGCTGTATTGCCCGTCGGTCTTGGACGGCAAGCTGGCATACACGGCGCCGGCGGAGGCTTGCAAGGTGAAGGGCTGCGAGAAATCCAAGGGCTTGCGCGTGATGATGTCGACCGAGCCGGCGACCCCGCCTTCAACCAACGAGGCGCTCGAGCTCTTCTGGACCACGACGCTGCTCACGATTTCCGAAGGCAACAGCGTGTAGCTGACGCTGCGTCCCACGGTGCCGGTCTGATCGAGCACGAACCAGTCGCCTGAGGCGATATTGTGGCCGTTGATCAAGGTCTGCGTCAGACTAGGATTCGTGCCGCGCATGCTGACACGATCGTTCTCATCGAAACCGCCCTCGGTCGCACCCGCCGAGCTGGTGGTAATGCCCGGCAAACGCGACAAAGAATCGGCAACATTCTTGTCCGGCATTTTGCCGATATCCTCTGCGGTGACGACGTCGATGAACTCATCGGAGGCGCGCTTCGCAGCCAGCGATTCGTCCACGGATTTGCGGATGCCGGTGACGACGATTTCCTGGAGTGCGTTGTCATCGGGCGCTTCGGCCCATGCGAAGGCGGTCGGCACGAGCATTGCGATTCCCAGTGCCGACTTGACCGCTAGTGCGATCCGATTCATATAGATATCCCCTGTCCGATTCATATCGATGCCCCCTGTCCTGTCACCAATTTTGTTTGAGAGTCCGCTGCATCCCCCGTGTGGTTGCCGGTTACATGCCACACCAGTTAGAACCCAATATAATACCAATTTATGAAAATCGCTAGTGCCGTGTAATAAAGACATCAAATATCTATAAATAATGATCAGAATCAATACATTATTCGATAGTCGCCACAGTTGTTGTTCTCAAAGTGGTATTTGTTTGGTACTATTCGATGACTAAAGCAACAACGGATGTGCCCTCGGGCCCCATGACCTCGCTCGCTAAAACCATTGGTCCATTGGACGGTCAGGGCAATTTGCCGCTGTACCAGGAATTGCAGCGCGTGCTTCGCAAGGCCATCGACGCCCGAGTTTTGGGTCCGGACGATGCCCTGCCTTCGGAACGCGATCTCGCCACGGATTTCGCGGTGTCGCGCATTACGGTGCGCAAAGCTCTGGACGGGCTGGTTGCCGACGGACTTCTGGTCAGGCGCCAGGGCGCGGGAAACTTCGTCTCGGCGCGCGTCGACAAGAACTTCGCCATGCTCACGTCCTTCTCGGAGGACATGCGCGCGCGCGGGCGCACGCCGCACAGTGTTTGGCTGAAGCGCGCGGCAGGCACCGTGACACCGGAAGAAGCGCTGGCACTGCGCTTGAGTCCGGGCACGCCGGTGTTTCGCTTCAATCGAATTCGCTGCGCCGACGATGCGCCGATGGCATTGGAATACGCCACCATCGTCGCCACGGCCCTGCCGTCCCTCGAGGCCGTTGATGCATCCTTGTACGAAGCGCTGGAGCGTGCCGGACATCGCCCGGTACGCGCGTTGCAGCGCTTGCGCGCGGTGCTCATTACCGCCGACCAGGCCGAACTCTTGAAGGCCAAGGCCGGCGATGCGGGCCTGTTGGTCGAGCGATTGGGATCGCTGCCCGACGGGCGGGCCATCGAATTCTCGCAGTCGTACTACCGCGGCGACACCTATGATTTCGTCGCCGAGTTGAGCACGTGAGCGCGCAGCGTTCGCCGGCGGGTGAGCGGACGCTCATGTTCGAGGAAGCCGCCGACGCATCCAATGCGGTACGGGCGCAACTACAGTGTGAGCCCGCGGCGATGCGCGCCCTCGGCGCGGAGTTGCGCAAGCTCAATCCTCGCGCAGTGATCACTTGCGCGCGCGGCAGCTCCGACCATGCGGCAACTTACGCAAAGTATCTGATCGAAACGCATGCGCAGGTGTTGACCGCCTCGGCTGCGCCGTCCGTAAGTTCGGTGTACGGCGTCACACAAGATGTACGCGGCTGTTTATTCATTGCCATCTCCCAGTCAGGACGCAGTCCCGACTTGCTGGCATCGGTCGCGTCGGCAAAAGCATCCGGAGCCACTGTCTTGGCGCTCTGCAATAGCGCCGATTCGCCTTTGATGGCCGCCGCGGATCTGGTGATCGAGTTGAATGCCGGTCCCGAGAAAAGTGTCGCGGCAACTAAATCCTACCTCGCATCCCTGGCCGCGATCGCTCGGCTGGTCGCGGCGTGGAAGGAGGATGCCCAGCTCAAGGCGGCATTGGCGCAGTTGCCGGATCTAATGGACCGCAGCTGGACCCTCGACTGGTCGGCGGCGCTCCCCGAGCTCGAGTCGGCTGAGAATCTTTACGTGGTGGGCCGAGGATTGGGGCTTAGCGCTGCCCAGGAGGTTGCCCTGAAATGCAAGGAAACCTGTGGCATTCATGCCGAAGCATTCAGCAGCGCCGAACTTCGACACGGGCCCTTTGCGCTGCTGCGCAAGGGATTTCCCGCGCTACTGTTGGCGCAGCACGATGGCACGCGGCCGGGAATCGAAGCTCTCGCCGTTGAACTGGCGCGCCGCGGAGTTCCAGTATTGCTGGCCGGCGCCCACGCCGCCGGCTCGGTATCGTTGCCGTCGGTTGAAGTTGCAGCAGAACTCGCGCCGATCCTGCTGGTGCAAAGCGCTTACCGCATGATTGCCTCGCTCGCCGTGAGGCGCGGCCTCGATCCAGATCGTCCGCCGCACTTGCATAAGATCACGGAGACCGTGTAATGCGCACCGCACTGGTGAACGGCCGGATCCTGGCCGGCGAGCGAATCGTGAACGGACACACCGTGCTGCTCGCCGATGGCCGCATCGAGGCCATCGCGCTTGCCGCGGATCCGCGCTGCCGCGGCGCCGCGAGCGTCGATCTTGAAGGACAACTCCTGCTGCCGGGTTTCATTGATGTGCAAGTCAATGGCGGGGGCGGCGTGCTATTCAACGATGACCCGAGCCTCGAATCGATCCGCGCGATCGGCGCTGCGCATCGGCGATACGGCACCACCGGATTCTTGCCGACGCTGATCAGCGATGATCTCGATACCATCGCGCAGGCCATCGCCGCGGTGCAAGCTTCGCTCGATGCACACCGGCCCGGCGCGCTCGGCATTCACATCGAGGGGCCATTCCTGAACTGGACACGCCGCGGTGTGCACGATCCGAAACATTTGCGGCGGTTGGACAACGACGTCATCTCCCTTTTGTGCAGCTTGCGCGGCGGGCGCACTGTGCTGACGCTGGCACCGGAAATGACCACCGCCGAGATGATCGCGCGATTGGCGGCCGCGGGGATTCTGGTATCCGCGGGTCACAGCGATGCCAGCTATGCCCAGACAGCCGCGGCGATCGCGCATGGCGTTCGCGGCTTTACGCATTTATTCAACGCCATGGCGCCGCTGGCGCCGCGCGAACCGGGAATCATCGGCGCCGCTCTTTATGACGCCAACACCTGGTGCGGCATCATCGTCGATGGGCATCACGTCGATCCGGTCATGCTGAAGCTGGCGTTGCGCTGCAAGCCACACGACCGATTCATGCTGGTCACCGATGCCATGCCGCCGGTGGGGTCTCCCGCGACAAGCTTTATTCTGCAGGGGCGCACCATCCACGTGGTCGACGGCGTCTGCCGGGACGAGAACGGAACGCTTGCCGGCACCGGACTCGATATGGCCACGGCCGTGCGCAATGCGGTGCATTTGTTGGGCTTGAGTATTGCCGAGGCTGCGCGCATGGCCAGCGAATACCCGGCGGCCTTCCTTGGATTGGACCAAGAGCTCGGTCGAATTGCGCCAGGATTTCGCGCCAATCTTGTGCTCCTGGACGACGAATTGCAGGTTCGGCGCACGTGGATCGAGGGCATCGCCGAAGCGCCCTACAGTTCGACGCGCGACGGCGGTGCGCCGCGCGCATAGGCGATGGCTTCATGCAGCGTGCGAAATATACGCTCCGCTCCTACGGCCGCGGTGATGCCGTGTCGATCCAGATCGGACTTCAGGTAACTGGTAACGCGACCAAAGACAATCGTCACGTTATGCCGCGCCATCTCGCCGATTAGATCCCGCAAGGATTGCGCGGCACTGCAGTCGATGTCGGTGATCGCGCTCGCATCGATAACGAGAGCATGCACGGGAGTTGGCGCGTTCGCGACCAGCGCGCGCACTTCGTCGACGAAGCGGTTTTGGTTCGCATAAAACAGATCCGCGCCAAAACGATAGACGATGAGCCCGGGTTCGGTAACCTTGCCCGGCTGCGCCGGCACTGTCACCCATACCCCCTCCGCATTCGCTTCCAGCATCATGGTGTGCGGGCGATAACTGTGACGAACATGCCGGAACAGCGACAGCGCGATCGCCAGCAAAATTCCCTGTTCGACTCCGAGTGCGACCACGGCGGCCGCGGTCGCGACCGCCAGATAATACTCGCCGGGGCTTTCGCGGCGGATATTGCGCAGTCGCGCGAAATCGATCATGCCGACGGCGATCGTGAACACGATCGAAGCCAGCACGCAGCGCGGCAGATACTGCAGCGGGGCGGTAAGGAATAACAGAACCAATAGCACGACGCACGCCAACACCAGTTGCGCAATCTGGCTGCGCGCCCCGACCTTGTCCGCCAGGGCCGTCTGGGTCGGGCTGCCATTGACGACGAAGGTACCGGTTATCGCAGCGGACAAATTCGCAACCGAGAGCCCCAACATGTCGGCATTGATGTCGACTCGCTCGGCGTAACGCAGGGCGAACGCCCGCGATGTCGCCGCGCTTTGCGCGATGATCATCACAAAACACGATCCAGCCACCGGCAGCAGCGACAGAACTTCGCTCCAGCTCACCCGAGGCAGTCCAATCGACGGAAATCCGCCTGCGATCGGGCCCACAACCGCAACGCCGAGGTCGGCCAGGTGCAACACATTGCTTGCTGCGATCGTCAGCACGACCGCAACCAACGACAGGGGCCAGCGCGGCGCGAAGCGATTGCCGAGCAAAATAGCGGTTGCCACGAAACCGGACAGCGCAAGCGTAAGAATATGCGGCTGCCCCAGGCCGGCGCAGATCTGCCACAGCCGAACCAGCGAGTAACGGGAAGTCGTCGCGATGCCGAACATATCGCTCAGCATCGCAATACCGACCTGGAGACCGACGCCGGTCAAAAATCCGACGAGTACGGTCCGCGAGAGAAAATCGGCGAGGAACCCCAGCTTGAAAATCCGTGCCAGCAACAGATACCCGCCGGTAAGCAGCGCCACCAAGCTGGCGAGCGCCACATAGAGCTCACTGCCCGGTACGGCACTGTGCGACAGCGAGCCGGCGATGATGGCTGCCGTGGCCGAATCCGCAGCCACCACCAAATGGCGCGACGAGCCGAACACCGCGAATCCGACCAGCGGCAGCAGCAGCGTATAGAATCCGGCGACGACGGGCATGCCGGCAATGCGGGCATAGCCAAGCACCTGCGGTAGATTGATCGACGCAAGATTCACACCCGCCAGGCAGTCGCGCAGCGCCTGGCGGCGATCGATGGGCCGCAGACCCGAAAACAGGGTCAGCGGCATCGCAGCGATTCACTCATTTATTTGCCCCAAAGCTCTTCGTCCGATTGTTGATGTTATGCTTTTCTACGGTTGGCAATCTCACTAACCGCCTGCTGCGAGGGATCCGATGGTGAAAGAAGCTTTAACACCATTCCACATTGCCGTTCAAGTGCGCGACATCGCTGAAGCGCGCCGATTCTACGGCGATATTCTTGGCTGCAGCGAAGGCCGCAGCAGCGCGCAGTGGGTCGACTTCAATCTCTACGGCCATCAGTTCGTCTGCCATCTGAATCCTCATCTGGGCTCGAACGGCAAGCTGGCAAGCCATTTCAATGCCGTCGACGGACAAGGTGTGCCGGTGCCTCACTGCGGTGTGGTGCTAAGGCCAGGGCAGTGGGCGGAGTTGGCCGACCGGGCGCGGCGTCACGGCGTCGACTTCGTCATCGAGCCGTACACGCGCTTCAAAGGCCAAACCGGCGAACAGTCGACGATGTTCTTTCTCGATCCCACCGGCAATGCGCTCGAGTTCAAAGCGTTTCAGAACATCGAAACGCAGTTGTTCGCCGCCGATCCGCCTTGAACGCCGCTCATAGACGAGATGTTCTAACCCGGTGCTGAGAATTGCTCACTTGACGCAATAAAAGCGCAGTTTTAGCGGTATATGTCGATTCGTTCACATTCGGCCAAGGTTGAACTGTAACGAATCGCACCCATAGTGGTGCAGCGAGGCTGCAACCTTTCCCGAGTTGCCGTGTCTTGCGATTATGTTACCGGGAGATTGAGTATGCTTGGATCGATTGCCCGCTGGGGCCACAACGTATTGATTGCAACGATGGCTTTGCTGACCATAGCAATGGTGGTGTCTTTGATTCGATAGCTTAAGACCGAATGTGCCCATTCTGGGCCGGGGCCGCGGCGCCAACGACGCCGACCTCTTGGAAAGCCAGGCCGCCGGAGCAAATCTGAGCGGCTTCACAGTTCGCCATCGAGCGCGAGCCTATAGTCACGCAAGAGTAAAAACCCTTGCTGTGGATACTGGCTTCCTTATTTTTCGCCTGGTGCGCGTTTCGAGAAATTCGCGACAGTATCGTTGCGCCCGCCGGCTTTGATTCCCCGCGACCCGTCGAGAAACCCTACCTCGCGCTGGTTTTAGGATTAGCCGCCGCGTTGGCTTGGCCGCCGGTTCACACCTGGTATTTTGAATGGTTTTTGTCCCGGAAGGCGACCGAACTCGCTGAGGAGCATCGTGCGAGAGTTCATTGCAACACCCTGTTCGACACGATGCTCGACCCACACATGCTGGCATCCGGCCACGCCAATCCGACCACCGGCAGAATTGTTTTCCAAAAGCCTTGGTGCGGCACCTTGATGGCTTACCTGCGCCATCCTGGCCGGGCTTCCCACGAAGAGCTCAGTAGCTTGGATGTGTTCACGCACGAGAGTATGCACGTGCGCGGCGAACTGAACGAAGCGCGTACCGAATGTCAGGCGGTGCAGCGAAATTACCGGGCCGCCAAACTGCTCGGTGTATCCGACGCAACCGCGAAGCAAAACGCTCTCGATTTTTACAACATCAACTATCAGGAGCGCGGGAAAATCGGCGGCATTCAATCCGACTACTACTCAGCGCAGTGCGCGCCGGGCAAGGAGATGGACGAGCACCTTATCGACTCGACGTGGACCTCACCGTAAATCCCCCGCCTGAGCCTGCAGCATTTGCGCCATCTTCTGGTGAATGAGGTTCACCGCTTTCAAGGGACGAAGCATCACTTTGAATTCGGTGATCTTTCCCGCCTCGTTCCATTTGATCATGTCGACACCATTGACCGTGATTCCATCCAGCTGAACCTCGAACTCGAGCACAGCGTCTCGATCGCCTTGCAATTCCCGCACGTAGCGAAATGATTCATTGAAGAAGACCTGAAAGGCGGCAGCGAGATACCTCTTGGTGATGGGCTTGCCGATTTGCGGCGTGTGCACGACCGGGGAATGGAACACCGCTTCGTCGGCAAGGAGCGCCTCGAGGCCTTGCACATCGCGATTTTCCACGATGCGGTGCCAGGTTTTGATCGGATCTGAGTTCATCGGGCGATGCTAGCATTTCGCCCGGTGCCCATGCCTGAGCGTCGCGTCAGTGCTCGCAGCCGGGTTGATCGACAATACGCAATATCGGGATGGCTGCCTTCGCCTTGTCCATATCGCTTTGAGTTGCAGGGGCGTTGCCTAGGTTGAGCGTTTTGGCTGTCCCGTCCGCATAGGAAATGCTCGCGGAGACATAGTGTCCGCACTGGGTCGTGACCACCAGATCGGTGGCGTGAGTGGTTCGTGATTTGAGCGAATCGCCAATCAGATCGCCTAATTTTCTCGCCGTTCCGGCCAGCTGTTCTTGGCTGCGCTTTGCCACGTCTGGCGCGACGAGATTCGAGGGTCCCGGGGCCACATAGAGAGCGCCATTATCCGCCGCGGCGGGAAGCATTGTGCCCGCGACACTGAACAGACCCAGGCCGATGAGGGCAACGGTGCGCAGCCGAACTCGTGCCTTAGGGGTCATCGCGCCGATGATCGGACTGCCCATAGTTGAATCCTGTCAGTGGTTTCTGATTGAGGGTGAGCCCACTCTAGAAGCTTGGAAAGCTATCGCCCGTGATGGGCCGCTCATTACGGGCGAGTTTTTAGGCAGGCTGGGTATCGATGGTTGCCCAACGCCACACTATGACAAACCGGCTTTAATTGCGTCTCAAGGGAGCGCCCTTGCGGGCGCTCCCGGCGCATCAAAGCTAGACGCTCATGCACACCGACTTGGTCTCAAGATAATTCTTGAGAACTTCGCTGCCCATCTCACGGCCCCAGCCCGATTGCTTATAGCCGCCGAAAGGCATCGAAGCGTCGAAGATATTGTAGCAATTGACCCAAACCGTACCGGCGCGCAACTGATCCGCGATGCGATGCGCGCGCTTGATGTTGCTGGTCCATAGGCCCGCGGCCAATCCGTAGACTGTGTCGTTGGCGCGGCGAATCAGCTCATCGTCGACTTCTTTGAATGGCATCACGGTCACCACGGGACCGAAGATTTCCTCCTGGTAGACGCGCATCTTGTCGCTCGTGCCGTCGAGTACGGTGGGTTCGACGAAAAATCCGGTCTCACCGTGGCGATTGCCGCCGCACACCGTGCGGGCGCCCTCCTCCTTGCCGGAACGCAGGAAGCCGGTGACGCGGTCGAATTGGGTTTTTGACACCAGTGGTCCCATCTCGCTCTGCGGATTTAAGCCCGGGCCCAAGCGGATGGAGCGTGCGGCTTTGCTGACCCCCTCCAATACCCGATCGTAGCTCTTCTCTTGCACGAAGAGACGCGAGCCCGCGCAGCAACATTGGCCATGATTGAAGAAAATCGCGCTCGCCGCGCCCGGAATCGCCACATCGAGATCCGCATCGTCCAGCACGATGTTGGGCGATTTGCCCCCCAGTTCGAGCGTGACTTTTTTCAGATCGTTGGCCGCGGCTTTGACGATCAGCTTGCCGACTTCGGTCGAACCGGTGAAGGCCACTTTGTCTACTTGGCTGTGCGCCGCCAGCGGTGCTCCGCAGGTCTCACCGAATCCAGTGAGCACGTTTAGCACGCCGGGTGGTAACCCCGCGTCGAGACACAGCTGGGCGAGCCGCAGCGCGGACAGAGGTGTCTCCTCCGCCGGCTTCAACACGACCGTACAGCCGGCCGTCAGCACCGGGCCTAATTTCCAGGCCGCCATGAGCAATGGGAAATTCCACGGAATAATCTGTGCAACGACCCCAATCGGCTCCTTGCGGGTATAGGCGTGGTATTGCGCGTCGGGCGTATAGGGCACCGACAGGGAAAGGGTACTGCCCTCGATTTTGGTCGCCCAACCCGCCATGTAGTGGAACAGATCCGCAGCCAGGGGCACATCGGCGGCGCGCGCCACAGCGATGGGCTTGCCGTTATTGAGCGATTCCAGCTGAGCGAGCTCCTCGAGATTTTCCAGGATCAGATCGCCGATTTTCCAGAGGATCCTGCCGCGAGCCGAGGGCGACATGCGCGGCCAGGGCCCCCTATCGAAGGCCTTGCGCGCCGCAGCCACCGCCAGATCTACATCGGCTTGCTTGCAATCGGCAACGCGTGCGATTACGGATTCATTGGAAGGATTGAATACTTCGAAAGTTTCGCCGGACTGCGCGTCCTGCCAGCGGCCATCGATCAGGGCTTGACGAGCCTGACTCACGAAGCGTGTGACCGGTGCGGTCAGCGACACCATATCGACTGCAGTGTTCATGGATCATTTCTCCTAGGTTGACGAGGCCGCCGGATGCGGTGCAATCCGGCCCACGGCGGTTGGACGCCGGCCTTGAGCGGCGGGTTCCGCAAACATTTTCAGGTTGCCTACCGCCTTTTACGCCTTCGAGAAAGATTTGTCAGTCGACAACCATTACGGCGCGAATCACCGAAGGGCCTTGGGCCCTAGTTGAGCGATTTCAGGGTTGTCCCAAGGGCACGTACAGCGCGCTCGGATGCGCCCGGTCGTGAAACAGCGTCACCGTCACCGCGCGAGCGTCACTCATGGATTGCTCGGCCACGGGCTTGGGGGCGTTGTAGTTCTTCTCGCTAAAGATTGAATTGATCGGCGCGATGGTCAGCCGCAGGCGGCTGCCCTTGCCGACTTGGCGCGAGACGAAGGTGAAGTGTTCGAAGTCATAGCGCTGCGGCGCGCGTGTCGCGACCAACTTCGGCTCACGGGTGCTTTCGCGATAACGCGCTCTCATTGAGTCATTTGTCAGCACGATGCTGCGGCCGTCGGGGCGAATCTCGGAAATGCTCACCGCGAAGTCGGTATCCGGCTGGTCGATTCCAATCCAGGCTGATAACTTGAAGAAGCCGCTGATCTCGGTATCTTTCTCAAACGGCGCGCTGTGATAAACGAGCAGCTTGCCCCGCCTCGCGTAGGCTGCGCGCTGATCGGTCAGGTCCGCGGAATCCGAATTGGCCTCATCCGCGGCGAAGCTCAAATCGTGCGGGTCGTAGACAAAGTGATCCGGTTTTCCGTTGCCGGCCTGCGCCCCTAGCACACCGGCAGCCAGCACATCGGCAGCGTTGCTGTTCGAATCCAAGAAATAGGGCTGCGACTGAGCTGTGATCCCCTCCAGGGTATCGGTGTAGCGCCATCGCTCCGCGCCCATGACGTAGTAGGCGACCGGCTTTTGCAGGAATTGCGGCTTCGGGCCGCCTTGCATGGTCCACGCATACCACTCCAGATGCAGCCGCGGCAGATCCACGAGACTCGCCGGCCCGAACTTAAGACCGCCGATCTCCGCTCGCGGCGTGCGCGTCGCGGCGTGATCCCAGGGCCCAATGATGAGGTAGTGCCGTGCACGGCCTTCGGCGGAGGCATTCTTCATGTATTCGCGATAGTGCGTGAGCGCGCCGGGCTGATCGCCGTCGTAAGACCCGGTGATGGTCAGAATCGGAATGCTGAGGCGTGCGTACTGCTCGGCGGTCGGATTGTAGGCATCCCAAAAGGCATCAGGATGCGGGTGCTGCAGCCAACGCTGAAATATAGCCGAGGGGGCGCCGACTTGCGTATCGAAATCCTTGAAGGGCGCGCCCGACTCGAACCACTGGCGGTTCTTGTTCTGCCAGAACGCATCGTCGCCGAAGAGCTTGTCCTGCGAGGCGTGCCCGCTGGTAAAGGTCAGCCACTGCAGGTCATAGGGGGCGAAGATATTGTTCTGCATCGGAAAATCAACACCCGCGTAGGGCGCCGCGACCGGCACGATGGTCGCAAGATGAGGCGGAAATTCCTTGGCCGCGGCCCATTGGTCGTAGCCCGCATAGGAGCCGCCCCACATGGAAATCTTGCCGTTGCAATACGGCTGCTTCGCCAACCACTCCACGACATCGTAGCCATCATGTGCTTCCTGCAACAACGGATCGTATTGCCCTTCGGAATTGCCGCGGCCGCGCACATCCACGGTGAGAAACGGAAAGCCATGTGCCGCAAAATAAACGCCGCGATCGTGATAGCTTTGCCCTATATACGGTGTGAGGGTAAACACGCAAGGCGCCGGCGCCTTTTGACCACGCGGCGTGTACACGGTTGCGCTCAGGCGGACGCCGTCACGCAATGGAATCTTCTGATCCCAGCGAAAATCAACGTTGGCCGCATCGGGAGTTGAGGGGGTTTCGTTTGTGCTCGGCAACGCGTCGTGCGCAGTTGCCAGGGTGCTTGCGAGCGCAACAAGCGCGACGGCCCCCCGAATGTGGCCAAAGGTTGGATACTTCACGCGCAGACTCCCGTTTTTATGTAGCGCTAATCTACAAGCTAATTGTCCTTTACGGCAACAAGCTTTCCGATCGGAGAAAAATAGCCGGGATAAGACCCGCAGGAGATGGCGTCTCTCCGTTGCGCGGAATTGCGGTTAGGCGTAGTTTTCAACCCGCAGCTGCTGGAGAGTAATTTAGGGAGGATGTATGGCGGATTGGAATCGCGTCTTAAGGAAACTCTCGGTTGTACTGCCAGCGGGCGCATTCGGGGCATCGGTGCTCTTGGCATTGGCGGCTTCCGAAGCGTCCGCCGCATCAAACTCAAATCCGCAAATCAACACTCCGACGACGCCCGAGCAGAGCATTTCAGCTCGTTTGCAAACGATTCGTGCGGGAGTTTCGGACATGACCGGTTCGGCCAGCTTCGATCCGGAAGGCGATGCCAAAGCGACCCCCGTCTGGTGGGGTAACGGCGGCTGGGGTCGCTGGCGCATGGGTTGGGGAAACGGCGGCTTGGGCTGGGGCAATGGCGGCTGGCGCAATGGCGGTTGGGGTAATGGTGGCTGGGGCAATGGCGGCTGGCACAACGGCGGTTGGGGTAATGTCGGCTGGGGCAATGGCG
>Ga0209525_1000143_pt1 | contig 21214 bp, 8 predicted proteins | sample JacPin_JW_Ref_O1_FD_187958 | JGI IMG/M metagenome (GOLD analysis project Ga0209525, IMG submission 187958) | Forest soil microbial communities from Algoma, Ontario, Canada - Jack Pine, Ontario site 1_JW_Ref_O1 (SPAdes) (version 2) | ecosystem: Environmental > Terrestrial > Soil > Boreal... | reverse complement strand
AAAATGCAAAACGCGGCGGTAGCTCCACGCCGCCTCGTCGAGCCGTCCGAGAGCCAACAAGGTATCGCCCAAATTCATGTGCGCCATCGCAAAATCAGGCTTGATGGAAATCGCCTGGCGATAGCTCGCCACGGCATGATCCGGACGCTTCGAGTCGCGCAGCGCGCTGCCTAGGTTGTTGTGCGCTTCTGCATAGTCAGGCTTCAGCGCAATGGCGCGCCGATGGCACGACACGGCCTCGTCCAGGCGGCCACGCGCCCGCAAGACGTTTCCCAGATTCGTTTGCGACTCCGGATCACGCGACAGTAGTTTTGCCGCAGTTTCCAGCGCCGCCAAAGCGTCTTTACCCTGATTGAAGAGCGCCGCTCCCAACAGTTTCCACAGCATTCCGAAGTCTTTGTGCCGCGCGAGCAACCCGAGCGCGTCTCTCTCCAGTTCGGCATTTCGACCTGCTGCCAGCAGCGCGAACAACGGAGTTAAATCCGGCGCCGCGGCGGCGGGGATCCGCGTAATATCTTGTGTGTCGCTGCCCCGCGCCTCGACTGCGTGCTGCGCACAGCACTTCTTGTATTTCTTACCGCTGCCGCAGAGGCAAGGGTCGTTTCTTCCAGGCGTCAAGGTGGTTTCCCGCGATGGCATCGATCGCTAGAGTCAATCCCGCGCGCGCGAGTTTGCCAGCCGCGCGGTGACAACTTTGTGACAGGCGGCTTCGAACGAGCCCTCACGACGTTTCCTGAACCGAAAAACTGCACGGCGGCTGGCCTTGTTGGGCGCGCTGCCACATGCTGAGGTAGGCGCTCTCCAGGTGCCTGCGCGTTCGATCGGTGTCGAACAAAGGGCTGGTCGACCTCGAGTTCCGCAGACGGGTGCGCAATGCAGCGAGGCGATCAGGATCCTCCGCCAGCGCAAGAGCGACACCTTCGTATTCCTGCCAGCTCGTCGTGATCAGCTCCGTCAAGCCGGCAGCCCTGAGCAAGCTGCCGGCCATGCGCGAGACAAACGAACGACCGGCGTAAGTCACGACCGGCACGCCCGCCCAAAGTGCATCGCTGGTGGTCGTCGCCCCATTGACCGGCGCCGTATCGAGACACAGGTCGGCGAGCGCAATTCTCGCCACATGATCTGTATTGGAAACGTTGGACGCAAAAACCAAGCGGGCGGGATCGATGTGGCGGGCCGCCGCTTCCAAGAGCAGGTTCTTTTCGGTCTCCTTTGCGCCCGGTATCACCCACAGCACGCTGTCGTGCACCGCGGCCAATAAGCGGCACCAAATGTCAAAGAGGGGCGGATTGAATTTGTAGGCATTGTTAAAACAGCACCATACGAAGGCATTTCTCGGCAGGCCGCAATCGGCCCGGGACGGCGCCGCGCTCGTGCTCCGCCGACGGTCATTGGGCTGATAGGTTCCTGGCAGATAGACGATCTGTTCGGAATAATGGACTCTTTCCGGCTTGGGTATCAGGAACTCATCGGCAATCAAGTAGTCCGCATCGTGACCGCCCAGAGTGCCCGGATAGCCCAGGTAGTTAACCTGGATCGGCGCCGGCCGCCGCGCGAAAATCTCGTGCAGAACACCTCCGGTATAACCCATCAGGTCGACCGCGATATCGACCTCGAGTTCGCGCATCAGCTGCGCGATGGCGGCGTCCCGCAGCATGCTCGCGTCGACGAAGCGATCGAATGCCGATTTCACACGCCGCCCCACCTCAGAGTTCTCCGCAGGCCGCAGCGATATCGCAATTGTCTCGAATTGCTGTCTGTCGTGTTGCTCCCAAAGGTCCATCATCAGATAGGAGGTCGGATGAGCGCGAAAATCTTCGGAAACGTAAGCAATCCGAATGCGATCGTGCCGGTAGGGTTCGCCTTGCCACTGCGGCGCCATGTTGGGGCGGCAGCGGGCCGCAAATTGGCGCGCACAGCGCAGTTGCAACTCGCATGAATCGCTGACAGAAAAAAACACGAATGGAAATGCGGCCGGCTTATCGTCGCGCACGGCCGCTTCAATTTTCTCTTTTTGCGCTTGGTAGTCGCCCCAAAGACAGGCATGCAGCTCCGCCCAGAGACGCGCGCCCAGGACGTATTCATAGGTTGGATCGAGGGCGAAGACCCGGCGAAAGCATGCAGCGGCTTCGGCCGGCCGAGCGAGCTGCGCCAACGCGCGCCCACACAAAAACAAAGTCGTCGGATCGGTCGGCTGCAAATGGACAGCCGCTTCGAGGGCGGCCAGCGCCGCTTGATTGAGGGCGCGGTCCAGAAGTATCTTGCCGCGCCCCACCAAGGCGCCAACTACTTGCGGCGAAAATGACAGCGCACGGTCATAGCAATCCAGCGCCTCGTCGAAGCGGCCCAACTGCGCCAGCGCATCGCCCAAGCTGGCGTGCGCGATCGCCTGTTGGGGCCGCAAGGCGAGCGAACGCCTGATGAGTTCGGCGCCCTCGGCTGGACGCCGCGTCTGAGTGAGCACGACACCCAGCAAATGCAGGGCGTGGGATTGATTGGGATCGAGGCGCAACACCTCGAGATAGGCCATTTCGGCCTCCGCGAGGCGTCCGAACCGATGACACTCCACCGCCTGCTTGAGCGGCCGTTCGAGCGCGGACAGCACGGCCGGCCTTACGGGCCGTTCTTTTTTGCGGCCCGAAGCGCCAGGGCGCGCGCGCGATATTCGTCCACGAAATTCTCGATCCGCGTGCGCGCGATTTTCGTGAACGGGTCCGCCGTGCCGACCTTGGTGAATACGCCAATGTGTTCGTAACGATCGAGAATTTGGCTATTCACTTCGAAAAGCCCGAGGTTATCCTCGGCGCATTTGTCGAAAGCAACGGAACGTTCCTTGAGGTCATTCTGCAACTTGGCGCGGTCGGCCTCCACTTCCTTGAGATTCATTGCCATCTCGCGAAAGCGCGCCACCAGCTCCGTGGTTCGCTGCTTGAGTTGTTCGAGACTCTTTTCAGCCGCTTCCTTGCCCGCGGTTAACTGTGCGAATTGGACGCTCGAGCCCCCAGCGCGCGACTTCAACGCGTCGCGCTCCTTTTTTACCGCCGCGAGCTCGCCCCTGGCGGTGTCGAGATCGTTCTTCATCTGTGTCGCCTGCGCTTGCAGCGCGGTTTTTTCTGCCGCGAGCTGTTGATATTGCTGCATGAACTTCTGGGTCTCGTTGCCGCTGCGCTGGGTTTGCGCCTGCGCGCAGGGCATCGCGAAGATCCCGAGGATCAGCGGCATTGCCAGGCGCAAAAACATGTAGCTGGGCCGGCTGTGGTTCATTGTCGTCCCTCCTAGAAGCGGGTGCTTACGTCGAATTGCAAGGTATCGACGCCGAATCGCGGACCGTCGACTTCGTTGGCACTCAAATAGCGCAGGCGCAGCCACACGTGATTGGCGACGCCGTAATCGCCCACGAAGTAATAACCCCTGGCATTGGTCCCGCCGAAGTAATGAAAGTCCGAATCGGTGTATCCGTCGATCACGGCGTCGTTCTGCAAGTAGCGATAACCGATGAGCGCACGCCAATTGCCTGGGATCAATACCGTGGGATCGCCGAAACTAATCTCCCCCTGATAACCGGTCGTTCCCGGTGTGACGTAGAAGCCCGTATTGGCCTCAACCTGCGCCTCGTGGAAACCGAAATTTCTGACCGCGTCCGCCGTGACCTTCAGCAGGTACTTGCCGACGCCGAGGCTATAGGTGGCATTCACGTTCGCGAGACGGAATTTGGAGGCCAGTGCGAACAGATTCGTGGTCGGATCGGCCAAATTCGCGATATCGAACACCGTGTTGCCATAGCGCATAAACGTGGGTGCCGTATAGTCGAAAAGACCAGGGCTGCCAGGCGGGTTCAAGCGCCCCGTGACATTGAAGTAATCATAGAACGCGCCGGTGAAGCGCAGGCGCTGCGCCTCCCCCCAGCGGAAATTGGTTCCCAGTTCCGCGGCGACCAGCCACTTGTCCTGCGGGGAAAATTCCACATCCTGCAAGGGATGCGCGCCAACCGTGAAAAACATCTGCGATTGCTCGGGACTGCCATCCCCCAAGCCGAGGCGCGCTGTGGTGGCGAGACCGGTGAAGGTCAAGTCTTTGTGGAATATCAAATCGGTGGGCGTCTCGTATGGATTCAAAAATCGGCCGCCGACCACGGTCAACCAGGGAAATTTCTGTTCGTTGCGTTCGTCCAATCGAATATAAAGCTCATCGAGCCCGAATTGATACGGCGCGGTTCCGTCGACCGTCTGCGTTTCGGACACCAGATCGGTGGTGTTGCCCGTGACCAGGCGCATCCCCGCCGTGATGGAATCGCTGAGATCCGATTCCACGCCGAGGCGCGCGCGGCCGCGAAAGCGAACGCGTGTCTCGTCGTCGTCCAAAAAGGCGTTCTGACCGGCCTTGGCGATCGAGCCGGCCTGATTGATCTGGTAGTAGTTGAAAAACTGGTCGTGCGCGTTCGTGCCGTCGTAGAACAAGCCTTCCTCGCGCAGCGTTACCTCACCCGAAATGCGCGTTCGCGTCAGCCATTCGGGGAGCGCGCCCGGTACACCCCATTTTTCCGTTTTCGCTTCGTTGAGGACATCCGCGACCACGCCGGGTTTGACCTCGTCGGCCACTTGCTTCGCGATCTCATCTTTGACGATTTGCGGTACGTAGGGCACGCGCACGGCGCCCTCGTCCGCTTTGGCCACTGCGGCGGCATCCGCGGCGGCTTTGTCCTGCGCGGCCTTGACCATTTGAGCGGCCTTTTCGCGCGTGATGACTCCTTGATCGACCAGGACCTGCAGCAAATTGACGACGGTGTTGCGCAGTTCCTCGAGCGATTGGCGCTCGTCCGCGCGGCATGCGATTGCGGGCGCCAACGTGATCGCCAATGAGGCGAGCGCAGCCCGCAATACTTTCCCGTTGAACATGATAGAAACTCCCTCCGGGCTTTTTTTGAATCGGAAACGAAAATTTTCAGAAGACGACGCGCAGATTCACTTGCTCCGGCATGCCCGGCGGCGGCGCATCCCCCACGGTCGTAATCGACGCCAATACCTTGTCGACGCACTCATCGACCCGTGCATTGCCGGTGCTCGTCGTCAATTGGATCTGCTTCACACGGCCATCGGCGGCCACCACGACACGAGTAGACACCGAGCCCTTGGCGGACTTGGTGCAGGGCGCGGCGGTCAATTTTTCCTTGATGGCATCGCGCATTCGATTGGTGTACCAGGCAAATGGCGCCGTGCCGCTGCCGCCGATCAGATCGCTGCCGCCGCGGCGAGCGGCGAGTCCGAACGCGTCTCCACCGGCGCTGCCGTCTGCGTCGATCCCGAGCGGCTGATCCGGCGCCTGATCGGGCTGCTGCTCCGGAGTCGGATCCGGCACGTCCTTGGGCAAGGGCTCCTGGGTCTTCTCGGGCGGCGGAGGCGGCGGCTGATCGGGCGGTGGTGGTGGTGGCGGGCGAATAATTTGTACCGATTGCACCAGCCGCTGAGGTTTCGAAGTCTTGAGCGACATCATCGTGTTGACGAACCAGACGAAACCCGCGATCAGCGCAATTGCGATCACACCTCCGCCGATGCGCGAAACCAGGCGACGCTGGGCTCCCTTGTCGGCCACGCGAGCCCGCTACTTACTGAGCCGCTGGGTCACTAACCCAAGTTGATTGATCTCGAGCCGTCCAACGACGTCGAGTACGTCGATCACGCGCTGATACGCGATCGTGGAATCGGCCTTGACGACCACCGGCAGGTTCGGATTGGCCGCCTTGGCGTTGCGCAGTAGATTCTCGAGTTCCGGGAGACTGACCGGGTAGGTGTCCAAGTACATCGTCCCGTCCGCGGTCAGGGTGATCGCTTTGGTCTGTGGTTTTGCAAGCGATGGCGTGTCGCTGGCTTTCGGTAAGTTGACCTTGATGCCCTGCACGGACGCGGTGGTCATGATGATGAAGATCACCATCAGCACATAGGCGAGATCGAGCATGGGGGTGATGTTGATATCGTCGTAGACATCCTTTTCGCCGCTATCAATGGATCCGGACACGGTCGCGGCCTCAGCTGTACTGCTCTGCAACGCGCGTGACGAACTCGTCCACGAAAACGCGGTTGTCCGCCGTGATCGCCTTGATACGCGTGTTGAGCCAGTTGTAGCCAAACAAAGAAGGAATCGCGACCGCAAGACCCGCGACAGTCGCGGCCAAAGCCGCCGCGGTGCCCGGCGCAATGGCATTGACATTCACATCGCCTGAAAGCGCAATGGCCGCGAAGGTGATCATCACGCCGATGACAGTGCCGAGCAGGCCTAGAAACGGGCCGCCCGAAATCGCAATGGTCAATAGCACCATCTGACTCGAGAGAGTTTGCTGCAAACGGGTCATCGATGAATCCATCGCGGCGCGAATGGCGTCCATCGATTGCGGCGACAGCGTCTTGACTCGTTGTGCGCTCACGGTTTGGCCGCCAATGCGTTTGTTCAGCTCGAACACACCGTGGTGATAGAGCCGGTAGAGCGTCGATGCGCCATATTTGTTCTGATCCTTCGCAAGCTCGGCCATCGAAGGGGCGGCGGCGATGAGATCCTGCTCTTCCGACGAGGTGGACGGCTTGTCGAGCACGGTAGGATCACCGCTCAGGCGGCGAAACTCCCGCAGAAAGCGCGCGTTGGCGCGTTCGACACGCGCCAGGAAAATGGCTTTGAACACCATGATGAGCAGGGAGACCGCGAGCATCGCCATGCAAATGCCGATCACCACCCAGCCGTCGATGGTCAGGTTTTTCGCGATGGTGCCGAAGTAAGACGCTTGACTGCCGCCTTCTTTCTGCCCATCCGGTCCGTAGACGACCAGATTGGCATCCATGCCCTGAGCGCGCGCCGATGCCTTGATCCAATCCGCCGATCGCACGACCTTGGATACCTCGACTTCGTCGAGGTCGCCCGTCAAGAACGCCTTTCCGTCCGCGGACCCGATCCTGAGGGTGCCTCCCAACTCGGCCAAGGTGATCGGGGCACTTGCCGTGGCGAGCCCATCGACATAGAGCGTGAGTTTGCCGCTGCCGACGGTCAGTGCGACATGGTGCCACTGATTCAACGATAGATCGGTCGGCTGCGTCGCTGTGGCAGGTGCGCCGTCAAGAGCCGCACGCGCGACCATTTTCGATCCGTCGATGGACAGTTCGACGAACTTGCCCTGATCGGCCAATGCAAGGATGGTGGCCTGCTGCGCTTTCTCGATCCTCAGCCACGCTGACATTGTCAAACCTTGGTTGGGAAGGAGCCGCAGGGATGCGCTGGCCGGCACCGCAATGGTTTCCTTGCCGGAAAACTTGGCGCCGCCACCGATCAGCGAGGCCGGCGTCAAGCCGGCGTTGGATGCGGATGGGTTGTTCTTATAGGCCGTTAAGTCCTGTGGAGTGCCGCTGCTCTCCGACATCGGTAGGACCAAAACTTGCGCGGCGTCGTACGTGCCGGGCGCATCCGCCGCGTTGGGTGCGTCGGCGTTGCCATAGTAGGCGTAAATCTTATCGCTCTTCGAACCGCCGGTGATTTGCGGCACACGCACCCACAACAGAGCCATCTGGTTTTGGACGTCGTACTTCTCGAAGTGAAACTTAAGTGGCGTCTTGTCATCGCCCGCGACGATGCGGAAATCAGAGCCATCCGGCTTGGTGTCGTTGAAGTAGCTGAAGTTGGCCAATGAAAGACGAATCAATACCGGAACGTCGAGCGGCGTGCCGGCGACATCGGCGCCGGTCGCAGACAAATCCAGGCTGATCTCTTTGCGATATTTCCAATCGTTGTTCCACCATGTTGCGGCGAGCGCCGCCATGGGAATAAGCGTCGCAGCGACGGCGATCAATGCGGCCAAACGCTTCATCAGACCGCAGTCCTTTCGAGGGAGATTTCTTCCAGCATCGCATCATTGTCGATGCGTCCCGTGATGGTTGTGTTACAGCTGCTAGGAGTTTTTTGCCGGAACTTTAGGGCGCCGCTGATCTCTGGCGCTTCAAGCATTCAATGTCGTCTTGCTTGCAATTTTCTTCGCCCAATCCCGTGACGAACACATCGAGCCAACTCAATGCGGCCTGCGCCAAGGGAACGGTTTCCTTGGCTGCGTTTGTCTCGGCAACGGATGAAGTGCTGCTGGTGGTAGCGCCGGCTGCGACCGCCGAGACGCCGGACAAGCTCGCGCTCAGATTGCTCAGGTCCGACGGCACGCCGGTCGCGGTTCCGCCGAAGTTGATGTTGTCCACGCCGATCACGTGCGCCGCGGCGATATTGATGTTTCCTGCGGCGCCGATGCCGGCATCGCCGGCATCCACCGTACCGACCGGGGCATCGAGATCCACATCGCCCGCCGGTATGCTGGGATTCGTTTGTATGGTTCGAATCCCCGAGCCTGTCGCCAGAGAACCGGCAAAGTTCAGGGTGACCACGCCTTGCTGATTCACGGAAACGGTGGGCGGCGGCACTGACAGCGACGACTTGGAACCGTTGCCGGCATCGATGCTGCCTTCATCCGACCAGATGAGAATATTGCCTCCGCCCAGCGTGAAGACGCGGGACTGATTCACATTCACATCGCCTTGCGTATAGATATCCACGTTGCCCGCTCCCTGCGCGACGATGCCGAGGCTGGATGCCGGTTTCGCGACGACGGTGGGCGGAGGATTCGCGAGTCCGACATCGACCTCTCCTCCCGGGACCAGGATCGAGATGTTGCCGCCGCTGTCGGTATAGATGCGGCTCGTGGTCAAGGTCAGATTTCCCGCGTAGGGCGAAGCTGTAGTGCTCGAGCGGCTGCCGGGGAACAGTGCATCGATGGCGTTGTAGCCTTGCTGGAAGCCAACGCCGGTTCCCGAATTCGCGGCGCGGCCGGAAAGCAGCAGCTCGTTGAAGAACACGTTGTCGACCAAAGCGGTCTGCTGACTACTCGAAAGACCCGCGAATTGAGATTCGGCCTGCGCAAATGTGAGTCCCGAGGTGCCTTCGAGCGATTCTACGTAGCCGATGAGCTGCCCCTGATAGGCGGCGGACGGCGCAATGATTTGATTCACGAATCCCGAGAGATCGGCGCCTTGCGTGCCGTAGCCGACCAGCACGTTCGCATTGGCGCCCTGCGATGTCGGCAAATTTGCATTGACCAGATTTCCCAGGGTCACCAGGCCATTGCCGAACCCGAAGTTGAGGTTGCGGCCGGTGAGCACATCGATGCTGCCGGGACCGCTCAATTGAATCCCCTGGTTCGATCCGCTTCCCGCGCTCGTGAGGTCGCGGCCCGCCGAGATCAGCGTGATGTCGCTCGCGGAAGTGTTTTGGCCGGCGTAGTTAAGATTGACGATGTCGCGGCCGGCCACGATGTCCGCGGCCTTGGGAATGGAAAAGCCCACGCCGACGATGTCGCGACCCGCGGTGATGAGAGCGGGGATCGGGTCTCCCGAGTGTATTACGCCCTGGAACGGCACGATCACGCTTCCCAGGAGCGACGGGTCGGCCGCGGTTGGGATAGTCGATAGAAATGCGTCCGAGAGAGTAATTTGATTGTTGCTGCCGGTCGTGCCCGCCGCTATATCTTGCGCGGCGAACAGCGAGAGCTGGCCATCGCTGGCTGGGGCAAGATTGGGTCCGCCACTGACGATGATATCGCCTTGCAGCGCCTGCACCCCTAGGTTGGGAGGCGCCACCAACAGGGACGTAACGCCGCCGCGGACCACTTCGGCCGTGCCCAATAATGTTCCCATCGGTCCGTTGGTCGAGGGGTTGAGCTCGATCGTCACTGCGCCGCTCGTGCTCGAGAGGTTGACTGCGGCCGCGGGTCCGTAAGTCAAAAATCCCCCGAGCAGCGTTGAGTCCAACGCTCCGTTGACCTGAGCTACCAGTGTTGGATTGTAAATCGCATCGATCTGCACGCCGTTACGCGCCCAAACGGAAATCTGCGCGTTGTCCAATGCAATCGACGAACCGACCGGCAACCCGCCGGTCGCGCCGATTCGCGTCGAAGTTCTTATCGGGATAAGGCCGCCGCCCGCGATGACAGTCCCCACACCGTCCGCAACGAAAAGTTGTGCGCTGCCGATATCGCCGCCCGCAGTAATCGATAAACCGCCGCCGGCACCATACATGGCTGCGTTGCCATCCAGCGTATTGGCGCCGGAGACCAAGCTGTCGGCGGTCGCCGCGGAAAGGTTCGTGACATTCGATCCGGCCGTCACGGTCACATCGCCGCCACCGAGCGCACCCACATTCCAGTCGAATGCGCCGTAATCGATCCCATATTGCGCGGGAATACCGGCAGAGCCCTGGTGCAGCTGCCAGCCGCTTACGCTGTAATTCCCACCGTCGCTTTTGGAGAATGAAACGCCCACCGGGGATCCCACCACGTCACCGCCGGCACTGACCCGGACGTTTCCGCCGTTGCTGCCGAAATTCTGAATCAACGCACCGTTGTCGAACGATACCGGTCCGAGCACGTTGGCCGGCGCATATCCTGCGGTATACACCGCGGCTCCGCCTCCGCCGGCCGCCGCAAACACCACATTGCCCGCTGCGGCCAGATTGATATCCCCGGTACCCGTGCGCACCACCGAAGGACCGACGCCGTCGGTACTGCCATCCGCTGCTCGGGCCGAGGACATGAGCGTCAGATTCGCGGAGCTGCCTCTGAGCACCGAGAGCGCATTGGAGCTGCTCACATCGGCTCCGGCCACGAAACTAAATGATGCCGAAGGCAGACTGCTGAGCGCCAGCAGGTTGGTATTGCCCGTCGGGTCAGTTATGAAGCCGTCAGAGAAAGTGCCATTGATATTGATCGAACCTGCCGCGCGCACCGATACATTGATGACCTGCGGTGCCTGCGACGAACCATAGTAGGCAGGATCGCTGTAGGTGCTCAGGTCCGTCAAACCTTGCAACGTCAGCGCCTCAATATTCGCATCCTGCAATTCGACTCCGGCCTGCACCGAGAGGGGCGTGCTGCCAGTGCTCAGTCGCGCCGCGATTCCTGGACTGGCGTTCGTCAAGAAGTTTGACGCGGAACCGATCGCATTCGCCAAATCCGCGTTGACTGTACCCGAGGTCGTTTGCAGCGTCGTCACGGCGTCGACGACGACCTGACCGACACGGCTGACATCGGCGCCGATGCCCGTCGATCCGACGTTGACGGCTACGTCGGTGCCGCCGACGGCCGGAGCGCGCAGGATGAGTTGGCCCATCTGGTTCGTGCCTGCGGTCGTAATCACGCTGCCCGGGGCCAACGTGATCGAACAGGCCGCGCAAGTCGAATTGAGCTCAATCTCGCCGCCCAGTTCCGTGGTACCAGTACCGTCTGCATGCAATTGCCCGCTCGCGTCGAGCCTTACGGCGGTGCCGGCCGATAGGTCGATTAAACCCCGCTGCGCACCCGACTGTGCGCTCAGTACGCCCGCGATCTCGACGGCGCCGGTATCGGCGGTCAGGGTGATGCTGTTCGCATCAATGACACCACCGTTTTGCAACAGTAAGTCGCCGCTGCGAGCCCGCACATTGACCGCGTTGCTGAAGCCGCCGCTGGCGAGCATCGATGCCAACGGCGTGAGTCCGCCGGCCAACTGGCCGGCATCCAGCGTGAAGTTGCCGCCGGCCCCGCCGCTGCCGGCGGCGCCGCTGAGCGTACCCGCGAGCGAGACGACTTGGCCGCCGACGATGGTCAGACTGCCCGCCGGCGCCTGCTGTTCGCCGGCCACACTGAGCATCGAGCCCGCATCCAGCGTGACATTTCCAGAAGCAGTGAGCGCGATCATCCCGCCCGGTGAAGGTGCCTGCTGATTGACGGCCTGCAGCAGCGTGCCGGCCACGTTGATCGAGCCGCTGCTGCCGAGTTCCAGGTCGCCGCCTCCAGCATTCATAAACACGAGGCCCGAGGGCGCGGCGATCGCACCTTGATCGAAGATTGCGTTGGCATTCAGGGTCAGGCTGCCGCCGACGAGCGTCGTTGCGGTCGTGCCTTTGGCAGGCGCGGTAGGCGCACCGAGGGTGAGCAATCCAGAAGCGTTGATCGTGGTCTGTGAACCGGCCCCCGGCGTGAGCTCAACCGCGTTGATGGTCAAGTCGCCGGCGACGTTCAGGCCGCTGCTGCTGCCCGCCGCGCTCGACACGGTCCCGGCGATCTGCGCGACGGTGCCGGCGAAGCCGCTGATGCCCATCGAGTTGGACGCCAAGTTCAAGTTGTTTGCCACGAACGAAAGAGTGCCGCTGCCGACGGCTGGTGTGCTGACCGTCGTACCGCTGGCAGCCGGGCTAACGCCGCCCAAGGTCAGATTCGCTGCGCCAAAGACGGAGTCCGCGTCAACGGCGTTGTTGATTTGCGTACCCAGCAGGGTCAGGGAGCTCAAGGTCGGCGCCGCCGTACTTGCGCCGGCGCCGAGAGTCACCGGCGCGTACAAATCAATGTTGCCCTGACTCGAGATGCGCACCGCGCCCGCTGCCTGCAGCGATGTCAGCAAACCGGAATCGATATTGAGCGTATCCGGCGAGGTGCCCGAGCCTACGAAGGCCACGCTGTTCGACGCCAGAGACCAACTGGCTCCCTTGCCGTTGATCGTGCCATTCAGAATGACATTGCCCGGCGCGTCCAGAGCCAGCGCACCGCCGGAACTTAAGCTCGATCCAGATTCAAGCGTGATGGCCGCGCCGGCGCCGTTGCCCGAGCGCGCGACGACCGGCAACCCGACATCGGAAACCGCGACGAGAGCCGCGCCGGGATTGCTTAGAGTTATCACCTCGGTTGGCGGCAGCGTCGCGAGCGTGGTGCCGTTCTTTCCGGAAGTCGATGCGAGCGCGCCGTTGAGGTCGATGGATGCCTGCGCCACGACGAAAATTTGATCGGCGGTCAGATTAACGCCGCTATCCACAAGCACGCTGTTGGCGGCGACGCTGATGCTGCTGCCGTCAGTGGCGCCGCCCAGCGTCAGCGCGCTGGCGTTCCAGCTTTGCAGGACCGATCCGGACACGGCCACGAAATCCGGCGTCGTTGCGGCGCCGCCGTTCGTCACTTCCAGATTCGGGGCGCTGATATTGATCAGCGCACCGCGACCGCCTGTCGCCGCCGCGGTTTGCACATTGCCCTGCAGGTTCAACGAATTGCCGAGCAGGGCGTTGGATCCTTGCACCACAGAAAGACTCAATGTGCCGGCATCGGCGGGCTCGGCGACCGGACCTGTTCCGGCGAGCGCCGCCACGGCGCCAAAGTAAGTTGAGGCACTGCTGATATTGTAGGTCGCCAATTGTTGGCCGTAGCTGCCGGGATAGACGGCGAATCCCTCATAGACGGTCGAGCCCGTGTGAAGCGCGGTTCCGATTGAGCTTAGGTATCCGGCGACGACGGGCGTGCCATCCGCAAGCGACCCGATTTGGCCGCCGGTCGCGCTGCTGTAGCTGGGCTCGATTTGAATCAGAAGCGCGCCCGGTGCAAGCGCGTAGCGCGGCGGCAGGAGTGCGTAATAGCCGGGAGCGACGCCAGCGCCGCCGGAAAGATACACGGTCTGCGTGGGATTGAATCCGCCGCTTTCCTGCGGATCGAAGGGCGCCGCCTGTCCTCTGGCGGCCGGCAAGATCGCGTAGAGACCTGGCGTGCTTTGCGGGCCTGAGCCTGCCAGGGCATCCGTCAGCCCACCGGTACCGGGAACCCATTCATAGGCGTATAAATCGCCGCCGCCACGCAAGTCCACGGTGGCATTGGATTGCACCGTCACATTGGGGGCGGTCAAACTGACCTGTTTTCCGGGAGTGGCGGTTATCGGCGTTTGGCCCGACGGAGTCTGATAAATCCACTGCGCACCGTTCTCCTGTGTCTGCCCGAATGGCACAGTGAGACCGGCACCGCTCACCGAGACCAAGCTGCCATTGGACAGCGTGAGCGAGTTGTTGGCGCTCAGCGCGATTTCGCCGAACGGGGCGAGCAGTGTTCCGCCAACCTCGATGTTGTCCGCCACGATGGTCACGGAGCCACCGGCGGATAGAGGCGGTCCCGGCGATGGCGCCGGCTGACCGTTGATCATCACTTGATCGATGTTCACGCTCGTGTTGCTGCCGGCCGCGCCGGCTCCCGATGCCTGAATCGTAAAGCTCGTGAAGGTATCGGGATAAACTCGCGCAGCTTGGATGGTGAGATTGCCGGCGGTCAGCAGGGAGCCCGTCTCAACGCCGGCTTGAGAACCAATGGTGCCCTGCAGTTGCACGTCGCCTTGACTCGTCAGCGTCGTGTTGCCGATCCCCTGCAGCGTCAGGTTCCCGAGCAGAGTGAGCTGATTCGCCGCCACGACCAGGTTTCCCGCGCCGGGGGTGGGAACAGGTTGCGTGATGTCGTTTGACAGCAGCGTGAGTGGGTTGCCGATCTGCACATAAGGCGCGGCGATACCGGCGGTAACGCCATCCGCCACCGACAGAGTCTGGGTCTCGAGGATGACGGACCGGTTCAAGGCCAGCGGTTGGTTGGTTTGAAGCGAGATCAGGCCCGGCGCGATCCCGCCGGCGTTGAGAATCAAAGAATCAATTCCGGAGTTTGCGATCTCAGAGACGCCGATGGTCGCGAGGTCCACGACAGGCGGCGTGGGGGACGCGGCTGCCGTGCCAACGAGCGCGATTTGCAGCGGCTCGCCATTGGGATCGGGTTGACCCAGGATCGAGTCACCGGCGAGGCGGGCCAAATCGATCTCCAGCGTACCAGCCGCCGCTGCACCGCCGGTGCCCACACCGGCTTTGCCCTGGATGTTTCCCAGGAGCTCGATCGACTCCTGTGAACTCACCGTGAGCGATCCGCCCGGCGTAGCGACGACTTCGCGGCTGTAACCGGCGCCGGGGCTGGCCACATCGAGTGTCGCGCTGCTGCCCGAAAAATTGATCGACGATCCAGCGTCGAGAACCACGGTGCCGCGCTGTGCATTGATGTCGACCGAGCCGCCGGCCTTCACGGTGCCCAACAACAGCCCCTGGTCATTCGGCGTCAATATGGCATTGCCGCCGCTGACATCGATGACGGCGGTCGGCGCCAGGGATATTCCGAGTCCGGCGACGTAACCAGGATCCAAAGTCGTCGCGGTGTTGTCATTGAAGAGCGTCGGCGACGTCAATACTATCGATACGGTGCCGCCGGGAGCTTTCAATGATCCGCCAATGAAGATATCGCCTTCGCCGGCAATGCTGATGGCGGCGCCGGGATCTCCGACGATGGCGGCGCCCGGTTGGATGTCGAGGGCGCCGTAGCCGGTCGAGCCCAGTTGTATGTCGTCAGCTAAGCGCAGCACGTTCAAAGAAACGTTGGTGGTTGGCCGGAGATCGGCCGGCAGCATGACGGCTTGGGAGAATCCGGCGACGGTGCCGCCGCTGACACGCGTTTGATAACCTGGCTCGAGCTGCAGTGACAGAGTCTGCGCGTTGATCGTGGCTCCCGCGGTCCCGGCTGCCGATCCTTGAACCGTGAGCACATCGTCGGTGGCTGACTGCACGGCGCCGGTGGCCGTCAAGGAGATGTTCGAAAATCCGTAGGTCGAGAAAAGCGGCGCATAAACATTCAACATCTGACCCTGACCGTCAAGGTCGTCGACACTCTGCGCCTCGGTCCACGCCGTGCCCGTGCCTTGAGAAACATCGATACGCGGCGCCAGAAGCGCGAAGCTGCCGCCTGCCGCCGTATAGACACCGAAAGCCTCGATGGCAAGTCCCTGGCCGAACTGCACGGCGCTTTGCGACGGACTGGCATCAAGCGTGATGGATCCGCCATGGCCGTAGATCAGGCTGCCATTGCTTTGCAGCCAAGCTCCGCCGTCGGCTTTGAGCGCGACATTGTCGCCCAGCACCAGTTCGCTGCCAGGCAATGTCAATTGCAAATTGATCGAGCCGCCATTCTGCAGCGTGGGGCCGGATCCGATGCCGCCGGCGAGCACGCTGTCATTGGTCCAGAGGCCGCTGACGTTCAATGTCACGCCGTCGCCGACACCGATTCCCAGGCGCGGATATCCGGTTCCCAATGTGGGGGCGGCCAATGGATTTTGATCGGCGATCGTGAGCTCGCTTTGAAAGCTCAGACTGCCGCCCAAATCGGTGATGTTCGAGTCGATGTCGATGCGCGAACCTTGAACAAGCAGCGAAGATCCGGCAGGCAGCTGCAATGGCAACTTAGCGGGCAGCTGAAAGCTCGTATTCGTATAGATTTGCGTATTGGTGAAGCCGTCGCTGGTCAAATAAGTCGCCGGCAACTGCAGCATCTGCGGCGGCAGGGGCACTGTGTCGGCGACCACGATGGGCGTGGGGTTTGCCGTCACGGTGATGGGCGGTGCGAAATAATCCGCCTGCCCATCGACATTGACGTTGCCCGTGGACTTCGGCGTCCCGATAATCAAGGTGCCTCCCAACGTGGCAGCGGCGCCGAAGGGGCCGCGCTGGTAAGGGCCATAGACGGCGCTCGCCTGCAAGCTGCCATTGAGGACGAGATTGGGGGCGGCGAACTGCACCACGCCTGCCGCCGCGCCTTGTTGGTAGCCGGACTCGTAATGGCTAAGCCCCGGCGTCGGGACAATCTCTTGGACGCCCCACTTGTCGAAGGACTGTGTCAATGTCGGGTTGACCACACCGGTGTAAGTCAGCAGCGGATTCGCACTGCCGATATCGTAGAGCTGGCCATTGGCGCCGACGAGTTGCGTGGTCTGAATGCTGCCACCCAGATAGGTGGTCGCGCCGCCCGATACGTTGATCGTGGCGCCCGGATTGAAGACGATGTCACCTTCAGATAAAAACGTCGCCGTACCGCCCGCTTCGGTCCGCTGCGCGACGGTGCGGCCAACCGCGGCGATCGCGGAGGAAACATCGGCGATGGGTGTCCCGGCTCCGCCGTCCGCGCGTACATCCACTGTGACCGTGTCTCCACGCAACGCGCCGTTTCGCTGAGTGGGATCGCCGCTGAATTCGTTGGAACGCAACTGCACCGTGACAAGGTTGGCATCCATCGGCAGCGTGGCATCGCTGCCGGATAAATCGATATCGGTTCCGGCATCGATGCGAATTCGCGCCTGCGAATTACCGCCGGATTGCAGGCCCGCGCTAGGATCGGCAAGCGCGGTCACGGTGAGATTGCCGCCGGGCGCGTGGATGGAGCCACCCTGCATCAAGACCTGTTGGGCGGTGATGGTAATGGCCGATGGCAGCTGAACTTGTGCGTCGACGGCCGTGGCGGTATCGGCGTATTCCGGCAATATCTCGATGCCGCTATCGGGCCCTATGGTGATTTGCCCACCGACTGTGGCGGTGAGCGGATTGGACGCGACTGACGGCTTGTCGGCCGCCTCGAGAGTGACCGAGCCATTGGCGGACACGCTGGTCGTCGCTGAAATGCGCCCGTCTTGATTGATCATCAGCCCGGTCAACGTGACATTGCCGCGCGGGGCCGACAAATCGCCCGTGGCTTCATTGGTCACGCCCATCAATTGGCTGGCGGCCGAAGTTCCTCCGTCAACCTGTACGATCAAGCCTCGAACGGACGGATCCTGGCTGGCCTGCAAGTAAATGTTCTGCCCGGCGGCCAAAACGATTTGACCATCGGGCGCGGTCAAGGTGCCGGCGTTATCGACAGTAGGAGCGGCCAGCAAGAGCCGTCCGCCGCTAGAGGCCGTCAATTGCGCGCCATTTTGCACCGTGATACTGCCGGTATTGGTGAGCTTGGCGCCAAAATCGTCCGAGAAATGCTGCGGATTGCCAGTGAACTGTTCAAGCGCCGGCAGTCCGTTCACCAATGGTGAAAGAACGCCGCTGTTGAAGGTGCTGTCGGTGAGATTGAGCGACGAGGCAATCAAGCCCGCGACATTCACCGTTGAGGTGGCGCCGAATAGAAAGCCGTTGGCATTGATCAGATAGATCTGACCATTGGCGCTTAGCGCGCCGAAAATGCTGCTGGGATTGGCATCGTAGATGCGATTGAGCGCCACCGAGGTGCTGGACGGCTGCTGGAAAACCACTTTGCCGTCGCCGCTGATATTGAATGAAGCCCAATTCAGCGTCGCATTGTTGCTGGTCTGAGTCACGGCAAGGGTCTTGCCGGATTGAACCGCGGTTGCGGCACCCGAGGTCACGAAGACATTGTTGTTTGCGCAGGCGCCAGGCGCGCAAGGAATTGGCAATTGCGTAGCGGCAAAAGCGATGCCGCCGATACCGAGACCGATCGCCGGGAGAAGGACCGCCTGCCCGAGCCTGCTCATTTCACATCCAGCGATGCTCGATCTACGCATCTCACTACGATATCCGCGCAATGTGACATGGGCATGGCTCGCTCGAGTCAGAAACTGCCGCGCGCAATAAACAAAACGCGCGAGTCGCCCGCGTGCGTGACGCTGGCGCTATCCATTGCCCTCGCCCACGTCGCGCTCGCCGTGAATTTTTGTCCCGGCAGGATATCCATGCCGAATCCCCAGCTGCGCAGCCTGGCGCTAGCCGGTTCTCCGGGGAGGGCATCGAATATCGAACCTTTACCGACGTCAAAAAAGCCGTACGCGTCGATGATTATCAGATCGTGTCGATGCAGTCCGGGCGAGATCAGCTGGAGGGTTCCCTTGATACCCTTGTCCACCAACTCTTCCGCTTCAAGATAGCCACGCACGCCGTCAGCCCCCGCCAATGAGAAATCCTCGTTGGTAATCAAGGGCTCCGTCGCACCCTGGCCCGCGGCGCGTAGACGCAAGCTGAAATCCTCGGGCAATTTGATGACGGTGACCAGGTCCGCGCGTAAATCGAAATAGTTTGGGCGCCCTTTGAATCGATCGTTCTCGAATGCCGGCGCATTGTTCACCAAGCCGCGCGGACCGGCGTTGGCCGAAAAGACCAAGGTTGTCACCTGACTGTCCGTGTGCCAGTAGCCGTTATAGGCAGCCGAGAGATTCAGATACGTGATGGGCGTGTCGAGCGCGGTAGTCGCATCTTGGCTGATGGTATTGCGAAAATGCTTGTAGTCCACGCCCACGCTCACCGACTGCAGCGAGGCGGCCGACGTCAGGAGCGAATAAGAGAGCTTCGCGCTGGTGATTTCACCGATACCGAGTACGCCGAGACTGCCTGCAGTTGCCACATTGCTGTTGGAGTTGATATAGCTCAACGACGGCTGCAGACCCGAATCCCAAGCGTGCGCGACGTAGTTGACCGCAATCACCCGCACTTGGTCGAACTGCTGCGGCGTGAATTGGTATTGAAGGGCCAACGTGTCGAAGCGACCAAACAGGTCGTCGTAGTTGAGGCTGACGATCGTACGCAATTCCTCGGTATCAACGGTCGCTTGGTTATTGAGTTCAACGCTGCCGTGCAGCGGCAGCGTGTCGTTCACCTTGAGCGCCACATCCACGGTCCCGGGGGCCGATCCGGCCTTGAGGATGGGAACCACTGCGCGATCCGGCGTTTCGCTATTGACGGCGCCGAGTTGCTCCTGCAGCTTTGAAAGCTGCAGCACCGTTCCCGGAGTGGCCGCGGGCAGCTGTGCGATCACATCGCGTTCAGGAAAATATTTGGCGCCGCTGATGACGGTGCTTTCGATTCGTCCCTCCGTCACCCGCAGCCGGACCAAACCCTCGCGGACCGTCTGCGGCGGAATGTCGACAAATGCTGTCCCGTAGCCGCGCTGGTGATACAGGTCTTCCAACTGTTTGCGCGCAACTTCGACGTCTGCGATCGTTTTCTTGGGGCCCAACAACGGGTACAACAACCGCTCTATGTCTCGGCCGGCGAGCACCGTGTTGCCGACCACGCGATACTCCGTGACCTCGAAACTTTGATCCGACGTGCCCACCCTGACCGGCTCGGGCGGATTGGGCGCTTCCGATGCCGACACAGCGGCTGCCGCCAGTATTAGACAAGACGCAATCGCTGAGCCCAAGGTCCGGGTAGCGCCCGAGCGAGTCATGAAACCAACAAGCAGGTTGTGCGCAATGGCTGTCCCGAAATAGAACTGGCCTCCCTTTACGGGGAGGCCAGTGAATCGTCGTTAGTCGTCTTCTTTTGCTGCTTATTGCACAGTCGCCGTGTACGTCGGTGCGTCGCAGGTCACGCCATTGCGTGTGAACGGGTTGACGTATATGGTCGCGGCGCCCAGAGCTGCCACAGTGCTTGCACTGTTGGCAACCACGGAGTGAGCCACGTTTGCTCCAGTGCCCGACGGGACACCCGGTATTGCCAATACATCGGCCAGATGTGGTGCGGTTGCCTCTGTCTGCAGCGCCGAGGTGATGAAACCCATCACATTGGCGTCCGCCTTGGAAGCAGGATTGATGACGAACGTCGCTTCCACCCAAAACGGATAGGCGCCCGTCGCGGCACTCAAGTTGCTCGGCGCGACGCCATTCAGCGTGACCTTTGACACGCCCGTTGGCGGCGTCTGGTCGATGGTCGCGTACGTGATGGCGCCCTGTGTGGCGCCCACCGCGGTCAGCACATCGCCGGTGGAGAAGAAATCCGTGGCGCCGACCGCGTCAAACAAGGCACTGCCGCCGGTGGTGCAGACATCGCCCGCAATCAAAAGATCGGTGGCGGTACGGCTGCCCGAACCCTTTTCCCGGTTCACGATGGTAATGGCAAGTGGCGCGTTGGTCACCGCGTTGCCGTTGACATCGGTCACCAGGCTCCAATTCTTGATCTTGTGCGTGAGGATTTGCTGCACGGTTTGCACGCTCAGGTTCAGCGGATTCTCCGTAAAGATGGTCGTGCCTTCGTTCACAAACAGCGCATACACCTCGCCGAAGAGCTGCGTGGCCGCAAGATTCACCAGGCCCGACGGGTTCACGGGTCCCCAAACAGTGGTCGAATAGGGTGTCGGATAGTTATTGCCGATCAACGCTGCCGGCTCGACATCGGCGATGCCGATGTCCACGGTCTCTTTTGCAAGCGTTCCCGCGGGTCCGAATGAGTCATCGACGCCGTTGGTCGAACTGGTTCCGGTCACCGTGATGTTGCAAGGACTCGAGGTGCAGCCGCCGATGGTGCCCGCCACGAGACTCAGCTGATTGATCTGTTTTGAATTGACAATCGGCAGCATGCCGACGACCGAACCGCCCTCATCGCGGTAAAAAAAGTTGTAAACGCCCGCATTGCTGGCGTTCGCTGCCGCCACCGGGACACAGGAGACCGCAAAGAAATTGGCATTGCCCGAACTATTGAAGATGAACGCGTTCGACGCGCCACCGCATACGTTTGTCTCCAGAGCACCGAGCACGGCATTCTTGGCCGCGGATGAGCCGGCGATGTA
>Ga0209525_1000142_pt1 | contig 21346 bp, 20 predicted proteins | sample JacPin_JW_Ref_O1_FD_187958 | JGI IMG/M metagenome (GOLD analysis project Ga0209525, IMG submission 187958) | Forest soil microbial communities from Algoma, Ontario, Canada - Jack Pine, Ontario site 1_JW_Ref_O1 (SPAdes) (version 2) | ecosystem: Environmental > Terrestrial > Soil > Boreal... | reverse complement strand
GCGTGACAAAAAGCTCCCAGAAGTCGCTCGATTGGTCGGTTACGAGTCCGACGCCGCATTCAGTAAGGCGTTCAAGCGAGTTGTCAGGGCTAATCCTGGTGAATACCTCAGACGTGGTTTGAAGGACCAAAAATCGACCGAAGCGGACCACGATCAGTCCCGATAAACGCGCTTGTATTGAGTGGTCCAACTTCCGGGTGGGTCGGCAACTCAAGTAGTCTAGGTTGATCCCGGCAGAAAGTTGGATAGATGTCGATAAATCTTCTTACCACCAGCTATCTCAGACTGAGATAGCCAGTGACAATCCCGGTTATCGACACTCATCCAATTAGGGCGTACCCCGTGGGTTATTCAGCCGGTGTTCATTGACTTGCCTCGATATGCATCCTAAGATGCGCGAGCCATGCAGGATTCCCAGCCTCTCATCGGCCGCACTGTCTCGCATTACCGCATCATAGAAAAACTCGGTGGCGGCGGGATGGGCGTGGTCTACCGCGCGGAGGACACCAAGCTCCGACGCCAAGTTGCGCTGAAATTCCTTCCGCAGGATTCTTCGGCTGACAAGTCTTCGCTCGAACGATTCGAGCGCGAGGCGCAAGCGGCCTCTGCGCTCAATCACCCTAGCATCTGCACGATTTACGACATTGACCAGGACTCGGGCGTGCCTTTCATCGCCATGGAATTGCTGAAGGGCATGACGCTGAAGCATCGCATCAACGGCCGGCCAATAGCCCTCGATGCGTTGCTGGAAATCGGCATCGACGTTGCCGACGCGCTCGAGGCGGCGCACAGCGAGGGGATCATTCATCGTGACATTAAGCCCGCGAATATTTTTGTGACCGATCGCGGGCAGGCGAAGGTGCTCGACTTCGGACTGGCAAAGCTGGTGGCGAAGAACGTAGGCGAGACGGTAACGGCGGGCGGCGTGACCATGGGCACGGACCCGAATCTAACAAGCCCGGGGACTGCGCTCGGCACGGTGGCTTATATGTCGCCCGAACAGGTGCGCGGCGAGAATTTGGATGCGCGCTCGGATCTTTTTTCTTTCGGCCTGGTGCTATATGAAATGGCGACAGGGCAGCAAGCGTTCAAGGGAAATACTTCCGGCGTGATTTTTGCGGCTATTTTGGAGCGCGAACCGCCGCCGCCCACACGCGTGGTTCCCGAGCTACCCGTTGACCTTGAACGCGTAATCGCGAAAGCGCTCGAGAAAGATCCCAAGCTGCGGTATCAGCACGCTTCCGATTTGCGATCGGATTTGCAGCGGCTGAAGCGCGACACGGAGTCGGGAAGGTCGGGATCAGTACGCATAGCTGCAGCTGCGGCCTCAAGCGCGTCAGGAATTTTGCCCGCGACAACGCGCGAGTCGGGAAGTTCGGCGGTTGCGGCCGCGGCGCACGAGCACAAGGGGAAACTAATCGCGGTTGCAGCGGTGGTAGCCCTACTGATAGTGGGAGCGGGCTACGGAGTCTATTCGCTCTTGCGTGGTAAGGCTGCGGCGATCCCGTTCCGAAATTTCACGATTACGAAAGTCACCGACAACGGGAAGTCCATTCAAGCGGCGCTCTCGCCTGACGGAAAATATATTTTGAGCGTGGTTGCGGATGCCGGCAAGCAAAGCCTCTGGCTTCGTCATGTGGAAACAAACAGCGACACGCAGGTGGTTATCCCAGAAGCCACGCACTATTCGAGGCTCGCGTTTTCTCCGGACGCAAGCTACCTCTATTTCCGGCGCCCTACTGGGACCGTTGAGGACGTGCACGACTTCTATCGCGCTCCCGTGCTGGGCGGGACGCCGAAAGCGATCGCGCATGATGTGGACACAAATATCACGTTTTCGCCCGATGGAAAACGCATCGCCTACGGGCGTGCCAACGATCCGGAAGTGGGCAAATTTCAATTTCTGACCGCCAATCCCGACGGCAGCGACGAAAAAATGATTGCCGCCGGGACTGCTCGGGAAATTCCGCGATTCATTCAATGGATGCCGGACGGGAAGAGCCTCCTGGGAACAACACTCCAGGTGGGTGGATCGCTGGCGGGGCTCGAGACTTTTGATGTGGCTTCCGGCGGATCGAAAATGGTGGCTAATTTCAACGACATGCTCTTGACTGAGCTTGTCCCATCGGTGAATGGCGCGGGCGCGTTCGTGAATCTGACGCGAGTGGATTCGCTCGATTTTCATTCTCAACTCGCGTTCGTTTCGCTTCCCAACGCGAAAATGTACTCGATTACCAACGACATAAATAACTACAGCGGACTGAGCCTCTCGGCGGACGACACGACGATTGCCGTGGTTCTTCGCAAGGATATCCGCACTTTTTTTGTTCTACCAAGCTCGGGAATCACGGGCAAGCTGCCGAGCCCGGCACTTACGCAGGAGAAGGATGTGGATACTTTCGGGTGGAGCGCCAGCGGAGAACTTTATTTGGCGGAGCCGGGTAAACTTGTGCGGATTTCACCCGACGGAAACAATCGGGTTGTCGTACTGAATCAATCGGTTACCGAGCCGGTGGGCTGCGGTGGGGATGGTTCTGGTGCGCCGAAGCCACACCCGATTGTATTCGTTGCCAGCCACCACTCACCGTCCGGAATCGACGGGCGGAGCGTTTGGCGGATGGATGCGGACGGCACCAATGCGAAAGAAATTTCCAACACCAAGAGCGACTTCAGTCCTACCTGTTCTCCAGACGGCAAATGGGTTTATTACTACATCGCAGGAACAACCCGAATCAACCGTGTTTCGATCGACGGGGGAAAGCCGGAAGCTGTGCCGGGCGTCGATGTTCCCGGCGGAATTGTTGGCTCGCCCTATTTCGACATTTCTCCCGACGGCAGGACGCTGGCGTTCCTCGCGACGATTTCACCTCGCCCGGGAGCGGAAACTCAGCAGAAGATTGTGCTCTTGGCGCTCGAAGCGGGACCGCAGCCCTCGCGGCGTATCCTCGACCCAAACCCGCTGATATCGAAGCCTCCAAGCTTTTCACCGGACGGCAAGTCCGTATTGTATGGGATCCGCGAAAACGGCGTTGAGAATCTGTGGCTGCAACCGATTGATGGCGTGGGGCCCGGTGGCGGCGGGCGGCGGCTCACAAATTTTAACGCGGATGAATTTCGTTGGTATAACTACTCGCCCGACGGCAAGACCCTCGCGGTCCTTCGCAACCATTCCGAATCCGACGTGGTCCTCTTGCGCGAGTCAAGCACAGCAGCACAATGATGGGTCCAACAGTCTAGCGATTCGGGCTTACTTTCTTGATCTCTTGAAAACGCCGGATCCTCGTCATCTCGACCTCCCAGCAAGGCAAGTCTCACAAGCAAAGCTGCAAAATCGGTTAGAATCTGAGGCCCTCGGGGATCCGCCGGATAGATGTTGATAAATCCTCTTATCACTAGCTATGTCAAAACGAGAAAGATGGTGACAATCGGTTTGCCCGACAAGATCCTGCTCACGGCTTTCTAGGCTGCGTCAGTGGGCTCCGCCCGCCGCCTTCTACCCACAACCTCCCTGCTTCATACGCCGATCGAAGCTGCGGGTCGTCTTCCCAATCAGCAAAAAATTGTCGAATGTCTGCTCGCTCAAAGAGGTGCTCAACCACGGCTTGCTCAATTGAATCTTTCAGTTCGCCCGAACCCTCGATGTAAAGGCGACTCAATAGAGATTTCATCTCCCGGAAGCACTTGCTCTCGCATCCAGCATCCCAATATGAAACAAAGGCACTAACGAAATCGCACCCAGCTGTGAACCTGTCGTCTACCCACTCACCCTGAGGGTCATTCCTTAAACAAAATTCGAAATACCGCAGGAAAAAAGCGAAAACCTCATCAAAGGGTAGTGGTGGTGTGATCGTTTGGGAAAGCTTTGCGTCAGTGAGCAATACATAGATTGCACCAAGAACTTCTGGGTCGGTGGTTGACATCCAGCTGCGCACTTGCGAATCGGGAATCGTGGTCAAAGAACCGTCCCGAGTCGCTTGAATATAGTCAACTATTTCGCTAAACATTTTGTCCTCCCGTTGAACTCTAATGAGGACGCTCGGTGAACATAGCCGTACGAAGGTTCACAAACCGATTTTACAGCAGCACGTTGTTGCCTCAGGGGGACGATTCAGGCGCAGGTTCTTCGCGAGGCACGGTGAGGATTCGTTGATTCCGAGCGGATTACTGTTGATAAATCCGCTTCCCACCATCTATCTCAGTTTGAGATCGGTGGTGATAATCCCTGCTCGGCACTTATCGGAAAGACCGCGTGTTTTTCAACGAGTGGTATTCCTTTAGGCCGACTACAGGATATTCTTTCGGATGATCTGCGATTCGAAACGGGGAGTTAACAGTGCCGTGTGTTCTTCGCGCAAGAGGACCTAACTTCGCTGTCGATGAGTTTTTGGCCGAGTCATCGCTGCAACCGATTACGGTCTTTCATCGGGGACAAAGGCAATCATCAGAATCGCGACCTGTAATCGCCTCGGGATTCCATTCGGATGTTAGCGGGGCAGATTTTTCGAATCTGCAGAGCCAAATTGCAGACGCGGTCGAATTTATCGAAAAGAATCAGGACGAACTTGAGCGCCTCGTTGGTTTCCCGGGCGTTGAACACGTCTCAGTGGACTTCGGAATTGAAGAACGGGACGTCGCGGCCCAGAGCGAACGATTCCCGCCGAAACTTCTAACAATGCTCGGCAGCCTTGGCGTCTGGCTTGAATTCACGTTATATCCTTGCCAAGAACCAGCCGACCGTGAGGGTGCATCATAGGTGGTGACAGTTGTTTGGGTTTCCGGGAAGCACTTCTATCCGGGTTTTCTGAAAACCATCTTATGACGGTGGGGGTCAAATGTTTTCGGTAAGATGGTTTCGGCGTCGTATTCCGCGCCTTCCAGGGTTGCCCCATCCAAACTAGCCCCTTCAAGCCTCGCGCCTTGAAGCTGCGTAGAGCCGCCGAGGTTATCGCGGCCCAGGTTCGCATTCCGCAGGTTGGCATTGGTTAGATTCGCCTCTTTAAGGTCGGAACCTTGGAGCTGTGCGTTTTCGAGGTCCGCACCCGTTAGATCTGCCATAAAAAAGTCAGCCCAGTACAAATCAGCGCCACGCAAATTTGCTCCCGCGAGATTAGTGTCCGCAAAATGCGCACCTTGCAGAATCACACCCTCTAAAGCAGCATCGCGGAGGTCGAGGTCACCGAAGTTGTGAGAATCGCTGCTCTGGTGAATGATTTCGCCGCCCTTGTTTCTAATTTCCACACCACTATTCTAGCCCCGAAGTGCACTGGTTAGGAACCCCGGCGAATAGATGTTGATAAATCCTCTTCGCACCACCTATCTCAAAACGAGGTAGCTAGTGATAATCCCTGGTATCAACATCTATCGGAAAGTGTCCATTGAACGATCTTCAAGCGGACATTTCCGAGCGCGCCATCACTTGTGATCTCTTTGAATGCATTCCGATGCATCAGCCCTTGAAAAGCAGTAGACCTGCCACTCCGGCCGTGAGAATCAAGAATGGCTCCGGGATTTTCTTCAGACTTAGCAGTCCGAAAGTCGCCACCGCAATTGCCACCGTCGCCACGTCAATCAAGGAACGCCTGGCCAGGATGAACGCTGCTCCCGCAATCGCCCCTACTGCCGCTGCCGTCACGCCCTGAACGAATGCCTTCACTTGCAGATTCTTTGCGAACCGCCGGTAGTAAGGAGCGCCCGCAATCACAATCAAATACGGCGGCACAAACACGGCGATTGCCGCCACGATGGCTCCCGCTGTTCCCGCCACCAGATACCCTATGAATCCTGCCGTGATCACTACCGGCCCGGGAGTAATCATCGCCACCGCCACCGCATCCACGAACTGCCGTTCCGTTAGCCAGTGATAGTGGCCCACCACTCCGCCGTAGAGAAACGGCACGATAGCCAGTCCGCTGCCGAAGACGAACGCACCTGCCTTCAGAAAGAAAAGAAAGAGCGTACGGATGGCCGCAGTCGAAGCTGCTCCCTGCGCTCCGGCGCCACCAATAAAATTCGCCACGCCCGCAATCGCAGGTATAGCACCCGCGCCGGGAGACACGCGAATCCAGGGCCGCGTCTTGAAAAGCATAGCGACCAGCCCGCACAAAAGGAACAGCCACACAATCTCGGATTCCGTCCACGCCGTCGTGATCGCCATGGCCGCGAAAAGCGCCCATAGCAGCAGGTCATTTTTCAACGTCGAACGGATCAGCTTGTACGCGCTCCGCGCAATGATCGCGATTACCGCCGCGCCGATTCCGTAAAACGCGCCTTGAATCCACGCCAACTGCCCGTAATGAACGTAAATCGCGGCCAGCGCCACCACCATTAGGAACGACGGCACCACGAACGCGGTCCCCGTCAGCGTCGCGCCCAACGTCCCAGCGCGCACCCATCCGAGATACATAGCGAGTTGCGCCGCCAACGGGCCAGGAGAAAGCTGTGAAAACGCGAGTCCTTCGCTGTAATCCTCGCCCGACACCCACTTCCGCTCCTCCACGAGATCCTTCTGCATGTAACCCGCCAGCGCGATCGGTCCCCCGAAACCCAGCGTTCCGAGATAGAGAAAATAGAGCAAAAACTGACGCAGCGGGGGCTGCGCGGCTTCCTCTCTCACGGTTGCCGAAATCGGAGCCATTCCCACCTCTCCGCGCCTCTAGGTCGCATCAAAAACTGTTGCGTGTTCCGGGAGCCGGGAGCCGGACACGGGTTTGATTTTTCCAGCACAAAGAATCTACCAGACTGCCTTGAGGAAATGGTTCGCTGGTTTGGCGAGTACTTGCGAACGAACTGAACGCGTCTTGAATCCTCGTTCCAGTTCGGATAGATGTCGAGAAATCCGCTTCCCACCACGTATCTCCAAACGAGATAGATGATGGCATAACGAAGTCGGCCTCATGACGAGCCGAGTAAACTGTGCGGTGTACAACCAGCACTAAGTACCTGTAACTCTTGACAATTGTCGATCCTGTTGGAAGAATCTCGCGTGCAAAGGTTTCCAATGCCTAGCAGAGTCCTGCGTTTTTTCGCTTACCAATTCATTGTGATGTTTTTTTGCCTCGGTTTCTGCATTTCGGCGCTTGCGCAAACGCCGATGGTGCCACGCAGCAGTTTCTATGTCGGCTTAGGTGGAAGTTACAACTCGATGGACTTCGGAACGCAGGACGTCTTCGCCAAGGGGACGTCGCAAATATTTAACAATGGAACGCTCGTCTCCACCGGGGTTGCGGCGGGACCGGGGACTGTGGACCTGCCGACGGAATCGCATTTCGCACCTTCGGTTCAGGGGGGGTACTTCCGACACTTTGCGAACAGCCCTTGGATGTGGGGAGCGAGATTCTCGTATAGCTACCTGAACACCAGCTCGACGGTCGACAACGTCACCGTCCCTCAGGTCGGAACGTTCACCGAGGTCGCAACCAACACGACCACTCCATTCATCGGCGTCGCCACCGTGCGGTCATATCAAACACGGCTTCAGCATCAGTTAGGGTTGATACCCTTCATCGGACATTCCTTCGAGAAAGGCTTTGTTTACTTGGGCGTTGGCCCGACAGGGTCGCGGACGCAAACCAACATCAAAAGCCTCATTGGCTTTGCTGACTTGAACGGAACCCCTAGCGATGTCTCGGGTGCGCCTCAAAATTTCTCAGGCTCGGGATGGGTGGTGGGGGGCGCGGGTACGGTCGGCGGAACATACTTCATCGACCATTCGTGGTTCCTCAATGTCGCGTACACGTACGCCTGGACGAAGAACCAGACGTTCAACTATTTCAGTTCCTTCACCAATACCCAAAACCCTAACGAGACGTTCGCTGGAACGCTGACTGGCAGCTCGTCCGGCAAGGTAAGCGCTCAAGGCGTCACGCTCACTATTAATGTGACGTTTTAATATGACGTTCCCCCGCTTACGCCGTGGGGCAAACTGAGTGCGGTCTCAACGGTCACAATTGCTGGTGCGCCGCGATCCTATGAAGAGGTCTTCAGTTTGTCGCGGATTTATCACCGGAAGCGTGCGGGCTCCATCACTTTTGGTTCTAGATTGGTCTCACGCAAGGCTAAAAGCCCCTTTTTCAAAGGAGCGAGTTCCTCTGCGATCCAATTTCTTTCGATCCCCTGTTTCGTTGTTCGCAAGTCAAAGACAACGGCTCTATCGTAACTCCTGTGTAGTCGGCAAGTCGGAAGTTACCCGTGGTCGGTTTCTGGCGGAAATGTGGATAGATGTTGCGAGATCCGCTTCCCACCATCTATCTCAAAACGAGATAGGTGGTGATAATCCCTGTTACCAACAGTTATCCTGCCGGGAGCAAAGGTCAGGTAGAGGAGGACAGGATTGCCTACGCTAAAATAAGCCGATGTACTACAATTTCGATAGATAAGAAGCATGAGAAATCTGCTCCTCGCACTCGCTCTTTTCACATTCTTCGCCGGGAGTTCGCTCGCACAAACCGCCACCACGCCGGACTTTTCCGGCACCTGGAAGATGAATCTCCCGAAAAGCACAATACCCAAGAAAGCTTCTCCACCGCGCTCCGATATCGTCACGATCACGACCTTCACTACTCGGCCGACCCCAAGGATCGCTCATACACCTACATCGTCGACGGCAAGGAACACCCGCTTGGAATATGGGTTGAAAATGATTCTCCACGCTTCGTCAAAGCCACCTGGGAGAAGTCCGTGCTCGTCATCGAGTACATCCTCAGAGCGCCCTCGCAGGATGTGATTCATGACACAGAGCGCTGGAGTCTTTCGAGCGATGGAAAGACACTCACAAAGGACTTCGAGGGAAAAGCGAAGCTGGCGTACGTCTTCGATAAGCAGTAGCGCCCGGCTCTGCCGTTGTACTGTTATCTCAGACTGAGATAACTAGTGATAAACCCTGTTACCAACATCTATTTGGTAGCGGGTCCCTTCTTGGCCGTGCATCTCTGCTTGCGCTATTATTTTAACTACGACAAGCGATTTCATCAGCGGCGGTTATTTCATCGTCAGACGGGCAAGACGGCCAAAGTATCTCTCGCTACTCGTACCGGAGACCTTTGTCACGCTTTCGAGCTGCTTCACCGACGTAGCTCCAGATTTGTGGGCAGTCGACTGGGAGAATTACAGCGAGCAAAGTCGCGCAGAAGAGGCAGCTAAGTTCGGAATACCGTCATCAGTCATACCCCAACTTGTCGAATGGACCACTCCACGAGTTCAGTTTCCGTGTGGATTCTCACGTTTCGAAGATGCTTTGCAATTCTATGAGCTTTTCGGCTGCACCGAGACGACCATCGTCGTAGGCATTGGCTTGCACAGTAGCCTTGAGGCGTCATTCAAGAGTCAGCTTGAAAACGAATCGAATAGAGGGTTGGGGCTGTTGGAGAGAATCGAACGGCGAGAAACCTTGGGCGACGGTGGTGTCACAATGGGATACGAGCCACTCGGATTCGACGCAATGCACTTTCACTCATGGTTGTGCAACTATTCCCCAGAAGAAATACGCGAAAGGATCGGTGTACGAATCAACGAGAACGGCCTTTTTTCGAGTTTGGCCGATGCGACACGGGCGACAGATTTTGTACGTGAGCGTGGCGAAAGAGCAATCTGGGAGCCTTGGCGGGTTGTAAATTACTCGACACAAAACCGAAACAAATGAGAGACCGGCCGACCGTTTCTTGCATCATTGCTGTGACATTCTTCTTTTTGTGCGCCCTTGCAGCACGCTCTGCGCACACGCTCGTACTGGAGGCCATCCTAGGGACGCTAATCATGGCTTTAGCAGGAGGAATCCTTGTCGCTGATTTGACGGAGTTGCAGTATCGGTATGGCCTTCCATATCACTTCGCTTCGATGGCGGCGGTACTATTGGGAGGCGGTGCGTACGCGTTGTATAGGCGCCGATGCTCGTAGAATGGTTGGGGAAATAGCTTTTTGCCCATGAATCGACAAATTGGAACATCCTGCTTGATCGTCATAGCACTGATCTTGAGCTCAATGTTTTCGTCTTGCGGTCGTTCGTCACAAAAGGGCTATGTAGTGGTGCGAGTTTTCCGCGACGCCAGTGCTGATTTTAGCCACGAACTTGATAGGACATTATATGCCTTCGATGGAAAACATCGGACTGAGTCCGGAAAGTTGATAATCGTTGCCACCATGGAAGGCTCTGATTATCGGAAGCTAGCCGAGAAGATTGCTCTTGTGAAACCGCAACTCATAATTCTCGATTCGCCTGCGGACATGCCGTTATTGAGCGGAATGGACCTAGACCTCCGGCAAGCAAAAAGCGCCTGTGGAAGAAATAAGGATTGCCCCGCATTCATTCCACCTTGGGTGTCAGGCGAGGAACTCGAGGCGACCAAGAAGGTATTCTCAGCGATTGCTGGCGAATGAAGAAGCCGCTAGCTAAATTACAGAATCAGCTGGCGCGATAACTGTTGATAAATCCGCTTCCCACCAGCAATCTCAGGATGAGATAGGTAGTGATAATCCCTGTTCGCAACACTTATCGGATATAGTGTTCCATTCGGCATGCGGACGTCCCTGGGTCGTTTCATTTCTGCGCTTGCGGCACTCCTGCTCCTTTCGGGGACTCTCGTAGAATCCTACTTTCAGAGCTTTGGGTTTTATCAGGAGCACTACCCCTCTGGCCGAAAGAGAAATACGGTGTCGTGATACCGCTTCGCTGGCAAGACATTCTATTTCTCGTTGTGTTTTGGCCCGTGGCGATTGCTTTGTTCTATTTGTCGTATCGACTCTTGAAGTACGCCTTTCACCATGAACCGCCCGAAAGCGCTTAAACCGCTGCTTGCTGGTGATAATCCCTGTTCTCGGCATCTGTTTGCGGAAATAACTCATCCGGAAGTCTGGTGATAGACCGTATCCAGATGGTATAGCATTATTTTTTCTGGTTATCCGGGAGCCGGCACAAATGAAAAAGTTGTCTCTCATTCTCTTCATTGTCATGGTCTTTGTCACCTCCTGTAATACTCGGAAGGCGGTCACCAGTTTGAAAGCCGAACGTTGGTCCCGAAACCTCCTTTTTCCATTTCTGTTGTTCCCGCATCCAGTCGTAGCGAGGGGTTCGGTCGAAGCATTGCAATGGCGCATGAAAAAGCCTCTGATTTTTACGTTGTTCTTACGAATACTTCGTCTGAGCAACAGGCCGTGTGGGAATACGGGAACAGCTGGGGCTATCAGACGATTTCATTTGAACTGACTGCGGTAGACGGAAAGAAGTTTCTTGTTTCGAGGCGGGAAGAGGATTTCACAAGGAACTTTCCGTCCACATTCCAGATTGAACCTGGCGAGCACCAGGTCTATGCCATCCGGTTCGACGAGCGGTGGGACACTCAACCATCACTTCCTAAGGCCGATGAGGAGTCCATCTCACTTAAAGCTATCTACGAGGTACCTCCAACGCCAGAGGCAGCACGTTATAGGGTCTGGACAGGTCGCTTGGAATCTCACACTTACCACTTGAACTAAGACAATGGTGAATCCCGGGGCAGCCGGTTTGGATAGATGTTGATAAATCCTCTTACCACCATCTATCTCAAAACGAGATAGCTAGTGATAATCCCTGTTCGCAACAGTTATTTGGAATTCATGATAGCGCATTTAATCGGGCAAATCTCGCATCGGCGAGACGGCGACGGCTTGCCGAGGCCATAGGCTCGTAAGTGTCATAATCGCTCGGATTGACTCGCCTATCCGGCTGTCTTAGACTCCTAAGACAACGATGAAATACCGTGCGCGTGCAAAAGTAAAGATAGCCTTACCCACTGACGCAGAGCTGATCATCTTGGGCGGGTTGTGGGAGCTAGGGGAAGGCACTGTTGAGGAAGTGACAAATTGGTTGCCATCGAATCCACGCGCCAACTATAAGACTGTGCAGAGTCTGCTGCGAATTATGGAGAACAAAGGATTCGTGCAACATAAGATGCGCGGTAGAGCTTTTGTTTTCATGCCGTGCGTGACGCGCGATGAAGTAGGGCGGCTTTCGACGAAACGTGTCGTCGACCGGAATTTCCAGGGCTCACACTCAGCGATGCTAATGAATCTGCTGGACGGCAATCATATAAAGGAAGATGAGCTTGATGAACTCGAGAGATTGATCCAGCGGCACCGCGAGCGAAAAATAAAAGACGGAGCGTCCCGATAACATGGGATCAATTCACCTCGGTGGATTCGGCCTCGTCGCCAGCTGTTGCATTCGAATTCTGGCGGGTTACGTCCTATTTATGGCACTAACTCGCTTTTGCTCGCGATCGTATGTTAGGCATGCGCTTTGGCTCGTTTTTCTCACTGGAGCTGGAGTCTATTGGGCAACTCTCGTAGCGCAAGAACTCAAGCCAGATCCCTTAACGCATGCCGCTATTCACTCGGTCTCGGTAGACGACCTTGCGCCCAGCAGCTCCACGACGACGATTGCGATTCCCTATTCCTGGGACCGCCGCTTTGAACTGACCGGTATCATTCTGGTCTGCGCTTACGCAGGCGGTTTGATCCTGATGCTTTCTCGCCTGATTCGGCGGCGGCGACTCCTCTGTAAGGCTGTCGCTCGCGCTGAACCGGTTTCTCCCGGTTTTGAGAGCGAGTTTGAAAAGGCATGCTGTCATCTTGGAGTTTCGCGGTGCCGGATACTGGAGCTGCCCGGGCTTTCCTCGCCTGGTACTGCTTATACATGGAAGCCCTTGGTCCTACTCCCTGATGGACTTGATTTGTACCTGGACAGCGAGCAATTCGTTGACGTCCTGTACCACGAGTTGATTCACATCCGGCGTCTGGACTTTTTGTGGAACACAGTGGGAGAGCTGGTAAGTTGTCTGCTATTTTTTCATCCTGCCATTTGGTTAGCTCTGTCGAAACTAAGTCGCGAGCGCGAACTCGCATGCGACGAAGCGGTGATGAGATTGCGGCAGGGGCGCCGGCCAGACTACGCCTTATGCCTCACGCGATTGGCGCGGCGGCGCATTCTCGGTCGTCAGCTTGAGGCGCCGTCGCATTTGGCACTGCTGGACTCTTTCCTCGCGCTTCGTGTGCAAACCTTACTGAAAGAAAGTCGTCCAAGAACTTGGTGGAAGCGGAGCGCCGCGATATCCGCGAGTGTCCTTGCCCTGTCGCTATTCCTCGCTGGTTGGTCAACCCTCTCTCTCGCCGTTGAGTTGGCTCGGCCAATGGGTAAAAGTAGCCCCCTCACGGTGCAAGGAGCATCTTTAGCTGCCTCTCAAACGACGCCGGTTGGGGCGGGGAAGCCGCATGTGTTTTCGTCTAGGGTTAAGCAGCTACCGCCGAACGCGCCTAAACTTCACGAGGTTCCAACTGCACCTGACCAGACGCCTCTCGCAACAAGCGATGGAAACATCGAGGCTGTAATTGCTTCTCCCCAGGTTGGGTCTCGTGTATCTCCGAAAGAGGTTGACGAGCAGTCAACTTGGGATGAAGCACCTCCAGCGGTGCCCTCGAATAGCCCGATCTCATTGCGACGTGCCGCGATGGGGGCGGCGATTGGCGCGCTCGAACACGTTGCTCTGGGCGGCAAAGATGTAGATAAAGACATAGATAAAGGCGGAGGCCGGAATCCCGCAGGTCGTTAGCTCGGCTGCCACTCCCCAAAGTGATCCCTTCGCTTGAGCAAAAATAAGCCCCGCATTACTAAATAAACGGTTTGTTCCGCAAAATTAAGTCTTAAAGCATTAAGATTAAGCTTGACTGCAAGTCTTGTTGAGCTAAGACTTGTTGTGGCTGACAAATTTCTTGGGCTAAGCGGGCACTTCAGGTTGCCATTGATTGGGGATGTTGCCACCGTGTGCGGAATAACTGGTTTTACCCACAAAGACTGGATTCCTGAGCCTAGACGTATCCGAGATGCGACGGCGACTCTGCTTCATCGGGGACCCGATCAGCAAGGCGTCTTCGAATCGCATTTCGCTTCTATCGGTGCAACGCGGTTGAAGATTATTGATTTGGAGTCAGGAAACCAGCCCATGACTACCGAGGACGGCGACGCTGCTATCGCCTTCAATGGTGAAATCTACAATCACGAGGAAGTGCGGGCCGAGCTTCGCGGCCGAGGCCATCAATTCCGGTCCTATTGCGATACAGAAACCGTGCTTCGCGCATTCATCGAGTGGGACACGGAGTGCTTCGCCCGGCTGCGAGGAATGTTCGCCGTGGCCATATGGACGGAATCAGATAGGAGACTGGTTCTTGCGCGAGACCGGATGGGGATCAAGCCGCTTTACATGGCGCGGCAGGGAGAGGATTTATTTTTCGGATCAGAGCTCAAGGCGATTCTAATCCATACCAAAATTGAACGCCGTTTGAGCATGGCGGGTCTGGACTGCTACCTGTCTCTCAACTATGTACCATGTCCGTGGACGCTGATCGACGGGATCGAAAAGCTTCCGCCCGCGCATTGGCTCGAATGGCGTGATGGAGACACTCGCTCCGAGGCTTATTGGACGCTGCCGTACGGCAATTGCCGTAATTGGTCGATTGACGAGGCGCAAGAGCAGCTTGATTCGCTCTTAAAGAATTCCATCAGGGAACATCTGATCTCTGACGTTCCATTGGGTGTTTGGCTCAGCGGAGGCATCGACTCATCGACGATCCTCCACTATGCCGCAGCAGTATCAAGCAAGCGACTGAAAACCTACTCGATTTCCTTTCGAGGGCGCAGCTTCGATGAGAGCGCGTACATTCGCCAAGTATCGTCACACTACGGGACCGACCACGCCGAATTGGACTTGAATTCCGGTGAGAACTTAGCGGATGCGATTGGAGAATTTGCTTACTACTCCGACGAGCCGAGCGCCGACGCCGGGGCGTTACCGGTTTGGTTCCTTGCCAGGTTAAGCAAAACGGGCACAGCGGTCGCACTCAGCGGTGAAGGGGCCGATGAGCTATTTGGTGGCTATTTGACATATAGGGCGGACCGGCTTGCGGCTCAAATCCGGCAGTTGCCGCCGAATATTCTTCGAGCGGCGCTCAACGGGATGCGTCACTGGCCAGTATCGGACGAGAAAATCGGCTTCGATTACAAAGCGACGCGTTTCCTCGAAGGATGCCTGCTGCCTGCGGACCGTGCTCATACGCACTGGAATGGCACGTTCTCTGAAGCCGAAAAGCGGTCGATGCTGAGGGTTTCACTTCCCGGTGCGCTTGACGGCCCGCTCAAAGGAATGCGCGACCTACCCGCCGCGAAAGATAAGCTGGCATCCTATTTGTGGTTCGACCAAAAATATTTTCTAGCGGACGACATTCTAGTCAAGTCGGACAGAATGAGCATGGCTCACTCCGTGGAAGTACGGCCGCCATTTCTCGATCACAGAATCGTCGAGTTCGCTGCCACCTTGCCGGCAGCGCTTAAGATTCGTGGCTCCTGCCAGAAATTCATACTGAAAGAATTAATGAAAGGCAAGCTGCCACCATCGATTCCGCTACGAAAGAAGGTGGGCTTCGACATCCCAACACACGAATGGCTGCGTGGGCCACTTCGTTCATTACTCATGGAAACCATATTTACCGGCGCTTCCCAACACGATGAGTTGTTCCAGCCCCACATTCTCGAAACCTATGTGAAGCGGCATCTCGAAAGGCGTGCAAATTATGGATATCACTTATGGGGATTGATGCTCCTGTTCTTGTGGATGAAAAAATGGCGAATTCAGGCGACGGGGGATTCGATGGCCGAACGGGTGGTTCCCGAGCGAGCAGCTATCTTTACGTAGGCGTTCTGCTGTTCGCTACAGCTGTGTATTTGGGCTGCATCATTTCGCCACCGTCGCTGATGGACGATGTCGACTCCGTGCAGGCTCAGATTGCCCGGAACATGCTTAGCTCCGGCGATTGGGTCACCGCTCGCTTGGACGGAGTTATTTACCTGGAAAAAGCGCCTCTCGTGTATTGGGCTATGGCGCTTTCGTACAAGATATTTGGCGTACACGACTGGGCCGCCAGAATCCCAATTGCGCTCTCCGCTATCGCACTTGGCTTGTTGACGGCCGCTTTTGGCTCGTGGGCATTCGGCAGACGCGCGGGATTTTACGCTGGTCTTTGCGTGGCCACCTGCATCGGTCTGTTTCTCTTCACGCGCATATTGATTCCGGACGTGATGCTCACGTTCACCGTTACGCTCGCGATGTGGGCGATGCTTCGCGCTCTCGAAGAAGAAGAACCTCACCCGAGGTTGTGGGCATTCCTGCTGGCGGCCAGCCTGGGAACGGGGCTTCTCCTGAAGAGCTTGGTTGCCGTGGTTTTCCCGTTGGCCACGGGTTTGATCTTTCTGCTCATTACTCGTCAATTCTTTCTAGCGAGAACATGGAAGCGGGTGCATCCATTCAGCGGTTTAGCGATCGTGCTACTGATCGCGGCACCCTGGCACATACTCGCCACGCTTCGGAATCCTCCTTATTTCGATTTCACTTTCCACAGTGGCCCTGGCCAATATCACGGATTTCTGTGGTTCTTTTTCATGAACGAGCAAGTGCTTCGCTTCTTGAATTTGCGCTATCCGAGGGACTACAACACGGTTCCCCGGCTTTATTTCTGGCTCCTTCATCTTGTCTGGCTGTTTCCGTGGAGCGTGTATCTACCCGCGATCACCAAGCTTTCATTCAAGCCAGTCGATCGCGCCGGGCGAGCTCGGCTGTTGGCGCTATGCTGTATTGGCTTCGTTCTTATATTTTTTACTTTTTCGACAACGCAAGAATATTACTCAATGCCGTGTTATCCCGCGTTGGCTCTGCTGCTGGGTGCTGCCATGGCCGAAGACACTATTTGGGTGAGCCGTGGTACTCGATTGCTGGGTGCGCTCGCTGGACTCATGGCATTGGCAGCGTTTGTCCTTTATTTCAGTGTGCGAAATATGCCCGCGCCTGGAGATATTTCCGTCGCTCTTTCAAGGCATCCCAAAGCCTATTCACTTTCTCTGGGCCATATGGAGGACCTGACATTGTCATCACTGGCTTATCTAAAGGGACCCCTTTTACTTTCAGGGTTAGGGTTTCTCGTCGGCACGCTGGGGATGATCCGAGCGACGAGCCGGCGGGCTTTCCTGGCGATCGCCCTTATGATGGTGATTTTCTTTCAGGCTGCCCGTCTGGCCATGGTTGCATTCGACCCGTATCTGTCGTCACGGCCGCTAGCGGAAACGCTCTTGAGGTCTCCGGAGGGCAAACTAATCTCCAATGTTCAGTACTACGGCGTTTCCTCTGTGGTTTTTTACACGAATCGGGATGCTCTTATCCTAAATGGCCGTCGAAACAATCTCGAATATGGGTCGTATGCTCCAGGGACTCCTGACGTGTTTATCGACGACTCGCAATTCGCAAGATTATGGATGCAGCCAGAGCGGTACTACCTGATCACGAGTGAGCCCGCTTTTCCTCGTTTTGAAAAATTAGTCGGGGCCCAGCGGCTCGTCGTTGTGGATAGAAGCGGCGGGAAAATCCTGATGACCAATCAGCCGCTCACGGCTGACAGCGGCTCAAGAGCTGCTCCTCGGCACACATCGGGTCCTTTGCTGCTCGACGCTGTGATGGTTGGGCCTTTCCGCTCGATGAGAACCCGTCGTGCTCTCTGAGCAAGTGTCAATTCGCGGGGATACTGCTCGGCATGAGTTGGCCCGACGTGTATTGCTGATGTTGCTCCGGATTGCGATCGGAGCCGGCCTCCTTGCGTATCTCGCCAAATCCGGTGTCATTGACGTTCGAGCGCTGTCGAAGCTGTTCACCTCCTGGCGCATTACTCTCACCGCAGTCACACTCCTGCTCGTTGACAGTGCACTGATGTCGGTTCGACTGTCGTGGCTCTTCCGGCCTCAAGGACTGAACCTTCGATTTGGCACGTCCTTGAAACTTGCGCTGGTGGGGTTCTTCTTTTCCACGTTTTTGCCGGGAGCGGCTGGTGGCGATCTTTCAAAACTTTTCTATACGACGAGAGGAAGTGGTGGACGCCGGATTGAGATTATGACGGTTGTGCTTCTCGACCGTGCAATTGGGTTGTTTTCGCTCCTGCTTCTGCCTCTAATCTTTGCTCCAATGTTCACTCAGACCCTCCGGAGTGAATTCGCATTGCGAAGTTTGTTGCTAACCCTGGGACTACTTGCGCTTGGCGTCGCTGCTGGATTTCTTCTGTGCTTGTTCAGCGATCCGTTCATAAGCTGTCTTCCGAGTGGCGCTCGGAATCGTCTGACAAAAAACAGAGTCATCCGGCAGGTTCGGGGAGCGATTGCCAAGTATCGCGAGAATTTGAGTATCTTGTGCGCGGCCTTGGGATTGTCATTTCTGGCGAATTTGTCGCTAGTTTTCGTAACGATGCTTGGAACAGCCGCTCTGGAGCGGTTTAGCTGGACTCCCAGGATGTTCCTCGTGATTCCGATCGGCCACCTAGTGAATAGTCTACCGCTGACGCCTGGTGGGCTTGGAGTGGGTGAAACGGCCTTCAGTGCATTATTTAATCTCCTGGGCATTCGCGGGGGAGCAGAGGCTCTCCTGTGTACTCGTATCTGGATGGCGATCATCGGGCTAATTGGATTTGTATTCTACTTGCATGGTGTCAGCCGCAAAGTATTCGATGAGTCAGACGTGGCTGACGAGCCGTGTTCTGCGGTTTCGGGAACCATGAAGAATGAATACAAGAATAGGTTGCAGATCGACTGACGGTTATGGAGCGTAGGCCACGGTCGCAGTGTTAAACCTTCGAAACAAATCCGAATATTGGAACGAGACCTTTCATCTCGCACTTCAGGCGCTCTGGTCGAATAAACTCCGGGCTGGGTTGACGATGCTCGGCGTCATTATCGGTAGCGGCTGTATTGTTCTCGTCGTCACCGTGGCACTCGTCGGCAAGCGTTACATCATCACTCAGATCGAAGGCGTCGGCTCCAATCTCGTGTATGCCGGCCTCACACATTCATCCAATCCCTCCCGCCTCACGCTAAGTGATGAAATTTCGCTCGGTGATTTGGACGCGGTGAAATCCGACATCCCGCAAGTCATCGTAGCTGCGGGAGCGGCCGACATCCCGATGGCCGTTATTGCGACCGGTGTCGAGCGGCCTGTAAAACTGGTCGGAGTCACCGACGGCTTCCAGCTGATTCGAAGGCTGGTGGTCTTTCGCGGGCGCTATTTCGATCCGGATGACATGATGACCCATGCCAAGGTCTGCTTGTTGACTCAGGAACTAGCGGAACGCGCATTTCCGCATCAGGACTCGGTCGGACAGGAAATCCGAGTCGGCGACCTGCGCTTCACAGTGATTGGTGTGTTTCGGGAACGGATTTCCACGTTCGGCCAGACGGAAATCGCCCGCGAGTCCGTGCTCGTCCCCTTCGGACTGATCACCTACTACACCGGAACGGAACATATCAGCACCTTGTATGTGCAGGCGGATTCGCCAGAAGCTGTTCCCATGGTGACGAGACAAGTGTCGCAGATTTTGAAAAGCCGCCATCGCCCGGGCGCTGAGTATGATGTGGAAAATCTCACCTCACTGTTGGAATCGGCGCGAAAGATTTCGCGGGCGCTGACGGTTCTTCTAGTACTGATCGCGCTCATCGCACTAGCCATCAGCGGCGTTGGCATCATGAACATCATGCTCGTCACTGTCACCGAGCGCACCCATGAGATCGGAATTCGTAAGGCAGTGGGCGCACAGCGTGACGCGATTCTTTATCAATTTTTAATGGAAGCATTTCTAATTAGCGCGACCGGAGCGCTAGTCGGAATTCTCATCGCTGTTGCTATTCCCATTGCGATCAATCTCATTCTCCGAGTGATGCCAGGAGCGGTAGGTATTCGCGTTCCAGTGTCGTGGATTTCGGTGGTGCTGGCATTTGTGGTGTCGTGCTCAACCGGACTTTTATTCGGCTACCTACCTGCGAATCGGGCCGCCCGGCTGCATCCAACGGAATCGCTGCGATATGAATGAAGAAGAGGGCCGCTGCGTTCTTTTCGACTCTCCAATCTTTCGCCCTTTAGCTATCGGCCAGGCCGCAGGCCCTAAAGGGCAACAGAACCGAACTTAGATGGAGCCTTTGAACGCTTTCCCTGCAAATGGGGAAAATCCGTCCGATGCTGGGAATACGCCGCCGCGCCTTCCACAATTTGCATTGAAATTGCGGCCAGAAGCGCTGAGGTTCGGATAGGTGTTGCGAAATCCACTTATCACCACCTATCTCAAGGTGAGACAAAACTGTCGGCGAAGCACCCTGAGTACTCAGATCTTGTCATGCATTGATGTCATGACTCTTCGTGCGAAAAAACAGATGGAGCTCGCGCTCCGAGTTCCTCTGCTCAGCAAGCTTGCTCTGGGGAGAAAAACACCTCGGGAAGCGCCCACCTATCATCAGTTTCGTGGGGACTTCGCCGGCCCCAACACGGAAGTCAAGCCGTTTGAAAATCAGATGAATACCGAACACGGAACGTCGGCAATATCGCTTCATGGTTTCTATGAGATAGAAGCCCGCAGGTTAAGAGGATTTTTGAACGTTAAGGAGAAGGAGAATTCAGTGGGAGGAAGAACACGCGGCTGACAGAGTTGCTGATACAATGCGAACCAGCATCAGGAGCGGCTCGGATAATTCCGAGCCCGGCAACCGGGCTGGAGACGCCACGGTGCCTTGAGCGAGCAATCGCTCGATGCGCGGAATGAAATGTTCCGAAGCGAAGTCTCCGAGAAACTAGCCGCCCGATGCTTAGGCGGCTTTTGTTTTTTCTGGCTCCTTGATGCAAACCACCCGAATGGAGTTTGCACCTATGAGCGAAAATGAGTTTGCAGATTTCATCGCCTGTGTCCCGCAACAGATTAAAGCCGACTGGGATGAAAAGTGGGGCCCGCTGCTTTCAGGGTTTCCGCTCAATATCATGTACGCCTGTGTCCAGAAAGCGGAGTCAGACCAGAGCAAGATGCTCGGAATCACAGCCTCCTATGAACCTGACCTCGCTACTTTCCGCGAGACAAAAATGACCCGCAGGTTGACATATTTCAACGTGAAAGGTGGCACCTACCGCGTGCGAGTAGTCCTAAACAGAGCGAGCGGCCGGCTAGAAACTTTCAAATACAAAGGTAAGAAACTGCTCGCGCGTGCCAGCGGGATGAACTTTGAGAGCGCCATGGTGCACACGACGTTGGTTGGGATTGAGAAAGATGAGATGGTGAGAGTTATTCGCTGCTAGTTCCATGTAGTTCACGCTCCGTTGCCGGCACAATCTTCGCGATTGGCGGCCACACCGCTTTTGGCCAATCCGGATTTGTCGCATTTTGAGATAGGTGGTGATAATCCCTGATGGCATAACGAAGTCGGCCTCCGAGCGGTTCGAGTAAACTTTGCGGTGATCACCCGGCAAAGCTCGGAACCGAG
>Ga0209525_1000141_pt1 | contig 21525 bp, 34 predicted proteins | sample JacPin_JW_Ref_O1_FD_187958 | JGI IMG/M metagenome (GOLD analysis project Ga0209525, IMG submission 187958) | Forest soil microbial communities from Algoma, Ontario, Canada - Jack Pine, Ontario site 1_JW_Ref_O1 (SPAdes) (version 2) | ecosystem: Environmental > Terrestrial > Soil > Boreal... | reverse complement strand
GATGACGGCGCCGGCCGTGAGATTCGCGGCAGCGATATTGTCATGCGAGTCGATATCGACCCACGTTCCCGGCAGATAGCCACCGGCCAATCCGGTATCCGGAGCGCCTTGCAGTGCAGCCTTGAGCACGCACGCACCCACCGCGACGACGGCTGTGCCGATGGTGATATTCAGTTCGGGTCGTTTGCCGCCGACACCTTCATCGGTTCCCGCGAGTGTGCGATTGCCGATGAAATTCCCTGGGGGCTGACCCACACCCTGGCCGAGAAAGTCGTAGGTGAGAGGCGATGCGAAAGTCGAGCCTGCGACGCCGACCAAAGACAAGTTGCCGCCAATCCCGACGAACGCAACGAGGGCATCCGTAATCATGTGAATTCTCCTGGCCTGATCGGCGGTTTACGTGACGTTGGTTTCTGTGTTCAGGATTTGGTCGATGTTCTTGATCGGATCGCCGCGGAAGTTGTCGGTGACGATGCCGGCGTAGTCCTCCAAGCGAAGGAGCACATTGCGGTCACGCATGGCCTGCACGTACATCCAATGAAGGAGGGTGCGATTGCAATACCAGACCCGTCGCGTGCCGAAATCGTCGTCCGGGGCATCAGTCTTGGTGATGCCCGAAACAGCCTTCGAGGTCTTGGGGAAGTACAGCGTGACTTCCGCCATGGTGGCGAAGATATCGAGCGCGTTGGGGCCGGCGAGTCCGGCATTGGTCACGTCGATATTGCAGACGCGAGCGCCATAGCGCCAGTCCTGCGGAACGAGACCGACTTCCTGCTCGAAATACGACGTGAACGCGAGATACGGATTGCCGAGATTGTCATAGGCCGGCACCGTGTCGCCGCGATCTTCCATGTGGACGCCGCCGGTCGATCCACGAGGATAGGTCAGATAGAAGCTCTTGGGCGACCAGCCGATGTACCACAGCGACGTGTTGTTGTTTCCCGTTCCACCACCTGAAAGAACGTTCGCGGCGTTCTGCGCGTTGTTGGTGTTGATGGTATTGTAGAACGGCGCCAGCCCCATGAACTCGGCGGGAGTCTGCGTGGTGTTGCCGTAGATCAAAGTCTGCGCGATGGTCTGCGACATGCCTTCGAGGAATGCAAAATCTTCCGAGCGCCGGAATTTCTCGCCCTGGCCTGAATGGCGCAAGAGCGAACGGTCCACCTGACTCCAATCCGCCAACATGCCGAGGCCGACACGGGCCTTCGCGGTCGTGGACTTGGAATATGGAGTACCTTGATTGTACGAGCGCCACGAGCCGGTGGGAATCGAAGTCCGGAACACGAATTCGTGGCCGGTCTTTTCGTTCGCCTCCATATACGGTGCATCGTCCGTATAGTCGTTGCACTGCGACAGCATTTCCGAGATTTCGGGAACGTTGCCTTCGGGATCGGTGCGCGTTGCAACGTCCACGATTGTCGGCCATTGTCCGGTCGCCATCGCTTATCTCCTATTTAGCGTCCATGTTTGCAGATGAGGCGTGCGTGTAGAGTGAACTTTTCGGCGCTTTACCGTTGGTCTTTGATGGCTTGATGTCCGCGGGAATATCTTCGGCCTGCGGTTCGCTCACGAAACGCGACAGGTTGTGCAACAACTTTGCGAAAGCGGGATGCGATCCTGCTCCGGTGATAGCGAGAAATTGATTGAACGCGCTCATGTCGGCTTCATACTGCGGCGTCCCCACAGCCGCAGACGACACGCCAAGATCGCGAGCACGTGCGATAGCCTTGAGCGCAGTACGATGGCCGGCGCCGCCGATTTCAGGATCGGCAAGCCAATCTTTTTCCCAGCCTTCTTTCGTCTTGTTGAAAGTCTCGAACTGATTCCTGCGAGTCTGCTCGGCAAACTCCGTCATCGCCTTGTTGTGCAGATCGATGAGCGGCTGTGGATTGGTGGGATCGGCGCGGAATGAATCGAACGCGGCGTGCGTCTCGGCCTTGCGCGCGTCATCGAGTTTCAGCGTCTCCGGAAGCGTGTATTTGTATTCGACGGGCTCTGGCTTTGCCGCTTCTACCGGCTTCGCGGCTTCCGCAGGTTTCCCTTCTGCGGGTTTCGGAGCCTCGGCTGCTTTCGCCTCCGCGGGCTTCGCAGCGTCTTTGGCAGGTTCGGCCGGCTTTGCAGCATCGGCGGCTTTGGCCGCCTCAGCCGGTTTCTCAGCCGGTTTTGCTTCCGGCTTTGGTTTTTCGGCGTCGAACTTTTCCAGAAGGGTCGGAGTGCGCTCAGGCTCAACGGCCTTGACAGGTTCGGGAGTAACCGGCGGCGCCGCGGCATCGGTCACCGCCGGTTGTGCCGGTGCAGTCGGAGCGACTTCTGCCGGCGCGACGGCTGGGAGGCCAGCCGTTTCGACTACGGTCTCTGGTTTATCGACCATCACTCACCTTTGACCGCGAATCGCAGGTCGTTTTCTTGGTGCATTTTGCCGACGCCAACTGCGTTGAGTACCAGCCATCGGTGATAAAGGTTGAGCCCGAAATCCTGTTTTCCTCGCTCGTACCAAGCTGCATTCGGATCGGGGAAGCCGTTCGGCGAGATTGCAAAATCCTGATTGAAGGCGTGTGCGGATTCGTGGCCGTGCAAGAGACGCCAGCATGCGCGGCGCCCGATGATGGTATCGAGTGAACTTTTCCAGAAAACATCTTCCTCGCGCCGCTCGCGTTTCGCGCGATCCTCGACGCTTTCCTTGCGCGTCTTTGGCGGTTTGACATCGAGAATCTGGCGCTCGGCGTCACTGATCGTGACCGCGGGGCGATTCGGTTCTTCGTTCTGATGAGGGAGTTCGTCGTCATCGTTCAATGCAGCCCCGCCGGAATGATGATGCCGCCGCTACTCATGTTCGGCATGGCGCGATAGCCAACGGGTTTGGTGTCGCGATGCGGCCCAGCTAGCATATCGGGAAGGATCATGCCGACGCGATTGGTCTTTGCGGTGCGAATGAGTTCCGCGGCCTTGTGCATGGCGCGGAGATTTTCGGCGAGCATCACGAACGCGGGGTGCAGCGTGCCTTCATTGAGTTTGATTCGACCGCCGCCGGGAACCGGAATACCGCGGAGCCAGTCACCGGCCCTCTTATGACACTCCGCGCACATGGTCATGAAGCGCAGCCAGCGCGTATCCTCTCGCCAGGTATTGGCCTGCTTGCAGCACCCTTCGATCAACCGGAGTTGCTTTCGGAGCGCGTCGTAATTCAGACCTTTAAGGGGATACCGCGCGAGCTTATCCGCCAGTTCCGCAGCTTGTTTGAAGCTGGCGTTCATCTGGTCGAAGATTTCGGGTTCGGTGAGTGCTCCCATGCGCCATGTTTGCGGCGGTGTCGTAATTTAGACAAGGAGCGAAGGGAAACCATGCGGGCTCCCGGCAATCATGGGCAAAAATTATTTTCAATGAGTTGTGGAGAAGTTGGGTTTGGGTCACGGGCAGTCAGGGATTACGGTGCGGTCACCTGATGCCGAGGATTGACCGTGATGAGCAACAACCGCGTTGCCCTCTCATGACCCAGACTCACTCAATAGTCGGCAGCAAAAACCCCGCGGTAAGCACGATCAGCGCCAGCGTACAGACGGTCAACGTGGCGTAGCCATATTCCCGATTACCCCTACGCCATTCATCGACGGCCATCCAGGCAATGCAAACCGCTATGGCGCCAAGCCCTAAAAACCCCGTCGCATAATCGTAGAGGTCGGAGACCCACAGCAAGTCCTTGCATCCCGCGCGCGGCGCATTCCATGCACACCAAAGAACGCTGCCGAGAAAGTGCATCTAGAGAGGATACCGTCGGCGGTCGGTGTGCCAACTATCCGGCCGTTTTGGGTATTGCATCAGATGCACGCAAAAAGCCACTCCAAGCAGCGTTATTGCTCCAATGATCGTCCACATCACGGTACTCTTTCTATCTGCTGAAACGCCCACGTATCCAGATCACGCCGATGGTACTTTACCGTTCTCCACCCTATCCGCGTGAACGCCGGCCCTTTGCCCTCGTTATTATTCGAGGCTTTCTTTTCGAGAGATCGCTTACTGACCGGACAACCAATTCGAGACAGATACTCGGCCGCTTCGACCCGCGTAAACCATTCCTGCAGCTTGGCCGCATCTTCCGGCTTGATCTTCTTGCGGCGGCGCTCGGTTGTGAGGTTGACGACGGTCATTGCAACGGCGCTCCTGTCGCACCGCCCGTCAACGCGCCAAGCGCCGAATTCCCACCCGGCAACTGCGTATCGCTCAACGTCTTAGCCGCATCCACTGCCGCCATCGCCTGCCCCGGCGCCTGCGCTTGCTGCTGTGCCTTCGCACGTATCTGATCATGCGCCTGCACTTCCTGATCGGTGAAGATGCAATCGGCCGGGAAATTGTTCAAGTCGGCGTATTTCTTCATCGCCGCATCGAGGTTGATGACGCGAATCGGATCGGGAACGCCTGCGGCCTTTGCTGCACTCGACAATGAACCCGCCGTGGCAAACGTGTCCTTCATCGCAACCGACTCTGCGGCCAACTGCGCAAGTCTTAAAATGGACGTGTATTTGATCTTGAGCGGAATCCCAACGAGAGATTGCGGCATCGGCTCAAGCATTCGACGGCGAGTCAAGATCGCCAGAACGCGCGTAATGATAACATCCAGTTCTTTTTCAGCTAGGTTGATGACAGGACCAAGCTCTTGCAGCCTTTCAAGATCGCGCTTGGTCAATTCCAACTCATTGCGCGGCTGCACACCCTCCATGCGCGAGATCGCCATGAATAGATCGACAAACAAACAATGATTCAGACGCTCGTTGACCTGCGTGATATCCGCCGTGATTCCCGTCAGCCACGCGGGATTGACCTCGAACAGCGGGTAATATTGATCCTTCGTCACACCGTAAGTCGTCATGCCAGGCATGATCGACTGAGGTTCATTCTTCAAAGAGACCGGCGCCCCCATCGGTGGACGAACGCCCTTCTCCAAGAATTCACCCTTGCGCAGCGTTTCGGTCTGGACCTGCTTGTTGTCACCCAGGCCGTCCATGCACGGCCCGCGCCCGTAGGCTTCGTTCTGCGCCGTGGCCCACCGAAATGCTGCGAAGGGTTGCTCGTGGAAACCCTTCTTGCTCAAAGGCCATTCGGTGTTGATGCTCTTGAGCCAATAGACCTCGCGCCAAGTAAATGCCGATGGAACGAGTTGGGCTTTGCCTTTGGACTTGCCGCGCTTATCGAGAGCAAAGTTCGGCTCGATAGCGTGTCCCACCACGAACTCGGTATCGAGTGATGCACCATCGCCAGCTTGCCAGAGCTTTCGTATTTGCTCCGGGCAGCTTTCGAGCGTGAACATATCGACAATCTGTTGCACGCTGAATGTGAATTCGCGAAAGAATGTATTGACTGCCAGTCGTCCACCATTGGCGAGATAATATTCGCCAGCACACGGCAGATAGAACCGAACCACATCCTCGGAATCTTCGTAGATCAGGATTGGCGCCGTTCCAAAGACGGTCAAATCCTCGAATAATTGCGCCATGCGGTCGTAGAAATTCGATTGTTCCAGGACCGTGTAGATTCTCTGCTCGGTGCTTTCGAGCCACGCTTTTGCATCGGGATCGAGTTTGACCCACGGCAGCGCGATACCGATCTTGAACCACGGGCGCGATGGAGATGTGAGGCCGGTCCACATGCCCGAGCGACAGGTGCGGACTGCGAGTTGGCCGGTCGAGTCAATGATGGCGTCGTTGAGTGGGCTTCCGCGCCACATGCGATTCGCCACAACGAGCCAGATGTAGCGCCGCGGAATGAAGAATCGCGCGAGCACCGACCAATAGGCCCACCACGAATAGCGCCAGTTACGCAGAGAATTTAATCGGGATTCAAAATAGCCGAAATACGTCGTCCACTCGGGAGAGGCGTTCTTTGGTTCCGTCGTGATGCTTGGTGGCTGCTTTGATAGCAGCGTGGGCGACATGAATTCATAGGCGGCAGTGTTAGGTGCGAGCATGATCTAATCGTAGCAAGGCGGCGCGCGGCAGTTTTCGATAAACCCGGACAATCCAAGCTAGTCGAGGTCGCCTCCATGACGGCAAATAATCAAACACATTGGACAGACGGAAAGTCAAATTGACGTAAATCGGCAATCGCGATCCTGGAAATAGATAGGCGCCCCACGTTTCCATCAATGTGTCATCCCACTTTGCGGCGGCGCCCCAAGAGGTTCAATCGTGCAATACCCGGCGCGCATGTTGTCGATCATGCGCGCGGTTTGCGCGAAGCGTTTCCATCGGGCTTGCAGCGTAACGATGTAAGTGGCAACCGGAATAACGCCGTGACCGTCCGGATTGTCGATGTACTGAATGCCCGAGACCTCACAGTGCAGCCGCCCGTGCTCAATCTCATTGGGCGTCGAAACCTCACCCCGGTCCCTGATATCGTAAAGTCCAGTCGCCATCAGAAAATCCCCCATTGCTGTATTGCGGGAATGATCCGCGGCGACGCTTGCACGACAGCGGCGAGCACGCCGAACGCCGCGCAAGCCGCAACCGTGAAGCAAATGCCTTTCACGACGTTCCCCCAAGCAAAGCTTTCTTAGCGGTCGAAGGTGCCGCAGCACCCGACGACGGAGCGCCGACCATTCCCGATTTGATCGTGCTGTCGAAGCCACCACCGGCCGCGGCTGCCGCAGCCTGTGACGCTGCCGTGCCGACTGCCGTGGTATTGGCGAAGGTCGGCGGATTTGGCGGCGGCGGTGGGGGCGGCGGCGGTGCGCCTGCGGATGGTGCGCCTCCGAGGAAACTCATCGCGGGAACCTTTCGTGGTCGAGTTGTGTTAGTTCCGTGAACATTTGGAGATTTGCCATGTCGATAGAACTTTGCTTTTGAATTTTGATGCTACTGTGGTTGCTGTTTTCCGTCGCATGGAATTGGCCGGGCAGTTCGATTGGTCCTTACGGCCCTCTCGGCAATTCTTTACTGATCTTCATCCTGTTTTTGCTGCTCGGCTGGAAGGTTTTCGGCGCTCCGCTCCACGGCTAATCTCCCCGAAACGGATTATACTCGCCTGAGACGGCTACGTTGGACCGTTCTATGATTCTGTCAAGGTCACGGAAGGGTTGGTAAACAGGTTCTTGCTGTCTTACCGGGTGAGATTTTGTGGCCGTTATTGGCTCCGCAAAGGTCAGAACGAACGCATCTGCGTCATCGGGCGAGTAGCCGAGCTTGATCTTGACCTGATCCTTGTCCTCAAGCAAAAACCTGTCGCCCTTGAACGTGTAGGTGGTTTGCGTGAGCGCCGCGAGCAATTCCGGGCTGTTGGGGAGAGCGCCGCCGCGCTTGATCCAATCGCACGCCTCGAAATACATTTCCGCGCGTTTGTTGTAGTACCGCGATTTGTTGTGGGCTTCGTTGGCAAATCCGACCGCGATAGGTGCTTTGCCGATGGCCACTAACTGGTCGATCCAGCCCGAGCCAAATCCGCCCGTGTTGTCGATGAACGCGGCATCGGCGTTCCAATCGTTCCAGATTCGCGCTGTGGCGCCGGCTCCCTGCGTTGAATCGATGTTGCGGTATTTAGTGATCGGAAAGCACTGAATGCCCTGGCGGCGAAAGATCACGCTCGCGTCGTCGCCGAACCTGGCCACATCGATTCCCATGACGCGCGCAGCTTGGCCTATTTCATGCTCGCGGTAATTACGCTTCATCGCCGCTGTAACATCGTCGGGGCCGATCAATGCATTCAACGACGATGGCGGGAATCGGCCGAAGATATTGACGATGACCCACGGATTCTCCCGGCCGTATTGCTCGATCTGTTCCTTGGCGTAATCGACCGACACGCGCGGCGTGCGCTTTGGATCGTCGGGGTCGGCTGTGATTTCTGTGATGAACCACAAGCGCCGCGCCGCTGTTGCGGCGTGGTGCAATGCCCCTTCGAGCGACGTAGGATTTCCAGCTTGGACCACGTGAGCTTCGATGCAGCCGGCTAGTGCCGCTTCTGCAGTGACCATCACAGCCCGAGGCATTGAGCCTGATTCGTCCACGAGGAATAAAACGTAATCGGCGTGAAAACCTGCCAGCGTATTTGCCTGCGCGTTCGCGTCGGCGCTCTGGGAAAACGCGCGAGCCGACATAAACCACGTTTCGGGATATGACTTTGCGAATATGCGCGTCTTGGTCCAGAAAAATTGATCCATAAGCAGCGGCGATCTTTGTTGCCACTTTGCCATTTCGGTCCAGAGATTATCCGCGAGATTGGCGCCGCTAATCGAAGTCGCGGCGATCTTCGGATGCGGTCGGGTGAGAAGATAATTCCACCCTATCCACGCCAGCACGGTTGTCTTGCCGGGGCCTTTGCAGGCTTGCATCCCGAGGCGCTGATGATGGGGGAAGGCTTCGAGAAATTCTTTTTGCCACAGGTCCGGCTCGACGCCGAACAGTTCGAGCACCATTTGGGACGGATGCTCGCGCCACTCCGCTATGCGCGAGGCAGCGGCATTCATTAGTTTTTCGTAAATTCAAATAGAGCTAAATATTGCCATTGTTCCAAAGTGACACCGCATGCTTCTTCGATGAACAAAGCCGGATCGTTCTTCAACATCAATGGATCGCAATTATCCCGAAACCTTCGGCGAAATTTCTTCCACGCCAAAGATTTCTTTCCGGCCTTAAAATCAATAATGTCCGCACTCATGCGGGTTCTTTAGTCTGTTCGCGCTGTTCCATCTGATAGCTCGCCGCAATCATCTGTTCGAGCGTCACGTCCACGTTGACGTTGGCCGGATCGTCCTTGCCGTGGCCGAGTTGTTTGGCGAGCATTTCGATCAAAGCCTTTTTGTCAGGCAATTTGACCGTAACCACGCAATCCTTGTCGATCTTGAATTCGGATAGGGGCCATGTCACCGCATCAAGTTCCGTGAGTTCTTCTGGCGTCAAATTCTTGCGGAAGCGAACGAACACGGCTTCGCCCTCATCGTTCTCGATGACCTCGATGAATCGCGCGATGGTGCGGTGAATCGCCGTGGGCGAAGCGTGGAGCAGTTCGAGCGCCTTGGCCTGCAAATAACCAATGTGGAGACCTGTAAGACGCAAAGCTTCCTTGCAGGATTCGTCGGCGATGGCTTTCACGCGCGGATCGGCCGCGAGGCGCCGAGCATTGCCGCGATTCGGAGCGTAGCCGGCGGCTTCATATGCCGCCATCAGATCGTCGTCACGGCCGCCTTTGGCAATCGCCACGCCGAGTTCGCGCGCAAAGGCAAGCTGCCGCGCGTTGAGCGGTTCAATCTCTGCCGGTGCGAGAGCGTCCTGACTCATAGCGACTCATTTTGCCACATTCTTGCCCAACGCAGAATGGCCGCGAAGGTTGCCCCGCGCGGCCATTCCAGCACAGGGGGCTGTACAACAAACACCAGAGGGTTTCCCAACTCTCCGAGCGCGCATAATTGCCGTTCGCTCCTATTCCGTCAAGAGGCTTCCCGCTCGCCCATGATCGCCCGATCCTTGCGAATCGAGGCTTTTGTCGCGGGAACATTGTAGTTTTGGCCGCTTGGCGTGGCTTTGCGGCGGTTGTGGATAGTTTCCAGGGCGCGATGGCGCGCTTGATCGTCGCGGCCTCGTTCCGCTTCGGTATAGGGCTGGGCTGAAGCGTATTTCATGCGGTTTTTCTTCGTCGAACGACTCTTTTGGGCCTTGCGGCTTCTCCAAGCCAGACGAACCACTTTCCCTTGCCCGTCATCTGGCTATCGCGAATCCTGCGTGTCTCGGGGAATATATCACTGCCACGGACCTCACGGAAGTCCCCTGCAAATTGAGTCCATTCCCATGTTTCGTAGTCCCACCAGACATAGCGGCCGCAATCGCTCTTGGCGCCGTGGTGCGGCTTGAACGATAGCCGCGTTTCTGCGGCCTCTTTACTATTTAATATTGGTTGGTTAAGCTGGTTAGCATCAAATTCCTCAATAATTCCGGGCAGATTTGGCATTTCTTGTCCGACTCCTTGTCCGACTCCTTGTCCGACTTTCAAATCTCGGACGCGCGCCCTCACCTGGAATTTGTCGTAATTGCAAATGGTTATGATGGTGATCCTCTGAGAGTTTTTAACGGTGTCTTTTGTATTGATTCTTGTCCGAAACTGCCGCTTATCGATCATTTCCGCTGTTTCTAGGCGGTCCAAAAAGTATTCGACGCTCGATTTGGGCCAGCCGAGCATTGAGGCCAGCGCCCGCACTGTGCTCGCCAATTGGCCGCGCTCGACGTGGGCCGAACCCCAGCGCCCCGCATGGGCCTGTGGCTTCCAGGCGGCGGCGGCTATGAGTTTTTCCCATGCCACGTGCCAGTCGGGGCGGTTCTTGAATAGCGGATGGTCGAAGATGCTACGCGATACAGCGATGTAGCCTAGCTGTCGCGGGTTGCTCATCTGAAACCATTCTTCCTCGGAACCGCCGTCATCGCACCTGGCGTCTGCCAGCCCAACGCCGCATTGACGCACGTGGCTGCGCTCGATGACATGAAGGACTGCGTTGGTTGTGCGGGGAAATATGCGCCGACGAGTGGAGTATCATCGACCTTGGGGCCGATGGTGAAACTCTCTTGGCCGCGTTCTCTTGCCGATAGCATGGCCTTGGCGAAGGCGAGATTCATTTCGATGCATTCGCGACGCTCGAAGAAACCGAGTGTTGAGTCTGTGGATGCTGGGTCGGTCAATGGATAGTGTGTCATGATTCCCCCGATGCTGTTTGTTTGTTAGCTTGGCTACCTTGGCTGTCGATTTTGTTGAAAGGGTTTTACGGCCATAGAGGGTGGCAGTCCGTTATATTCAACGCCATTGAGCAATCGGCCCGCAGCTTTCTTACCGACGCGCTCAAATTCTCCGAAAATAGAATTACTCGAAATCCATTCGCCCCACTGCTTAAAGAAAAATGGAGTCGCAGTATCTTCGCATTGGTCGCGGAGATCGCAAACCCACTGCGGATTCATCGGGCGCGCTTCTCTGCCGCTTTCGCCGCCGACAATCACCCAATCCAGTTTGCGGTGATTAGAATAAGTCGGATCGATGGCAACGAAACCGTTCCCGCGCGGGAATACTGGCGTCTCGCTTATACCATCAAGTGCATCTGTCATGGTCTCATTGTGGTAGAGCCCACGTAGATCAATCGGCCCTAATAGGGGTTCCGCCGAAATAAACCTGACTGCGGCTGGCGTCTGCAATAACAGCGGAATGCGTTCTTCGGCTTCTTGTTGGCGCTCACAAGAAATACCCAGCCACACGTTCGAGAGGGGCCACGACTCTGGATGACGGTTGTCACGCGAATAGCGGAGCATACGTTCCGCGCGCTTTGTCAGCACTTGAAACGTATGTTGTGGGCAACGCGCCATGATAGCAAAAATCTCATTGATCCATTCATCCTTTACGAATTCCGCGAATAGGTCGGTCATCGAACAAACAAACACCATGCGCGATTTTTGCCAACGTATCGGCAAACTGAGCATCTTTTCGTCCAGAAAGATTTCGACGCGGTGGCGATTCTGGCGAGCAAAGTCAATACCAGTACCCAGCCTATAATTCATGCTTTCGGCGTAGCAGTTGCGGCAACCGTCGCTCACATGTTCACAATACCAGCCGGGCTTACCGCCGGGTCGAGCCGACTTCCATCCAGGTTCATTTATAAGTTTTTCGCCCGGCTTAGGCCGCGCCCTAATCGGCGTCCACGAGGCATCGGTCCACTCGATATTGCTTTTTGCTCCCACGTTACTTCCACCCTCTATGGCCGTAAGAATCTCAAAGAACAATCGCAAGCCAAGGTAGCCAGTCCAACCAAACAAACACCTAAGACGCTCTGCCATGCAGCGGGTTTGTTAGATCGGTAAACGCTGCAAACTCAGCAAACGTCGGTGCAAGTCCCGGCAAAACTAATTCCGGTAACGAAGAAGGTGAACCCGCGTCCGCCACGGGCACATGAGGGGCTTTCGGTTGATGGTCGGACGCGGGTTCGGACACTGACGCTTTGGATTGGGCGGCGTCAGTGCCATACGAATCGGGAACGGGTTTGGGGTCGTGATTCGTTCTTGAGTCGTCAGTGATTCGTTCTTCCGATTCATTTCCCCAAGCATCCCAGCCTTGGCGCGCCGGGCCGCGGCGGTTTAGCTCGATCTTGGGGAGGCTGGGGTAATAGCCCTCGATCATTTGAAGGAAGATTTCGGGTTTCGCAGAATGCTTACCGACAGGCGCCTCGACCAATGAATTCCACTGGTCTCCCATAGCCGGCGCTGGGATGTGCCCTCGTGTGCCGACCAGAAGATGCTCATGCTTGTTGCGGTTCCAATATCCAGTCCCAATGCGATCCTTGCCCCACACGTAATTTGAGCAATAGGTAAATCCCCATGCCGCCATAACCAATAGCGCGTGAGGCAGCATCGGCGCCGTAGCCCAAAGAAAAAGCACGCAGTCATGAGCCGCGATCAATTCTACGGAACGCGACGCAATAACCTCAGTACATGAGGTCGGATAGTGGTTATCGGCCGCCCGGTCCATACCCGTCTCTCGCGACCACGGCTCGAATTTCCACTCTGGATCGGCCACCACCACGCCGTATTTCTTTTCAGGAAGCGCCGTTTGCTTCTCGCCAAGATCGCGCTCGCGCTCCGTCCGCTTGGCCTTCTTGACCCGCTGGGTTATTTCGCGGCGCTCCATTTCGGGGCGAATCACGCCGTCAGCTGCTGCTTTGTCCAATTGCTCATGATCGAGCTTTGTCATTTCGTACAGGGTTGACCACACAGGCGGCAAAAGCGGCGCATGTGCCGGATTTGAAATCCATTCGTCCCTAGATATCGCCATGAGGCGCTGGGCCGTATTCGCCTTAAAGGGCAAGTCGGACTCGATCATCCTACCGAACTCGCCATGCTCCAAGGCTTCCTTGGCGGCGATCAAAAGGTGGCCAGTCTCCAAAATCCCCTCGAAGCTCGCACGCCAACAGGTCGTGATGTGGTTTGCCCAAACCTGGGCGCTGGCGCCAGCTGGCGGCCGCAGGGCAATGAGGGTTGAGCGGTCGTTCATTTGTCGCCCCCCGCTGGCTTGCCATCTGGCTCAAAGCGATGCTCAAAGCCGCCACCCGGAAAATGATTGCGAGTCTCGCCAATGATGGAATCGTTCTTGCCGGGATATTTCGGCATGTCTTTGATCGATAGATTCATCCGTTCGTCGAAATGTCTGCGGCTGATTCGCTTGACCATCACGAGAGTTTCCGGATCAAGATCGAAGATCGGTTTCTCCGCGCGTTCAAAGAACTCAATCTCATGCGCAATTCCTTTGCTTTCCTGCCACCCGTCCATGTGTGCAACGATAAGGACCTGCGCCGCTTCCATCATGGCTTCATCGAACGGCAACCAAATATTGTGATCGAGAGGATCGAGTCCGCCGTAGAATGCGAGCGGGTGTGTGTGGGCGATTGGGGAGTACACTTTTACGCCTGTAATCATAAGGCGAGCGGCGAGCTTTGAGGCTTCAATGAAAGCGGCTTCTAGGCCGAGTTTCCATTTGGAGTAAGGCGTCGCCAAGTAGGCAAGTGAATTGGACATTTCATCCCCCTGAGAAATCGAGATTATCGTACAGCGTTTCCAGATCGTAATTCGTATAAGACCAAGGGCGCTTGACGTTCAGACTCTCATCAACAAATCTTCTGCGGTGTGCATCGCGCAATTCTCTGCGTTCTAACGGAGAAAGGCAACTGAAAGTCTGCATCGTTTCCATGACGAAGGCGGTTATTTGTTGGTCGGTTTTTGTGAGGCTGTGAGTCATCGTTTCATGTTTGTTTGGTTAGCTTGGCTACCTTGGCCCTCACGTCACCGTTAGGATTTTACGGCCATAGAGGCTTGCAGATTAGCACTCTGAATCGTCGGGTCGGAAACTGTCGATATGGACGCCACACAAACCGCATACCTTCCGATTAAATTTCGACGCTACATGACCGGGGCAGGCTGCGTCGTCATAGTGAAAGTGCCATTTCCCACGCGCCTCAGCTTCCTCGATTGCCGTCGCTATCTGCACTGCGAGGTAGCCGGTCTCGTTCTTGTTTTCGGAGACGAAAAGATTCCACTCGTCGGCATTAGAGCCGAGCGGTCGCTGTGCGGGGCCGCGCAATGTCCGCCAGAACTCACGGCGAGTTTTTTGCTCGCGCTCCCATTTGGCGAAACTCTCCGGCGAAAGCAGCGTTCGCATTAAATCGGCCGAAACTTGATGACTTGCAGGCATGATTTTCTCCACCCTCTATGGCCGTAAGAATCTCACAGAACATTTGAGAGACTAGGTAGCCAAGCTATCCAAAACCCTAACCTGCTTTTCTTCCACAAGCCTCACAGCCTCGATTGCCAGTGTCAGTCTTGCCACCGTGGAAAGATACTGCCTTCTGCGGTGATAGGCGTTGATCCATTGCCTGTGGTCGGTGAGCCTTTCCAAGGCTCTGCCTACCATTTCGGCACGGCGTAGGGCGTTGCCTCTCTTTTTGGTCAGGATGGATATGGTTGAGGTTTTAGGCATTGGGGTCACGGTCCCGTTGTGCCGGTTGAGAGACCGGATTCGGTCACCGTTGCGCCGAGCTTTACCGATGTTTCACGTGAAACATCGCGAGTTTTAAAAAAAAATAGGGGCCGTATCATTTTTGCCACAGTCCATACGTCCGGGCGCATAAACCAGGCGTTTATGGGCCTAGGGCGCGGTTTCCGAGGCTTTTGGGTCATTCTGCGGCTTCCTGCGGCGATTTGTCGCACAATTGGCGCAAAACAAGCTCGAACCAGTGCTTGGCGGCGCCAGAAGCGGGCGGCCCCTTCGTTTCCCAATTCAAGATCGTCGTTCTGCCCACCCTGAAATGGCCGGCAAATTCCGCCTGGGACTCGCCCCGGCGCTTGCGGAGGCGCTTTAGGTCGTTGGCCGTGATCATGCCCCCACATAAACCAGAAAAAATCTTTCGTCAATGCTTGACAGTCAACTATGGGCGTGTCATATGTGGACTATCGGAACACAGGGGACTAGCCATGCTCTACAGCCATTTGGACATCTGGGAAAAAGACGGCCAACTCTGGCACGCTCTTTATCGCCCCGGCACCCGCGACCTCGCCATGAGCGCCATGTCAGCCAAAGGCATTAAGGACACCATCGCGTGGGCCAAGATGCACGGCCTCACCATCATCGACAAGCGCCAGCCTCCGTTGACCGAGTCCGGCGGCAAAGAACACTCCAACCTCTCGTGAGACAGCCATGCTTAAATCCCTCCGCGACCCCCGCTCCGCAATCAACGAGGTCGCCATCGCACAACACTCCGATCCAATGCGCAACCACGCTCGCATCTTAGGGTCGGAGTTGGAGAAGGAGGAACTGAGACGCAAGTACGAGGATGCGATTTTAGTTCTTGCGTTCTCGGTGTGCGTCAATGTCGGGGTTATCATCTGGTTTCTGATCGAGACAGTGAAGGTGTTGGGTCATTCTTGATCACGGGATGCGTCGGCGACACGGAAATTTACACGGGCTTTGGGAGAGTGAAATGAAAAACGCAGTTGCCATTTGTTGCTTAAACGCCGCCGCGATGCTTGATATTGCTGATACCGGCGAACTACGCGACAAGGCATCGCTAGCGCGCGTATTGAAGGCCAATCAGGCGCAAGCTGATCTGCTTCGCAAGGCTGCGACTCTCACTGATGAATTGGTGGTCGCATTGCAAGAAATTGAGAGCGGACTAGCAAACACCGGCAGCACGCCAGACCAATACATGACGCGGATCAGAAAAGATCAGGCGCGCGGAATTGCTCTCGTCGCTCTCTCTAAAGTCGTCATCCGCGATAAGGTGACCGCACCGTAACCACCAACCTCTCGTGACCCAAACGACCTACCAAACAAACAGGGGCTTACAATGACCGATCCAATCCGAGGCGAGTTCGAGGTTTTCACGGAGCCGCAGCGCATGAACGATCCCATGCGTGCCCTTCTCGAAACCCTCAGTCGAGCGAACAGCGGCCGGCACAATCCGATTGCGACCGTGCATCGGGAAGCTGTTCAAGCCTTGGCGCGGCTGTACGTGCCGCACATTTCAGTCTCACCATCTGCGGATCAGTTCCGCAACGTCGCCGACTTCCTCGTGCATTGGGCGCGGATTTCGGATCGGCTATTGAAGATCGTCGGCGAGCAGGCGCGCTCGAATACGTGCGAGACTTTGGATATGCGCGTGTTCGAGGATCGGTTCTTTGGTGCGATTGAGGGCGAAGCGACGTTCGAGCTTGAGCGTTGCGCCCAGGCGGTCGAGGCCGAGGAAGAAGCGTGCGGCGCGGCTTATGGCGATGATGAGTACGAGGAACGCGAAGCGACACGGTGACCGCACCGTAATCACTCCCCTCTCGTGACCCAGCAGGAATTTGTCATGCACGGAACAGTAGGCCAAGGCCATAACAATCCGCCGGGACCAATCGAAAGCGCCAAAGAGGCAATGGCTGAGCTTTCGGTGTTCACGGAGAACAATCCCGTCATCGAGAATTTCGACGGCGCCAAGCGATACGCCGCCTATATCGAGCGCACCCGCGTCGCGCTCAATGCGATGGAGGAAGAAAGGAAACCTCTCGCGGAACCGCTCAACGCGGCATTGGAGGCGCTGAACAAGCCCTACCGCCTGGTGCGCCAGCCCCTCGAAAAACTCTACGAACTCGCCAAGGCGCGGCTGAACAAATACAATAACGCCGTCGAGGCCGCACGTGTCAAGGAAGCCCAGCGGTTACGCGACGAAGCGGAAGCTGCGGAACGCGCCGCGCGCCAGGCCGAAGCCGACGAACAGGAAGCCATTGCCAACGCCGAGGCGGGCGAGCTAACCGACGTTGGCGGCGCCATTGTCGAAGCCGATCAAGCGTTCAAAGGCTTCCAAAAAGCCGACCGCGCCGCAGCTACGGCAGAGCGCAACGTGCCTGTTCGCATCGCCTCCGTCATGGGCGGCAAGTCTCTGTCCATGCGGACCACTGAGGTCTTTATCGTGGAGGACGCCTGTGCAGCCATCACCATCATGGGATGTTCTGACGATCTCAAAAAACAGATTATTAAGGACGCAAAGCGATTCCGCGAAGCTACTGGCGAACTGCCGGATGGTGTCAAATCAGAGTATCAAAGGAGCCTGTGACATGGAAACCGCAACTATCGAAGTCGCATTCGTCAAACCGCCAGCCGAAGGCAAACAATACGGCAGCGTCAAGACCATCAACAACGAGTGGTGGCCGGTGAAGCAGGATCGTATCCGGGAATTCGAGCCCGGCAACAAATACGAGCTTGCGTACACGGAAAGTGATAAGGGCTTCAAGAACATCATCGGTGTCAAGAAGATCGTCGCCGAGACCGCGCGTCCGCAGCGGTTCGAGGGCACCGAGTTTCGGGAGCCGCAGCGCAATGGTGCCACGCTGACGACGGCAGCGGCACAGCCGAAGGCGCAGACGCCGGCAAACGGTTACTATCGCCCCACGGCGCCGAAGGACAGCGAGCGCATGTGGACGTGTGCCATCCTGGGTCACGTCATCGACCGCGGCAGCGTCGATTTGAACGAGGATGCGCTGATCCACGCCGTCAACACGCTGCGGGCGGTCTACCAGAAAACCTACGGACAGGACGATTGACCATGTACGCAATAGTGGACACGGAAACGAGCGGCCTCTTTAATTTCGCGCTGCCAGCCGACGCCGAAGGCCAGCCGCGCCTCGCGCACCTGGCGATGATCTTTGTGGATGAAAAACTGCAAGAGGAAAGCATCGTCGATCTTCTGGTGAGGCCTGACGGCTGGACGATGCCACCCGAGGTCGCCGCGATCAATCACCTTCCCAACGAGCTTTTGTTGGAGAAAGGATTGCCCGTCGCGCACGTCCTGCAGGCATACACCGACGCTGTGGATCGCGGCAGGATCATCGTCGCCTTCAACTCTCAATACGACACAAAAATCATGCGGGGCGAGTTGCGCCGCGCCGGGATGGATGATCGTTTCGAGCGAACACCAAACATCTGCGTCATGCGCGCGCTCACCGACATTTGCAAAATCCCGAAGGCCAACGGTAAGGGCTACAAGTTTCCGAAACTGTCCGAGGCAATGACTGCGTTCAACATCAAACAGGACGGCGCACACACTGCCGGCGGCGATGCACGATCTGCGCTTGAACTATTCCGTGTGCTGAAAAATTCGGGGCGCTGTCCGGAGCCGAGTGTCAGCTTTGCGAAGGAAAAGGTCGGGTAGTTTGGCTACCTTGGCCCTCGAAAATCCTGTGAGGATTTTACGGCCATAGAGGATAGAGAAAATGAAACGCAGATTTCACACTACCGAAATGGGTCCGGCTGGGGTTACAAGATGGTTTGCTGACGATGAACCGTTGCCGCCTCTGGACTGGACGCGGGTAAGCGCCATCGAAACATCACAGGAGATGACAGTCGAGCAGTTCAAGGACAGATTTCCCGAAATCATCTTGCCAGCCTCTATGGCCGTAAAGTCCAAGCAGAACGATTGACAGCCAAGGTAGCCAGTCTAACCAGAAAGTCTAACCAAACAAACAACCATGACCAACACTCGCCCCCAACGCCTCCCCTCCACATCGCCTCCCGGCGCATTGCTCAAACGCGCCTTCGACACGACGAAGCGATTGAGGCTCAAAGAGGTTGGCGAGCGCGATCCGGTCTATCTGGGAATGATCCGGGAGTTGCCTTGCCTCAAATGCACGCTCGAACCGTGCCGCGTCGCCGCTCACGTCCGGCGCCAAAGCGCAGCCCACGGCAAGCGCGGCGGAACGCAAAAGAAACCAGCAGATAAATGGGCACTCCCACTCTGCAACGATCACCACGTCGAACAACACCAGATCGGCGAACTGAAATTCTGGTACGATCTGAACATCGATCCGCTTTTGGTGTGTACAAGACTCTATGCAGCGCGCGGAGATTTGGTTATCATGAGAAGCATCGTGTTCGCGGCGCGGACGGGGATGTTGTCATGAGCGCAGAAGCATATATCTCTATGCCACTTTGGTTAATAGCAATCGGCATATGGATGATCTTTATCTTCGGATCAGGACAGGCGGGAAAAAATCATGACCAAAAGTGAGCAAATTAAAAAAGCTGGTCGACTGCAAAAAGGATGCCTTATCGTTTTTCTTTTCGCGGTGCCTGTAGGTGGAATTGCTCTCATCGAAGGCAACTATATCACAGTCTTTGTCAGTGTTTTTCTGATGATAACCAACTTGGCCATTTATCAATGGAATAACAATATCATCAAGCGGCTTTCGACAGGACCAAACCCATGAGCTTCCTAGCCATCGGCTACATCATCGTGATCATCGAAATGTTCAAGCTGGCGCTCTACGTCGGCGTCACGGTGATCGGCGTGGCGGCTGCGGGCGCTGCGGTTTGGGCATTAGCGACAGGTATGTCGCCAACTTAGAGGTAGGAGGACACCGTGAACAAGCGCAGACTTTTGAAGCTGGCCGATGTGCTCGACGCGGACGCCAAAAACAAAAAAGGGATCAAGTTTAATTTGTTTCTTTGGGGCCGTGTCACGGATGAAAGTGATGTTGTATCTTGTGGCACCACAGCGTGTGCGGCGGGTCTCGCTGCAATCTCTGGCGTGTTTGCAAAGCAAGGTCTCAGTTACCGGGTTCGAAAAGATCAAATGTCGGATCAATTTGATCTGCGAATCACGCTCAACGGCCGCTGCCGAAATGGCCCCACATATGATGGGTCTTTTTTGAATATCAAACGGTTCTTCGGCCTCTCAGTCACAGAGGCAGAATTTATCTTTACGCCGCGCCCGTACAATGAGGCCGGGTTGCCAACCGAGGGCGCCAAAGGTGAGCGCGCGGTGGCAAAACGAATCCGCAAATTTGTCGTTGGCGAAGTGCGTCCGCAAGACGGCGGCTGATACGGAATATGTCGGGAAAACCATGAAGCCCTATTACGACCATTGCGGCATCACAATCTGGCACGGAGATTGCCGGGAAGTGCTGCCGGCTATCGTTCAACCGGATACCTGCATCACTGATCCGGTTTGGCCGAATAGCGTGTTTCCCGGCATCGACCCGATTACGCTGTTTGCAGAAGCCGCCAAGCTGCTCACTACCGAACGGCTTGTTGTCCATCTTGGCTGCACAAGTGACCCGCGCCTGATCCTAGCTGGCGTTCCCGAGCGATACGCAATGCTGCGGGTCTGTTGGCTGCGCTACGCTCGCCCCTCCTACCGAGGACGAATCCTGATCGGCAGTGACGTGGCCTACGGGTTTGGCGTAGCGCCCAAGTCCAAGCCGGGGCGCCAGCTGTTGTCCGGCGAAACGGTCGCACGCAACAACAGTTCAAAGCTGCATCATACCGGGCGCGGCGAGGGAACCTCTGAGGGTGTCCCCTATGAGGAATTGCCCCACCCCGCGCCGCGCCGCCTAGAGCATTGCCAGTGGCTCATTAAGAACTTTGCCGACGATGGAGTGGTCGATCCATTTGCCGGCACCGGCACGCTTTTGGAGGCCGCTAAGAGCCTAGGCGTGCGAGCTGCGGGCATCGAGATCGAAGAACGCTATTGTGAAATCGCAGCAAACCGTTTGCGGCAGGAAGTGCTGCCGCTGGCGGCAGCCGAGTAATGACAGATATGTGCCTGTTTTGGAGGTAAAATAATGCCCGGAGTTGCCGACCATCTGTTCTCTGGCGACCCTATCCCGCAGGACCAGCCGTGCGGATGGATGAAACGTCAGGACGCGCTCCACAAGCGGCCGGGCAAGCCGATGCCGGGACCATGGCATTGGGAAATTCACGACCACAGCATGGCTACGCTCGCGGGCGGTGGCGAAGATGGAATGATCGGTCACATTATGTCGGTCAGCCCGTGCGACGCATGTGCGAGCCGCGCTGATCCCAAGGAATGGCAATGGGATCGCTGCATGACGCCCAGCATCGAGAATGCTCGGCTGATCGCTGCCGCGCCGGACTTGCTGGTAGCTCTCGTTGAGTTGATGGAATTGTATGGCAACCACGCGGACGATTGGAGCGAGGCCGCTAGAGCAAAAGCACGCGCAGCCATCGCCAAGGCAACTATCGGGGAAGAATAGTGGGCAAGATGCCGCGCCAGTTGTTGGAGGAAGCCCAGCTTAAGGTCTGGATGATGACTGAGCTTATGAGCGGGCGGCTCAACGGCAAGGACGTATGGGCGCCTACACCAAATGGTACGTGGCATCGGTGCGCGGTTCAAACAGACGTACTCATGCCTCGATGCAATTTTACGCTCAAGCCGACAGTCGAAGATGCCACCACTTACAAGCCGCGCGGCGTCACGTTCTGCCAGCGCCGCGAATGCAAACAGGCACATACTTCTGCAATGTCGGGAACTTGAAATGAAGATCGAACGAGTTTGGGCCATGCCGTCAAGCGAGACGTTTACAATCAAGCCAATCCGCGAGCTGATCGAACGCTATCTCGATGACGGCGTTTGGATCGACCCGTTCTGCCGGGCGAGCATCTTCAAGAGCCGCTGCCGCATGACCAACGACATCAATCCCAAGTTCGCCGGCACCCATAACCAAGACGCGCTCGACTTCCTCAAAT
>Ga0209525_1000139_pt1 | contig 21642 bp, 18 predicted proteins | sample JacPin_JW_Ref_O1_FD_187958 | JGI IMG/M metagenome (GOLD analysis project Ga0209525, IMG submission 187958) | Forest soil microbial communities from Algoma, Ontario, Canada - Jack Pine, Ontario site 1_JW_Ref_O1 (SPAdes) (version 2) | ecosystem: Environmental > Terrestrial > Soil > Boreal... | reverse complement strand
GGACGCGACCGCTCCCGTGGCGGCCTTGGCCAAACAACTCGGGTTCGCACCCGTCGAGCTGGGAAAGCTCAACGAGGGTGGCGCGCTGGTGCACGCGCGCGGCCGCACCTGGGGTCAGCTCATCTTCCAGGATTTGTTCAAGAAGGAGCAGTAATACCTCCACGACCGTGTGATTTGGCACGAGAAGTTCCACTCAAACGTTCGATTAGATCGGAAACGATCTGATGTAGGAAGAGAGGAGATTTCGATGAGCATTGAAGAAAGTGTCCAGACTGTGAAGAACTTCCTTGCGGCACTCGGTGACCGCAATAAGCAGGGCCTGCTGGCGTTGGCTGCCGAAGATATCGAATGGATTATTCCGGGCCAGGGCTGGCCGCTGGCCGGCACGCACCGCGGACACGCTGGCTTGGAGAAGCTACTTCAGAAGGCTAACGAAACGGTGGAAACTTCGTACCCAGAACCCCCCGAGTTCATAGCGCAGGGAGACCGGGTTGTGGTCGTCGGCTTCGCTACCGGGAGAATCAAGGCCACGAATAAAACATTCGAGGACCATTGGGTCTTCGCCATTACCACTCGAAATGGCAAAGTGACGAACATCCGTGAGTATGTCGACACGCAAGCCCTGGCGCAGGCCTCCGAGACGGCCGCGAGCCCCCGGCCCTGACCCATCGCGCTATTTCGTCTCGGCGATCTGAACCGGCGGATCTCGGTGAGCGCATGATCGCCAATGTACTCTCTGAGTCGCGATCAGTAACGATAAGTCGGCTAGTGTTTACCGATGGAGTGATGTGGCGGTTGCTGTTTCAGCATGAGTCATCACGCATGACTCGGAAGTAACCCGCTCAAAATCTGATGAAGGCGCACCTTTTCAGATAACTGTCGAGAACAGGGATTATCACCACCTATCTCGTTTTGAGATTGGTGGTGGGAAGAGGATTTCACAACACCTATCCGTGGCCCCATCTGGCGGATGGAATTGACCAGTCCGGACTGGCACGATCATTGAGCTACCTGCTGTCCCACGATGGGAAAACCTTGAGCTGTCCCTCCGGCCGCGCAGATACCGGATAAGACCGATAGCCATTTCCTGTCTTTCAATGGCATGGTGGCGCATGGCTACGAAGAAACTCCTTATACCACCCCTTCTGCTAACGAGTCCGCTGAGTCTGGTCTGTCCTTTCTGCAAGGCAACGAGAGGCCGTGACTGCGCTACTGCTGCTGCAGGCCGATTTTCAATCGTTCATCTAGCGAGACTCCACGCGGCAACCCTCCACAGGAAAAAGAAAGCAACCGGCAAGTTGCGAAGAACAGCTTCAGGGCACACGAAGACAGCTAGGCCGGTAGGCTGAGCGCTGCCAAATTGTGCGAAATCCCACAGTTTTTGTTCTTCGCAATTTGTAAAATCCGCCCGTCCCCTACGGAAAAGCAGCCGAAACGCCTAGAGAGAGGTTTGTATGTACGCTGACCAGAAAAAACCACACTCGGAAGTAGAAGAAGAGATTCTGGCTGTTGTTGAGGGCGACGCAACGTGCTGGCTTCACGCCGCGCAGCACTGTGAGACTTTTTCGGACGGTCTTCCCGAGCAAGACAACGTCATTGCGAATTTGATGAGCGCCGTTTATCGCGAGAGAGCCAAAATCCATAAGGTACTGGCCGCGAAATTGCGCCAACGTTTCACCAACGGCGCTCGGGAAACCACTAAGTTCCATGAAATACGCACTGGGTGCGCAACTGTTTGGTGAATTCCTAATACCGGGAGAAAACATGACTTAGCAAAACTGTGCAAGATTGCACAGACGCCCAGCCACCACAATTTTTACAATGCCTCCCTGTCCAATAAAGCAGACTGGAAGTTGTGAGAAACATAGGGAGAACTCCATGGCGAACGAACTAAAATTCCCAAAATGGCGAGAGCCCTATCTCGAAGCGGGGCGTATGGTTTCTGCAGAAATGAGCGTTGAAGTTGGAACCCTCGACGTGACAACAAAAAGAGAAACAAGGAGGACTTATGCGAGCTCCACCGATTTTGCAGAAAATCGTTTTGATTGTGCTTTCGTTGGCGCTGATTGCCGGAGGCACTCCCGGGCTCGTCGCCGGTCAAGCGCCGCTGTCCTACAAACCAGCCGAACTCGACAAACTGGTTGCCCGAATCGCACTTTATCCTGATCCCCTTCTTGCACAAATTCTCGCCGCTGCTACCTACCCGGATCAAATTCCCGACGCCGCCAAATGGGCGGATGACCATCATTATCTGAGAGGGGACGATCTGGCCAGGGCCATCGCCGGGGACCACCTGATTTGGGATCCCAGCGTGCAAGCGCTGCTTCCGTTTCCATCCGTGCTGGGGATGATGGTTTCGGACATGGACTGGACGACCGAGTTGGGCAACGCCTTTCTCGCGCAGCAACAGGACGTGATGGACGCCGTGCAGAGGATGCGGAAAAAGGCCAAGGAATACGGCTACCTGCGAAGCAACGAGCAGGTCGTGGTTTCTGGCGATCCATATATCACCATCGTGCCGGCGAATCCAACCTTTATCGTCGTTCCTGTGTATGATCCGCTGATCGTATTCGCTCCGCCTGCGCCCGGATTCTTCGTCGGCGGCGCCATCGTCTTCGGATATGGCGTGACGCTCGGCTTCGCGTTTCGGCCCTGGGGCTGGGGTACCACTCGCTTCGTCTGGGATAGACACGAAGTGTTCATTGCCAATGTGCGTTGGGAGCGAACGTGGGTCAATCGCGGCTCCTACGTGCATCATTTCGCCGCTTACCATCCCTGGACCGGGGCTCGTGGTGCGGAGCGCCACGAATTGATACCGCGTAGTGAGGCTGAGCGCAACGCGGCCCGCCTGGGTCATGCGCGAGTACCCGAGGTGCATCACAGCGCACCGGTTCACCACTAGTTTCGGCCGCTCTGTTCCAGGTTGCGCCCACCGTAAGGCGCCGGCTTGCTCCATAACCTCCGGCCAATTTTTCTGGCGCCTGCCCAGAAAAGTTCAGCTCGATGAATCCGATTATGATAAGTGTCTGGCGGCTATATGAATGATCTCTTAAGGCAGACTGTTTCGCTTTCGCTCTTCGGGAAGTGCGTTGCCGCAGGTGTCGGAATCCTCGCTATTCACGCCACGTTTCGCGTGCTGGAACAAACGCTGCCCCGGCGCTTTGGCCGGGCCGATGCGCGCTATAAGGTGCGCAAGTTCGTTGTCTACTCGGGATACCTCTCGATTCTCCTTTTCCTCGCTTTCGTCTTTGAAGATCGCTTGGGCCGCCTCAGTTTCGCCATCGGTGCTGTCGGTGCGGGTGTGGCAGTAGCCCTGCAGGACGTGCTGGCCAGCCTTGCCGGCGCCTTCTCCATCGGTTTTTCAAAGCTGTACACTGTGGGAGACAGAATTCAGATCGGCGATACTCGTGGTGACGTGATCGACATCAGCCTCCTGCGAACCACCCTAATGGAAACGGGGAGCTGGGTCAGCGGGGACTTGTACAATGGCCGGATCGTTCGCATTCCCAACAGCGCCGTTTTGAAAGGGTCCGTTTTCAATTATTCGCAAGGGTTCCGGTTTATCTGGGATGAGATTAAAGTGCGGCTTACAAACACCAGCGATCGCCAGTTTGCGAGGGAGATGCTTTTGCGCGTAGCCAAGGAGGCGATTGGGGAGTACCTGGTCGAGGCGCAGACCTCCTGGAAAGTGATCAGTGACGATTATCGAAGCGAAAACCCTCCGTTGGAACCTACCGTCGCACTCGTCGTAAATAAGGGATCGTTTGAATTCACCGTCAGCTATGTGATTGACTACACGAAACGAACCACCATGAAAGATCGGCTGTTTATGAAAATCGCAGACGAAGTTTCGAGTAGCGACGGGCGGCTCCAATGGGCATCATCGCGAGTTACTCTCATTAACCAGCTGGCGAGTCCGGACGCGATCGAAACGCAGTCGTTACCTTCGACCCGCGCCGCCGGCCACGCGGCGGCCTCTCTTTGATACCCTTTAGTTTGCCGCTTCTCCCACGGTCGATGTGTAATATCCCAAGATGAGCTTCGCGCCCTGAGGTATTTTCATTTGCACATTTAGGAGTCCCCGCGCAGGCGCAGAAGTGCTTCTTTGGGTATTGAACCATAACCCGGAAATCGATGAACGACAGCGGCCACGATGCGGTCTTAGTGAGTTGTTCTTACAGACTTATTGGGCAGGTAGCTCCATCATGCAGGCAAAGTTGATCTCGCCAGATGCGCCGATTCCTTTTCCAGATGGTGATAAATCGCGCATTTCCGAGAAGGTGGTGCTTGGGGCTGACATCGCGTGCGATGGAACTGTTTTACGTACTTGGTATGTAAGCGGGCCTCCGAACCTATTTCGAGCCGCTTCCGAGGCTGCGAAAAAGCGGCGATATCACCAGAGTCTATTTAACGGAGAGCATGCGCAAGCGGACCGATATTGTTATTGTTTTTGCACCGACAGATGAAACGAAAATCTCCCGATAGGTGTCGAGAACAGGGATTATCACCACCTACCTCAGGATGAGATTGCCGGGTTGCGATCGTCGTCGTTGGCAGTACCCCTGCGAGTTCTTATTCGCTGGCAGAATTGGCCTAACGGTCGAAGTGGTTTCTCTGGCTGGTGGGGACAAACGGCTACGATGATTGCAAATCATCGCACGCCTTGTACGTTTCTGGATAGCGTTTGGCAACTAAAGAACAACCAAAGCAGCGAATCGGAAGCGCCGTAAATTTTGGCTCTCGTATCCGATAGATACAGACAATGTCCCCTACTGCACGCCCCCCTTACATACTCAGCTAAACATCCGATAGTTAGCGCGCTTTATTCTTCCTACGATTTGCTATGCCCACCTTCCCACTGTTCGCTTTGCTAGGGCTTGTCGTTCTGCTGGCGCTCGTAGCCGCTTGTCACTTCGGCCAAGGCCGCCGACACCGCGATCACGCAAGTCGAAAAGGCCCAGATGACGCGTGATTCTCGATGGTGTTATGACCTCTTGGCCTCGCCATAAGCGTCGGTGCCGGTGTCAATAAGCTCCTGTACTTTTTGCTGCGCGGTGTTGACGGCCTTTCGGGTTTGGCGTCTTAAGTCTTTCGTTTTGTTCCGGACCTGATCCAAACCGTCATTCAAGGCTTCGCTGACACCATCGTGCAATTGATCCAGCCTCTTTGATCCGAGCAGAATAACTGCCGCCGCTCCTACGCCTATTCCCACAAGGAAAATAAGGAATGATCCCGTTGCATCGTTTCGAGACATTGACGGCTCCTGTCTTTCTTGGATTTTATTTCTTACAACCCTCGTCGCATTCCAACTTTGATGCCGAATCACAGTGCCACGGCACCGCTTAAACAAATTAGTAGCAGGTTCTGGCTCTTGATAAGACAACAGGGAGCGGTTCGGCACCATACAGCGAAAAAAGCATGCTTACAAGCGTTGAAGTCGGGCTCGCTGGCAAGGAAGGGTTTATCGGCCTTCCACTTCTCGTGGGATTCACCACGAGTGCCACACGCGTCATTATGCAGCTACGGGGCTCCGCGTACCGCATCAACGCTAAGGATTTTTTGAAACTTCTCCCCACTTGCCCGACGCTGGCAAAAAAATTGAGCCGCTACAGCCTGGACTTGGGAATGCAAGCGGTCCACGTAGCGGCTTGCAACCGGCTGCATGAATTGGACGAGCGGCTCGCCCGCTGGCTCCTGATGAGCCAGGATAGGCTCGAGGGAGATGGTGTGCCTCTCACTCAAGAGTTTCTTGCGCACATGTTGGGAACCCGGCGAGCGAGCGTAACAGTTGCTGCCGGAATTCTGCAGAAGGCTGGACTGATCACCTACAACCGTGGCCATGTAACGATTGAAAATCGTGCCCTGCTCGAAGACGCCGCGTGCGAATGTCATGCGGCCATGAAGAAACAGTCAGTGAAGTGGGACCAGGAAGCAGATCGGCTTGGTACGCTACCGCGCTGACAGCGCGCCCCCCTCGGACGTACCCTTTCACGCCTCCGTTCCAAGGGAGGGGGCATATGGTCGAATATCCTTGGTGGGAACCGTACAAATTCGCGGTTCTTGAGACCAATCGAAACAAATTGAGAGATCGCGTGAATGAAGCTGAGCAAGCGATTAGAGAACGCGCGTCGCTCAATGGCCAAGTCTCAAACGAGGAACGTATCGCCATTGAAGATGCGGTGTCAGCTCTGAAAATGTTGAGACGAGAGAGCGAGCACGACGTCTCCCGTTAGCTTCCGCGCCTCCCTACAAACCCCACAGGATAAATCCCTACACGGTATTGGGTATGGCAACTTGCCTTCGCGTCTGTGTACGGTAGCGTACGAAACCGGGTGCTTCCTCCGGACTGGCATCAGATGCCCACCCCCTTTCCAGGGTGTGGCTTGCCTAATTCAATTTTCATCGTCGATGATAATTCCGACATTCGAGCAGGTATTCGCCGGCAGCTTGAGCTCTCGGGATTCGACGTGTGTGGAGAAGCCGGCGACGGAATCGACGCGCTCGATAAGCTATCGCGAGTCAGGCCCGACCTGATAATTCTCGACATGTCCATGCCTCGCATGAACGGAGTCGATGCGGCCCGCGAGCTCAAGCACATCTGTCCAGACGTGCCGGTGATTTTGTACACCGCATTCGCTGATGTATTCCGGAGGAAACAGGTCCTTCCCGAAGGCGTGTCGGATGTCGTAGCAAAAGGAGAAAATCTTCTGGATCGCGTCATTCAATCGCTTCAGAAAGCGCACTAGCGTCCCCTGCATTTTGTTTCGTCGCCGCTCCACTTGCTGCTCTGAATCGGCTAGAGCGCTTTTGTCGAAGAACGCGATCACGTTGGCGATCCAGCTTTGAATCGTTAACCGTTGCTCTGCAGGGTATTCAAAGAGCGCTATCCCTGTTCCGAGCCCTTCTTGAACGTAAGGCACACAGCTCCAAATCTCGACGATTTGCTCACCTTGTTCGATCCTGACCCGGATAACCGTGTTGGGAGGAAATTGATCAAATGATTGCAGATAGCAGCCGTTGAGACTGATGTCGGAAGCTCTTGTGGACTGTTCGGCTCGCGTACTTGGTTCTATGATCACCGTGCGAACTGCAAAAAGGTAGCGCGGCACCGATCGCTTCTGAGCGAAGCGCGAACCGGCTTCAATATCGCCATGTCGAATGCTCGCGATCTGACTGTTGGCTTTACATAGGTTTTCTTCACTTCGCGCCCTTGGAGTTCACAAAAGTGACCGATGCCAAGGGTGGGCGAAACGGAGTCCGATCGGGAGCCCATTGCAAAATGCATCGAACCTTCAAAGTTGCATGCTCGCGGCCTTGGCCGGATCTACGCGGAACGTTAAGGTATAACGTTGAATAATGGGGCTGCCCCCACGTCTGACGACAGCCCCAGCAACGCTAGGTAATTCGGTCCGGACCGCAGTTGCACTAGCAGTCCGAGCTTATTCGACACACGCGCTAATGTCTATTCGTATCGTCCGCAAACGGAATAGGTAGAAATACTTACGAGAGTCACAGTCCAGTCAGGTAGTTATGCGCCGCTCGCTCAACAGCTTCCGGGAACGCCGAAAGAGTCGGGAGCACTATGCCCAACTGGAGCCGAGGGTCTCTGAGGGTTAACCTGAATCGGTTCTTCGCGTTGATGCGGGCGAAGACATGAAAATCTTTAACTCCACTATTGTCTTGGTTGAGACGAACTAGAAGAGTCACAAACTTTCTTTCGCTCAAATGAGGGTCTACCTGCCACCGAACCGAATCCTTCGAAGAACGTATGGCGCGGGCCACCACTACGGACACAATCCTTCCCCCGGGCATGCACAGCTTATTCCGCCACCGCCTGCTCCGCCTAACTATCGAGACTGCATTCGGGAACAAGCGAACTATTTGTGTGAGTACTTCATCACGCAGCGCCAAGGTTTTATGGCGTAGGTCCATGGATTTGAACTGGTCTGGGTGCCCATATCCAACAAGCGAGTATGTTTGTCGTAGACCTCCAAAGCGACGTCGGTATGTTGAAGGAGATGGCGTATCAGGAGAATTCTGAATCAGTGATAGGGATAGAGTCCCTTTTGAGGCGAGCAACCTTCGCAGACTGTTCAGGATTTCTTCGTCCGACTTATTGATCGTTCTGTCGCGCAGAATCCTTTGTGCTTCTTGGAAGGTCTCGGAGTCCACTATTGCCTCAAACGCGCCAGGCGTCAAAACCCATTGTGTTTCCGGAAGACGAACAGCCGGCGTGTAAAGCTTGCGAGAGGATCTTGCGAAAACAGCGTATCCGACATATTTGGGGTGGGTCAGAATACTGTAAACAGCTTGATAATCCCATTCGGCGTCGTTGAGATAGGGAATCCCTCTCCGATTCAATTCGCGTGCTATTGCATATACCGTCCGCTTTTCGAATATGAGCATGCTGAAGATATTTCTAACGCACTGAACTTCTCGATCTGGGCCTGGGACAAGAATCACTCGGTCGGTGGCAATGTTCTTTCTCTCGCCCGGAGCTAACATCTGTTTAGGAACCTTGAACGGTGACACCAGCATTCGTCTTAAACCGTAGCCGGGTAGGCCGCCCTGCTTGAATCCAAGCATCGCGAGGCGCTTTTGTCCTGCAAAGACCTTGACTCCCAGTTCGCGGCTGTATTCTCCCGCCATGGTTCGCTTCAGGGCCTTCATAATTAGGCTAGGCAGCGTTCCATCATTGGCAAAGATTTCCGCGCAATAGTGAACGGGGACTCCAGACGACTTGCAGAGAAATTCGTAATGGGCTGCTTCGTCGGTGTCTTGGAACCGACCCCAACGACTGACATCGTAAACAAGAATCGCACTGAATCCACAGGACCCTTGAACTACATCTTGCAACAGTCGTTGAAGACCAACTCTGTGCTTTAGGATCACGCCGCTCCGGGCCGTATCCGTATAGGTTTGGACAATTTCGAAATCGTGGCAGTCGGCATACTTTTGAATTGCAAGCGATTGATTTTCAAGCGAATACTGCTGATGTTCGGTGGACATGCGGACGTACTGTGCAACCGGGACTCGCTGATTAGTAGCCATGTTGGCCTCCCTTGAGAGGCTCTTCGGCAGCTGGTGTGAAAAGCTTTGGATGAATGCTTAATTCAGACCCTAAGCCAGTCAGACCGAGATACCGCTGGAACAACGCGCTGGTAGGTAATTCCTACATAGAGACTTTCGTCTCATTGCGACCTGGGGTAAATCAACCCTAGACTGGCAGCAGACGTGGTCGAACCCCCGAGACTTGATTAGGTGACATCTATGCGATCGTTTGCCCACCACAACCGACAGCTTGCAAGGCGCTACGACGACTGGATGACCGCGCTCCACTACGCTCAGAACACTAAAATCTATTATCGTAAGGTCTTAGGAAAATTTAATCAGTTCCTTGGGAAGAGACCGGCTACTTCAGTCACACACATGGAGATTCGTCAGTTTCTGACGCATATTTCCGAATACGGCGCAACACTTGAGACAACCTATCGCTACTTGGGTGTGCTGCGTCGCTTCTACGACTTCTTGAATCTAGGTGGGGTTGTAAGCTACGTTCCCCCACGGCTAGTACGTATGAAATCGAAAAAACCATCAGACCTTCCCTTGCTAACCGAGACTCAGGTCAAACGTCTCATCGCAGCGGCACAGACAAAGCGAGAGCGCGCACTTCTGGAATTCATTTACAGCACGGGATGCCGGATGCGAGAGACAACGCGACTAAAGTTGGAAGACGTCGATTTCGAAAACCGTTCTGTTCGAGTTCACGGAAAGTTTGGCAAAACACGACGTGCTTTCCTGACTCCAAGTGCTTCTGTTGCTTTACGAGCTTACGTTAAAGACCGGAAGAGGGGTCTCGTTTTTCAGGACGACAGACCTCCGCAAAGCGCAGGCCTTTCGGCAGTTGAGGGATTCTGGGTTGCAAATTGGGTTGACTATGGCAAACGGCTTCCCTGCGGGAAATTCATCAAAAAAAGAGTAAACCTAGGGAGGATCGATTGCATGTCCCCTCAGGATGCCAACGAAAAATTAAGGGCGCTGTTAGTAGGCATAAATCTTACGCGTCCGAAGCCGGATCGCCCTCTAAGCAGTCCCGCATTAGGGTACATTCTAAATAAAGTCGGGCTCAGGATTGGGTTGAAGAACATCGGGATTCACATGTTCCGACGCAGCTTCGCAACGCATCTATACGATCATGGCGTAAATATTGAGATCATTCAGAAGCTCTTGGGGCACGTCTATCTGGGTACAACACTAGCCTATACACGGCTCAGCACCGCCCACATGGCTAAGGCCATTAGCCAAAATCATCCTTTGGCAGGAAGCTATGAGCTCTGAACGCAAAACGAAAAGATTCACAAACAAGTCCCCCAATCCAAAGACCAGGTTGAATCGGTTCACTTCGCACGAACTCGTATTCCAGCCTTGGTTTTTGCCGAGACAGAGCCTTCTTGCGATAAGCGCCCTAATCCCGCCTGGCTATCGCAACAAGATGCGCGCGTATTTCGACGATTACGGCTGCATGATCTGCGGTCGTATGGACGTAATCTACGATGCTCTTGGGATGTGTATCGGGTGTCATCACACAATTCGAAGGCGTCTCAGGCGAAGCGTGAGGCGTCGGATGACAACGAAACCGGATGATCGAGCTGACCTGTTTATGCTGCGGAGGGCAAAGCTGGCCAAGAAGTTACTTGGAAGGTTTTCGCCGACTTGGAGGGCAAGGTCAATAAGGCGCCGACTGGACAAGGCCCTTCCGAATAATCCGATTGATGAAGCTCTCGAATTCCTATCGCCTGTCATTTCTAAAGAGCTCGCTCAGATTCCTCAAGTAGCGCCTTCTGATGAAGTAGGAGTTGCGTCAAAGTCGGTCCGCGATCTTCGGGCGACGAGACCACATCGGTAACGAAATTCGGAATATATTGGGATTGATGCTGTCGGAATCTCATCCACCGGCAGATTGCATTCGCAACTTGTGTCGACTGACGTTTTTCTTTTCCATGTTACTGGCGAAATCTGACAATTTAGTGAGGGTGCTGCAGACTTCTTCGATCTGATCGCTTTGAATGCGGTTGAAAAACGGCAGCGCGATCGTGCGCGGAGCAATTTCCTCCGTCACCCGAAGCGTTCCCAAGGTTGCCCAATGTTTGTATATCGGTTGAAGATGAATCGGTGCGAAGTATCGGCCAACTCCTATGCCACGCAAATGCATTTCTCGCACGATCCAATCCCGATCGAGTCGGGTGAATTGCATTCCCAAGCGAATCACATAAACGAACCAACTGATTCTGCCGAAGGGAACCTTCAGTAGAGGAAGCTTGAACTCCGAACGCCTGCCCAGTATGTGACTATACTGTAGAGCAATCGCCTCTCGGCGCATTAAAATCGACTCGATGCGCTTCAGCTGTTCGATTCCAAGAGCGCAATTGATATCTGAGATCCGATAGTTGAAACCCAGTTCAGAATGTTGGAACCAGCTTCCCGGATCGCCCCTTCCTTGATTGCGGATTTTCCTAACGAATCGAGAGATTTCCGGATTCTGAGTGACGACGATCCCGCCCTCGCCGGTCGTGATTTGTTTATTGGGATAGAAAGAAAATATGCCAGCATCCCCAAAAACTCCTACTCTCCGGCCCTTGTATTCGGCACCGATGGCTTCGCTCGCATCCTCAATGATACGGAGAGCATGACGCCCTGCGATCGCGAGAATAGCTTCCAGATTTGCTGGGCAGCCGAAGGTATGCACCACGATGATCGCTTTTGTTCGGTGAGTTATCGCCGACTCAATTCGGCTGGTATCCAAATTAAGCATGTCCGATTCGATATCGACGAAAACCGGGGTTGCCCGTTCGTGGCGAACTGCGTTTGCAACAGCAATGAAGGCAAATGAAGGAACAATTACTTCGTCGCCTTCGCCGACACCGAGCGCACGGAGACATAGATGTAGAGCGCTGGTGCCTGAATTGACGGCGACGGCATCCGAAGCTCCCACGTATGCAGCAATCGCATGCTCGAACTCTTCCAGTTTGGGTCCCAAGCTCAACCTAGAGGTACGGAGTACGTCGCTTACGGCCCGGATGTCCTCTTCGTTCACATCTGGAGCCGACAGGGGAATTTTCATCGCTGTGTCGCACTGCGAACAACTTCGTTTGATGCAACGTGCCGTGATTGGCGCTTTAGAAGGAGCACCTTCGAAGGAGGCGCGTTCGTAAGCACTTGGACGATGCGTTCTGAAGCGTGGCCGTCTCCGTATGGGTTCGACATTCCTTCAAGGGACTTTTTGAATTCGGGTGATTGCGCTTTTCTGGTTGCGTTCACAATAGATTCGACGCGAGGCTCGGCATCCAGCACATTCAGGGCACGCTCACGACCTTGCTGCCTGATCCCCACATTGACGGTAGGAAGCGCGAAGGAAGCGCTCTCCATTATTCCACTGCTCGAATTTCCGACCAAAATGTCGACGTGTCGCAGTAGGCTCCAATACGCTCGTGGGTCGAGGTTGGTAAATACCCACCCGGCTTTGCGTCTTTCGAGAAAAGCCCTTGTTCGGTCGATTAGCGACCGACTTCCTGCGTCGGCGTTGGGATAGCAAAATATTAGTTGGTCAGGCAAAGTCTCAAGGGCCGCAAATAATGCGTCTGCTTCCTCGAGTGTATCTTCTGCAATGGTCACGGGATGGTAGGAGACCAGCACAGTAGGTCCATTGAGATTTAGCCGGAGGTGTCTTTCAATTTGATCTTTGGTCAATAATTCTGTTCGACGGAGATGATCTAGTGACGGGGCACCGGCACGATGGACACGCCATTCCTCTTCTCCCATGGCGATCACGCGGCGTCGCGCTTCTTCGGTCGAAGTAAAATGAACGTGACTCATTTTTGTTAGGGCGTTTCGAACCGCGTCGTCGATCGCCCCTTCGCTGATTTCACCTCCTTCGATGTGCGCAATCGGAATTCGCAACGCCAGAGCAACTGATGCTGGAGCCAGCATTTCATACCGATCCGCAATCAGCAGAAGTACATCTGGTCGCATATGTCCTAGAAGATCCGCCAGACTCAGTGTGGCATTGCCAATGGTCTTGGCCATTCCGACATCGGTATCCGAACTCAGCAGGCATTCAATCCGGGCGGCGATTTCGAAGCCGTCTTTTTCGAGCTCTTGAATCGTGTTTCCGAATTCCGGCGACAGATGCGAACCGAGAGCAATGAGTTTGAGTTCGATACCTTCTGTATTCGCGAGGTCTTGCAGCGGCCAAAACAGGTGGCCGTAGTCCGCTCGCGAAGAGGTAATCGCAGCAATCGTGCGTTTCTTAGCTCTCACGTTGAAGCGCCCTCCAGTGAGCGCAGGAGAGACTCACTCGGTTCATATTCAGGCACCATACAGCGAACTGTTTCAAGTACTGCAAAAAGGTCACGTCCGTCCGCGGCTCTCGCGAGATTCGACATTAGAGCGTCGAATCTGTCCGGATGCATCTCGGCGATCTTCACGCGCGAAAGTCGGGGATCATCGGTTGGTTTCACGGATTCATTGGGGGAAGCAAAATCCTCTGTCATCTTGTCTCCGGGACGCAAGCCTATGAACGCAATGGGAATTTCTTTATTCTCAATGATGCTGGCTTCTTCGATCATTCGGTATGCAAGGTCGACGATTTTAACCGGCTTCCCAAGGTAAGGGATCAGGATGTTGGCGTCTCCTGGTAGCTCGGAAGCTACCAAAATCAGGTCAACGGCTTCATGGAGCTTCAAGAAGTACCTCGTGGCCTCGGTGTGCGTCACTGTAACCGGGCCACCTGCTAGTATCTGTTGGGCGAAGAGTTTGACAACACTGCCTTCGGTGCCGTAAACGTTTCCAAGACGGATCGAAGTCATCCGAGTTTCTTCAGAGGTCCAACGAGCCAGGGCAAGTTCAGCAAGGCGCTTGGACGCACCCATGATGCTTCGGGGACTGACGGCTTTATCGGTTGAAACCATTGTCATCGTCTTGACTCTGTGCTTCCGTGCAGCCCGAGCCAGAACGTTCGTTCCAAGTGCATTATTTTGAATTGCCGCAATCGGATTTCTTTCCATCAACGGTACGTGTTTGAAAGCCGCTGCATGGTAGATCGTATTCGGACGGTAACGTTCAAGAGTCTCGGAAATCAATTCCTCGTTGCAGATGTCCCCCAATACCGAAGCATTCGGAACGGCGATTCGACTCATGGCCAAATCGGTCTCGATTTGGTAGAGATTGTGTTCGCTGCGATCAAGTAGGACTACGAGTTGGGGCGCGTATCCGACGATCGTTTTTGTTAACGCGGACCCAATCGAACCGCCTGCTCCCGTCACCAAGACAGTGCTGCCCAGAATCGTTTTATTCATGGTCGGCGTGTTCCAGATTAAGGCCGAAGACATTTTCCCCCAGAAGACTGTGACGCCCAATTCAAGGGTGCAACGCATTATATGGATTCTGAAATCGGCTAAGCAACAATCGGGCGCTCTGGCAAGGTCAGGATTAGATGATTCGTCATAGGTTAGAACCCAGGTCGCTCGTTGCGCCGTTAATTCTGTGAAAGGCCCCTAAAATGGGCGTAGAATTCCGCAGGGTCCGAGGAGCCCTGCCTATGAGTAACAAGCCGCAAGAAACTGAAGATGCTGACGAGAAACCTTCGGTAACCCTTCTTGGAAAGGTCGAAAAAATCATTCCGGGCGTTATTCCAGCAATGCCCGATAAAGCGCAGATTGCAGTCGAAGGAGCGGAAGATCTCTACAAAGAAATTCGTGTCGAAAATACTCTGCAAGACGAGAATGGCAAGCCCGTAAAGCTGAAGCCCGGTGCTGAAGTAGAAGTCACAATCGAAGCCGAAAAACACGCGACGGAACCCAAGAATTCGTCCGACTCAGAGCAGCCTTCCGATAGGCATCCTAAGAAGTGAAGTATTCTGAGGGTGCGAAAGCCGTAGTGCCTCAAGCCTGATTCACACGGTTACCGGACAATGAGGACCAGATAACTGTCGAGAACATCTCTAACGAAGTCGGCTCCGTCAAGAACGTTTCGTTATAGGTTTTTGCTTTTCAGCAACGTTAGCAACAATCGTGCATCCCGCCGATCATGTTTTGCTTCCACGTCTCCGCCTTGCGGATCTTCTGGGGATGACCGACTCGGCATTCGATCCCCAACTCTTCCATCAATTCCAGCATACCACCTCATCGAACCGGTCGCTTCGACCCCCACCAGAATCGGACCAGACAGTGCCGAATAAAACTCCCGCACTGTCTCGCCTTGATGTTCGAGGGTCTTCTCTTGCTGCTCGCCCATGTCAGTATCCAACATCGCGATCGTCTGTCCTCGAGCGTGTAGATCACAACCTATAATTCGCATCTCGGCCTCCTTCGATCCGACCTCGGTTAGGTTGGACACCGCACAGTTTACTCGGCTCGTCGTGAGGCCGACTTCGTTATGCCATCACCTATCCATCTTTGGCTGGAAAATCTACCGAGGAGGCACTTCTAAGTCGCCGAATGATGTGAGCCTGACTGCGGGGGCGGTGGGCGCCTCACGGAACCAAGCAAATCCGAGGGCCTAGCGGCCAGGTTTCCATCGTCCCTGGCTTGAGTCCGTCGATGACGAGGTCCTAAGTCATCGTCCAACTCGGGTCAGAACCATTGTCGGTTGGGCGACGATACGCCGATCACGGACCGCATTGCCGCCTTCCTATACTCATAAGACAAACGTTTTCTCAACCGCACCCCGGCGCCCTGAATCGAAGGGTATCCTTGTTTTCGAGGCCGCACCCCCGAATAAGGCAATGCCTAGAGCGAATCGTTGCTCACGGTCAACCTCATGCTCAGGTTCAGTTGAACTTCCTCGAAGACCGCGGCCCAAAGAATCCAAAGACGTCTTGCACCGTCAAGTCCCGGAGATTTTGCTCTAAGTTTGAGGAGTGCGAGCGTATGGAACACCCAAAATCATCCGCCAGACTGTGCCAAACCGAGAAGGTTGATTCTATTTCGCTGAGATAATAGAGGTCGAAAATCAGAGAACCGTGAAAACCACCAAGTTTACGTGCGTCGGCGCCTTGCGGGCGCAAAGCTCAAACAAACTGTTGGCTCTGCCGTGCATTTGTCTGATTTTTTGGGCGGTTCTCGCCTTTGTCTCTCCTGCCGCTCTGGCCCAAGCGAATGTGCAGGGGCAGTGGGTGACGCTAAACACTCAGATGCCGATAAACCCCGTTCATATAGGGCTGATGCACAACGGCAAGGTGCTGGTCGTGTCAGGATCTGGAAACCTCCCATCGGATACCACTTATCTCGCGGCAGTGTGGGACCCCACAACAGACACGGTAACGACACAACCGGTACCCTTCGATATGTTCTGCAACGGAATGGTTGTGCTACCGGATGGCCGCCCGTTCATCATGAGCGGAACATTGCAATACGATCCGTTCCAGGGTGATCCGCGAACTGCAGCCTACGATCCATCAACTGGAAATTTCGTGCAACTGCAATCCATGGCGCATGGTCGCTGGTACCCCACCGCAACAACTCTTAGCGACGGCAGTGTCATGGTTTTTTCCGGGCTTGACGAGAATAGCGCCACTAACACAACCGTCGAGATCTACAAAGTAGGTTCAGGCTGGAGCCAACCGATCGGAGCTGGATGGACACCGCCCCTTTATCCTCGTATGCATCTCCTGCCGAACGGAAACGTTTTCTATTCCGGATCTACGACAAGTTCGGCAATCTTCAATCCTACAACGCAAAAGTGGACCACCGGTGTAGCTAACACGAACTTCAGCGGTACAAGAACCTATGGTACGTCGGTGCTTCTGCCACTGACTCCGGCGAACAACTATGATCCACTCGTCATCATAATGGGAGGCGGAAACCCTGCTACCAACACGACCGAAATCATAGATTTGGGGGCGAGTAATCCCAAGTGGGTGAATGGCCCACCCATGTCTCAGCCGCGCATCGAGATGGACGCGGTCATCCTTCCTAATGGAAAAGTACTGGCGGTCAATGGCTCGCCGAATGATGAAGTTGGGGCAAGCTTGAATGCAGACCTGTACGATCCAATCGCGAACACTTTTAGTTCGGCAGGTGCGAACGCGTATGCGCGCCTTTATCACTCTGGTGCACTGCTGCTCCCGGACGCAACTGTCTTGGTGATAGGCGGAAACCCTGCGCGTGGTACCTACGAACCTCGCCTGGAGGTCTACTCGCCCGCTTACCTTTTCAATTCGGATGGAAGCCTTGCCACGCGGCCAACAATTACGAACGTCACGCCCGGAGTGATTGGATACGGCGATAGTTTTCAAATTCAAACTCCGAACGCAGCCAACATATCTTCTGCTGTTTTGGTGCGTCCGGGCTCCCCCACACATGCATTTGACATGGATCAAAGACTGGTCGGTTTGTCGTTTACGGTCGGAAACGGAGTATTAAACGCGACCGCGCCTCCGAACGGGAGCATCGCGCCTCCCGGCTACTACTTGCTTTTCATTTTGAATTCGGCCGGTGTTCCTTCCCTGGCCAGTTTCGTTCAACTCTCACTCGCGCCGACCGACCAGCCTCCGACAGGAGTAATTACCAGCCCCGCCTCAGACGTGACCATTCCAGCTGGTCAGGCAGTGAGCTTTTCAGGAACGGGCAGCGATTCTGACGGCACGGTCACCGGTTACTCTTGGAACTTCCCGGGAGGCAGCCCAAGTTCGAGCGCAAGCACGAATCCTGTAAGCGTAGTCTACTCAAACCCCGGCACGTACGTGGCCTCCTTAACGGTGACGGACAATGCCGGACTCTCCGACCCAAGCCCGCCGACAAGAGTCATAACAGTGGTGCCTTCTTACTCGCTTTCTGCTTCTCCAGCCACGCAAACCGTCAATTTGGGTGGGAGTACTAGCTATACAGTTACCGTAACACCAGTAACGGGGTTCACCGGAACCGTCAGTTTCAGCGCTAGTGGTCTTCCCTCAGGTGCTATCGCGACTTTTAATCCCACAACTGTAAATACGTCCGGATCGACCACGATGTCCGTGGTTACAGGTAGTGCGTCCCCAGGCATCTACCCGTTGACTATCACGGGAACGAGCGGAGGTTTCACCCAGACGACGAGCACCACCCTCGCGTTGGGAGTTGTAACCACTCCGGTGATCACGCCGGGCACGGGTACCTATCTGAACTCTGTTTTGGTGTCGATAACGGACGCTACGAACGGCGCTACGATCTACTACACGACCGACGGGAGCATGCCAACGGTAACACCGAGCGAGCAGTATACCGGATCATTCACTTTGACAGCGTCGGCTACCGTAAATGCGATCGCTGTAGCAAGTGGCTTCGCGAACAGCGCTGTCGCTACCGCCAACTATACAGTTCAGACCGGTCCGTCGGGTTTGGTCGCTTGGTGGAAGTTCGACGATGGAAGCGGCACCACTGCTGTCGATTCCTCTGGCAATGGCAACACCTTGAGTTTGGTCAATGGCGTCAGTTGGGTTGCCGGCAAGATCGGCGGCGCCATTTCAGCCAACGGAACCAATCAATACGCCACTGAACCGGCCATTAATCTCAGCGCCACCAATACGGTCACTGTGGCCTTCTGGGCCAATCGGATTTATTCGACGAACGTTGAATCTGTGATGCTGGAGAGCAGCACCAATTACAACTTTTCCACCACCGGGTTTGGTTTCTTTCCCGATGACACTCAATGTCAAGGAATTCAGGCTGCCGTGCATGGCAACGCGGGCTACAGCACTAACTGCTATGCCCAACCGTCTTCCGGGGTTTGGCACCACCTGGCCATCATCTACGATAAGACGCAACCGGGCAATGCTCAGACCGCTCTCTACATTGATGGCGTGCTGCAGACTCCCACATCCAACCTCAACAACACGGCTCAGAACACCAACAGCTTCGGCACCAATCCGATCTATTTGTTCTCCCGCGCCGGCAGTCAGCTTTTGAATGCTGGTCAATTAGACGACCTCAGGATCTACAATCGCGCCCTTTCGGCTAACGAGATTCAGCAGCTTTTTCAGGCGGGCAGCGCATCATTGGTATCGATTGCCGTGACACCGGCGAATCCCTCGATTGCCAAGGGTGCCTCACAGCAGTTCACTGCTACGGGAACCTATAGCGATAGCAGCACGCAAAACCTGACGGGTTCGGTGAGCTGGAGTTCGACGAATACGGCGGTGGGGATGATTGGAAGCGACGCGGGGCTGGCGACGGGCGTTGACACGGGCAGCACGACGATTTCAGCCGCGTTAGGTGCCATCAGTGGCTCTACGAACCTCACGGTGACGGCACCGGCATTGATCTCGATCACCAGCGCGAACAGCGTTTCATTTCTGGTGGGCACGGCAGGGAGTTTCACGGTGACGGCGACGGGGAGCCCAACGCCCTCGCTGATGGAGACTGGTGCGCTGCCTAGCCCTGTGACGTTCAAAAATAATGGCAATGGCACTGCAACGCTCAGTGGGACACCGGTGGCAGGGACGGCAGGCAGCTACCCAATTACAATCACTGCCAGCAACGGCGTGGGCACGGCGGCCACTCAAAGCTTCACGCTGATTGTGAACTCTGGGCCGGACTTCTCCATTGTTGCGAATCCCGCGTCGATCACGATCTCTAAGCCTGGACAACCGGGCAGCACGTCGCTAGTGCTGTCGGCGATGAATGGCTTGACCGGTTCCTTTAATCTGGTTCCTGAATGCGCTAGTTTACCGTCCGAAAGCACCTGCAGCGTGTCACCTACAAGCGTGACGTTCAGTTCGACGATTACGACGGCGAACATCATGCTTACCGTTACAACCACTGCGCCCTCCAGCGTAGCGCCGAACCGGAACTTTCACTCTCCTGGAGCGGGGATCGGAATCGGTACCCCAATTGCAATCAGCCTGATCGCACTTTCGTCGCTCCTTGGACTGCTGCGCACGCGCCGCAAAACGGAGTTCGTACTCACCGCGATCGTATTTGCTGCGCTCTTCACGCTTGTGGCTTGTGCAGGGAGTAGCGGCGGTCGCGTTCATGATCCCGGGACGCCCGTGGGGCTTGATCCCAACGCAAGTATTTCCCTCACCCTCGGTTCGGCAACGCATTCGATACAGTTTTCGGTCAACGTCCAATAGCCAGCCTTTCGTCCCGGACGGCCACACGCTTACTGCCTTGCTGGTTGTGATCTGTTTTTCTGCTGGATATGAACAGCTGTTTTGTCTAAGACCGGGATTCGCTAGTCGGTTGACAGCGCACTCGTTAGTAAGCCGCTCGACAACTACGAAAGGAGATCTTTTCTGGATAACTGGTGCGAACATCTCTAACGAAGTCGGCTCCGTCAAGAACGTTTTGTCTTAGTTTTTTATTTTCCTAAGCACACCCGTGTGTCTCCGCAGCGGCGCTTGGTTGATTGCTCTTGATTGCTACTTCTTTCCGCTTCACATTCACCCGACCGGCTCGGCCCATTCACTCTATCGTTTCGGTGTTGCCCACCAGACATCTCTTCGGTCCTTGCTGACCATGATGAGTTCTTAGAACTCCCCGCACCTCGGGGAAGGCGGGTCGCCTATTCAGGGATTCGATCACTGCTATGCAGGATCATGTTCTCAAGCAGGCATTCCCGCATGGGCACCACCGTGCTTCTGTCGCAGCTGTCCGCGACGACAGAACTCTTGGTAATCAATCTGGTCACGCAACAGGATCCAGAGTCGGATCCCCAGCTTTCGTGCGGCTGCTACTTTCGCTTTCCCCAGACCCTTCTGCACCAGCTTGCGCTGGTAGAAACGCTGCAACTCTGCATCCTTACGAACCGCATGCCCCACCGCTTCGCACCACAGAAAACGAAGCAGCGGATTCCCTTGTTTGCTCAGTCGGCCCAATCGCTGCCGCCCTCCGCTGGAGTGTTCGCTGGGGATCAGTCCCACATAGCTGGCTACTGCCTTTCCATCCATGAAGCGCTTCGCTCACCCAAAAAGGTTTCCGTCGCCAGAGCTGTAATCGGTCCCACCCCTGGATGAGTCATCAGCCGCCGTGCCTGGGGGCGCTGCCAGGCCAACTCTTCTACCTTTCGATTTAAGTCTTCGATCTGTTCTTCCAGGTGCCGATACAGCGATTGCAGTGCAGTCCGCCGTTCGGCTGTATAGCGAGTTAGTGACAATGAGGCGATCGCGTGCTGCCCCGCCTCACTCCACAGCGACGAGCCACGCCGCAATCCGTGACTGAGTGCGATCGCTTGCAAGGCGTTCTGCACGCGGGTTCGGATGCGTACCCACTGATGTCGATAGAGGATCAGCGAGCGCACGTCCCGTTGTTCACGGGAAGGCATCCAGATCGAAGGAAAACGGTTTTCAACCAGCAACTGCAACACCAGTGCGGCATCTCTTCGATCGTGCTTTTGTTTCCGCGGTTCGGCCGCGCGGATCTTCGCCGGATGGCCCACCTCGCAGTCGATCCCCAGCTCTTCCATCAACTCCAGGAACCACTGCATCGAGCCCGTCGCTTCGATCCCCACCCGAGTCGGTCCAGCAAGAGTCGAGTAAAACTCTCGCACCGAATCGCCTTCGTGCTGCAAAGCCTTCTCGACAATCTCGCCCGTCTCGACGTTCAACATCGCAACCGTCTGTTGTCGCGTATGTAAGTCCACGCCTATAATCTGCATCTCGGCCTCCTCGGT
>Ga0209525_1000138_pt1 | contig 21795 bp, 16 predicted proteins | sample JacPin_JW_Ref_O1_FD_187958 | JGI IMG/M metagenome (GOLD analysis project Ga0209525, IMG submission 187958) | Forest soil microbial communities from Algoma, Ontario, Canada - Jack Pine, Ontario site 1_JW_Ref_O1 (SPAdes) (version 2) | ecosystem: Environmental > Terrestrial > Soil > Boreal... | reverse complement strand
CCGCACGCGGTGCAACACTCATTTTCGCCTCCGGTGCCGCTCCCAGACGTCGGGATGCAGCCCACTAGCTGATTGGATGCTATCAGAAGGGAGCGGGTTTGGGCAAAGATTTCGAAACGAGCATTCAGAGCTGCTCCCGGCAAGCCGGGTCGTGACAAAAGCGGTGGCAAGCTACCGCACTCCATACGTGCTCGCGAAAACGGCGATTTGTAACGATTAGGAATTTGCTAGAGGCTTTATTTTTAGCAACTTACGCGGAATCTTAATTTACTGTCTAACGATTAGAAAAATGGCTCTCTGGCTTCTAATCGAAACAATTGGCCTGCCCTACCCGACCATTGGATGGCCACGCCGGTACGCGATGCAACAGGCCGCCGGAGCTGCCTTTTCAGGCCTGGGTGACTGGGGCGGGCATTTGTGGTTCGACACCTCGCCAGCCTACGGGGCGGCCTCTGACGGCTTCTCTAAGTGCGCGGAAGAGAACGACATACATCATTTGACGGTAATAGAAGCGTTGAAGAATCAAGGGGGCGAGAAGCGACCAGTCTTCGTTCTTCTCAAGGGCAAACGCAACCACACACGTGAGCAGATCGATCATCATGAAGATTGCGAAGAAGATCAGCGAGCGTTCCACGTCCTGTGACGTCCAGAGCTGAGGCAATCGCGCGATACGAAGTTGCGCCAAGCCCCAGAGAGCGATCGAGAGTAAAAACAAAAGATCGATTACCGGCGAGACCAGAGGCAGCAAGATCTGGAATAGAAAAATATTGGGGATCGCGACCCAGCCGAGAGTTCCATAGCGGGGCTTGCCGACGGCGTCGCGGTGCTTCCAAACGGCTTGCAGGGTGCCGAAAGTCCAGCGGAAGCGCTGGCGAATCAAGGCTTCGACGGTCTCTGGAACTTCAGTGCGGCCGATGGCGTCTTCGTCATAAAGAATTTTCCACCCTTCACGACGAATCGTGAGCGTGAGGTCAGTATCTTCCGCAACCGTATCGCCTGAAAATCCGCCGTGACTTTTCAGGACGTCGGCGCGCCACGCTCCGGCGGCGCCGGGCACCACCGGAATGCAATTCAATAGATCGAAAGCGCGCTTTTCGAGATTCTGGCTGGTGATGTATTCGAGGGCCTGCCAGCGAGTGAGCCAGCGATTGCGGTTCATCACTTTTACGTTACCGGCCACGGCGCCGACGTTGGGATCAGCGAAATGCCGGGCCAGAAGCGGAATGGCATCGGGATCCACATTCGTATCGGCGTCGATGGAAACGACGATTTCGCCGGTTTCTTCGGCAAGAGCGTGGTTTAGAGCCGCGGGCTTGCCGCGATTGGGCTGCAGAAGGAGACGGACGCGCGGGTCGCGGCCAAAATTTTGGCGCACCAATTCAGCGGTGTGATCGGTGGAACCATCGTCAATCACAAGAACCTCGAGCTTTGGATAATTGGAGGCGAGAACAGATCGTATGGTATCGAGAATCGCCGCTTCTTCGTTGTAGGCGGGGATCAGAACGGAAACAGTGGGCTGATAACCCGGGTGGTCCGGCGGAGAGGGCCGGAGTTTTTCAGCCAAGGCAAGCAAACCAATCACGAGGGCGCGGCCACTGACGAGCAAGATTCCGGCGATAAAAATGAAACCGATGGCGCTGCGAAAGAGGCGGAACACGTCAAAAATGAAAGCATCGGCGCGTGCGAGCAGCCATTCCTCGTGGCTGAGCGGCATCATTACCTGCGCCCGTGTCTGATTCAAAAGACTGGGCACGGTAACGAATTCGAAGCCTTTCGCGCGAAGTCCATCGATCACGCGTGGCAGGGCCTCAACGGTGTGGCTGCGGTCGCCGCCGCCGTCATGCATCAAGACGATATTGCCCTTTCCAGCTGAGGCATCGGCGATCACGCGCTGGACAATGGTGTCCGTGGGCGGCGGAAGGCCTCCGTTGGGCTCACCCCAATCGTGCGGATCGATACGGGCGCCAACGATGATGTAGCCCATCGCCTGGGGAATCGGGAGCATCTGGACTTCGCTGGCCGTTTCCGGCTGGTGGTCGATTCCGTAAGGAGGCCGAAAAAGCAATGTCTTCACGCCCAAGCTGCTTTCAAGAAGCAGCTCGGTGAGATTCAATTCGATCTGGAGTTGGGATTTTGTAATCGATTCGAAATCGGGATGCGTGAATGTGTGGTTACCCACTTCGTTGCCGAGCGCAAACTCACGCTTCACGAGGTCGGTTTCGAGATTCGCCGCTTCCCCAATCACGAAAAAACATGCGGGAACATTCTTCTGTTTCAGGATATTGAGAATTTGCGGCGTCCACTGGGGATCAGGGCCGTCGTCGAAGGTTAGCGCGATTTTCTTCGGCATATCGCCCATCTGCTGGATTCGCCAGGTGAGCGGATAACTCGTGAAGCTTTCGTCGTCGAACAAGTCTGTATCGGCGTCGTAGTCAAAAGTCCGATGCCCGCTTTGCGGTGTGGCGGTGATGCGCCAGATATCGCCGTCACCTTCCAGGATCAAATCGTATCCTGGCGGCACGTCCTCGAGTTTCTTGCGAATTGCATCGTCCGGGCGAGTGGCGTCCCAGATATTCCAGAGCGACGGGTCTTCCATACCCAGGCGCCACAGGGCCGTGCCTTGAACATGCGCGCGCTCGGCGGCTCGGAGTTGGTTGTAGGCGGTGATGCCATCGAGCATCCAGACGTTGTGGACGAGGTCGTGTTCGTCCTCGTAGGAAAAGTGCGGACTCATGGAATCGGAATCGAATTCAATGTCCGTTTGTGATTCGACCGCGGTGTTTGCCCCCTCCTGGAACGTGACGGCCGTGGCCACGGGATGGGGGTTGGTCTTCGTTTTCGCCGGCCAGTCGTAGCCGTAATTGGCGATACCCATGACGATCTTTTCCGGCGGGACGAGCTTCAGGATGTTGTTGATGTTGCGAACGAACCAGTCCTGCGAAACCACCGGACCGGGAGGGGATGCAGGCCAATGAAAGTCGTAATTCATCAAGATAATCGCATCAGCCTGGGAGCCAAAATATTTGTAGTCGTAGGTCCAATCCGCGGCGGGAAGGGCCACCATTAATTTCAGGTTGGCTGCGTGCAAAGCCCCGGCGAGCTCATGGATGAAAGCCTGGAAGTTTTCCTGGCTTTCCTTGGGAACTTCTTCGAAATCGACGACAAGGCCGGGTTCATGGTCGGAATTTGCGAAGGCAACGAGCGCTTTCACAAGCTTTTCTCGTGCTGCCGGGTGGGACAGCATTTGTGCCATTTCGTCGATCTTCCAGTCCTTGCCGTCGTAATTGTTAACCATTGACATGATGGGGAGTTCGACGCCCTTGGCTTTGATCGACTGAAGCCAATTCAGGAGCTTGGGATCCTGGTCAAGATCAAGGTGGCCATCCGGCGACACGGCGTGGAGAGCTTCGGGGAGCAAGAGGTCGAGATCGTGATAATGAGATTGCAGCGAGGCGAGACTGTTGGAATCCCAGCTGACGTAGAATGCAGCGCGCAGCGGATCATAATTCTGAGGAATTTTGCCGAGTTGTGAGACTTTGTGCTTTCTGCCGGGGCGAACGGACTTCGGCTTCAGGCGGCCGCGAATGGCGTGGAGAGTACCGTGGGTATCGGCGCGAAGAATATCCGGCAAATCGGGGTTGCGAATCAGATTGACGACGAAAATGACGAGAACGATGGTGAAAAATCCGCCCGCCAGCTCGAGAACGCGGCGAGTGCGGCGCCAGCGACGGCGCTGCTCGTCGTAGAAAATGGGCTTGCGTTCAGGCATTAGGGCAATCCAAGCTAGCCGTCCGATCGTGGCGTGTCAAATCGCGTATCAAATCGCATGTCAATAACAACGTGTCGATGACTCCAACAACTTGATGCGCACCCACATCGCTTTTGCCGCACTGACGGGGCTGATGCTGAGGATTTATTTCGTACTGAAATTTCCCGTGACTCAATCAGGCGATGCACCATTCTACATCGAGCTGGCCTGGAATTGGCTGAAGAACGGAGTGTACGGGTTCCCGGTGAACGGGCAGCTGACGCCGGTGGATATGCGCGTTCCGGGATACCCGGCGTTTCTGGCGGCAATTTTCGCGTTTGCGGGGAAATCGCCGCAGGCCGTGATGCTGGCTCAGTGTGTGATGGACGTGGCGGCGTGCTTCTTGATTGCATTGATTGCCGAGCGGCTGGCGGCGCTGGAATCGAGACGGCGAGCGTTTATCGCGGGGCTGTGGCTGGCGGTGCTATGCCCGTTTACGGCGAACTATCCGGCGGTGGTGCTGACTGAGACGCTCGTCACTTTTCTGACTGCACTTGTGATTCTGGTACTGCTGGAGACGGACCTTGGGCGACGGGCAATAACCGGTGCGGCGGCGGGGTTGGTTGGAAATGAATTTTTTGCGAATCCGTGGCTGCTAGCCGGAATCGTGGTGGGATTCGGGACGCTCGTGCGGCCGGAAACGCCGCTGCTCTTGATTTCGGGGGGACTTGTATTGTGCGCGAGATGGTGGCAGCCGCGCGACTGGCCGAAGCTCGCGCGAGCAGGAATGCTGCTGGGGTTGGGCGTGCTACTGCCGCTATTGCCATGGGCTGCGAGAAATTGGCGGGTGCTGCACAAAGTGCAATTTCTCGCGCCGCGCTATAGCGAATTGCCGGGCGAGTATACGCCGCTGGGCTTGACCGATTGGACGAGCACGTGGATGTGGCGTTTTCGCGACGTGTACCGGGTGACGTGGAAGGTGAATGATGAACCGATCTCGGCTGACGACCTTCCTGCCGGTGCATTCGATTCGTCCGACGAGCGCGCGCGCGTGGAAAATTTGTTCAAAAAATACAATGAAAGCACGACGATGGGACCGGAGGTCGACAGCCAATTTCGCGAGATTGCACGGGAGCGGGCTGGACGGCATCCTTTGCGGACATATCTCGAGATTCCATTCTTGCGGACACTCGTGATCTGGTTTACGCCGCGCGTTGAGCTATTACCGGTTTCGGCGCGGGTGTGGCCATTGCGAGAGGAATGGGAGAAAGACCGGGCAGACTTACTGGCGACTCTCGCACTGGTGGCAACGAATGCGTTGTATCTGGCACTGGCGCTCTGGGGAGCATGGCTGGCGCGGGATCGGCCCGGGTGGGCGCTGCTCGTTGTGTTTATTCTGGTGCGGACGATTTTCTTTTCGATATACGTGGAGGCGCCTGAGCCGCGCTATGTGCTGGAATGTTTCCCGGCGATTATCGCCTTTGCGGCGCAGCCATTCGCGCGGGTGCGGGAGAATCAGCTTTCTTCGACCGGCTCCGGATGAATCGTGAGACGGAAGATTTGTGGAAAGCGCTCCTTCACGCGATCTTCGAGCGCGGCAGTAATGTCGTGGACCTCGGTGATGGGAAGGCCGCCGTCCATCGCGCAATGGCACGAAACCAGGATTTTGTGATCGACACTGCGGACGTGAACTTCGTGGCAATTAAGCAGCTCGTGGTATTCCGATTGAAGTGAATTCAGGAAATCCTGAACCGAGCGCGAGAGGCCTTTCATCTCTTCGGCGCCTGCGATTCGCGCGCCAAGCGGCTCGATGTGAATATTTATGAGGGCGCGAGGATCGGTGGCGCGGCGGATGTCTTCTTCGAGTTCTGTGGCGCTGCGATGCGCTTCGCGCAGGCTGGAGCCTTCGTTCACTTCAAGATGCAATTCGATAAAAAGGCGACCCTCGAACTGATGCGCTGAGAGCTCGTGGACGGCGAGGCCTCGGCGCTGCGCGACGGCGCGAATTGTTTCGAACAGGTCTTCATCGCTGCGAGCACGGGGCTCGACGTGAACGACTACGTCCGCATCCGGCACGATTTTCTCGATGTGCTGCTCGACGGCATCACTCGCGATGTGAGCCTGTTCGAGGCTGGCGGTGCGGGGGACGCTCATCGTGACGTCAACGAAATAGCGCTGGCCGGAGCGGCGGACGCGGACTCGCTCGCTGCGCAGGACGCCTTCCGTGTTTGCAACTGCTGCGGTGATTTGCTGCTGCAGGCCGCTGGGAGCAACGTCGAGTAATGCGTCGACCGTTTTTTTGCCGAGGCGCGAGCCGATCCAGATGATGACACCGGCGACGGCCAGAGCGGCGACGGCGTCGAGCGTGCCGAGCCATGGGATGTCGTACTTCAGGCCGATCCAGGCGCCGGTGATGCCGAGAATAACGACGAAGGTGCTCCAGACGTCGGTGGAGAAATGGAGCGCGTCGGCTTCGAGGGCTTCGCTGGGATATTGGCGCGCGACGCGAGCGAGCCTGCGGGAACGGACGAGATCGACCATCATGCAGATGCCGAGGATGATGATGGCGAGCAGGCTGGGGCGGATGTGTGTTGAATGGAAGAGGAGGCGGTGGATCGCTTCCCAGATGATGTAGACCGCGGTGAGAATTAGCAGTGCGGTTTCGACGAAGGCTGAGAAACTTTCCACTTTTCCATGGCCGTAGAGGTGGTCTGCGTCGGCAGGCTTGTCTGCGACGCGAACGGAGAGGAAGGTGATCACGGCGGCGATGAGGTCGAGTATGGAGTGCAGCGCTTCGGATAAAATTCCGAGGCTGCCGGTGATCACGGCGAGGAAAAGTTTTAAGGCTACGAGCACGAGTGCGGAGCCGACGGAGGCGAGAGCGGCGAGACGCTTTTCGTGAGTTGCTTGTTTGAGAGGTTCGGTCATTCGGAGTGGGTCAGGCGACGCTATGGATTAACGTCGGGCGATTATACGCTGGCGACGCTGGAGAAACAGCGTTGGGGTGAGCGTGGCACGTAGAGGATTATTTCAGCGCCGGGGCAGGGACGAGGGGGAGCCGACGGGGTTCGCCGTGGAATCCGCGGACTTCGACTTCTTCGAGAAGCAGAGACGGGGCGACGATTGAACTGGGGATTCCGCCCTGGACTCCGCCAAACGAGCCAAGAGCGGTGCCGGCGAAACCTGCTGCGGGATTCTGCATGTAATCAAAAACGGCGAGATCGTCGCCGATGGCGAGCATATTGCGGAGCGAGCGCAGCGTGAGGCTTTCGATGTGCCCTCCGCGCACTAATTCCTCGCGTCCGTCTGCGACGTAGACGCGGTAGTAGAGGAGAGGGATGCGTTCGCCGCTGGCGACGCCTCCGGCGATCGAGCCGAGAAAATCGGAGAAATCCTGCTGGCCGAGAGATGAAAGCGCGGGATTATCCATACGTTTTACTTCGACGCACCATTCGTGGCCGTCCTGGCGGCAGGCGTCGATGAATTTTTTGCGCAGGTCGGCTGCGTTGGATGCGTCTGAGGACTGGAAAATCAGATTGCTGGCGAGCGGCTTGGTGTCGGAAAGCATGGCCGAGCGCGCGTGACCGTTGGAGGCCTGAAATTCGGGTCCTGGCCGGCGCGACATCAGGAGATTTTTTAGGACGCCGTTTTGCACGAGTTCGACGCGCTGGCCTTTCACGCCTTCATCGTCAATCTCGTAGTGACCAAGCAGCGGATGATTCTGGTAGTCAGCTATCGTGGGATCGTCCACGAGCGACACCGTTGAGGGGAGGACACGCGTGCCTACGCGGCCGGTCCATTCGCTGCGGCCGCCCATGCGATCCATGATTTGGTCGAAGGCCGACATCATGGAGAGTGGAGGGCGCGCGCCGGAAAGGGACGCTGCCGTTAATTGTGCTAGCACGGAACCTGTGGCGGAGGCGTCGAAAAGGACAGGGCCGGTGTAATCGGGAACCAGCGGTGCCGAGCGGAGCTGCATCAATTCCGAGCCGGCCTGCGTGAGGCCCTTGGAAATTGTGGCGGGATCCGGGATGTCGCCGGGCTTGGCAACATAGATCGCGTAAAAATTGTGAAGCGGCATGCCGTCGTCGGCTTGCGTGTCAAAGGCCGCTTCGACAGCTGCCAGATTTTTCGAGGTGCGAAGCTCGGTGCCTTCGCTATTCATCAGATAGTACGTGGTGTAGACGAAATAGTAGTTCACGCGCGTGCCGTAGAGCTGCGGGAAACTCTTTAGTGCCAGCGAGGCTGCGCGGGCTTCATCTTCCCACTTGCGGGAAGTCCAGTCCGGCAATTCGCGGGGATCGATCTTGACGAGCGCGCGCTCCTGCGAAAAGTCGTCGATTTCGGGAGGCTTCGTCAGACTACGGAGGAATGCCTGCTTGAGCGACAATTGCGTCGCCGCTTCCTTGTAAGCTTGATCGGTGGCGAGCCACAAATCCTGGCGCAATGAGCTGTAGTCGTGGTCGATTCCCACTTCGCCGGTGGAACCGAGGAAGCCTTGAAAGCCGTCTTCGCTGACGAAATTGGAGCTGTCGAGGTGGTAGTCGCCGATGCGGGCGTCGACGCTCATGAATCGATTTCGAGTTGTTGTGGAAGAGACGAGATTGCCAAATGACGCAGTGACGGCGCGGACATCTACGTCGAGGAGTCTGTATTCGAGGTAAAACGGTTTTTCGACGCCGGGCAACTGCAGGCGCGCGCGATTCCTCTCCATTTCATCGTGCATGGCGCGAAGAGTCTGATCGTTGTCAGCGGGCTGCTGGATGGCGTGCGGTTGCAGAGAGATCGCGGCCGGTGCGCTAGCGGGTGTCGATTTCTTATGGGCGGCAAAGGACGGCAATGAGAACGCGAGCACCCAGAACGAGATTATCGTCGCGATTTTTCTCACTGTTTCTGCCCCTGTGACTCAGGATCGTGCGTGGGCGGCGGCAGGATCGGCGGGCGATCCGTGGATGTTTGCTTCTTCTGCACTTCCATCTCGGAAATAAGAATCGCAGGAGCCACAGCGGAAACGGGTACCGATCCGGATTCGGCGCCGCAGTAACCATTGAAAATTTCCGGCTTGTTACCGGTGGCGACGATCTTGGTGAGCGAGACGAGCGGCGTGCCAACGATGTCCACGCCGCGAACGAGTTCATCGGGGCGGCCATCTGGAAACACTTTGTAAACCACGAGGGGAAGAACTTGGAACGCCTGTGGCTGGCCGCGACCGGTGAACGTAAATCCGCCGGCGATGTCGTCAATCAGCAGGCCGAAGGGCTTGCCCTGCGCTTTCACCAGCTCGATAAGCTTCGCGCGAAGCTGTTCGTTCGTCACAGCATTCGTGCTGGACACAATCAAATTGCCCTGGCGCGCGACGGGAACGAATCCCAATTGGCGCCGTCCGTGGCCATTCGAATGCGGGATATCTACGAGCGGCGAGCGGGACATGAGAAAAGTCTTGAGCACTCCGTGATCGACGAGCTGAACGCTCTCGGCTTTCACGCCTTCGTCGTCGTATAAATAATTTCCGAGCAGCATTTGGCCGCCGAAAACCGACTCGGTGGGATCGTCCTTGATGGAGAGAAAAGCCGGCAGAATCTGTTCGCCGATTTTGCTGGTGAACGTCTGGCCTTCGTTGATGTCCTTCTGGCGGAATCCTTCGGAGCGATGCCCGAAAACCTCATGAAAGAAAACTGCGGCTGCGCGGCCGGTGAGCAATGCGGGGCCTGCGTAGGGATCCACGAGCGGCGCTTTATCGAGCGCTTCGGTTTCCTGGATCATCGTCTGAATGTGCTCGAGCACAGTTTTGTCGTCGGGAGCATCTTTCGGAGCGAGCCAGTCGAAATTGTTGTAGCGGTTGATGTCCATCCCGTCTGGCGCTTTGCTTTGAACGTAAAGTTCGAGGCGGTAGTGAATCTGACCGAAGGCAATCTTCGATCCTTCGCTGGTCACTTCGTATTGATTCGCGGCGAGGGCGGTGAAGGTGACGATGGAATTAAGGACGGCTGGCGATTGGCTAAATGCCGTCGTATATTTTCGGACCCGAGCTTCCCACGGCGCGCGATCCACTCGCATCTCGACGTGCGGCCCGGTGTAGGTCCGCGGAGCTTCTGCAGAAAAATCGGGCGCGGCGCCTTCAGCCGTTTGCACCTGCACCTGCTGGCTCGTTTTCACTTTGATCAGCGCCTGCGACGCGGCGCGGTATTGCTTGTCGGTTTCGCGCCAGATCTCGCGTGAGAGAACGGGCAAGTCGTCTGCAAGAATCGTGGCGGTTCCGGGACTCGTCCAACTAGGCTGGCGGTCACCGAGCTTGTGCGTATTGTCCTGCTTGATGCTGCCGACGCGGGTCTGCACTTCGAGCCATCGGGCGTGATTCTCGGTGCTCGAGAGCAGTGCGCCATTCGAGCCGGAGACTTCAGCATATTCGCGGTCGGCGATCGTATAGCTAATGAAGTAAACCGGCGGGTCCGCCTTTGAATAGCCCGCCATGGAGCGATCGAGCTCGGATTGCATGGTGGCGAGAATCGCAGGCGCTTCGGTGGGTTCCGCAGTCTTCGAATGCTGGTCGTTTCCACGAACTCCGGCACGAACTTCGGCACGGGCTTCGACGGCACGGTCTTCGGCAAAGGCCCCAAATGCTGCCAGCAAGACTGCGAGTGCTGCAATCAAACTTCTATACGTCAGTGTGGGTTTCATCGTCAGGCAAAGTCCAACAGTTTAAGATAGGATGCGTACATTCCCAAATAAAAAGCCGGGGCCAGTTTTTCTCCCCGGCAGTTGCAAGAGAAGCCGAGATTCACCGAAAATCGCTTGAAGGAGATTAGATGCGCGCAATGGTCGTAAGGCGGTACGGGCCGCCGGAAGTTTTTCAATCGCAGGAAGTGCCCGACCCGCAGCCAAAACCGGGCGAAGTATTGATTCGCGTCAAAGCCGTCGGCATCAACTTTGCCGATCTCTTGCAGCGCATGGGCATTTACCCGGGCACGCCGAAACCTCCGTTCGTCCCGGGAATTGAAATCGCCGGTGTCGTCGAGAAAGTGGCCGAAGGTGGCAAACGGGAAGTGGAACAGGGGGAGCCTTTGCGTCCTGGCGACGCTGTCGCAGCCTTCCCGCACTTCAACGCTTATGCTGGCTGGGTTGCTGTTCCTGCGTCGCTGGCTTACCGCCTGCCGGGTGGGATGTCGTTCGAAGAGGGCGCAGCGATTCCGGTGAACTATCTGACGGCTTACCATTCGATGTTCGTGATGGGAAACCTGCAGCCGGGCGATCGAATGCTGGTGCACGCGGCCGCCGGAGGTGTGGGAGTTGCAGCGATTCAACTTGCCAAAGCGCATGGCCTGGTGACGTTCGGAACGGCTGGTCCCACGAAACAGGAATATCTGCGAAAGATTGGCGTGGATCATCCGATCGACTACACCAAGGGCGACATCGTCAAGGCGGTACGCAAATTCGCGCCGGACGGAATCGAAATGGCGATGGATCCGATCGGAGGAAAATCGTTTTCGCACAGCCAAGCGTGCCTCGGTCCCACCGGCCGGCTTGTGGTGTTTGGCTTTTCCGCCGCGGCGGGCCCGGATGGAAAGCGAAGCCTGATGCGCGGAGCAAAAGCTCTGTTCGAAACGCCGAAGTTTCATCCCCTGAAAATGATGACTCAGAACCTGACGGTGATTGGAGTGAATCTCGGGCGCTTGCAGGCTCGTGGCTCGCTCTTGCGCAAAGAACTCGACGAGATTTTCCGTATGTACGTTGCGGGCAAGATCAAACCGGTGATTGGAAAATCTTTTCCACTGGCCGATGCCGCGGCGGCTCATCGGTTTATCCAAGAGCGGAAGAATATCGGCAAGGTGGTGCTGACGGTGAAATAGAGTGCGGTCACTTCGCTGCGGCCGCCTCGGGTTTCACGAATAAGGACTCGTCGATTTTAGGATTGAGGTTGACCTGTTCGACGTGGGACTCGAGGAATTTCGCACCGTCGCGAAAAATTGTTGTCGTGTATGCGAATTGCTTTCCGTCCAAGGCTCGGTAGTCGCCCCAGCGCTGGTCGTTATCGACCATCCCGTGTTGGCCCTCCGACTGATAGTGCGCGGCTGCCAGCAGATGAGTAGTGGGATCAAAATACAGCTTTACTGAATTGAACGGCGCTTCAAGCTGAACGGCTTCGGCTTTCTTGCCGTCGATTTCCTCTTCGCCTATAAACCGCCCTGCGAGCTTGCCATCGAGAACGCGCTGGTACGCGCCCCAGCCGCCACCGAACATCGCGATTCCGCGTTCGAATTCGGCGATAAAGCGCGTGGCGTCCACCACTTTATCGGGAAACTGTAACCATGCAGACTTTCCATCGCAAACCTGCATGATCGTCTGGCCCTGAAAATCCACCTGACCGTGCGAACGATCCGGATAGGACACGAGCCAGGAAACTTTGATCGGCGCTTCGTTGCCCTGATTGAACATGCCGCCGGTTTCGTTCATTGTGAGGCTTTTCACAGACGCGAGCGCATCGCCACCCGCGGCTTTTGCCCCTGCGAGCAGAATTTCTTTCCCTCTGGCGAGCGCTTCAGGCGTTGTTGCACCCGAGGATTGGGCAGGCTTGCGAAGATCTGGACGCGTGGCATCCAGCTGATCCGCTGCAATTTCCGTGAATTGCGCGCCGGGAAATTGCTTTTTCAGGTCATCGCGAAACTGGCTGACGTTTCCCACCAGCACGATGTCGAGATCCTTCGTCGTGAAATAACGCTGCGCGATGGCCTTTGCGTCACTCGCCGAGACCGAGCGGACGCGCTCTGGATAGGTGCTGTTGTAATCCGAGGGCAATTCGAAAGCGGCCGCCGTAAGAATACGATCCGCCACCTGCTCTGCGGTCTCCGTCTCGATGGGATACACGCCGGCCAGATAATCGCGCGCGAAATCGAGCTCCTTCGGCGTGATATCACCCGTGGCTATTTTGGCCATGAGATCGACGACAAGCTTTGTGGCTTCGACTGTTGCTGCCGTACGCGTGAATGTTCCGGCGGTAAAAGATCCCGCGAAGCGCCGGGGCGTGAAACTAGAAAATGCGCCGTAGGTGAGACCCTTCTTGACGCGAACTTCGGTGTTCAGCCGGCTGTTGTATCCACCGCCGAAGATCCGGTTCGTCACTTGCAGCGGAATCAGCTCCGGATCCGCGCGCCGTACGCCGAGCTTGCCAACACGAATCTGCGTCTGCACCGCGTCGGGCTTATCGATCAGCCAGATGTGCTGGCCGGAAATCGGAGCGGGCACAGCGGGCGTTGCGGCAGGCAAATCGATTTTGGCCCAATCGCCAAAATATTTTTCCGCCAACGCGAATGCTTCCTCTGGAGCGATATCTCCGGCAAAAGCGAGGAATCCCTGGTTTGGCGCATAGTGCGCGTCGTGAAATTTGGCGAGATCCTCGCTCTTCAACTTTTTCACCGTATCCGGCGTTCCCTCGATCGGCCAGCCATAGGGCGAACCGCTATACACCACGTGATTGAATGTGAGCGACGCAAGATAGTCCGGATTCGAATACTGCACCGCGAGAGATGAGAGGAGTTGTTCGCGACGGCGGTCGAGTTCCTCGGGCTTGAATGCCGGATGGAGGACGACGTCGGACATCAGATCGAGCCCGAGATTCAAGTCCTTCTTGACGACGTTGAGCGTGATGGTGGTTGCGTCCTTGCCTGCCTGCGCCGTCAGCTGGCCACCGACAAAATCGATGGCGTCAGCGATGTCCTGAGCCGAGCGCCGCTTGGTTCCCTGCGTCAGCAGGTTTGCGGTCATCTGCGACACGCCTGGACTTCCTGCTGGGTCGTCGATGCCTCCCGCAGAGAAAATGATAAGGCGCGCGGCAACGGAGGGTTCGCGGCGGTCGCTGACGACGAAAACTTTCAGACCATTCGGAAGAGTCTTCGTGGCCGCGGAAGGAAAGTGATAGGGCGTCGGAGCGCCCGGGCCGGGCATTTGTGGGTCGAGTTTTGTGCCGGAAGGGACGACGCCGGTGCCGTTCTTTTGGTCTTTTTGATCTTGCTGCGCGGCGGGATGCTTTTCTGCGGGTGGCGCGGCTGCCTGCTGGGCGAACACCGCAGCGCCCGTGAGACTGACCAAGGCGAATAAAATCAGCCATTGGCGCACTGCGAACCTCTTCATCGTCGCTCCTGGAATCACTGCTCGAACCGTATTGCGCAGGTTTTCGGCCACGTGCTTCATCACTGTGCCGCCGGCTTTACGAGCAGAACTGTGGCGTGCTTCGCGACAAAATATTCCTCCGCCGCGCGCTGTACGTCTGCCGGAGTAAGCTTCAGATAGTGACCAAGCTCGGTATTTGCAAGATCGGGATTCTTGCCGATCACGGCTGCCGCCCCGAGCGCGACGGCTTTTTCCTCGTCGGTATTTCGGCCCAGGATGAATCCGGAAATCTCCTGGTTCTCAGCCTTATCGAACTCTCGCGCCTCGACCGGCTTTGTTTTGAGTTCATCGAGAACGGCGACCACCGCCTTTCGGCCCTCTTCGGCGGTGTGCCCCTGATTCATGATGGCATAGGCCCAGAAGAGGTTCGGGTCTTCGGTGAAATTGCCGAAGCCCGCGGCCTGCACGGCGATCTGGTCTTTGTAGACCAGCGTTTGGTACAGGCGGCTGCTCTCGCCTCCGGCCAGGATATTCGAGGCTAGATCCAGGGGATAAGAATCGGGCGCGTACCGGGCTGGAATTTTGTAGCCAATTACGGCCGCGGGAAGCGGAGTGTTGGAATAGGACTTGTTCACCACGCGCTCTTCCGTTTGTGCCGGCTCGGACTTATCGATTCGCGGAATCGGTTTTGCGGATGCAGGGATACCTTCGAAATATTTCTTGGCCCAGCCGAGCGCTTCTTCGGATTTGAAATCGCCGACGATGATGAGGGTCGCGTTGTTCGGCTTGTAGAAGGTATTGAAGAATTCGCGGACGTCTTCGATCGTGGCTTTGTCGAGATCGGCCATGCTTCCAATCGCGGTGTGGTGATAGCCGTGGACCGTGAATGCAGCTGCGCGAAGGTCCTCTTCGAGCAGGCCGTATGGCTGATTATCCACGCGGACGCGGCGCTCTTCCTTCACTACTTCGCGCTCGGACTTGAAATTCGCTTCGTCCACGTTGAGGCTGCCCATACGGTCGGCCTCGAGCCAGAGGATGCGCTCGAGATAATTGCTCGGGAAGGTCTCGAAGAAATTCGTGTAGTCGTCGTACGTGCTGGCGTTATCGAATCCGCCGGCGGCTTCGATGATGCGCGAATGCTCATCGGCCCCGACGTGCGCGGAGCCTTTGAACATCAAGTGCTCGAAGAGATGCGCGAAGCCGGTGTGGCCGGGTTGCTCGTCTTTTGCGCCGACGTGATACCAGACTTGCAGGTTGATTACGGGAGCGGCATGGTCTTCGAGCAGAATCACCTGCAAGCCATTGGCAAGCGTGTGCGTGGTGAAGTTAAGCTTCGGAGGCCTAACCTGTTCCGGTTTGTCTTGTTTCTCTTGCGCAGCGAGTGATACGGCTAATGCCGCGACGAACAGCACAGCGATAGCGAAGCGACTTCCATTCCTCATAAACCGATAACTCCCATCCCGAGGGATTTATTGCGCGTGATGCTCGCAAGGCGGAAAGGCCTGCGGTAAAGATAAGCCCGTTATCAGAAGCGCCTGCAACCGAGAGAAGATTCTCCAGTATCCTTGACGCTCGTTGCGGCTGTCAAATCTGCCCAAAGGATTGTTCCCCGCAGCTTTCTGCGCGATTAGCTTTGTGTGCCACTGGTATTTAGACGTATACCAACAGGAAAAGGCTACTCCGCGATTCATTGCGGCGAGGCCAAGGCCGTCGTAACCTCGACTTGTCTCGATCTGGATGTTGGTGATGGCGGATTTCGTTGCGAGGCGACAATGCGAAGTTTAGCGGGACTTCTGGTGGTAGCGCTGATTTCAGTGCTGGCTTACAAGCTGTACTTTTCAAAAATGCAATCCTCGGAGACGGGGACGCCCGTGCAGACGATCAGCGTGGTGGGCGTGAAGAATGACCTGCTCGCAATTGCGCAGGCCGAGCGGGCTTATCAGTCGGAACACGGGTCGTATGGCTCGCTTGAGGAACTGAAATCGGCGGGCGCGATGTCGATGCTGAAGGACGGCCGCGATGGCTATTCGTATGAATTGGAAACATCTGCTTCGGGCTTTCAAGTGACGGCAAAGTGCACGCCTGCCGCGAATCCCGGCTGCTCGAACTGGACGGTTGATCAGACGATGCAAGTGCAGCCGGCGCCCTGAATTAATCTCGCCTACCAATGGCTGCGTAGTTTCCGTTCATCCCTTCAATCAATTTTGAGCGGCGTGAGGACGTCGTTCTTTTTGACACCCAGTCGAATGGGGCGCGGCGGTCCTTTGGGTGGGACTGTTACTTCCACCCACAGCCGTTCGCCGGATGGCCGCAGACTTGGGTCAGGAATGTGTTCGGGTATGTAGAAATCGACAGGCTGCTCGAGTGCCACGATTGTCTGACCCCCTCTGTCCCGGCGCGCCACCTGGATGCCGGTCCAATCGTCGCTCGGAAATGCGACGAGATGACCATTCTCGACGCCGAGCCTGACATTTCGCATTTCCATCCAGCGATTTTGTTGTGGTGATTCTGCCGGCGGCCTGGAATAAATACCTTCGTCTTCAATTTGCAGTCTTGCGGCGAGGTAGCGGCCCCGGATAGGAGAATCAGGGTCGTAAGGAATCGTTTCTGCCCAAACCCTGGGATATCGGTGACGATCAATCAGCAATTTAGCGCCGAGGCTGAGCACAAGTATCACGTGCAATGCTCCCAGCAGAAGGCCCTTCGCACGGGAGGTCATCGAGACACCTCGCGAAGATTTGCCACCAGTCGTCTGCGTGCCCTTTCGAGGAACCATCCGCCCAGCAGAAATATCACGCCAAAACCGATCAAGCTTTCGGAGCGGCCCAGCTTGTCCATCACGCTGGAGAAATAAAACCAAAGTACAGTAATTCCGAACCCGGCGACGCCAAAATTAATCCGTTCCTTGCGCCCGTCCCGTAATCCCCAGGCGATTAAGCCGACTGAACCGAGCAGGCACCAGAGGAATGGCGCGATTTCATTGTAGAAGTATGAGATTCCGGTTCGGTTCCCGCCGCGGTAACTGTAGTCCATGGTGCCGAGGATCAACACCCAGCCGCAGGCCAGCACATTCATCCACACCGCGGAACCTCGAAATAGAAAAGCGACGAGCAATGGCAGCCCGATCGCTGCCGTCCAGCCCAATAACTGTTTACCCGCCAGCATCCCATGAAGATTTCCAAAGTCGAATTCGCCTGCTAAAACGAACCCAACGCAAGGTAGCAACGCAATCGCTCCGATCCAGGACAAGGCGCGTCGTAAAGGCGATGACTCACCCGTGTCGCGCGCTGTTAGATAGGAAATAGCCAACATCAGCAGCCCTTCCGCTAGGATCGCGTCGCGGCCCCTGGTTCCCTGCGTGATATCCATCCATTTTCCGGACAGCCACAACGGGACCAAGAGCGCAATAAACGTCGCCTGAACCCAGTCGCGCAGTATCGCCCAGCCCAGAACAGCGCCGAGCGCCCACAGCAACACACCTCCGCTCCAGCCTTCGTTCAGATTGAAAATTTGTGCAGCAAGAAAAATTCCTGCGCCCAACGCGACGGTGCCGACTGCGTGAAAAACGGTGGCTAAGTGTGGAAAATCATCGCTCGTGAATGCGCCGAGCACATGGAAAGCGCCGACAAGCAGGATTACCAAAGTTAGTCGCTGCGCTGGGGAAAGTTGATCCCAGTGAGCTGCTACGAACAGCAGGACACCGGCGCCGAGCATCAGCCCGCCAAAGCTGATCGCTAGAATCGTCGGCCAGTGCAAGCCCTGGTTCTCGGGCCGGTCAGATTCGAAGGCGCGAATCCTTCCGGCGGTGGCACCGTCGATGAATCCGGCAGCCTGCCAGCGCTCGAGAATGCTTTCCCAGCGTTTCGCCAAGGATCGGCCTCTAAGAGGTGCGGGATTGTCGATTACCGAATGGCGGTGAGAATATTGGATTGGGTAAGTAACTGCAACCTGAATTCAGCTATGGCTTATACGCTTACCGTGGCTACGGAGTGCGCTTCTGATCGGCCACCGTCACGCCCGCCTCGGCGTAATCCGTGGGCGGCAGATCAACGAAGGTTACCTGGATATTCTCTCGTTTCGCGCGTCCGTCTTCGATCAGCGCTTGCGTGATGCGTTCAGCTAGTTTGCGTTTTTGCTCCGGCGTGCGTCCTGCAACCCACGTTACCTGGACGTATGGCATCGGCCCTCCTGAAGAAAATGCAGGAGCTATTATAAACGGCTGTGCAGAGTCTCGGGTTCTTTAACATGACCCGCAAGGCGCTAGGCCGTGCGGGGAGTCGTGGTCGCGGCAGGTAGCTTTGAACCACACTCCGGGCAATTCGCCCAACCGTGCTCCACAGCACGGCCGCAATTGGGGCAGGTGGGCTTCATCGCAGTTCCGCAATATGGGCAGAAAACAAATCCAGATTTTATAAGTGTCGAACACCCCGGACACGGACGCGGCAGCGGATCGCGCAGAATGAAGTAGAGGATGATGCCAATGGCGTTGGGTATCAGAACCGCAAGCCATGTCCACATCGCATAGCGCATGCCGCGGCGCTTCGCATCCGCGTACACGTAGCCAATTAACAGAATCCAGGCATAGGCGAAAAGAAAAACACCGAAGGCGAAGGCGAGTTTCCCCGCGAATGGCCAGTATTTCATTTTCTCGTCGGTGGGGACAAAGACAGTCAACCCCAGCGTCGCCAGCCCGAGATAGCAAACGGCCCCAATGATCCACACCGCGCGTGGAATTATCTTTAGCCCATCGCTGAAGCGGCTCATGCCAAGCTCCTTTCGCGCCGTTGATGGCGTGCGAGCAAAACGGCTGCGATCCCGCCCGTCAGCCACGCGAGTGACGTGAACCCCGCAAATCCCAGCCAAGATTGATTCAGCCGCGGGTCAAGCATACTCAACAGGCCGCCGCTCACAAGCCGCACGATCGGCCAACTCGTTAGCGTCAGCGCCCAGGCAAACAGCACCAGAGAAATCATCACGCAGCGGTTCCATGCGTGCTCGCGTTCGTCAATCACTCGCGCTTCGGCTCGCGCGCATGTTCTTTGCACCAGGTCGGCCGACGGTTGCGGCGTGGGCAGCTGCCGCAGACCGCGAGATAAAAGTTGCCATTGCTCCATCTCAGCCGAGCATTGCGGGCAAGTCCGCACGTGCTGCATTACTGGTTCTAATTCGTTCTGCTCGAGTGCATCTGCTGCAGCCAGGGCCAGCATCTCTCGAATCCTGTTGTGCTCGGTCACTGAAAGGTTCCTCGATTCGCTCATCGCCAATTCTCCCCGGCATAGCGGGTTTCCAGGCTATTGCGCATCTGGTGGAGCGAACGGCGCAGCCTGGATTTCACGGTGGAAAGCGGAATGCCGAGCACTTGTGCGATCTCCTCGATCTTCATTTCCTCTTCGAATCGCAGCGTCATTACTTCGCGATAAGCGAACGGCAATTCGTCGAGCGCCGTTCCCACACGGCTCGCGCGCTCGTTTTCGAGAATGCGATCGAGCGGCGCCGGACTGCGCGCCACCAATCGATCAAGCGCGGTCTCCTGCGATTCATCGTCCGAAATCGGCTGATCTAAACTCGACGGCCGAATGCGCCGAAGGTGGTCAATCGCCAGATTGCGCGCCACCGTGAACAGCCAGGCGTCGAAATTTCGGCTCGGATCGAAGCGCCTGATTTTTTCCGCCACGTGAACCCAGGTCTGTTGAAAAAGATCCTCCGCTTCGCTTCGGTCACGCACCAGCCGCAGCAGGAAGCGATATAGCCGGTTCTGGTAACGGGATATCAGAGCCGAGAGTGCGTCCAGGTCTCCACGCCGAAGCTGAGCAACGTCGGCCTCGAGTCCCACCGGTACCTCCCATCGCAATGCGACCATGCCCATCATATCTGTAATACGTGAGAGGACCTGAAAAAGACTCACTCCCCCGGCTAGCCCGTTCCGCGCGTAAGCATGTTATAAATCAAGGCCTTGACGACGCCTTCCATTGCGAGTGAGGTTGCGGCGAGTGGCGCCCGCCTCGAAATCTCACCTGCCACGGCGTTCATCGACGACGAATTAAGCATTCGAATTCTCGGTCTGAAGCCACGCGAAACTGTGACGATTCGCGCTTCGACCGAAGACGACGAGAAGCGCGTCTGGAGTTCGCACGCAACCTTCGCAGCAAATTCTTCCGGCAGCGTTGACGTCACATCGCAGGAACCAATGAGCGGCACCTATCGCGGTATATCGCCGATGGGCTTGTTCTGGTCCATGAATCTTGAAGGTGAGGAAGAAATGGGCCGCGCCACATTCGTGAAAAAGAGTGTCGCCGCGAACAAAGTGACTCTGGAAGTTCGATCAGCCGAGCGCGTGATCGCCGCCACGCACTTCGAAAGGGGTTATCTCGCCCACGGCACTCAAACGCGTGATCTGCAAGTGCCAGGCGAACCAGCCACGAATAGCATGCACACCGTTGGCCGATTGTTTCTGCCGCCCGGCGCGAAGGCCGGCGATCGCCTTCCTGTGGTCATCGTTCTCAGCGGCTCAGGCGGTGGTTTCGATCTCGACAAGGCTGCGTTAATCGCTCGTCACGGTTTCGCTGCGTTCGCGCTCGCTTATTTCGGCACGCCGCCTCTGCCTACGTGGCTTCACCACATTCCACTGGAATATTTCGAAGGGGCATTCGGGTGGCTTTGCGCACAGCCAGAAGTTGATCCGAAGAGGGTCGGCATCCTTGCCGTTTCGCGCGGCGCTGAGCTTGCCCTCCTGCTCGGCACCAGATTCACGCAAATCCGCACCGTTGTCGCTTACGCGCCGAGCAGCGTCGTCTGGGCGGCTGGTGGACGTGACAAGCAAAGCGGTGAGTTGCCTCCCTCGTGGACGTACGGCGGTAAAGCGATTCCTTTCGTACCGCTTCCGCTTCGTCAATTTATTTTTCGCTCTGCCATCCCCGTGGCCCTGCTGAAGCGACCCGTCATGTTTCGCGATCTGTTCCGCGCTGGGCTGCGAAATTCAAAAGCCGTGGCGGCGGCAGCAATTCCAGTCGAACAGATTCACGGTCCGATCATGCTCATATCGAGCGGTGACGATCATCTTTGGCCGGCAGAGGAAATGAGCGAAGCAATCGTTGCGCGCCTGAAAAAACACGGTTTCGCACACCGCGTCGAGCACCTCCACTATCCAGATGCCGGCCACATGCTGCGATATCCGTTTCTGCCAACCACGGCTCGCGATTCGCGGAATCCCCATCTCCGCAACGCACGCTACTCTTTCGGCGGCACCGCACCAGCTGACGCGGAGGCGCAAGCGGACTCCTGGCGCCACTCTATCGCATTCCTTAAATCAAGCCTCACATAGAGCTGCTGCCCAGGTTTTGGCACCTCTGCGAGCACCCCTGCGCATATGCTAGAATGGCGTTCTGTGCTAAAGGTTCTCCAGAACCTCCTCGAATTACAAAGCGTGGACGTGCGGCTCAACGACGTTCGCACCCGCTTGGCCGCTTTCCCGAAGAAAATTGCCGATCTCGATGCGCGCATCGCTGCCGCGAAAACCGAGCTCGAGCAGAGCAAGGCCGCGCAACTCGCCACGACAAAAGACCGTAAGAAATACGAGCTGGACGTCGAGCAGCACAAGGAACGCGTCCGCAAATACCGCGACCAGAGCGCCCAAATCAAAACCAACGAAGCCTATAAAGCTCTTCAACACGAAGTGCAGATGGCCGAAGAGGAAATTGCGAAAGCCGAGGATCGCCTGCTCGAGCAGATGGTTGCCAGTGAGGAGTACGATCGCCGCATTAAGGCCGCCGAGCAGAGGCTGAAAGAAGTGGAAGGATCCGTTCGCACGCAGCGCGTTGCAATCGAATCAGAAAAAGCTGCGGCCGAAAAAGATTTGGCGGTGGTTGAGGTTGATCGCAAGCGCGTTACGTCGGAAATCTCCGAAGATATGCTCGACCACTACGAACGCATCGCGAAAAGGCACG
>Ga0209525_1000137_pt1 | contig 21859 bp, 16 predicted proteins | sample JacPin_JW_Ref_O1_FD_187958 | JGI IMG/M metagenome (GOLD analysis project Ga0209525, IMG submission 187958) | Forest soil microbial communities from Algoma, Ontario, Canada - Jack Pine, Ontario site 1_JW_Ref_O1 (SPAdes) (version 2) | ecosystem: Environmental > Terrestrial > Soil > Boreal... | reverse complement strand
CCGTGCACAAGGCCGGCACCCCGATTCATTTGACCCCGATCGAGTACCGTCTGCTGAGTCTTCTGATCGCCAATGCCGGCAAGGTGCTGACGCATCGACAGATCTTGCGCGATGTGTGGGGACCTGCGCATTCCGAGGATGGCCACTACGTTCGTGTATACATGGGACATCTGCGGCAAAAACTCGAGGACGATCCGGCGCAGCCCAGGTACATCCTGACCGAAACGGCCGTGGGCTATCGATTGGTGCAAGACGCCCGACCCTAAACGCAGCGATGGCCAGCAAAGTCCTACACGCTTAAGGGGTAGGGCGACGACATTATTCGGTCGGTGCCGCGCCTACGCTGGTCTGCGCGGCGCCTTGATCAGCGTGGCGACACAGAGGTGAATATGCTGCATCAAGAGAGCCGGCATTCGTGCTGACCGACCAAGACATATATTTATTCCGCGAAGGCACGAACGGTCGGCTGTACCGAGGCCTCGGCTCGCATCCATCCGTTGACGGCAGCGGCGTACACTTCGCGGTGTGGGCCCCCAATGCCTCGGATGTCGCCGTCATCGGCGATTGGAACGGCTGGAACCCGGAGAGTAACCGCCTGGCGCCGCGCAGCGATCAGTCCGGAATCTGGGAAGGCACCGTGCCCGGCGTGCAGCACGGCCAGGCGTACAAGTACCGGATTATTTCTCATGTGGGCGGCTACCGCGTCGAAAAAGCCGATCCGTTCGCCACGTTCTGTGAGTTGCCGCCCGCGACGGCCTCACGCGTGTGGAATTTGGACTACACCTGGCAGGATGCGGCCTGGATGTCGTCGCGCGCCGCGCGAAACGGGCTGGATGCGCCCATGTCCATCTATGAAATGCATGCCGGTTCCTGGCGGCGCAAGGACGGCAACTTTCTCAACTACCGGGAATTGGCGCATCAATTGGCGGACTATCTCAATGAGACCGGATTTACGCATGTTGAACTCATGCCGATTACCGAGCATCCCTTCTATGGTTCTTGGGGATATCAAACCACGGGGTATTTCGCGCCGACGGCGCGCTACGGCACGCCGCAGGATCTGATGTACTTCGTCGACCACCTCCATGCCCGAGGGATCGGCGTCATCCTCGATTGGGTGCCGTCGCATTTCCCGGCCGACGAGCATGGCTTGTCGTATTTCGATGGTACGCATCTTTATGAGCACCAGGATCCGCGCCAGGGATTTCATCCCGAATGGAATTCCTCGATTTTCAATTTCGGGCGCAATGAAGTGCGCAGCTTCCTGGTTTCCTCAGCGATGTTCTGGTTCGAGAAATACCACATCGACGGGCTGCGCGTGGACGCCGTCGCCTCCATGTTGTATTTGGACTACGCACGCAAAGAGGGCGAATGGATCCCCAACGAATTCGGCGGGCGCGAGAATCTGCGCGCCATCGATTTCTTGCGCATCCTGAATGAAGCCGTGTATCGGGATTATCCGGGCGCGACCATGATTGCGGAGGAGTCGACCGCCTGGCCCATGGTGTCGAGACCGACGGACATGGGCGGCCTCGGATTTGGCTTGAAATGGAATATGGGCTGGATGCACGACACGCTCGCCTACATGAAAGAGGATCCGGTCTACCGCAAGTACCATCATGGCGAACTGACGTTTTCTCTGATCTATGCCTTCAATGAAAACTTCGTGCTGCCGCTGTCGCATGACGAAGTCGTTTACGGCAAGGGATCCCTCATCGGTAAAATGCCCGGCGATGACTGGCAAAGATTCGCCAATCTGCGCGCGCTCTATGGCTATATGTGGGCGCATCCCGGCAAAAAGCTGCTATTCATGGGCGGAGAGTTCGGGCAACGCCGTGAATGGACCCACGAAGGTGAACTCGAGTGGTGGGTGTCCGGCCTGCCGGAACACGCCGGCGTCAAGCGGCTCATCGGCGATTTGAATCGCGTCTATCGCCGCGAATCGGCCCTGCACCAGGTGGATTTCTCGCCTGAGGGCTTCGAGTGGGTGGATGTCGGCAATGCCGAGATGAGCGTTATCGCGTTTCTGCGCAAGTCGGCTGACGGCGGGGCACCGCTTTTGGTCGTGTGCAATTTTACGCCCGTGCCGCGGGAAAATTTTCTCGTCGGCGTTCCCGCGCGCGGGCTTTGGCGCGAGATCATCAATACCGACGCGCAAGTATACGGCGGCGCCGGATGGGGCAACTTGGGCGCAGTCGAATCCGTCCCGGTGGGCGCTCACGGCCGTGTCGAATCGGTGAGCCTCACGCTGCCGCCCCTGGCGACCCTCGTTCTGCGCTGGGAAGGCCGTGGCTAGCGACGGCAGGGTGCGCGCCGTCATCGACGCGGTTCTGCCGACGGTCGATTGCGGCCGATTTTCCGCCAAACGTATTGCCGGGGACAGTATCGCCGTCGAGGCCCACTGCTTCGCGGACGGTCACGACAAGTTGCGCGTGGTACTGCGCTGGAAACTCGCCGGGTCCGCCAACGCGGATTTCGAAATCGACATGAAGGCGCAAGGCAACGATGTATGGACGGCGGAATTTACGCCGCCGCAGCCGGGCCGCTGCCAGTGCATGGTCTTGGCGTGGGTGGATCACTTCGAGTCTTGGCGTGCCGAATTTGAGAGACGCGAGGACAAGGAAGATATCCGCGTTGCCCTCGAAGTCGGCGCCACATTGATCGAGGAGACGGCGGCGCGCGCCGGCGGCAGCGATGCGGCCATTCTTACTGAATGGTCCGTGAAGCTGCGCCATGCCCTGACGGAAGCGGCGTCCGAGGTGACGGCTTTACGGGCGCTGGCGCTGGATCCGGCGCGCGCCGCCATTGTGGCGCGCTACGCGGATCGAAGTTTCGCCGCGAGCGCCGCGCTGGATCTCATCGTCGATCGCAAGCGTGCGGCTTTCAGCAGCTGGTACGAATTATTTCCGCGATCGTCCGCGGTGCAAATCGGGCAGCACGGAAAATTCAGCGATGTCGAGGCGCGGCTGCCGTATCTGGCGGAGATGGGGTTCGATGTGCTGTATTTTCCGCCCATTCATCCCATCGGCCGCGTCAACCGCAAGGGCACGAACAATGCGTTGCGCGCCAAACCCGACGATGTGGGCAGTCCCTGGGCCATCGGTGCCGCGGAGGGCGGCCATAAGGACATTCTGCCGCAGCTCGGCACCTTCGATGACTTCGATCGGCTCTTGAACGTGGCGCGCGCGCTTGGCATCGAAATCGCCATGGACATTGCCTTTCAGTGCGCTCCCGACCATCCGTACGTGACGCAACATCCGCAATGGTTCAAGCATCGGCCCGACGGCAGCGTGCAATACGCTGAGAATCCTCCAAAGAAATACCAGGACATCTATCCGTTCGATTTCGAAACAAGCGATTGGCGCGCCCTGTGGAACGAACTCAAAAGCGTGGTCGATTTCTGGATTGCCCGCGGTGTCAAAATATTTCGCGTCGATAATCCGCACACCAAGGCGTTCGCTTTCTGGGAATGGCTGATCAGCGCGACCAAACGCGATCATCCGGATGTCATTTACCTGGCCGAGGCCTTTACGCGGCCGAAGGTCATGCACCGTTTGGCTAAGCTCGGGTTCTCCCAGTCGTATACGTATTTTACGTGGCGCAATACCAAGCAGGAGCTGACCGATTACTTCACGGAACTGAATCAAGGTCCCGGGCGGCAATACTACCGGCCCAACGTTTGGCCAAATACGCCCGATATCCTTCCCGAGACCCTCCAGTCGGGCCTGCGACCCATCTATGCGGCAAGACTGATTCTTGCCGCGACGCTCTCCTCGAACTACGGCATTTATGGGCCGACGTACGAGCTGATGGAAAGCGCGCCGCGAGAACCGGGGAGCGAGGAGTATCGCGACTCGGAAAAATATCAGCTGCGGCATTGGACCTTGCAGCAGCCCGACAGCCTCTGGTCGCTGATTGCCCGTATGAACCGCATTCGACGCGAAAATACCGCGCTGCAATCAGATACCGGACTGCATTTCTGCAAAATCGAGAACGATCAGTTGATCGCCTATTTGAAGGTGGATGCCGCGAGCTCGAACGTGATTCTTACGGTCGTCAACCTCGATCCGCACCATCCCCAGTCGGGCTGGGTCGATCTCGATATGGGCGCCTTGAAGTTCGATCCCGATCAGCCCTACCAGGTGCATGATTTGTTGAGCGATCAGCGCTATATATGGCGCGGCCGTTACAACTATGTGTTGTTGGACCCGCAGCGTGCGCCGGCGCATGTGTTTAGACTGCGCCGACGGGTGCGCAGCGAGCGGGATTTCGACTACTACTTATGAAGCACTCGAGATGAATGACGTCCAAGTTCCAGTTCTGGATACCGCGCCGCCCACCGGCATCAGCGCCAATGACGCGCTCTGGTACAAAGATGCCGTCATTTATCAAGTCAACGTCAAATCATTTCTGGACTCCAATGCCGATGGCATTGGAGATTTCAAGGGTCTGACTTCCAAGCTCGAGTACATCCGGGACTTGGGCGTCAATACCATCTGGTTGATGCCCTTCTACCCCTCGCCTCTCAAAGACGACGGCTATGACATTGCCGATTACCAAAACGTGCATCCGCAATTCGGCACGCTCGACGATTTTCGCTACATGCTGCAGGAGGCGCACCGCCTCGGCCTCAAGGTGATCACCGAACTGATCATCAACCATACCTCGGATCAGCATCCGTGGTTTCAGGCCGCGCGCCACGCGCCCGCGGGCTCGCCACAGCGCGATTTTTATGTATGGAGCGACACGGATCAAAAATATCTCGGCACGCGCGTCATCTTCACCGATACGGAAGCTTCGAATTGGACCTGGGATCCGGTGGCCAAGGCGTACTACTGGCATCGCTTCTTCAGTCATCAACCGGATCTGAACTTCGACAATCCGCAAGTCATAGAGGCGGTGTTCAAGATTATGCGGTTCTGGCTCGACATGGGAGTCGACGGCTTTCGGCTCGACGCCATTCCTTATCTCGTCGAACGGGAGGGCACCAACAACGAGAACCTGCGCGAAACCCACGCGGTCATCAAGCGGCTGCGCGCAGCCATCGATGACTCCTATCAAAACCGTTTCTTGCTGGCTGAAGCCAATCAATGGCCTGAAGATGTGCGGGAGTACTTCGGCGATGGCGATGAGTGCCAGATGGCCTATCACTTCCCCTTGATGCCGCGCATTTACATGGCGATCGCCCAGGAGGATCGTTATCCCATCATTGAAATCATCCAGCAGACGCCGGACATCCCGGAGAGCTGCCAGTGGGCGATTTTCCTGCGCAATCACGATGAGCTGACGCTGGAGATGGTGACCAGCAAGGAACGCGACTATATGTACACGACGTACGCCGCGGATCATCAAGCGCGCATCAATTTGGGGATCCGGCGGCGTCTCGCCCCCTTGATGGAAAATGACATGGACCGGATCAAGCTGATGAACAGCCTGCTGCTGTCCATGCCCGGTTCCCCAATTCTCTACTACGGCGATGAGATCGGCATGGGCGACAACTTCTTCATTGGCGATCGCAACGGCGTGCGCACGCCGATGCAATGGAGTCCGGACCGCAATGCCGGGTTCTCGCGCGCCGATCCGCAGCGACTGTACCTGCCGCCCATCATGGATGCCGTGTATGGATACGAATCCACCAACGTCGAAGCGCAGTCGCGCGACCCCAGTTCATTGTTGAGCTGGACCAAGCGAATGTTGGCGGTGCGTAAGACCAGTCAGGCCTTTGGACGCGGCGCGCGCCGATTCTTGAGGCCCGGCAACCGCAAGATTCTGGCCTACTTGAGCGAGTTCGGCGACGACACCATTCTCTGCGTCGCGAATCTGTCGCGCTCCGCGCAGCCGGTCGAGTTGAATCTCGCACCGTTCAAGGGCCGGGTGCCGGTGGAAATGCTTGGCCGCACTGCGTTCCCGCCCATCGGCGACTTGCCCTACCTGCTGACCATTTCGGCCTACGGATTTTATTGGTTCCGTCTGTCCACCGATGCGGCCGTGCCTTCCTGGCATGAGCAGATCGTCTCGGTGGACGAGCGGCCCGTGCTGGTGCTGTTCGACGGCTGGCTCAGCCTGTTCCGTGAGCGCGTGGTGCCCTGGCGCATCGGCATGGCCGAGAAGACCCGCCTGCAATTCGAAACGGACACACTGCCGCGCTATATCGAAACTCAGCGCTGGTACGCGGCAAAGGGCACGGCGATCGAGCGGGCGCGCATCACCGAACAGGTGCTGTGGCAGGAAGGGAAAGTTTCCTGGCTCGTGGCGCTGATTGAACTCGATGGCACGGAGCCGCGTGCGAACTACTTCTTGCCCTTAGGCTTAGCCTGGGAAGAGCGCGACGATGAGCGGGTAAAAAATCTATCGACCTCCGCGGTGGCGAAGATTCGCCAGCAGGCCAATGTGGGTGTGATGGGCGATGCTTTCGCGGATGAGCTGTTCTGCCGCGCGGTTGTCGCGGCCATGGCAGCCGGCCGCGAAATCCCCATGTCGGCCGGCAAGCTGCGATTCAGACCCACCGCTGCGTTTGCGCAGATTGCCGGTCCCGATTTCGAGACGCTGCCGGTCGAGCGGCCGCGCGGATCCAGCTCGAATACCATCGTCAATATGCGCGAGCAGCTGATGCTCAAGGGCTATCGCCGCGTGCGCGTCGGAATGAATCCGGAACTCGAGATGGGCCTGTATCTCACCGAGGTGGTTCACTTTGCGAACTGTGCGCCTTTGGCGGGCGTGCTCGAATACGTTGCCAATGACGGCCAGACGCGCCTGCTGGCGATGCTGCAGGCTTACATCGCCAATCAAGGCGATGGCTGGACCTATTCCCTTGAATATGTGCGGCGGCATCTCGAGCAATATCGAACCACACCGGCGAGCGACGCGCTGCCGCCCAATGCGCACGAGGCATATCTCACGCTGATTCGCGTCCTGGCGCAGCGAACCGCCGAGTTGCACGCGGCGCTTAGCCAGCCCACGAACGATGCGGCGTTCTCTCCGCAGGACCTTACGCGGGCTGACATCGATGCCTACCGCCAGCGTGCCTTGGACGAGGCGCGCGGCGCCCTGGATCAATTGGCCGCCGCTATGGACGCGGTTCCCGCGGCGGATCAGGGGCGCGCCAAAGCCGTGCTCGCGCAGCGCGCGCAAATCCTGAAGCGCATCGAGGAGTGCACGGCGGCGACGCCGCCAGGCAAGAAGATCCGCATTCACGGCGACTATCATTTGGGCCAGGTTCTCGTGACCCGCAACGACTTCGTCATCATCGATTTCGAAGGCGAACCAGGCCACAGCCTGGAGCAGCGGCGCGCGAAACACTCGCCGCTGCGCGACGTCGCCGGGATGATGCGCTCCTTCAGCTATGTGCAGCACAGCGCCTTGCGCAGCGTCGCGCACAATGAAGCAGAGGCGGCGAGATTGGCGCCTCTTGCGAGAGGTTGGGAGCTTCAGGCGCGAACCGCATTTCTGTCGGCCTACGATTCGGCCGCGCGCGCGACGGCGGCGTATGAGTCGCTACAACCCGGCGAGGGTTTGCTGGGGCTGTTCGAACTTGAAAAGGCGCTGTACGAATTGCGTTACGAAATCGGCAACCGGCCGACTTGGGTCGGCATACCGTTGCAAGGAATTCTGGATTGGGGCAAGTGATAGTGAGGGGCTCTCATGCAAAGCATTGATTTGTTGGTAGATGCAACTCGAGAATTTTTGCACCAGTTCGCCGCGTTCTTGCCGAAGCTATTGCTGGCGCTGCTCGTGGTCGCGGTGGGGTGGTTGTTGGCCAAGATCGTGCGCTTTGCGGTCGAACGGGCGCTGCGTGCCATCAATTTCAACGTATTGACCGAACGCGCGGGCACCGACAATTTCTTGAGACAGGCGGGCATGCAAGGCGACACCACGACGCTGTTTGGCTTGGTGGCCTTCTGGTTGGTGATCCTCGCCGCACTGGTCATTGCCTTCAATGGCATGGGATTGACCTACCTTCCGGATCTCCTGGGGCGCGCGGTCCTATTCGCTCCCAAGCTGCTGATCGGCATGCTGATCATGGTATTCGGCTCGTATTGCGCGAGTGTTGTGGGCAATGCGGTGCAAAATTATTGCGCCGATGCGCGCATCCCGGACGCCGAGGTGTTGGGCAGGCTGGTGCGCTACGCGATCATGCTGTTCGTGGTGATGATCGCCTTGAGCCAGGTTGAAGTTGGCGGCGACATCGTGCAGCGGACATTCCTCATTATTCTCGGCGGTCTCATGCTCGCAATCGCCTTGGCGTTTGGCCTGGGCGGAAAGGACTGGGCGGCATCGATGCTGCAGCGCTGGTGGCCGCAGCATCGAAAGGATCATGACCCCTGACCGCAAGCCCGGTTGGAACCGGGAGCGGTGATTGCGATCTAGTCCTAGGCGGCAGCCCGCTCGGCGGGCGCGCCCTCGAGCGCTCTTCCGAGCACGTCCTCGATTCTCTCGGCCCACACGAACTCCAGACCCGTGCGCACGCTGTCGGGAATGTCCTCGAGATCGCGGCGATTGCGCGCCGGCAGGATCACGGTGCGAATTCCGGCGCGCGCGGCGGCCACGCATTTTTCCTTGATGCCGCCCACCGGCATGACCACACCGCGCAGGCTGATTTCTCCGGTCATGGCGACGTCGGCGCGAACGGTGCGCTGCGTCAGAAGCGAGGCCAGCGAAGTGGCGATGGCAACGCCCGCGCTGGGTCCATCCTTCGGAATCGCGCCCGCCGGAACGTGAATATGCAAGTCGCTGTTATCGAGCACGGCAGGATCGATTCCCAACCGATCGGCCAGCGACTTGATCAAGGTGACTGCCGCTTGAGCACTCTCCTTCATGACCTCACCGAGTTGTCCGGTCAGGATCAGCTTGCCGCTGCCGCGCACGCGGCTGGTTTCTATGAATAGAATGTCGCCGCCGGCCGGTGTCCAGGCCAGTCCCGTCGCCACGCCCGGCACGCTGGTGCGCAGGGCCACGTCGCTTTCGAAGCGCGCCGCGCCGAGAATGCGTTCCACCGCCGGCGCATCGATCGAGACGCTTTGTGCGTCCCCGGACGCGATCGTGACCGCGGCGTTGCGTAGCAGGGCACCGATTTGCCGCTCCAAGTTGCGAACGCCGGCCTCCCGGGTGTAATCCGCAATGACGTGCCGCAAAGCCTCGTCGGATAGCTGCACCTGCTCCTCGGACAGGCCATTGGCCTTCAGCTGACGCTTGAGCAGGTAGCGCCGCGCGATCTGCAGCTTCTCTTCTTCGGTGTAGCCGGTGAGTTCGATGATCTCCATGCGATCGCGCAGCGGCGCCGGAATCGAATCGAGCACGTTCGCCGTGGCGATGAACAACACTTTCGACAGATCGAAGGGTACGCCCAGGTAATTGTCGCGGAATGTGTTGTTCTGTTCCGGGTCCAGCACTTCGAGAAGCGCGGAAAACGGGTCGCCTTGATAGCTCGCTGAGAGCTTGTCGACTTCATCGAGCATGAGAACCGGATTGCGCCGACCGGCCTTGCGTATCGCCTGCACGATATTCCCGGGCAGCGCACCGATGTAGGTGCGTCGATGGCCGCGAATTTCGGCTTCATCGTGCACGCCGCCCAAGCTCACGCGGCCGAATTTAAGGCCGATGGCTTTGGCGATGCTCTGACCCAGCGAGGTCTTGCCCACGCCCGGCGGGCCGACAAAGCACAGGATGGGACTGCGGCCCTCGGGATTGAGTTTACGGACAGCGAGGAACTCGAGAATCCGGCGCTTGATCTTGGCAAGGCCGTAGTGATCCTCGTCGAGGATTTTTCGAGCTTGGTCGATGTCGACCTGTTCGGGGTCGAGCTTGGCCCAGGGCATGGCGAGCAGCCATTCCAAATAGGTTCGCGTCATCGAGTATTCGGCAGCCTGTTCCGGCATCCTTTCCAGACGGTTGAGTTCGCGCTGTGCTTGCTCCTCGACCTCTGGCGGCATCCCGGCCTCTTTGATGGATTTCTTCAGGTCCGCCAATTCTGATTTGGAGCCGTCGGTCTCGCCGAGCTCCTTCTGGATCTGGTGCAGCCGCTCGCGCAGCACGGCCTCTTTTTGACGGTCGTCAAACGCCTCGCGGGTCTTTTCGTCGATTTGACGCGATACCTTCAGGACCTCGATGCGCCGCCCGAGCAGCGTCAGGACGCGATCGAGCCGGGTCTTTAGATCAAAGGTCGCGAGAATTTCCTGTTTGTCGGCGGCCTTCAGATCCATGAAGCTCGCGATCATGTCGGCGAGCGCGGGGATGGATTCGATGTTGCGAATGGCGTTGGTCAATTCGCCCGGTGCCTGCGGCAGCAGCTGCACCGCCTCGATCGCCATCTCGCGCAGATTCAGGCCGCGCGCCTCGATTTCCTGATCAAAGGTGGTCGTCTCTTTGTGCCGGTCGATGCGCGCGACCAGGAAGGGCTCCCGGCTCACATAGTCCAGCACCGTAAATCGCTCCTCGCCCTGGGCTATCAGGTGATGGGAGCCGTCAGGCGCGGTGATGAATCGCACAATCGAGGCCGAGGTTCCGACGCGATGCAGCACTTCGGGGGTGACGTTCTCGACGCTCGAGTCGGTTTGCAACAGCAGACCGACGCGCCGCTGCGTGCGCACGGCTTCTTGCGCTGCAGCGAGGGACGCGGCGCCGGAAATCGCAATCGGCAGAACGACGCCCGGGAACAGGACGGTCTCGCGCACCGGCAGGATAATCAATACGTCTTCGCCGGTGCTCATACGGTTTCCCTCGTCAGGTGCAACTGCAAATAGCCGTGATCCAAGCGGCGCTCGGTCAGGACATAGCGCCCCGGCGGCAACTCGATGCGCCGGCGCATGCGGCCATAGGGAATTTCCAAGCGCACGATATTCACGGCGGCGCTCAAATTGGGGGGCGACACCGTCGCGTCGATTTGCAAGCCGGTCGGGCCGAGTTGCACGGTGACCTCATCGACACGCGCTCCAGGCAATGCCACCACGACGTGCACGTCGGGTCCCTCCGCGAAAATGTCGGTCGGCGGTTCCCACACGGGCCGGGTTGGGTTGGCAATCAGGTTAAAGAAGTGCCGATGCTTACGCTCGGCCTCTTCCAGCAGCGCGCAGGCTTCGGCCCACATCCAGGAGTTTCGACGGGTAATATCCATTGAACTGAAAATGCGGGCAGCCGCATCAAAGTCAAGGGCCGGCCGGCGCCGGCAGCCCTCTTAAGCCGAGCGCCGCCTCAAGCCGGCCGCGATGCGGGCCGGTCGATGACTTGCACGGTATAGCCGCCGGACTTCTCATCGGGCCGGAGCGTCAGCAGTCCGCGCTTCTCGGCATCGCCCAGCATGTCGTTGAACGATCTAAAGCCATAGAAGCGCTCGTTAAAGCCGGGTTGGCGGCGCTTGATCGCTTGTTTGATCATCGAACCCCAAATGGGTTCGCTGCCGCCGCGTTCTTCGGTCAAGGCCTCCACCGTATCGAGTATCAACTCCATGGCCTCGCCCAAGTTCGGTCCCTTTTTTTCGGCCGGCGCGCCGCTGGCTGAGCTAGGGGCCGGCGCCGCCGCGGCGCTGCGCCGGCGCCCTTTGGGCTCCTTGCGCACCAGATCATCGTAATAAATGAATTCATCGCAGTTGTTGATGAACAGATCCGAGGTCGAATTTTTGACGCCCACGCCGATGACGGTTTTGGCGTTCTCGCGCAGCTTGCTGACCAAGGGCGAGAAATCGGAGTCGCCGCTCAAGATGACAAAGGTGTCGACGTGGCCTTTGGTGTAGCACAGGTCCAGGGCGTCGACGACCATGCGGATGTCCGCGGAATTCTTGCCTGACTGTCTCACATGCGGAATTTCGATCAGTTCGAATGCCGCTTCATGCAAGCCGCGCTTGAAGTCCTTGTAGCGCTCGAAATCGCAATAGGCCTTCTTGACCACGATGTGGCCCTTGAGCAATAGACGCTCGAGCACCTTTTCGATATCGAAGCTCGGGTACTTGGCATCGCGCGCGCCCAGCGCAATGTTCTCGAGGTCCAGGAAAACCGCCATCGTGGCATCGGAGGCTTTGGCCGACATTCAAGAATCCTTCACTTAGAACCAGTTGTAATTGAAGCTTACGCTGATTCGCTCAGGCGTGACGCGGTTGGGTGCGACTTCATGACGCAGCCAACTTTCGAATAACAGCAGACTTCCTGCGGAGGCCTGATAAGTCACCCAGGGACGCGATGCGCGCCGCGCTTGACGTTTGCGCGGCGGCGCCGCCATGAATCGATCCAAGCGCGGATCTTCGAATTTGATGCCGGGAGACCCTTTGGGCACTTGCACGTAGTAGGTGCCGCTCAAGGTCGAATGAGGATGCAGGTGCAAAGTATGCACCGTGCCGCGCGGCATGATGTTGACCCAGCAATCAGTCATTTCCAGTTCGCGGCCGCGCAAATCCCACTCGACCGCCGCTGCGAAAATGGCGACGTGGCGCTCGAGCTTTTTGCGCAGCGATTCGAAGGTCGGCGAGACCGTCTGCAGACGATGCACCGACCCATAGGAGGTGTAGCCGCCGGGATAATTTTCCTTGGACCATCCCCGCCCGGCCGCATCGTCCAGGCGAAGCTGCAGACATTCCTTCAGCAGCTGACGATTGAAGTCGCCTGAATCGCCGCGTTGTAGCGAGGACGTGTAAACCAGCGTCGGAAATAAGGCGTGAATGCTCACCGCGATCCGCCGCCCTAGACGGACAGTTTGACTTCATTGAACTGGATGATCGGCGCCACGTCCGTGTAACGCGGAATATCGGCTTGCAGCTCGGCCGCGGCGGGTCCCCAGACCTCGAGGAACGCCGGAATACTGTCGAAATAAAATTGGCAGCCGCCGTGGAAGGCCGGCGCCTCACCGGGAGCGGTTCCCTGCAGGCCGGCATCCACTTCGGTCTTGCGCAGATTCTTTTTGAGCAGACGCATCGCCAGGGGCATGTGCGTGCCGACGTAGTAGTCGATATCGAAGCGCGAGCCCGGCTTATTGGGATAGAGAATGGAAAGTTTGATCATCGGGATACCTGCTTGATTAAAATTGCGTTCTAGGCGCCGCCGCAATTGAGTTACGGCGCCGCCGCCGAGCCTGCGGGCGCGCGCGAGTCGTTTGCGCCATAAAAGAGGCTGGGGCGCGGGAAACCGAGCGCCTTCGCGGCCGCGGCGTCCGCAGGCGCGATGCCGATGGCCTCGACTGCGTTGCCTGAACCCCAAGGCTCCAGCGGCACGATCTTGTATCCCATGGCGGTGAGCGTCTTCACGGTGTCGGCGGAGAGGGCAAAGGGTTCCGCCCCAATGGTGTCCGGCAGCCATTGATGATGGATGCGCGGCGCATCGACGGCCTCTTGCAGCGTCATGCCATGATCGATGACATTGACGATGACTTCGAGGACCGTGGTGATGATTCGAGAGCCGCCCGGCGTTCCGACCACCAGAACCGGCTTGCCGTCCTTGAACACGAGCGTCGGCGTCATGGAGCTCAATGGGCGCTTTCCCGGAGCGACCGCATTTGCCTTGCCCTGAATCAAACCGAACACATTCGGCACGCCGGGCTTGGCGGTGAAGTCATCCATTTCGTCGTTTAAAAAGAACCCGGTATTGCCGGCGATCACCTTGGCGCCGAAAGAATCGTTGATGGTATAGGTGACCGAGACTGCGTTGCCTGCACGATCGACCACGGAATAGTGCGTCGTGGTGGCGTGTTCTTCTGCGGGCACGAGTCCTTGCAGAGCAGAGGAGGGCGTGGCCCGGCTGGCCTGAATCTGCGCGCGGATCGATTCCGCATAGTGCGCCGACAAGAGGTGCGCGGTGGGGTTGTCGATAAACGCCGGATCGCCCAGGTAAGTATTGCGGTCGCGATACGCGTGACGCATCGCCTCGGTCATGACATGAACGGCGCGGCTGGAATGAAAGCCCATGGCCTTGAGCGGGTAACCTTGCAGCACCTGCAGCATCTCGCACAACGTGATGCCGCCGGAACTCGGCGGCGGCGCGGAAATGATCGTATAGCCCCGATATGAGCAACTGACGGGCGCCGATTCCGTTGCGGTATACGCGGCAAAATCCTCTTCGGTCAATAATCCGCCGTGTGCGCGCGAAGCGGCGCTCACGGCCGCGGGTATGGCGCCGTGGTAGAAGGCATCGGTCCCGCCGCCGCTGATTGCGCGCAGCGTGGCCGCCAGGTCCTTCTGCATCAAGCGATCGCCAGGCACGAAGGGTTCGCCGTGATTGAGGAATATCGCCGCCACGTTCGGCTGGTTGCGAAACCCCTTTGTACCGTCCGCCAATACGTCGACATCGCCTCGAGTCAGCACGAACCCTTCCTCGGCGAGCTGGATTGCCGGCGCGATCAACACGGCTCGCGCCAGGGTGCCGTACTTCTGCCGCGCGGTTTCCAGGCCCATGACGGTTCCGGGAACCCCCACCGCCAGATAACCGTCGAGACTGCGGTTGCTGACAACCTTGCCGCGCGCGTCGAGGAACATGTCGGCGCTGGCGGCGAGCGGCGCCCGCTCGCGAAAATTGATGAAGGTATTTTTGCCGTCGGCGAAATGAATGATCATGAATCCGCCGCCGCCGAGATTGCCGCAGCAAGGATGTGTCACCGCCAGCGCGTAGCCGACCGCTACCGCGGCATCGATGGCGTTGCCACCTTGACGCAGAATTGCCGCACCCACATCCGAAGCCAGGTGCTGGGAAGTAACCACCATCCCCTTATCGGATTCGAGTTCCAGGGGCGCGGCCGCACGAGCCATCAGGCACGGTGTGAGCAGAAGAGCGATTGTTATCCGGTTAAACATGGTCCTTAGAGTAACGCACTGAACCGCCTGGCGGCAGCACTTGTTGAGGAGTGCTAACACAGGTTGGTGAAGGCGCCAGGCAAGGCGCGGATAGTGAAGGAAACACGAGACTTCTCCGGAGGGCGCCGTCATGACCGTCAAGGAAGTTGCCGACAGTGCGGAACTCAATCACCGCATCCGCCGGCTTCTGGCCTTGATCAGGTCGATCGCCGTACATATGCAACTCCAAGACGACGCAGCGGACTCGGCCTTGCACCTCGCCGGGCGCGTTGGGGTTATTGGACGTGTCGCACTTACTCCCATTGCGGCCGGCGTGGATATGGAATCTTTGGTGCTCGATGAGCTGCTCGTTCATCGTGCGCGCCGAGCGGGAATCATTGTTGAGGGCCCGGAGGTTCGGCTGAACGCCAAGTCGGCGGAGCTCGTGGGCCTCTTGATCCACGAGCTTGTCACTAATTCGGTCAAGTTCGGCGCCCTGTCTCAATCGCAGACGCAGCTGCGCGTGGTATGGTGGTTTACGGGCGATGAGGACTCGCGCTTGCATCTTGAATGGGGAGAGAGCGGGGTGCGGATGCCGCCGGCGACCGGCAAAAAGCCGGGTTTTGGTTCGCAGGTCTTGAAGCGTCTGATCGCGAGCGAGTTGCATGGGGAGGGCGACATGCTATTTTTGCGCGAAGGAGTACTTTGCACCATAGAATTCCCGGCCAGCGGGGCGCTGCTTCAATATGAATAATCCTCTGTTGCGCAAACTTGCGAACTTCACGAAATTGTCCGAGGAAGAATCGAGCATCGTCGAAGCGAGCACGCTCGACGTGCGCGCATTCGCCGCCCGCGAAGATGTGATTTCGCAGGGCGATCGCACCGGCGGTGTCAAATTGCTGTTGGAAGGGTTTGCCTGCCGCTACAAGGTGCTGGAAGACGGGCGCCGGCAAATCGTCGCCTATTTCGTGCCCGGCGATTTGTGTGATTTGCGGGTGTTCATTCTCCGGCGCATGGACCACTCGATCGGCGCGTTGGTCGCCTCCAAAGTGGCGACCATATCCCCCGAGAATATCCTGAAAATGACCAGCAATTACCCGACGTTGACGCGGGCATTGTGGTGGTCGACGCTGGTGGAGGAAGCGATCCTGCGCGAATGGATCGTGAATGTGGGGCAGCGAAATGCCCTCGAGCGCATGGCGCACTTGTTTTGCGAGCTGCTTTACCGCTTCCGCGCCGTGGGTCTCAATGAGGGCAACTCATGCACGCTGCCGCTCACGCAAGTGGAATTGGCGGAAACCTTGGGCCTGTCATCGGTTCACGTCAATCGGACGCTGCAGGAATTGAGGCGGCAGAAATTAATCACCCTGGAGGCCGGCACGCTGACAATTCAAGACCTCGATGCCTTGAAGGAAGTCTCGTTCTTCAACCCCGACTATCTGCACTTGGATTACAGCAACGAGAAGCCCCACAGCGATGAGCGGGAAGGCGCGTGAATTGCTTTATGTTAGCGCGCCGGGTGAATTGAACATTTAAACTTTATCGCAAGAAAAACCAATTCGCATCCGATCATGCAGTATAACGAACACCAATTGGCGCAGCTCGCTGCGACCGTGGCGGCGGGATTGGCCCGCGACGCCGATTTGCTGCCGCAAAGCGCCGATAAAGAGAAAACCCGCGCCGCGGCGCGCAATCTTGCGCGAGTCAGCTTGCTGGTCGCACGCCACATTCTGGTCGGCGCACATAGCGCCGCGCTGAAAGTCGACGAGCTCGAATTGCTGTACGACGACGCGGATTTTCTGTAGCGGCGTTTATTTCGCCGCGGGTACGGGCGTCGCCAGGGGTTGGCCCTTGTCGACAATCCAGGCCGACACCGCCATGCCGCCATCCGATCCCGGCACCGCTCCGAGGCTGTGCACCGCACCGCGGGGATTGAAAAAACTGTCTCCCGCCTTCAGGACCCGATCGGGCTGTCCTTGCGTTTTTAGGACCAGATTCCCCTTGATCACATAACCGGCTTCGTCGCCGGGATGGGTGTGATAGCCGATCAAGGAGCCCGGCGGCAAAGTCGCGGTGCCAATCACGATTTCCTTGCCGGGCACTCCGGATTGATCATGGCGTTCAATGACGTTTCGGACCGGTAGCGCGTTGGGCTTCGATTCATCGGCCGTCGCGTTCAACGACAGCACGGCGATGGCGATGAGTGATGCAGGTAGTAGCTTCATGGTGGTGTTCTCACTGTGACGTTGGCAAAATATCCGCTGATCGCCCGAGGTTCGCATCAGTGCGCATACGAGATGCGATAGATCACGTTGTTACCATCTTCGCTCATCAAAAGCGATCCATCGGAGAGTTCCGCCGTCGCGACCGGGCGGCCCCAGACATGGGCGTCGTCCACGACAAAACCGGTTAGAAAATCTTCATAATCGCCGGTGGGCTCGCCGTTCTTCATGTGGACGCGCACGAGCTTGTAGCCGGTCCGCAAACTGCGGTTCCAAGAACCATGAAAGCCGACGATGGCATCGCCCACGAACGCCGCGGGGAACGCGGATTTTCCGCTGCTTGCCGCATAGAAAGTCATGCTGAGCGCCGCGGAGTGGGACTGATACAGCACATCGGGTACCGATACCTTGCCCGCCAAATCGGGGCGTTCACCCTTCAAGCGCGGGTCCTCGTTCGAGCCGATGTAATACCACGGCCAGCCGTAAAAGCTGCCGCGTTTCACGCGCGTCGAATAGTCGGGTACCAGATCATCTCCCAAGGCATCGCGTTCGTTTGTCGTGCACCACAGGGCGCCGTTCGCCGGTTGCACGGTCAGGCTCACGCAATTGCGGATGCCGCTGGCGTAGATGACCGCCGCCCCCGGCGCGGCCGCGTCGAATTCCAATACGGCTGCTCGATCGGTTTCCACGTCCCAGGCGGCGCCGAGGCCGTGAGCGGCTTCCCAGGTCTTGATTTCCGCGGGTGTCTTTTTCGACATCGTCTCGGCAACATTCGAACCTGAGCCGACCGAAACGAACAAGCGTTTGCCGTCCGGCGAAAACGCGATATCGCGGGTGGAGTGCCCCACACCGCTGGGTATTTGCGCCACCACGATTTGCGCCGCGCCGCGCGGCTTCACATCGCCCACCTGATAAGCGAATCGCGTGACGCGGTTGGTCTCGGCGACGTACAGCCACTGCGGATTCTGCGCGCTCGGATAAAACGCCAGGCCGAAGGGCTGCTTCAGTCCTTGTAAATACACATCGCTGCCGGCGACGCGGCTACCGTCGGCTGAAGGGTGAAGCACCGTAACCCGTCCGGCCCGCATCTCGGTGACCAGGATGTCTCCGTTGGATGCAACCAGCATCTTGCGGGGTCCGGTAAGAGTCGAGATGAAGGTGTCGACGTGAAATCCCGGCGGTACCGATAAAGACGCATTGGACGGTTTTGGCACCACCGACGAATTGTTGCGGGACGAAGGTGTCGCAAATGCCGCGGGCAGCGCGCTTGCGCTGATGTGATGCACGCGGCCCGGGGCGTCCAGGCGCCAATTGGCCGATTGCGCGCTGCTTGCCGGCACGACGATGGATGCCTCAGAGGATGGCGCTTGGTTTGCGACGCTTTGGAAATAGGCGATCAGATTGTCGCGATCGGATTCACCGGGTACCGCAAGCGCCATCGAGGTGCCCGGCACCACGGCGGTGGGAGCGGCGAGAAAGCGCTTCAGCGTTGCGGCGTCCCAGGTGAGTTTTGAATCACGCAGCGCCGGGGTATAGGAAAACTGGGGCGCGCTGGCCGCCGCGCGCCCCATGAGGCCGATCAATGAAGGCCCCTGCGCGCCGCCGTTATCGCCCGATTCCGCCGTATGACAGACACTGCAGCGCTCCCGAAAGAGCGCTTTGCCCGCGTTGGCGTCGGCGGCGAGTGCCGGCGCAGCGGCCAGCATCCAACCGCTCGCGCACCAGAAGATCATCGATCGTAGGGACATGGCTTTTACTCCGTCGCTAAGGCTGGTATGGAAATCGGGGCTGGTATGGAAATATAGCGCGTCCTCGTACAATCTTTGCAAGCCATGCAGCTATTTGAAATTACCTTGATATTGTTGGCCCTCGCTGTGGTGTTCCTACAGATTGCGCGGCGCCTGCGCTTGCCCTATCCCTCCTTGCTGGCCCTGGCAGGCGGTTGCGTGGCGCTCTTACCCTTTGCGCCGCATATGGGTATCCAGCCGCAGCTTGCCCTCGCATTGTTCGTCGCGCCTGCGGTTCTCGACTCGGCGTTCGACATGCCGCCGCGCGAAATGCTGCGCATTTGGGTGCCATTGGTTTCCCTCGCCGTGGTGCTCGTCCTACTTACCACCGCGGCGGTGGCGTGGGCGGGCGTGGCGCTGGGCGGACTGCCGATTGCGGCGGCGATCGCCTTGGGCGCCATCGTCGCGCCGCCGGACGCCGCCGCGGCGTCAGCAGTGTTGCGCGAATTCAGTTTGCCGCGCCGAACCTTGGCGGTACTTCAAGGGGAGAGCTTGCTGAACGACGCCGTGGCCCTGTTGCTGTTCGGATTGGCGGTCACCGCCGCGGTGGCGCCCGATGGCGCGTGGCGCTCCCTGGCGCCGCGCTTGCTTGTCGCAGTTCCCGGCGGCGCGGTATTGGGAGTCCTCTCCGCGCAGTTTGGCATCCGCATCTTCACCAAGCTGGCCGGTACCTTGTCCTTGGTCCTCGCGCAATTCTTGGTCGGCTACGGAACCTGGATTTTGGCGGAGAGGCTGCAGCTATCGCCGATCGTGGCCGAGGTCGCGCTGGCGGCCGTGATTGCGCACTACATGCCCTCGCGCACCAGCGCTCGCGATCGCGTGAACTCGTACGCCGTGTGGGCCACCATGGTTTTCGTGCTCAACGTGCTCGCGTTCCTATTGATGGGACTGCAGGCGCGCGACATCTTGAGCCAACTGCAGAGCGATGCACTCACGCATGCCTTGGGCTTTGCCGGCATCGTGCTTGGGATCGTCATCGGGGTGCGCCTTGCCTACGTCATGGCCTATGGTTTCGTGCTGCGCATGTTCCGGCATTTTTTCGAGCGCATACTGCATTCAAGAGTGCCGAGCGCATCGATCGGCGTATTGACCTCGTGGTGCGGAATGCGGGGACTCGTTACGCTGGCAACGGCGCTGGCGCTGCCGCCGGAGTTTCCGAGCCGCGACGTCATCGTCTTGAGCGCCTTCATGGTGGTGCTCGGTACCCTCATTCTGCAGGGATTCACCATCCGCCCGCTGATTGCGCTGTTGCACATCACTCCGGATGATTCGCTCGATGAAGAGGTCGGCCAAACGCGCAATGCCATGCTGGAGGCGGCGTTGAAGGAGTTGCAGGGAATTCCCGGCGATGGCGCGGCGGCACTGCGCGCCGAGTACGGGGCTGTGCGCGCGGGCAATGTTGGTCGAGCGCAGCCGGATACCGAATACGACAATATGCGGAGGCGCGCCATTTTGGCTGAACGGCTACTGCTGGCGGACTGGCGTCGGCGCGGGCGCATTCAGGACGACGCCTATCATCTCCTGGAAGATGAACTGGACCGCGCGGAATTGCATGTGGCGCCGATGTCGAACACTTATCTGGATGGCTAGGGAACGGAGTTTGCCTGGCGGCCGTCGCGATAACACGACGACCCAACCGAAATTGCGATCAACTGTTACCATGGGATGCAAACTTTTACTCGGCGGACGTGTCTCACACAACGACACATAATCGTGGCAACCAAGGGAGCGACCACGGATGTCTTCACGTATCTTTGCAATCTTGACCGTGGGCGTACTTTCGGCCCTCTCGGCAGTCTCGGCTGTCGGTCCTTCACCATCCGCGCACTTGCGTCCAAATGCACCCGGCAACTCCGTGCTGCATGTGGCCGGCAGCCGCAGCGCGCAGCAAGGCAATAGCGCAAGCGGCGCGAAATACGATGCATCGCTCGCCGAAATAGCGCGCCATGTGAGCAGCCTGCGGCCGGGGTCGGGGCTTCAGGACTTGCACGCGTTGAACCCCGCCGTGAAATTCAGCCAGCCGGCCAACAGTTCATCGCCGCTGGTGCTCATCGATGCCATCACCAAGGGCGATCCCCAGAAATTAAAGGCAGCGCTTGTGGGGTTGGGCTTGCAGAGGGCATCGCAGTATTCGAACGACGTCGGTGGTTGGCTGCCGGTCGATCAGTTGGACGCCGCCACCGCATTGACCGAGGTCCATGCCATCCGGGCCGCGATGATGCGCACGAAGAGCGGCGCGGTGACTTCACAGGGCGACTATGCGCAGAACAGCGATTTAGTGCGCTCGCAGAACTCCTTGAGTGGCGCGGGCATTACCGTCGGCGTGCTTTCCGATAGCTATGACTGCTACCAACAATATCAAAATGCCGGCAATCCTCCTCCCGGAGGCAACCAGGGGTATGCCAACAATGGATTTACCGCCACCGCGGCCACCGATGTTTCAACCGGCGACCTGCCGGCGGGCGTAGTCGTGCTCGAAGAGGCCAGCTGCCAGAATTACGGCGCGCCGACCCAATTGCCTTTCGGCGATGAAGGGCGTGCGATTATGCAAATCGTCCACGATGTGGCGCCGGGCGCGGGTCTTGCTTTCTATACCGCCGAGAACAGTGAGGCGGATTTCGCCAATGGCATCGGCCAGCTGGCGGCGTCTGTTGCCAGCGGCGGCGCCGGAGCCAAGGTGATTATCGATGACGTGGGCTATTTCGACGAGCCATTCTTTCAGGACGGTGAGGTCGCTCAAGCGGTCAATGCGGTCGTCGCGAACGGCGTCGCGTATTTTTCCTCGGCGGGCAACAACGGGACGCTGGCGTATGACAACTATAGCGTGACCACGGCGAGTTTTGCGACGCCGGGCACGGGTCAAAACGCCAACGAGCATTTGCTGAACTTCGACACGACCGGTGCTACTACAACCACGACGCTCCCGGTCACGATTCCGCAAATGGCTCCGGGTGATTTCGTCGCGATCGTTGTGGAATGGGATCAACCCTACGTGACGGGCGCGCCGAACAGCGGCGGCGCCACCAGCCAGATCAACGTATGCATCACGCCCACGAGCGGAAATTACATCATCACCAATTACAACGGTCAAAGCGCGACGTGCAGCG